>Ga0209172_10006728_pt1 | contig 12489 bp, 11 predicted proteins | sample LarsenN4metaG_FD_184113 | JGI IMG/M metagenome (GOLD analysis project Ga0209172, IMG submission 184113) | Hot spring sediment bacterial and archeal communities from British Columbia, Canada, to study Microbial Dark Matter (Phase II) - Larsen... ... | reverse complement strand
AATTGGCCGAACCCTTTCATTGGCAATTCACGACAAAAGACCTTGAAGATTGGTACGAGCGATTGCAGGATTGGGAGCGATTGAAACGCGCTGCCTAACCCCACACGTATTTATGAAACGAAGCACTTAGCGGGCGCGCTTTTCCAAGCCATTATTTATTTGGGCGGCAGAGATCCTTCGGCAAACCTCAGATCGGATAACGTGTCCCAATACTTGTAGTTTGTGGTTAAACACGATAACTGACATGAAATTACTATGGTTAAGTCTCTGGAAATATTTTGTTTGTTGTCCCATCAAAACTGTTGACAGTTGCGGTGGAAAATCGTAACATACTGTCCGCGCAAGAGTTAGGTTAACTGCCGAGAGCCGGATATGCAGCCAGCGAAAGCAATTCCTGAAAAACTGTTCTTCAAGATTGGCGAGGTTTGCGAGTTAGTGGGCGAAGAGGCTCATGTGCTGCGCTACTGGGAATCAGAGTTTCCCATGCTCGCTCCGCAGAAGAGTCGCTCCGGCCAGCGAACTTATCGGCGCAAGGATATTGAGATCCTCATGCGCATTAAGGAGCTTCTACGCGATGAGGGTTTCTCTATAGCCGGCGCCAAAAAAAAGCTGGCGTCAGAGATGCGCCACAGCAGCAAGTTGAAGGTTGTAATCCCTGAGCCCAATGAGACTGTCGCCGCTAAACCTGCTCCAGAAAAAGCCCAGATGAATTTGACTCCAGGAGCGCGCGAAGCCATTCGCAAGGTCAAGGCCGAACTGGAGGCTTTGTTGACAATGCTCAATGACAGTGATATAAAAAAGCTTCGCGGCAAATAAGCTAAATGATTGCATGTAGCTTGTGGCCAATATTGACGGGGCGTGGCGCAGCCTGGTAGCGCGCTTGCTTGGGGTGCAAGAGGTCGGCAGTTCGAATCTGCCCGTCCCGATTGCTTAGGGGGCTTCCCTTGAAACTAAGCGGAAGCCCTTTACTTTTGCTTGAGCATATATGGTTCGGATACTGGTTACTAATGACGATGGAATATATTCTGAAGGTATAATCAGGCTTGCAGAAGATTTGCAAGTGCTGGGTGAAGTGTGGATGGTAGCGCCGGCGCACGAGATGAGCGCAGCATCGCATTCGCTTACCCTCAATCGCCCGCTGCGAATTGAGCAACTGGATGAGCGGCGCTACTCAGTAGATGGCACGCCGACAGATTGTGTGACGCTCGCGCTGATGAAGATCATGAAGGACTCTCCGCCTGATGTCGTAGTTTCCGGCATCAACAAAGGAGGCAATCTGGGGGATGATGTCACCTATTCCGGCACAGTAGCCGGAGCATTGGAGGCGTCTATTTATGGCCTGCCGGGCATTGCTGTTTCGCTGGTAACGCGCTTTGATTTCGATTTTACCTATGCCGCTGAGTTTGCCGTTCAGGCTACGCGCAAAGTGCTCGAAGAGGGACTGCCTGAAGGGACCCTGCTCAATATCAATGTTCCCCCCGGCCCGATTAAAGGCGTAGCCGTCACCAGACAGGGCCGCAAGATTGTCTCAACCAATATTGTCGAAGGCATTGATCCTCGCCGCCGCCGGTACTACTGGATCGGCGAAGAGGAGGCAACCTGGAAGATTGAAGACGGCACCGATTATCAGGCGATACAACAGGGCCTGGTTTCGATAACCCCTGTGCGCAATGATATAACTGACTACCGGGCGCTTGAACTCATTAGCGAATGGAACAGGATATTGCTCCCAGATTAATCGATAGATATGTCGCGCCGCGTCAGAAGATGGTTGAGATGCTTGCCCGTCGCGGCATCCGCAACCGCCGCGTGCTCGAGGTAATGCGAGAGTTGCCGCGCCACCTATTTGTTGAAGAGGCTCTGCGCAGCAAAGCCTACGGAGATCACGCGCTGCCGATAGCAGGCGGCCAGACTATATCTCAACCGTACATGGTCGCGCGCATGACAGAGTTGCTGGAACCGAGCAGCAGAGATAGAGTGTTAGAGATCGGCGCAGGGAGTGGATACCAGACGGCAGTGCTTTCTCAACTTGTGTGGCAGGTCTATGCCATAGAGCGCATAGCTGAACTCGCCCGCTCGGCTCAGAATTTGCTCCGGCAGCTAGACATCTACAATGCCACAATTAAGTGCTTTGACGGGACGATAGGCTGGAGCGGGTTTGCCCCTTACGACGGGATTCTGGTTGCGGCAGCCAGCCCTGATATACCTGAGCCGCTGGTTGAACAGCTTGCCCCCAACGGGCGATTGGTAATCCCCGTCGGCAGCCAGCAGTCGCAGCAACTGATTCGCTTGATAAAGGCCCCTCACGGGGAAATAATCGAAGATCACGGCAGTTGCATCTTCGTGAAACTTATTGGAAGATATGGGTGGGAATCTTAGATGATCGCTAGAATCATTGAAATCATTTCCGGTTTTATTATCGCCACTATCTCGGCTCTGGGCTATACCGGAGTGGTGATCCTGATGGCAATCGAGAGCGCATGCATTCCTCTTCCGTCGGAGATCATCATGCCGTTTGCCGGTTCGCTCGTGCCTTCGGGCAGATTCAATCTATGGTGGCTGGGGATAGCAGGCGCAGTTGGCTGCGTGCTTGGCTCGCTGGTAGCTTACTGGGCAGGCCTGTACGGCGGGCGTCCGCTGATTGAGCGATACGGGAAATATGTATTGATCTCGCGGCGCGATCTCGATTGGGCCGATCGCTGGTTCAACAAGTACGGTGAATCGATAGTCTTCTTCAGCCGGCTGCTTCCTGTCATCCGCACATTTATCGCTTTTCCCGCGGGCGTAGTAAAGATGAATCTGCTGCGCTTCTGCATCTACACTTTTCTTGGCTCCTTTCCCTGGTGCGTTGGGCTGGCTTACGTGGGCCAGGTTATGGGCGAGCACTGGCCTACGCTGAGGGTCTACTTCCATAAGTTTGATATTGTAATCGGCATTCTCGGCCTGGCAGCAGCGATCTGGTGGGTGCAGCGTCATTTCAAAGAGGCTGCCCGCGAGCGTGAGTTACAGAAGGTGGATGTGGCTATGGCCGAAAGTTTGAAGGCCAATGACTGATTCTGCAACCTCTTCAGGGTCGGTTGTGCAGAATCTCGTTTTAGCTCCTTTGAGGTTCACCGGTCCGCTCGACTTTATCCAGTTCTGGCGACCGCCAGAAGTCGAGCTAAAGTCACCAGCGCCCTTCTCGCATCTGTTTCTTAACTTTGCGCTTGATAATATCCCGTTTGAGAGGGCTCAAATAATGGATATAGAGCAGACCGTTGAGATGATCAACTTCGTGTAAGACGCAGCGCGCAGCCAGCTCCTTCACCGTCACGGTGAACTGATTGCCTTCTTGATCCTGCCCGCTGATAGTGACAATAGCCGGGCGCTTGACTTGGCCGGAAAATCCTGGCAGGCTCAAACAACCCTCTTCGCCTGTCTGCTCGCCTTCAACCGAAATGATCTGCGGATTGGCGAATACAAATCTCTCAGGGGCCTCTTTGTTATTACTGCAATCCATCACAAACAGTCGTTTGGAGACGCCGACCTGGGGCGCAGCCAGCCCAACGCCTCGCGCTGCGTACATAGTCTCGAACATATCTTCAATGAGCTTCTTCAGCTCGTCATCGAACCGGGTGACATTCTCTGCTTTGAGCCCAAGCACAGGATCGCCATATTTGACTATCTTTAGCACCATAAACTCTATCTTTCGAGAGCCCGAAGCAAAGTGTGAGAGCAATGCTAGCAAATTAGACTTGAAAATTATCACCAAATGAGTATTATTTGCAACGTCTGTACGTTGCGTTATCTTTGTTATTATCTAACATTGGATCGGGGCGTATCTAATGTTGTAGGTTTAACAACCTTGAGCGAGAAGGCAGTGATGGAGGTAATATTTAGTTAGCCGACTGCCTTGATTACTCACAGTCAGAATCGTTCTTTACCAAAGACATAGCAAAGAATAACCGGGGAAGGCGCAATACAGCTTCTCGGACGATTTCCGGGGGGTTGGTTAAGCTAGTACCCGATTAGGAGTGGAGAAGATGCCCAAACTTATGCTCATTAATCCTCACCCGCCCGGGCGAAAAGGCGAGGAGGACATCTCGGTAATAGTCCAGATGCCGCTGAATCTTGCTTATATTGCTGCGATGACGCCTGATCATTGGGAAAAAGATGTCATTGACGAGACGCTGGAACTTGCGCTTGATGAGAAAGGGGAACCGACTTTCACCGCTGATTACGTCGGCATAACCGCAGTTACCTATCAGGCCGCGCGCGCCTATAAGATCGCCCAAGCTTGCCGCAAGAAAGGCATGAAGGTGATCATGGGGGGAATCCATGCTTCGGTCAATCCCGAAGAGGCGATGCAATATGTAGATGCGGTCTGCACCGGAGAGGCCGAGCTTATCTGGCCCAAGATATTCGCCGACATGGAGAGAGGGACCCTTCAGAAGCGCTACGATGGCGGGCTCCCTGAGCTGGTTCACCTGAAAGAGGTCTATCCCGACCGCGAGTTCATGAAGCAGAAGTATAACTACAAGTTTTCCTCGATAGTGACGACAAAAGGGTGCCCATTCAGGTGTGAGTTCTGCTCTGTGCCTACCTATCAGGGCCGCCTGCTGCGCGAGCGACCGCCGGAAGATGTATGGGCCGAGATGGAAGCAACAAGCTATCGCGGGCTGATGTTCGCCGAGGACAATTTCTATGGCTACAGCGCCAGGTCCAAGGAGCGGGCGCTGCGCCTTTTTAGAGGTATGGTCGAGCGCGGGATCTGGAAAGACTGGTTCGGATTCTCCACGCTCGGCACCGGCGATGATTCGGCGCTGCTTGATTACATGGCCAGATCAGGCTGCTTCGGTTTCCTCGTCGGCCTGGAATCGGATGAGGAAGAGGTGCTGCGCCGGATGGTCAAGGATATAAATCTCAAGCTTGGCCCCCAGCGCGTCCGCGATAACATCAAACGCATTCACGATCATGGTTTAATCATCTGGAGTTCGGTCATCTTCGGCGCCGACTTCCAGGGCCCCGACAGCTTCAAGCGCATCACCGACTACATACTCAGCAACAGCCTTGATGTACTCACGTTCGGCATTAGCTGTCCGTTCCCCAAGACCGGCCTCTATAATCGACTGGAGAAAGATGGCCGAATATTCCGCAAAAACTTCCCTGAAGATTGGGTGTACTACGATACGGCGCATGTCACCTATCAGCTTGAGCGGCTGACTCTCGACGAGTTCATCGAAGGCATGCACTATGTCTATGATCATGTTTACGGCAAGGAGAACCTGCGCGAGCGGTTCCGCAATACGCTTAAAGCGACGGGCAATATTCGCAATGCTATGTTTGCTTATCGGGTAAGCCAGGACTGGCAAGCCGTCTTCGAGCAGGTGCTGGATAATCTGCATAGGCTTGCCGATTCAGGTGAGTACCCCTGGTCGAAGCCTTATCTGGCAGTTGCATGATCTCGGCTTGAGGCGTTTCAAAACACCAACATTCAGCGCCGGAGCGGATAGCCGCCGAAGCAGCGCTCCCTGGGAGCGCAGGCCTCCCTAGGAGCGCAGGCCTCCCTGGGAGCGCCTCTCATCCTTGCCTGCTTGGGTTACACAAGAGAGAAGGTAGAAACCAGAAAGAAGCAGACAATACTGCCCGCTTCTTTCTGCTCTCTTTTATCACACACGCTAATTTGCAAATCCTATGGAAGTCATCATCTATACCAAACCCGATTGTCCATACTGCGCGGCAGCAAAAGAGAGTTACAATCAGCGCGGTATTCCATTCATCGAGTTCGACGCGCAGAACGACAGGGAAGCGCGCCGCCGCATGCTTGAGATTTCCAATGGGGACCCGACTGTGCCGGTCATTGTCGAAAATGGAAAGCTCAAAGAGATAGGCTGGGGCGGGCGCGGCTGAACCGTCTATTGATTGCCCGACCGTGAGTCGGCAGTATCATCTCAAGCAATTACTCTGAACACGAGAGCAGAATTCAATCGCGCAGGTCGAGAAAGTTTCAATCGCCAGAGTAGAAAAACTGCGCTCATCAACCACCAGCATTTTGCATTTAGCTATCGTTTGGCCTATTCTTTAAGAGCTATGGCAGAAATTTATCCCTTCAGAGCATTGCAGTATAACCAGGAGAAGATAACCGATCTGGCAACAGTCGTCACTCAACCTTATGACAAGATCACTCCTGAGATGCAGGAGCGATATTACAATGCGAGTCCTTATAACTTCATTCGCATAATCAAGGGCAAAGCTTCTCCTGAAGATACGGCAACAAACAATGTCTATACCAGAGCCGCTGCCTTTTTTAAACAATGGCAGGCCGAGGGGGCCCTCAAGCCGATTGATCATCCGGCCCTCTTCGCTTATTTTCAGGAGTATACGATTCCCGGCACGAATGAGCGGCGCATGCGCAAAGGCTTCATCGGGCTTGGCAAGATTGAAGAATACTCGGCAGGGGTCATCTTCCCTCACGAAAGAACGCTGACCAGCCCAAAGATCGACCGACTTGAACTGCTGCGGGCAACACAGGCCCATCTGGAACAGCTCTTTATGATCTATTCAGATCCAGAAGGAAAGATAGATCAACTGCTAGATCAAGTTGCTCAACACAGGGCGTCGCTCCAGGTGCGCGATGATTACGATGTCTTAAATTACCTCTGGCCGATTACTGATGAATCGCTCATCGCAAAGATTCAGAATGAGATGAAGAGCAAGAAACTCATCATCGCCGATGGGCACCACCGCTACGAAACGGTATTAAACTACCGCAACGAGCGCCGCGCAAAGGCCGGGGCAGGGAATTTAGGAGAGATGCCTTATGACAGAGCGATGATGACCTTCATCAATATGGATAATGAAGGGCTCACATTGCTGCCGACTCATCGACTGGTGAGCAATCTGGAGCATTTTAACCTTGATAGGCTGCTGACTTCAGCGCGAAGTTATTTTGACATTCGAGAATATAGCTTCTCCGGCCAGGACAAAGCAGCAGTTGTCGAGAGATTCCGCAAAGGGTTAAAAGATCAAGGGGTCGATAAGCCCTGTATTGGACTCTACAGCAGCAGCTCATCAAGCTTCTACCTTTTGGCTTTACGGGAGGGGCCTGAATTTGCCGGAGCGGTAGAAGATGTTTCTCCGATCCAGCGAAAGCTCGATGTTGTAGTGCTTCACCATCTGCTCATAAGCAAATGCTTAGGTATCACAGCGGAAGATGTAGCGAAAGAGCGGCACATTAAATATCTACGTGAGTTTGAGGCTGGCATCGAAGCGGTTGATTCAAGCGCGGCGCAGCTTTGCTTCTTTCTTAATCCAACGCGCATTGAGCAAGTAAGAACAATAGCACTTGCTGGCGAGACGCTTCCGCAAAAGAGCACAGATTTCTACCCCAAACTGCTTTCAGGACTGACGATTTACGATATGGGAGCATAGCCCGGCGCGTTGCTGCGAGCCGGGTAAGAGAGAGTACCTCTAGCTTTAGCCACATAGTCGTTCAACTTTGACATCGAGAGGATACCATGCGGCTAAAGCCGATGGTATCCAAGCGGCAGTTGCTTCAATTCAACACCCAGAGTTACTCTAAATCGAAACGACTAGGCCATAGAGAAATGCAGTGACAATAGTCATCTCCAGGTTCCCCTGACTGAATCATCTAAAAGCCGTCTCTCCTCAGACTGCTTCTGCTTATATAGCTTTTAAGAAAAACACTTCTTCGGTTCGGGCGCCAAGCGCCCTCAAAACAGATTAGATTTAAAACTGTTTTGAGGGCGCTTGGCGCCCGAACTTGCTGCAATCTTTTCTTAAGGTCTCTAGTAACAACAGTCATCTCCAGGTTCCCCTGACTGAATCCCTTGCCAGTCATCAAACTTGAGATCATAACTGCCGTCGTAACAACAGTCATCTCCAGGTTCCCCTGACTGAATCCTGTGTGCCAAGACGGCTTGGCCTGATTTAGCTTCTATCTCATCTCTTAGAAAGTGAACTCAACCTCTCCAAATCCGCCTTCAACGCATCCAGCTCTCTCCCTGCATCGGCATGTCGCCCTTCTGCTGATGCTTTCTCGTAAGCTCTCAAATGGCTGGCAGCAGAACGTATCAGAGCATCTATATCCGCAACAGCAGGACTCGCTCCAGGTTGTTCGCCTTCAGCCGGCGCAGGCGCCGGAGCAGCTTCAATTGCCTGTTCTCCTACCAGCTTGGCATAAGCCTCATCGAAGTTGCGCCCAAAGACCAAACGATTCTCAAGCGCAATGACTACCAACCGCAGCTCAGGCATAGGATTGCGCGCCGCCTGTAAATATATCGGCTCGATGTAGAGCATCTGATTGGCAATAGGGATAGGCAGCAGATCGCCGCGCAGAACCTGGGATCCCTGCTGGTTCCACAGCGTTAGCATAGGCGAAAGCTGCGGATCTTGATCGATGCGCGCTTCAATCTGCAACGGTCCGGGCGTGAGATAGTTCTTGGGGAAATGATAGATTATGACCTCTCCGTAATTTTCCCTGTCGCAAGAGGCCGCCATCCAGCCTATCAGGTTGGTCTTTTTCGTCGGAGTGAACGGCAATATCTGGACAAACTCTGCCGGGCGATCCTTATGAAGGCGAAGCTCTACCGTATAGGGCCCCACTCCTACCGTCTGCTGGTCGCCCGCTTGCACTGAGCGAACCTGATGCGCCCTCTCCCAGAGATCCTCGCGGTTATAAAAGATCTGCTCGTCCTGCATGTGATAAAGAGCATAGACCTGCGCCTGGGCCACCAGCATGTCCACCGGATAGCGGATGTGCTCCATCAGATCGGGCGGCATCTCTGATCGCGCGCGGAAAGCTGCTGGCCAGGCGCGCCGGTAAGACGATATTATCGGATCCTTCTCGTCAAAGACATAGAGCGTAACTTCTCCCGTATAGGCGTCCACAACCGCTTTGACCGAATTGCGCACATAGTTGATATTCACCTCATTGAGCGTCGATCTAGTGGAAAGCGGATAGGTCCTGGATGTGGTATAAGCATCGATCATGTAAACAATGCGCCCATCGGCAGTCACTACCGCATAAGGGTCCTGATCGAGAATTAAGAATGGGGCCACCGCCTGAACTCGGTCCCTGACATTGCGGCGGAAGAGCACGCGGCTATTGGGCATGAGATAGTCTGACAAAAGAAGCTGAAAGCCATCGCCCAGATATATAGAGGTTGCCAGCTTGGCAAAATAGGAACCAAGAGAGACCCCCGAAGGGCCATCATAAACGTTGTAAGCATTCTCCTCGCCGACAGGGTAATCGAACTCTCTTTGAGTGGTTCCAACATAGACATGATCTTGGGTCATCTCGCCGAAATAGATTTGAGGCCGGGCGACTTGCAGATCCTTTGATAAGCTTGCTACCGGCATATCCTTCAGCAGCAGGGCTGGGGCCCCTTCGGCAGTGAAAGCATTGACCAGATTCATCGTCACACCATAGCCATGCGTGTAGATGAAATGACGGTTATTCCAGCTCTGACTCTTCTCCGGCAATTGATTGATGTCCAGCTCGCGCACGGCGAGCATAACCTGGCGGCGGCGGCCTCCGATCCGATAGCGATCCACATCTATATCGGGAAAGCTGTAGTAAGTGCGAATAGACTGGATTTGAGTCAGGCTGGCTTTTAATGCCCGCCAATCCCACAAACGAACATTATCAAAATCGGCGCGCGAAGCTGCAATTGCGCCTACATTCTCGCCCGCAGGTTTGAATTCAACCTCTTTGAATTGATCCAACCCATACGCCTTCCGGGTGGCGGCAATATTGAGTGTGATGTATGGCCGTTCGCTTTCAAACTCATTTGGCCGCACATTCGTCCACCATATTGCGTTGGCAATTAAAAATGATCCGACCAGCGCAACTGCATAGACTATACCCAACGCTGTAGCTACTTTCTTTAGTTGGCGAACTAGAGGAAAGAGGAAAAGGGATGCAGCCAGCCCGGCGACAACAAAAGCAACAATAGCGAGAAACTTTTCCGCCCCAAGCCAGAAGCGCCCGCCAACGTAGTTGAGGCCGGAAAATATGTTATGAGTCTCCAGCAACAGCGCCGGGCGCTCAAGCAGATGATGCACGCCTACAGCAATAAAGGCCCCCACTGCCCACAATGCCCCCAATCGCGTGACAGCCAGGCTGAATCTGCGAGAGAGAAATCCATCGGTGCGGGCACGGAAACTCCACAGCCAGACGGCCAGCAGCGCCAGCACTATGCCTGTAATAACCAGCAGGGCGCCGGCAAAGTGCAGGAAGACATTGTATGCGGGATATGAAAATAGATAATAGCTGATGTCGCGGCCAAGCACCTGATCGCTTTCCCCTGTAGCCTGTCCATACCACCATTGCAGTATTGTAGGCCACTCGCGGCTCAGCATATTACCCAGAACTATGGCTGCGAGCGCCGGCGCTGCCCAGCGAGCAAAATTGAGTATCGCTCTTATACTCTTAAGCTCCAGGCTCATCTCATCTGTTGTCAGTGAGAATCCTTCTGATGACCATTGCGGTTCATCAAGAGATTTCACCATCTCGTCGAACCGCCGGTAAATAGACCAGAGAAACACTCCAACAGTGACAATAGCGGTTATTGCTCCAATTCCCCAAAGCAGTGCGCGCCATTTCCATTCACTCCAGAACCGCTGGCCCAGTCCGAGGTTGGCAAACCATGAGGATTCCAGATAGAACGCCGAGATAAATGGTAAAAGGTAGGAAATGACGATTATCAGGATAATCACAGAGCCCAGGTAGAATACCCAGCGCGGCGCGCGCCACTGTGAGCTGCCAGTTATGCTGAATGATCCTCTACTCATAAATCACCCGTCCTTTCTCTCGCTCCTTCTTTGATTGCGGAATTGCCGATTGCGGATTGAAGGTTTCATCGTCTATTTTTGCCTTTTGATTTTCCCCGAGTCAGAGGCGTCGCCGCTCTCCCATTCTCCCCTGCTTCCTCTCAACGGCTTGCCTGATGTTCGTTCAGCCGAGCGATATAGGAAGCAATAGCTTCTCTTGAGGTATATTGAAATTTCACGCCAACCTCTCTTTTTATCTTGTCAGTGCTCACAACCCAGGGGTACCGCACAAAATCAAGCACCGATGCTGGAGCCTCAGTGATAAAGCTCAAGCGCAGTTTCCAGGCCAGATCGGTCAGCGGATAAAGGATGCCGGCAGGAAGCATGAGAGGTCTTCTGCCAAACATCTTAGCAATCTCCGAGAATCTCACCGTGCCATCGCCGGCAACATTGTAAGCGCCGCTTCTTCCTTTTTTAAGTAACTGGTAGATAGCCGATGCTACATCTTGCTCATGAACGAATTGCATCTCAGCATCAAAACCTTTGACTGAAGCTACAATCGGCTTGAGCATAAATCGCGCCAGGTAATTGCTCACATTGGGCCCCATAACAACACTCGGTCTGAAGATAATAACCGCCGTGTCAGGATTGCGATTCGAATATTCTGAGCAGAGCTGTTCAAGCAGCATCTTCTCATAAGCATATTGAAAATCCTTATTAGCTCGCAGCGGAGACTCTTCAGTTAAAAAAGGAGGATTGTCAGGATGAGCGCCATAAGCAGTAGCGCTGCTTGCCACCAGCAGTTTGCGCGCTCTTATAGCCCGGCACGCATTGAGCACATTCTTGCTGCCTTCAATGTTTATGCGATTCATCTCTCGCCGGTCGTGAATTGGATTCAAGACAAATGCCAGGTGAATGACTGTATCAACGCCCATGTTCTGAAACAGGCGATCAAGAGGCTTGCAGATGTCCTGTTGAAAGAATCTCAGTTTGCTGAAAGTCGCAGGGGGCAACCGCACATCGATGCCGACAATAGCTTCTACTTCCGTATCGGCAGCCAGCCGTCTGGCCAGCGTCATTCCAATATAGCCTGATAGCCCTGTCACAGCGACTACGCTCATCAGTTCACTCCGCGCATCAAGATTAATCGAGCGAATACTCTAAGGATTGTAACACAGAGTTAGTCATGAGCCCCGGCTTTCCATCGAGGATTAAGAACCTATCCCTGAATTTCGTTAAACTCGCGACAGAAGCAGAGGAGTCATTCAGACGGCTCGCGCGACGCGAGAGAAATGATGAAAATGCGATGTACAGCAACCTGTCAGGTTGCTGCCTGTCGCGCATTATCAGCAACCTGACCGCCTCGCTGTACATTTTTTGAGGAGTCATTCAGACGGCTCGCGCGGCGCGAGAGAAATGATGAGAACAGCGCAGTTGGAAGAAGGAGCGCCCGCCTGCCTTCTGCCTTCTGTTTTCTGAGGAGTCATTCATGTCGTCAGCGACAACGCGAGAGAAATAATGAAAAGCCTGGGGGCACTAGTTTCCTTACTGCTTACTTTCTAGGTAGTGCAACCTAAGCAGGCAAGGATGAGAGGCGCTCCCAGATGAGGAGTCATTCAGACGGCTCGCGCGACGCGAGAGAAATGATGAAAATGCGATGTACAGCAACCTGTCAGGTTGCTGCCTGTCGCGCATTATCAGCAACCTGACCGCCTC
>Ga0209172_10006723_pt1 | contig 12496 bp, 12 predicted proteins | sample LarsenN4metaG_FD_184113 | JGI IMG/M metagenome (GOLD analysis project Ga0209172, IMG submission 184113) | Hot spring sediment bacterial and archeal communities from British Columbia, Canada, to study Microbial Dark Matter (Phase II) - Larsen... ... | reverse complement strand
TAATTTTACGGCAGTTACCGTTTCGCAAAACAGCCGATTTCTATACGTCGCGAATAACAACGGAACGGTCGATGCTTACTCGATCAATGCGACGACCGGCTCGTTGACTCTGATAGAAACCGAGAATGTCGGGACATCGCCCAGCGGAGTGGCCGTATCGCCGAACGGGTCATTTCTCTACGTCAGTAATCAGGGCTCCAACAATGTGTCAGCGTTCACGATCAATGGAACGACAGGAGCCTTGACGGGAATTGGCGTCCCGGTGGCCGCCGGAACTTCACCAAGTGGGATAACCATAGAGCCGGATGGGCAATTCTTATATGTGTCAAACAGGGGTGGAGGCGGAAACGTATCTGGCTATCGAATTACGACTGGAACGGGCGAGTTGATCTCGTTAGGTGCTGCGTTTCCAGCTGGAACGACTCCCGTAGGAATCGCAACACCGGGTCGTCCGTAGGTCTTCTTGTATCGTTGGATGGGAAGCCCGCGGCTCAATCAATGGGCTGCGGCTGTTTTTGCAACATCCTCAGGCTACATCTTTGCGCTTCATCAAGTCGGCCAGTTTGGCGAAGGGCGTGAAGGTCGAAGGCCGTTCTTGCTTCCGGCTCTCCGGTGTGTCGTCGGACGCATCAGCCACCAGGTACCGCTGGTGCTCATTGTCATGGCAGTACAGGCAGAGCAATTCCCAATTGCTCCCGTCTAGCGGATTGTTGTCATGGTTGTGGTCCTTGTGGTGGACCGTGAGTTGGTTCAGCTTCTTGCCGTCAAACTCTCGTCCGCAGTGCGCGCAAATCCAGGGCAATAGTTTGAGTGCGAGGGTTCGATACGTCTGCTTGCGATGAGGCGAGCTGTCACGTGCCATGGGAGCCCCTCACGATCGGCGACTCGGCACACATTTATTCTATACTAAGTCTTGGGCGAATACACGTCATGTCGTGTCGGGTGGCTCAACCAGGGGGTTGGGTTACTCCACAGGCCACTTCCCAGAGCGCCTGGTTGATACTTCCTTGTTCCACCGGTTGCCCATAGCCTTGTTCGACCAATACCGCATTCTGAGTTCCGGTGCCCATATGCTGAGAGAATTCCGAAGCCGCCAAGAGCCGAACGCGGTTGTGTGCGCAGTCAAACTCCTTGTGCGTCTTCGTTGAGAAAAACCTATGCGGGCTCATCATGAACATTCCAAACGGCGCGTTTCCCTGCATCATCTTATAGTCTGTTAACTGCCACAGCGTTACGCGATCGCCGTCTCGACGGATCGTCTTGGGATCGTAGTACACCATTTCCCGCAATGGGGATTGGTACGCGCTATCGACGGCTACCCAGGTTTCCCCAGGCGGTATCTCGCCATAGCTCCGGGGTTGGCGGAGCTGATAATGGGGATCTCCACAGGACGCAAGGAGGAGGGAAATGACACAGAAAGAAAGGCATATAGCGGCAACCTTGGGCATAACCTCGCCAGATATTGCATTCTAACAAAGGATGAAAAAGAAGGTGCAGTGGCTATTTACCGCGTCTGTAACGAGGCAGCCAATACGTCTCGTATTATAGGTGAGATCAGGTGTCGAGAAGATGAACAAATAGGGCCTACCAGAAAAGATCTCCGGCACCCGTGCTGCCTTAGCTATTTGCGTTGATGAATGCCGAGTTTGTTGCCGTCGGGGTCTACTACAATGGCTGCTCGGCACCCTGGTAAATCGAACGGCTCGTGAGCGAAGGGTACGCGGTGTCGACGGAGATGATCGATCATCTGGTCGAAATCGTCCACTTCCAAGGCAAGATGGGGCCCGTCGCCTGACGGCTTCAGGACAAGAAGTGAACCCGCGTTGCTTGCTGGAGGTGTCGGAGGGCCTTAGGCCCCCAACCTTTTGTACCTTCTTGGTCAGCTAGATCCAGTCGTGGTTCTTGACGGGGCGATCCCACCGAGACATTCTGCGTTGGGAAAAGTTCATGACCCACGATGCGATGTGTGCTTTGGTCACGGGAAGCGGAAGCCGTCTCACCATAGACCAGGGACTGTAGAAACGATCGTACATCGTCCTGATGCGTTCCTCCAGTTCCGATGCCGAACAATACGTCGGCTTGATTTCACAATGACTGCCGGGCCATCGATCCAGTTGCGTCTCGTCGATGAGGCGACCTTCTGCCTGCAGCCGGTCATACAGCGGCGTCCCCTTATGCGGACTGAGCGTATAGAAGTAGGCCACCGGGACTTTGTGCCGTTCGACGAATGCAAGTGTGGCCTCCAAGTTGTCCAGCGTTTCCCCCTCATAGCCGAACACAAAATTCATCGAGTAGCTGATGCCCCGCTTCCGCAGGTTGGAAATGATCTCCCCATACTGGTCCACCTTATTGAACTTTTTGTTCATGGCTGCCAGGACCTCACGGCTGATACTTTCCATGCCCATGTTCACATGGAGCAACCCGCTCCTTTTGGCCAGGTCCATGAATTCCTGATCCTTGCAGAGATACGCAGTCCACAGGGTGACCCAGCGTATCTTCAGGGGAATCAACGCTTCCATGAGCTCCATCGAGTGGGCCTTTTTCCCGGCGAACATACTGTCGGCGAAAAAGACGTTCTTGGCCTTGATGTGTCTGATCTCATCGACGATCTCCTGAACGGGGCGAAACCGATAGCGCGTGCCCATATAGAAACGCTCTGAACAGAAGTCGCACTTGAAGGGACAGCCTCTGGAAGATTGGACGGAATAGGTTCGCGCCCACCGGAATCCCTTCTCGTTCAGCAGCTCATATCGCGGCAGAGGTAACCCTTTGAGGTCATGGGGAGCGCTCGCACGATAGAACTTTTGGAGTCTTCCCGCCGCCGCGTCGCGCAACATGACCGGCCAAATATCTTCGCCCTCGCCGATCCCGACGGCATCACAATGCTCGGCCGCTTCGTCGCTATGGAAAAAGGTGTGAGGACCACCCATGATCACCGGAATCCCCCGATCTCTGAATTGACGCGCGATATCGTAGGCACGGAAGGAATTGATCGTCCAAGCGGTAATGGCCACCAAGTCCACCGAGGCGTCAAAGTCGATGTCCATCAACTGTTCGTCGACCAATTCAACGTTCCAATCGCGGGGTGTCAGCGCGGCAAGATAGGGAAGGGTAAGGCCGGTGAGGGTTCGCTTTCTGGTCTTATAGAGGGAGAAATCCGACTTGCTCCGATAGTAGGTTGGCTGAACAATCAAAAGCTTGTTCATGCCGGCCTCCTTGTTCCTTGGTGGATGTCCGCCTAAGGGCCAATGCGTATAAATAAATATCTGTAAATCTGCCGACCAATGTCAAGTAAGTGAAATAGAGTAAGAATGTTAAAATAAGAAAATGATTGGAAACCTTTTCTTAAGCTCTGAGAACTAGGAAATAGCCTAGAACCTATCTCAAAATTGAAATACGAGACGCTATCGGCCTCATTTGAGCGTCACTGCATCAATGAACTGCGTTATTTCCAAGGATTCTGCATGCTGTCGCAGTTGATGACCCGTGGTTCAAAGTGGCTTCCTCTCGAAAATCGATTTTGAGATAGGTTCTATTCTGGGTAACGAGGATCAGATGATGTGGGACTGTTGACATATTGATGTCATATGAATATGCTCTGACATATGCGGACAACGATTCGCCTCGATGACCAACTCCTCAAATCGGCCAAGCGCTTCGCCCATGAGACCGGCCAGTCACTGACGAAGCTGATTGAAGATGCTCTGCGCCATGCTCTCGCTCGACGCGCGGCCAAACCGGCACGCAAACCGATAAAACTCACCACCGTCTCTGGGCGCGGTCTCCGCGCCGGCGTGGACATCGACGATTCCGCCGCCCTCCTCGCCTTCATGGAGCGGCCTCATGGTTCTTCTTGATGTGAATGTGTTGGTCTATGCTCACCGCGAAGATGCACCCACCATCGAGAACATCTTGCATGGCTCCAAGCACTGATTCAATCAGAGCAGCCATATGGACTGTCTGATCTCGTTTTAAGCGGTTTCCTTCGCATCGTGACGCATCCCAGCGTGTTCAATCCTCCCAGCAGCATGGAGAAGGCGCTGGCGTTTACCCAGGAACTCCGTGATCAACCGAACTGCGCGCTCATCAATCCAGGCCCTCGTCATTGGGAAATCTTCAGTAAGCTCTGCCGAACCGGCGGTATCAAGGGTAATCTCGTCCCCGATGCGTTTTTGGCTGCTCTGGCGATCGAAAGCGGCAGCGAATGGGTGTCGACGGATCGCGATTACCACCGCTTCCCAGGCCTGCGTGTGCGCCATCCTTTGGAATAATGTGCCGCCATACCCATTGGCGATATAGATTCTGCCTGCCTTTGCAGGCGAGGGAATCGATAAGTACAGCAAGTAATTCTGGCCGGTGCAGCAGGCGACAATTGTGGCCTCTTCACTGCCGCCGATGCCTATATGCGCAACTTCGACGTGGCAGTCCCGGCAGATTGCACCGTATCCATCGATCCCGATGCTAACCGCTCCGCGCTCGAGCACATACGCGAGACCCTGAAGGCTGATATGAGTCTCTCCAAGACCATCATCGACAAATTGGCGGCGTAAGAAGCTGCCTACTACTACCTAAATGCCCAATCTGAGCAGCGAGTGCTCATTTCATGAGATGAGAGACTCCCTTCGGGAACTCGAGCTCTGCTGTATATCAACCAGTGAGCCGATTTTCACAGTCAATCGGCTCATATTTAATGCTTTTCATGAGCCGATTAATTGATATAATCGGCTCATGACTTACAATTGGCAGCAACCAGATTGGCCGGAATTTCGGTACGTTCTCTCGGGAATCGAGGAAGCCTTCTTCAAGCTTGCCGAAAAAACCGGTCGGGCTAGCGGACTCCTCAAGGGGCTGACAGCCGACGCGCAGCTGGAGGCGACCATCGAAATGATGGCGGTTGAAGCGATTAAGACCTCCGCGATCGAGGGAGAACTGCTGAGCCGAAAAGATGTCATGTCTTCGATCCGGAAGAATCTGGGACTAGAGACAGGCCATCTCTCCGGCGACAAGCGCGCCCAAGGCACCGCCGCGCTGATGCTCGCGGTTCGCAACAGTTTTGCCGACCCCCTCTCGGAAGAGACGCTCTTCGAATGGCACCAGTTGATCATGACCGGGCACCGGCATGTCGCCGCAGGACAATGGCGAACCCATGCCGAACCAATGCAGGTCGTATCAGGCGCAGTGGGCCATGAGCAGGTGCATTTCGAAGCGCCGCCATCATCACAGATCCCTAAAGAGATGGCACGCTTCATCCAATGGTTCAATGACACGGCGCCCGATGGACCGAAAACCATTCGTAAGGCCGCCGTGCGTTCGGCTCTCGCCCACCTCTACTTCGAATCGATCCATCCCTTCGAAGACGGCAACGGCCGGATCGGAAGAGCCTTGTCCGAGAAAGTGTTATCGCAAGGGCTCGGACGGCCAGCCTTACTCAGTCTCTCCCGCGCCATCGAAGCCAAGCGGCGAGACTATTACGAGGCACTGAAAGAGGGCCAGCAGTCGAACGACGTCACCCCCTGGGTCACCTGGTTCGTCAACATGGTGCTGGAGGCCCAGACCCAGGCTGAAGAGCTCATCGACTTCACCTTGAGAAAGACGCGACTCTTCGATCGGGTTCGAGATCAGCTCAACGACCGACAGATGCAGATTCTTCGCCGTATGCTGGAAGAAGGCCCGGATGGTTTCGAGGGCGGCATGAGTGCCAAGAAGTACATGACCATCACCGGCGCCTCGAAAGCCACGGCCACACGTGATTTGCAAGACCTGGTCGAGAAGAATATCCTCATCCCCACCGGAGGCGGCCGGAGCACTCGTTATCAGATCAGCTTGTAGCTCCACCACGACTCACAGTCAGAAGGAAACCGGTTTCACGATGGCCCTATGCACTCTAGCGTGGAGGAAGGTGTACTGGTGCGGTCTCTTCGATGCTTCAGCAAGGTGAGCAGGAAACACGACGTGATGTGAGACATGACACTCTTGATTATGAAACCAGATCGAGCCAGCGATGCACAATACAAGATCCGACCCCCGATACTCCAAGTACCCCAGCGCTAAGATGGTGTTCAGCGCGATGCTGAAAGCCACCAGGTGTTGAGTGGAGAGACGGTCGACCAGACAGCGGCGGTAGGTCAAGGCGCCGAGCACTGCGCCGATCGAACACAAAGCAGAGGGTCAAACACGAAGCAGAGGGTCAGGTCTTGCCTCTTGCATCAAGGCCTGTTTGCGATTTGGCTGACGGTCGCATAATGCAGCCCCAGCCAATCCGCCACCTCTCGCTGGCTGTACCCGTACCGATGGACTGCCTGCCCAATCACGGTATAGCGCTTGGCCTTGGTGCGCGTCCCGTCAAACATTCTTGAGTGAAGGTCTGCTTATGAAAGATGAGCTATTTTGAATGAAATGAAGCCAAGGCTTCCAACACGCCGCTCTGGTATTGTCCAGTCAGTCTGTTATGCTCGCCCCACCCAGCGCAAACAACCCAGACGACACATCGCATTGAAATGAATCCCAAAGTGATGATGGGGAAACATCCGTGGCACGCGTATTCCCGTTGAGTTGATTCTCCGAAAGCTCGGAGAAAGTGCGACGGAAGCTGATCTGCTTGATGCCTATCCCCGCCTGACCAAAGCCGATATTCAAGCCGCTATGCTGCCACATACGGATCGACTTTGATTTTCCCCGCGTGCTTCCGCATCTCGGTTGCGTCGTACCAGGCCTGCATGCGTAGGAGCATGTCCATATTGAGGTGGAAGGCCTTCTCCATGCGTAATGCCATTTCAGGCATGAGCGAGGATTTTTCGTTCAGCAAGTCGGACAGCGTGGCACGCCGCACCCCAAGAATCTCGGCGGCTTTGCTCACGCTCAATCCCAACTCGTCGATGGCCTCCGCCCTGATGAAGGCCCCAGGGTGGGAGGGCTTCATCCCGATTTTGATCTCTTTCTGCGCCATTAGTGATAGTCCTACAAATCTACGACATCCACATACCCGTCTTCTTCCTCAAAGGTGATCCGCCAATTCCCTGATGTGGAGATGCTCCATGTCCCTTTGCGATCTCCTGAGAGTCGATGGACGCGCCAGCCTGGAGGAGCGGAGACCCGGAACATCTTCATATCCTCAGCAACAACCAGTGCTGTTAGAATATTGCGGGCCCGGTTCACCAGATCGGGCCGTAGTCCCTTGGTCTGATTGTCTTCGATCAGTCTTTCAATCCCCGGTGGCGCACAGATCGGATAATCATCTGCTCATAGGAGTACGGTATAGCCGTACGATTTGCAAGCGATTGTTTTCCTTACGCCACAGTGCGCTCAACATGAATACGATCGTGTTCAGGCCCGAGAATTGACCCAATTTTCGAGGGGTACAGCGAGAGTCCTTTCCGTCTGGACCTCTGCCCTAGACTCCATTTCCTCGTCTTGCCTCCTTTCGCCTCCGCCCTTTAGGATGGCGTTTGGAACAAGCTGACCACCCACACACGGAATGATTTCATGGATACAAGTTTTTGGCACAACCGCTGGCAGACGAACCAGACCGGATGGCACGAGTCTGCCGTCAACCCTCTGCTGATCGCTCATTTCCCTTCTCTGAATATGCCTCCTGGCGGGCGAGTGTTCGTGCCGCTCTGCGGCAAGTCCCTCGATCTCGGTTGGCTCCTGTCTCGCGGCTATGCGGTCGCCGGGGCGGAACTTAGCGAACTGGCCGTGACACAGCTCTTTACGGAGCTTGGGATGGAAGCTCGCATCTCGGAAGTCGGCACATTCAAGCTCTTTCGCGGAGAGAAGATCGACATCTTCGTGGGAGATATCTTTGACCTGTCGCGCGAGATCCTCGGTCCCGTCGATGCGGTCTATGACCGGGCCGCCTTGGTCGCGCTACCGGAGTCGATGCGGGGACGATACGCGGCCCATCTCAAGGCCATTACGGTATTAGCGCCTCAACTCGTCATCGGCTATGAATACGACCAGACCATGGTAGAAGGGCCTCCGTTTTCCGTCACACCCGATGAGCTCCATCGCCATTACAGCGAGGGCTACACCCTCACGCTACTGGCCCGCGTAGAAGTACCCGGCGGGCTCAAGGGCAAATGCCCGGCGACAGAGCATGTCTGGCGGTTGGACAAACATCGGAGCTAGCAGCTTGGGGAGCTTCACATCGGATAGAGGGAAAACGCAGAGATCGCGGGTCTCGGTTGATCAAGAATCACTTCTCCGCTCTAGACTCCGATGGCCATGCGGACTGGATGGACGGTTTCCTGAATGCCGTAGGGTCCGGTCACATCCACCTGCTCAGGGTCGACATACGTACCGAACAGCCGATCCCACACGGTAAAGAGGACCCCGAAATTTGCTCCGGCTCTCCCGATCTCTCTTAAGTGATGCACGCGATGGTAGCGAGGTGTGACGAAGAGCCACTCCAGTTTTCTGGATTGCCAGGTTACGTTCATGTGCATCCAGTTATTGGTCAGGATCAACATATAGGAATAGAGGGGAAAGAATACTGCGGGCACCGGTTTGAGGAGTGGGAACGCCAACAGATAGGGGATATTCGCGAGGACGATTTGCGGAAAGCTTGCCCGAATGCCAGCCAGCCAGTAGAGTTCGGTGGGCGCATGGTGCCAGCGATGGATCGGCCAGCCCGGCGATGTATGCCAGAACCGATGCATCCAGTACGCGATTCCATCGATGACGAATAGGAACACCACCAGCTTGACGCCGAATGGAAGTGCCTGCCAGCGCCAATAGGAATAGTCAGGAAACGGGATTCGGTTCGTCACCTCTGCGGCGAAGGCGAAAAAGATCTGGTATGTAGTCAAGGCCATCACATCCGGCAGGAACAGCTGAAGATAGGGCACTGGACGCGTTGGCCACCAATACTCAGCGGCAAAGAAGAGCAGGCCAATCCCCCAGTAGATGGCGATTCCATCCGGTGCAAACACGTTCGCAAGCAAGTCGAGCATTGCTACAACTTCGAAAAATATAGAGCTGTACCGCGGGGGTCACACACGTAGAAATATTCGTCGTCGATACAGTACGTAAAGAACGGTCCAATAGCTTGCCACAGTCACCACACCATAAATCAAGGGCTCATAGGCATCTCCCAGGAAGGTAAAAGGGGTCCGTCCTACAAGGCGTCTGAGCGCATGAAAGGCCACATTCGAATGAATCTGGGCGAGCAGATATGCGGCGATGGCATTCATACCGATGACGGTGAACGGAAAAGCCAGTCGCGTGTAACCCCACCAATCAACGAGGAGCAAAGAGCAGCCAAGTAAGAGGAAGCACCAGCCTCCGCTGAATAAGACCCAGCTCGGCGTCCATATCGCCTTCACGAGAGGACAGAGGCCAGTTAAGTTGAGCGCCCAGCCGCCCGTCAGGCCTAACACCCCTGCGCTGACCAGCCAGCGAAGTTTGCTCCATGGCGCACGGTCGCTCTGAAGGAGACGGCCGGCCATCAATCCGAGGATCATTGTCGCAAGGGTGGGCACGAAATTCAGGGTCGTCATGCCCTTGGGAAATCCGACGAATGGTTCTTCGCGTGGATAGAGATTCAACAGCCAGACATCGAACGCCCAGGCCACATTACTGTTCTTCTGCCAGTGAGCTTCGAAGCCCTTCAACCCATGGTCTTGAAGCCAAGATGGAGAAACACCCACCCGCTCATAGTCAAAGTCCGGGCCTGGAATAGGATACAGGGCAAAGGCGAGCCAGCACACGACCAAGATGACGATGACGGAGATCCATGCGGTACGAGACGGCTTGAAGGCCAGCCAGAAGAGGGCCGGATAGGCGAGCCCGATCTGCGGGAGAATCCAATCGAATGGGTACACGATCATCTGACGGGCATGCAGAGCCGCATTGGCCAGGCCCAGCGCGATAAGGAGGAAGGAGCGAATGAGCGCATGCCTCCAGAGCTCACGCGGCGCGGCTCCTTGCGCCTGCCTTCGAGCTATGGAAAACGGCAGGGATACGCCGACCAGAAAGCAAAAGCTGGGCATGATCAAGTCGTGAAGGTTGGCACCGACCCATTCGGCGTGACTCTGCTGTCGGCAAAGAAACTGCCAGAATGTTGACTCGGGTACCGCCGCGGCAACATGACAGAGCTGTAACGCTTCCGCGAGAAGGAGAAACATGACGAATCCGCGGTAGGCATCGATCGATGCGAGGCGGCACGGAAAAGTTGCAACCTTGCCCTCGTTGATCACGTCTCGCCCTTACGTCTTGCGGACTATTGGCACAGCCAGAACAGTTGCAGAAGACCGCGGGGTTTTATCAATTCCCTGCTCTGCCTGTCAAAACAGGGAGCTCGCAGTGGAGGACCGACGCAGGAGGATGGTATGAGCGAGAACACATGGGCTGGACCGAGATAGGAGGCACGAGCCGCTCGTTACACATTAAACCGGAAATATACGATATCCGCCTCTTTAATGACGTAGTCTTTGCCTTCAAGCCGGAACAACCCTTTCTCCTTGACCTTCGCTTCCGACCCACAGGCCAGCAGATCGTCGTAATGGTAGACCTCGGCACGGATGAAGCCCCGCTCCATGTCGGAGTGGATCTTGCCTGCTGCTTGCGGCGCCTTGGTGCCCCTGGGAATCGGCCAGGCACGAGACTCTACTTCGCCGGCGGTGAAGAAGGTGATCAGATCCAGCAGGGTATAGGCTTCGCGCGTCAATCGGACGAGCCCCGATTCAGTCAGCCCCATTTCGTTCAGGAAGTCCGCCCGTTCGCTTTCAGGCAAGGACGACAGCTCGGCTTCCAGCTGTCCGCAGATGGTCACGACTCTGGCCCCACGCTTTCCAGCAAACTCGCGCACGGTCTGGACCATGGCTTCGTCGGCATTTTTCCCTTCGGACACGTTGGCGACAAAGAGGACCGGTTTCGCGGAGAGCAATTGGCATTCGTTGAGGATCAACCGTTCTTCAGTCGTGTATTCTCGATTGCCCAGCCACTCACCCTTGTCGAGTAAGCCGATGAGCTTGGTAAGAAACTCCACTTCAAACACGGCCTTTTTGTCTCCAGCCCGAACTTTCTTCTCGGTCTTCTGCTTCCGCCGATCAAGCGTTTCCAGATCGGACAACATGAGTTCGGTCTCGATCACGCCGATGTCTCGAAGTGGATCAATGCCGCCGCTGACATGGACGACATCCGTGCCCTGAAAACAGCGGACCACATGAAGCAATGCATCCACTTCACGAATGTGACCAAGGAATTGATTGCCGAGGCCTTCACCCTTGCTGGCTCCTTCGACAAGCCCGGCGATATCTCGCACTTCCAACGTACTGTAGGTGGTTTTTTTCGAGGTGAAGAGCTCCGTCAACTTGATGAGGCGAGGGTCCGGGACTAGGGCGATACCGGTGTTCGGATCGACGGTGGCGAACGGATAATTGGCGGCCAGCGCGCCCCCACCGGTCAGCGCATTGAAGACCGTCGTCTTGCCGACGTTCGGGAGACCGATCATGCCACAGCACAGCCCCATTAGTTCGTGTCCTCTCCTTCGTTCACAACCTTTTCTCTGACATTAAATTGATTCATCGCCACGTCCGGTCCGCGATGAATCAAACATTCCAGCGCATCCACTGCCCGCTCCAGACAGGGTTCAAAGACCGCCATCTCATCCTTCGTCACCGGTTCCAGGACATAGTCGGCGGAATCCTGCCCTGGAGCAGGTCGTCCGATCCCAATCTTCAGTCGCACGAATTTCGTCGTCCCAAGCGCCTCGATGATAGATTTGATCCCGTTGTGCCCCCCGTGGCCACCTGCAAGCCTGATCCGAAGCCGGCCCGGTTCTAAATCCAGATCATCGTGCACGACAATGAGTTCGTTGACGGTGAGCTCGAATTCTCGTAGGAGGCCTTTCAGAGGAGGGCCGGTCACGTTCATCCAATCGAGCAAGCCGGCCAGCTCGACCACCTTCCCGCCCAGCCGTCCGGAACCTCGTTGAGCTGTGCCGCGCGGTGAGAGTCGGATCGACCATCGAGCGGCAGCCCGCTCGATGACCCACATGCCGACGTTGTGACGGGTCCGGGCGTAGGTTTTTCCGGGATTGCCCAGTCCAACGAGCAGATGCAACGTTACTTCTTCTTTTCAGCTTCTTTCTTTTCCGCTTTTGGAGCGGCTGCGGCTTCTTTCTTCTCGCCTGCCTTTGCTTCACCGGCCGGTGCTGCCGCACCGGCTTTGGCCGGCTCGGCAGCCGCTCCCTCAACCCCGACCGCTTCCTTGCCTTTTGCCATCACTTCTGGCTCTCCAGGCGCTGCCGCAGTGCTGGTCAGTAAGGCTTCGAGTTTGGCATCCGACATCGGGGCCGCCACGCTGACAACCATCTGATCGGCATCATCTAAGAACCGGACACCTTCACGCGCTCCGATTTCCTTCACATGAATGCCACTGCCGATGGTCAATGCTGATGCATCGACTTCGATGTGATCAGGCAGAACGGCTGGAAGACACTCGACGTGCACCTCACGCATGTTGTGGTGCAGCACGCCGCCTTCCTTGACGCCGG
>Ga0209172_10006717_pt1 | contig 12500 bp, 9 predicted proteins | sample LarsenN4metaG_FD_184113 | JGI IMG/M metagenome (GOLD analysis project Ga0209172, IMG submission 184113) | Hot spring sediment bacterial and archeal communities from British Columbia, Canada, to study Microbial Dark Matter (Phase II) - Larsen... ... | reverse complement strand
GCGGCAGCTCGCCCTCGAAGGCGATCTGCTGTGCGTTCGCGGCGTGTGGCGCCCCGAGAAGGAGAAGGCCGGCGAACACGCTCGCCGGCCCGATGGGTCTCACGGAAACGAGTCCGTTCAATTTCGATCTCCTCACTGCGATCTCTCCCGCACTAGGTCCCACCACGAAGGCGCGCGAGCGCGAGCTGTGCGTCCCTGTGGCTGGGGTGCAGCTCGAGCGTCCTCTCGTACTCCTGGATCGCGCGCTCCGTCTCGCCCCGGTCCTCGAAGTCGACCGCGCGACTGAACGCGATCGTCGCGGGCACGGGAATCGATTCCATCGCCGGCCGGCTGGACGGAGCGGCGAGATTGAGCTGCTGACCGAACTCGTCCGCGAGCGCGACGACGACGGAAAGGAGCTCGCTGGTGCGATCCGACTTCTTCAGCACGGCGACGATCTCCGACGTCTCGACGTCGACCGCGCGGATATCCATGCGAAGGTTGTCGACGATGCTCGAGGCCTGACCGAGGAGCACGTACTGGACACCCAGCATCTTCCCGATCTCGATCGCGCTGGACTCGTCCACGCGGCCCGAGAGCACGAGATCCTGCTCGCGGAGCATGTCGTTCAACTGAGCCCGCTCGACGACCTGGATGCCCTCGCGACTGCTGAACTCGGTCACGAGCATCGCGCTGATGGCCTTGCCCAGGTTAACCGCTGCGCCCCCGTCGCCCATCATGAAGCTGGTGAAGTCCAGGACCGCGACTGTCGGCAGGTCCTGCGCCTCCGCGGGGGCGACCCGAAGGGCAGCCGAACCCGCGACGCAGAGCGCCGTCAAAGCGATCGCTGACTTGTGCAACTCTGGCTCCGGGGGATCCGTGCGGCAGGCTGCGGCGGGGCGAAAAACGCGACCTTTGCCCGCCTTCTGGCCACGCCCTATAGTTTAAAGTGGCACCAGCAGGTAAGCGAGTACGGCGTCTTTTCTACACGCCATCCCCCGATTTTGGTCTCCACGATCCGCTCAGGACGTGCGAAGGAGCCCAACGATGACCCCCGCCTTTCAGCGACGCGCCGCCCTGCGCTTCGCTTGCCTCCTGGGCGCCCTCGGCCTATCCGCCTGCGCCGCGGCGCTCCCCGACGTCGGCCCCGCGGACATCCCGCGCCTCCAGCAGGAAGTGGCCGCCAGCCCCGAGGACACGAACCTCCAGGTCCAGCTCGGCATGGCTCAGTTCGAGTCGGGAGATCACGAGACCGCCCGCGCCACGCTCCAGACGGCGATCGAAGCCGGGAACGAGTCGGGCCCGGCCCTGCTCTACCTGGGCATGGCCAACGAGGAGCTCGAGGACTGGGCAGCCGCGCGTGATGCGTACGACCGATACCTCACCCTAGGCGCTTCCTCGGAAGCGCGTGAGGAAGTGCGGCGGCGCTTGACGCTCATCGGCCGCAACCTGCTACGCGCGCAGGCACAGCAGGCGCTCACGCAGGAGACGCAGATCGCAGGAGCGGGGGACGTGACGCCTCAATCGGTCGCGGTCCTGCCCCTGGCGTTCAACTCCGCACGCGCCGATCTCGAGCCCCTCGTCTTCGCGCTGTCCGACATGATGACGACGGACTTCGCCGTCTCGAATGCCCTCGTGGTCCTCGAGCGCGCGCAGATCCAGGCGCTGCTCGACGAGATGGCTCTGACCACGGCGGGCTACGCGGAGACGACGACCGGGGCGCGGGCAGGGCGGCTGCTGCGTGCGGAGCACGTGTTCCAGGGCGTGCTCACCACGCTCGGTGAAAACGATCTGCAGACGGATGCCGACGTGCTCAACATCCCGAATACGGCCTCCGCCGGACAGCTCACCGAAGCGGCGGTTCTCGAGCAGCTCTTCGACATGGAGAAGCAGATCGTCATCCGTACGATCCGCGAGGTCCTGGCCGTGGAGCTCACGCCCGCCGAAGAGCAGGCGATCCTCGAGAACCGGATGGGCAACGTGCTCGCGTTCCTCGCCTTCGGTCGCGGGCTGCGCGAGCTCGACCAGGGCAACTACGAGGCCGCGATGGCCCAGTTCCAGGAGTCGATCGCGCTGGATCCCGGCAGCTATGCGGGCCGGGACGCCGCCATGGTGGAGACGGCTGATCTCCTGTCGGCATCGGCGTCGAGCACGTCCGATCTGGTCGAGGTGGCGACCGCGACCGGCGAGTTCGGCGTCGGCCTGATCGCACCTCCGGAGGCACGCACCACGCAGGACTTCCTCCCGCCGGGCGGAGGGACCACGACGCCGATCGCCTCGCTCGCGACCGCCACGGAGGCGGTGGCGCCGTCGCCGTCCGGAGCTACTCTCGGCAACGGGACGAGCCAGCAGACGCAGTCGCAGACCGCCTCCGACACCAGCCGTGACCCCGTCCAGGAGTCCGGTGGCACGGAGACCGTCGCGGGCGGCACGGGCGCCGTGATCAGCATCGTGATACCGCGGCCCGGAGTCGTGCCATGACCCGGTTCGCTGCGGTGCGCGCACTCGCGTTCGTGGCCGTCGCCGCCGTCTGCGCGTCGCCGCTCCGAGCGCAGAACAGCGTCGGCGGAGGCATCGACTACGTGGGCTACGCGTTCGATCCGGGTCTCGGAGCCGACGCGGCTCAGCTCATCATGATCCCGGTCGCGGTGCAGGTCCCGGCCATGCCGGGCCTGAGCTTCGACATCTTCGGGGCCTGGGCGGAGGGACGGGTGGAGCGCGGCGACACGCTCTACAAGCTATCGGGTCCGGTCGACACGGGTGTGCGTGCCGCATACCAGGCCACCCCTTGGGCGCTCGTGACGCTCGGGGCCAACGTCCCCACGGGCGACGCGACGCACGACGGGCAGGAGGCGATCGTGGCATCGCTCCTCTCGACCGATATCCTGGGCTTCCGCGAGGCATCCTGGGGTCGCGGCTTCGCCATCACGGCATCCGCTGCCGTGGCGCGCAGCATGGGGAACTTCGGGCTCGGCCTCGCCGGTGCGTATTCGATGCGCGGCAAGTTCAACCCAGACGCGTCCGACCAGGATCTCGAGTACCAGCCCGGCAGCGAGGCCCGCATCCGCCTCGGCGTCGACCGTAACTTCGGCAACAGCACGCTCACGGTCGGCGGAACGTTCATGTCGTACACGCAGGATCAGGCGAACGGCCAGAACCTCTTTCAAGCCGGAAAGCGCTTCCGCTTCGACGCGTCCTACGCGTTTCGCATGGCCGCGGGGGTGTGGACCGTATATGCTGCGGATCTCGTCCGGCAGAACGGAACGCTCAACCTCCCCAACGTGGACAGCCAGGGAAGCCCCCTGGGCACGTTCACGAGCATCGACACGCCGAAGCAGAACCTGGCAGTCGCGGGCGTGATGGGGGCGGTGGCTCTCGGGGGCGGCTTCGTCTTCCGGCCGCACGTCGACCTCAAGCTGCAATCACGTGAAGACTCGTCCGGGAACGACGCCGGATCGGGATGGCTCGTCGCGGCAGGCGGCGACGTGCCGCTCCGCATCTTCGGCGGGCACGACTTCTTCCCCAAGGCGCGAGTGCTGCTCGGGTCGCTCGAGGACCCCGCCGGCGACGGCGTGCGCGTCTTCGGCATGGAGTTCAAGGGTACGATGGTCGTCTCGTTCTGAGTGACCTGGCGACGTCGAGTCGCTACAATGGGCGCCCGGCCTCCTGGCCGGGCGCCTTTTTCTCGAGCGGAACGGCATGAGCAAGATCCGACGCATCGCGGTGAACACCGGAGGCGGCGACGCGCCGGGCCTGAACGCGGTGATCCGCGCGGTCGTGCTGTCGGCAGACCGTCTGGGGTGGGAGATCATCGGGATCACCGACGGCTACGACGGTCTGTTCGGCGGTGAGGGCCTGATGCGGCTCGACCGCAGGGCCGTGCGCGGGATCACGCACATGGGTGGGACGATCCTCGGCACGACGAACCGGGGCAATCCGCTCCGGCATCCGGTGCGGAGCGCCGACGGAAGCGTCATTCACGTCGATCGCTCACGCGAGGTGGTCGAGGCGCTCGAGCGCGAGGGAATCGACGCGCTCGTGGCGGTCGGCGGAGACGGCTCGCTCGCCATCGCGCACCATCTGTGCGAGCTGGGCGTGAAGCTCGTCGGCGTGCCGAAGACGATCGACAACGACCTCGTGGCCACGTCGCTCACATTCGGGTTCACCACCGCGGTGGAGACGGCCACCGACGCGATCGACAAGCTCCATTCGACGGCCGAGGCCCACGAGCGCGTGATGGTGGTGGAGCTGATGGGTCGTCACGCCGGGTGGATTGCGCTCTACGCGGGCCTCGCGGGGACGGCGGACGTGATTCTCATCCCGGAGATCCCCTACGACATCGATGCGGTGTGCAGGAAGATCGAGGCGCGATATGCCGAAGGCCGTAAGTTCGCGATCGTGGTCGTCGCCGAGGGCGCGTACCCTGTCGGAGGCCAGCCCCTCTTCAAGCAGTCGGGCGGAGGCCCGCCTCGGCTCGGCGGGATGGCGGGCGTGGTGGCCCTAGAGATCCACGAGCGCACGGGGCACGAGACGCGCGAGCTGGTGCTCGGACACCTGCAGCGCGGCGGCCGCCCGAACGCCTACGACCGACTGCTCGCGCTCCGCTTCGGCGCCGCGGCCGTTCGCTTCATCGAGCAGGGATTGTTCGGCACCATGGTCGCGTTCACCCCGCCCGACGTCAGGCCGGTTCCGCTCGTGGAGGTCATCGGGAGGACGAAGACGGTCCCGGTGGACGGCGACGTGGTCGGTACGGCGCGCGAGATGGGCATCTGCATGGGGGACTAGAATGGCCCAGGCCATGCCCCCGGAGTCGTCCCAGGAACGCGACGCGGCCGCCGCGAAGTTCCGGCGCACGCTCACACGCGTGCTGATCGTACAGCTCGTGTCGATGATCGTGCTCGGTCTGATCCAGGTCTACTACAACCGGTAGCCGGATGCACTGGATCAACTGGACGATCGTCGTCGTGTACCTCGTCTACGTGGTCTGGGACGGAATCCGCCTGTCGAAGAACACCGACACGGTCTCCGGCTACTTCGTCGCCAACAGGAGTCTCGCCTGGTGGGTGGTCGGCCTGAGCGTCATGGCGACCCAGCTCTCCGCCGTGACGATGATCGGGACCACCGGTCAGGGCGCGACCGCAGGGCTGAGCTTCATCCAGATCTACCTCGGGCTTCCGCTCGCGATGGTGATCCTCGGCGTGACGATCGTGCCGATGCTCCACGGCTCCGGGGTCTATACGGCGTACGAGTACCTCGAGCGCCGCTTCGACGCGAAGACCAGGTCGCTCACGTCCCTGCTCTTCCTGCTGTCGCGAGGCATGTCGTGCGGCACGATCATCGCCGCGCCGGCAGTCGTCTTCAGCGCGATCTGGGGGATCCCCGTGGCGTGGAGCGTCGCGCTCATCGGCGTCCCGACGGTGATCTACACGATGGTGGGCGGCGTGCAGGCGGTGGCGTGGACCGACGTCAAGCAGATGGTGCTCATCGTGGTGGCGCTGTTCGGGGTGATGGCCGCGCTCCTGATCCAGATGCCGATCAGCCCCCACGAGGGGCTTCGCATCGCGGGAGCGACGGGCAGACTGAACGCATTCGACTTCTCGTTCGACCTGAGCGAGACGTATACGTTCTGGTCGGGCATGATCGGCGGGACGTTCCTCATGCTCTCGTACTTCGGCACCGACCAGAGCCAAGTGCAGCGCTTCCTCACGGCGCGGTCGGTCGACCAGGCCAAGAGCTCCCTGCTGATGAGCGCCTACTGGAAGATCCCGCTCCAGGCGCTGGTCCTCTTCGTCGGCGTGGGCGTCTTCCTCTATTACCAGTTCGTGCGGCCGCCCCTGCTGTACAACCCTGCGCACGAATCACGGGTGGCGGCGGAGCGCGGCGACGCCTACGCGGATCTCCAGCGCCGTTACGACGAGGTCTTCACGGAGCGGCAGGCGGCGGCGCTGGACGTCGCCGACGCCCAGGACGACGCGAGCGAGACCGCCGCGATGGAGTCGTTCCGAGCGCGCGAAGCCGAGTTGCTGGCGATTCGCGGTGAGGCGCTCGCGCTCGCCGGGGACGTGACGGGCGAGCCTACGGGTGACGTCAACTACATCATCCCTCGGTTCGTGCTGTCGGAGCTGCCGCTCGGCATGGCAGGACTCTTCATCGCGGGCGTGATGGCGGCCGCCATGTCGAGCATCGCGGCCGAGCTGAACGCGCTCGCCACCGCGACGGTCATCGACTTCTACCAGCGCTGGTGGCGACGCGAAGGCGACGACGCGCATTACTTGGCGATATCCAAGGGCGCGACGGCGTTCTGGGGGATCTTCGCGTGCATCGTGGCGACGTACGCGGCGACGCTTGGATCTCTGATCGAGGTGGTGAACCAGTTCGGGTCGTTCTTCTACGGCTCCATACTCGGCGTCTTCCTCCTCGCGATGATCCGCCGGGCGAGCGCCCGCGGAGCGTTCGTCGGCCTCATCGCCGGCATGACGACCGTGGGCTTCGTCGCGTTCCGCACCGACGTCGCGTATCTCTGGCAGAACGTCATCGGCGCCGCGGTGGTCGTCGCCGTCGGCGTGGCGCTCAGCGGACCCCGCGAGGTGCCGGCCGCCGCGGCCTGAGACAGCGGAGGCCTAGAAGCGCGTGGTGTACGCGCTCCACGCCTCGGGATCGAGCGAGATCAGGTTCGCGAAGAGTCGATAGGCGCCCGGCACCCCGTCCGCCCATTGGCGGAAGAACGAGAGCGCCGTGTAGACGAACACCCCCTCCCCGACCGACGCGACCAGAAGGGAGCCGTGCTGAGGTGGCTCACCGGGATCGTTCATCTCCAGGAGCGGGACCCAGCGGCTGTCCCATTGCTCGCCGAAGTAGAGTCCCCGCTCCTGCACCCACCCCTCGAAGTCGCTGGCCTCGATCCGGTTCGGTGACGTCAGCACGGGTGCATCCGGCTCGAGGATCCGCACCGGCGCGCCCTCGTCGGTCACGCGCGGGGAAGCACGGCCCACCTCCAGAGGGAACGGAGCCAAGCTGCCCAGCGACTCGCGGTTGTACTGGGCAACCACGACGCCGCCCCCGCGCGCGAAGTCGTGGAGCTGCTCGACCGCCGCGCGCAGGTCGGCCCTCGCCTCGTAGGCGCGCACGCCGAGCACGATCGCATCGAAGTCGCCGAAGCTGCCCTCGCGAACGCGCTCCTCGTCGAGCAGCTCGACGTCCAGGCCCAACTGCCGGAGCGCCTCCGGGCCGTCGTCACCCGACCCCATGACGTATCCCACGCGCAGACCCTCGGCGACCATCACCGGAACCACCGTGATGCGCGCCTCGGCGGGAGAGAACATCGCCGCTCGCTCGATGTGCTCGTAGTCGATCAGCGTGTGGCCCTCGCGGTACTCACGCCCCTCCTCGTCGCGCGCGACGACGGAGAACGTGTGCTCGCCGGCGGCGGCACCGCTCGGACGCACCTCGAACGAGAGCGTGCGCTCCGCGCCGGCTTCGGCGAGCGAGTACGGCACGCTGGCGGGCGAGACTTCCCATCCGGCCGGAGCCCGCACGGTAACGGTGCCCCTGCTCCCTCCCTCGGCCTCGGTGCGCACCACGATCGAAAGCGAGCGCGCCTCGGAGCGGGACTGCGGCCACACGAGGCGGTCGGGGGAGACGCGCACGGACAACGCCGGCAACACGAGCACCGGGTGCTCGATCTCGCCCCGCGTGGGCTCCACGGTGACGTGCCGCCACGGGCGCTCGACGCTGAGCGGCGGGCCGGGCGCCTGAGCGGCATTCGCCGGCACGAAGCTGGCCGTGGCGCCGACGGGCGCGGGATCGCGCGGCAGCCCCCAGAGCGCGGGCTCGTCGGGCCAACGGTAGCGCGCCCGCTCTCGCTCCTCCCTCAGGTAGTAGAGCCGCGAAAGCTCCGCGTTTCTCGGAACGCTGACCTGGAAAGTCCACGTCGCCAGCGCGCCGGGCGCCACGCTGCCGTCGGCGGACAGGCCTTCGCTCGCCGTCTCACGTGCCAGCCACCCCTCGGGCGCTCCCAGCACGACGTCTGCTTCGGTCAGGCGAAGAGGCCCTCCGTTCCAGAGCTGTGCACGGACCTCGACGGTCTGGCCGGGCACGACGAGGTCGTCCGCCGCGTGCACCTCGAACACGACGCCCGCGGCGGCGAGCAGCGCCTCTCGCATCGCTTCCGCCTTGCCCTCGAGTGCGAAGCGGAGCTCCGTGGTCGCGGCGCCGCCCGCGCTCGTCCGTGCCGCCTGGACGTGGCCGAGCGCATCCGAGAGCGCTCGGGCGAGCGCAGCCCGGTCGGCACCCCACACTTCGCGCGCACGCGCGACCGAGCCCCGGTAGGCCTCCAGGTGCGCCGCGGTCTCGGCCCGGCGAGAAGCGGGAAGCTCCGTGGTGAGCCCGAGAAGCGTCGTGTCGATCCCGGCGAACATGCCTTCGGCCTGGCCGACACGGCTGTCGACGAGCACGACGCCCGTGCTGCGCGGCCCGGGCGTCTCCGCCGAGCCCATCTCCTGCGAGCGATGCTGGCTGCGGCTCGCGGCGGAGAGCTGCTGCAGCGAGCGGCCGAGCAGGGGATCGAGCTGCCCCGTCTCGATGCGCAGCGCCTCGGGCGGGGGAGCGCCGCCCCGCCCTCCCCCCGCTCCGCGTGCGGACTCGTAGAGCTTGGCGGGCGCCCAGGCCTCGACGCCGCGCGTGAGCTGCTCCGGGAAGCGCGCCGGGTCGCCGGCGGCGCGGAAGGCTTCCTGTGCGATGATGCCTGCCGCCTGGTGCTGGCCGTGACCGTCGCGCGGCGTGCCGCTCCACACGGAGACGATGACATGCGGTCGATACGACCGGATCACCCACACCACGTCCGCGAGGAGCTCGTCCCGCGGCCAATTCGCAAAAGCCTCGTCGGCGCTCTTGGAGAAGCCGTAGTCGAACACGCGCGCGAAGAACTGGCGCGCCCCGTCGAGTCGGCGGGCAGCTTCCAGCTCGCCGGTGCGTACGACGCCGAGGCCCTCCCAGAGCTCCGGACCGATCGCGTTCTGTCCGCCGTCGCCTCGCGTCAGCGACAAGTAGGCGGTTTCCGCACCCCAGCCGCGCGCCAGCGTCGTCAGGAGGCTCGTGTCCTCGTCGTCCGGGTGCGCGGCGATCATCAGCACACGCTTCACGCCGTCGAGCTGCCGGAGCCGCAGACCGACGGCCACGGCCCCGACGCCGTCCAGGGACTGGGCCGCGACGGGCGAAGGCCAAGTGGCGCACGCGACCAGCAACGCGCCCGCCACGACGTGCCGTCTGCCGCTTAGACGCATGAGCCGTCCACCATTCTCACCTGGGTCTTCCATGACGCCGGAGATGCGGGCGCGAAAGATAGATCGGCCCTTTCCCCGAGGACACCTGCGGACTCTCTGCTGCTCGCGACCGCTCAGCGCGGGCGGGTCCAGGCGAGCCCGAGCGCAGCGGGCGCGCGAGCATGTCCCAAGCGCCCCGCGAGCGCGGCCAGCGTCACCACGTAGGGCAAGGCCAGAAAGAACTGGTACGGCAGGTCGAGCCCGACGGCCTGGAGGAGGAACTGGAGGGCGGCGGCGGCGCCGAACAGCAGCGCGGCAAGGAGCACCAGGATGGGGTTCCATCGGCCCAGCGCGACCACGGCGATGGCGATGAAGCCGCGGCCTGCGCTCATGTTCTCGGCGAACGTGCCGGCGTGGGCGAGCGCGAGGTGCGCGCCCGCGAGCCCCGCGAGCGCCCCGCCGAAGAGGGTGGCCGCGAGCCGCACGCGCTGCACGCGCACGCCGGCCGCTCGAGCGGCCTCGGGATGCTCACCGCAGGCGCGCAGCTCGAGGCCCCACGGTGTCCTGAAGAGGAAGAACCAGAGCGCGGGCGCGAGCGCGTACGCGAGATACGCCGTCGGCGCCTGCGCGAACAGCGCCGTTCCGATCCATGGTATGTCGGCGAGAGCCGGGATGCGGACCGGTGGCAGCGTGGGCAGGGTGAGCGCTGCGCCGCTCGCGCCGAAGCTCGCCTGATAGATCGCACCCGTGAAGCCGAGCCCGCCGAGAGTGACCGCGGTCCCCGTGATGATCTGATCGGTCCCGAGCCCCACGCTGAAGGCGGCGAACACCAGCGCCGTCGCGAGCCCCGCAGCCGCGCCGCCGACGACGCCGACCTCTCCGCTTCCCGTGGCGAGGGCGATCAGGGCGCCGCCGAGCGCACCGGCGATGAGCGATCCTTCCAGGCCGATGTTGATGACCCCGGACCGCTCGGTGATCGCCTCACCGAGCGCCGCCAGCGCGAGCGGCACCCCGAGCCTCACCGAGGCCTCGAGGAACAGCACGAGCGCGGCCTCAGACACCGGTGAGCTCCGCTTCCGCGTGGCGTTGCGCGCGGCCGAGCGCGAGCACCGCCAGGATGACGAGCGCCTGGACGCCCATGGCCCAGACGGCCGGCACCCCCGCATCGCGCTGCATGGCCGCCGCGCCCGCGTCGAGCGCCCCGAACAGCAGCCCGGTGACCAGGACGCCGAGCGGGTGCAGGCCGGCCAGGAGCGCGACCGCGATCGCCGTGTAGCCCCACCCCGGCGACAGCCCCTCGTAGAGCGCGTAGGTGACCCCGGCGACCTGGACCCCGCCGGCCAGCCCCGCGAGCGCCCCCGACGCGAGGAACGCGCCGAGCGTCACGCGACGGCTGTCGATTCGGCCGGCGATCTCCGCCGCGGTGCGGGATGCGCCCACGGCGCGCACCTGAAAGCCGATCCGCGTCTCCCGCAGGAGCCACCAGAGCGCCACGGCCAAGGCGATGGCGAGCACCGCGCCGACGTGGAGCCGAGTCCCGGGGACGAGCATGGGCAGCCGTGCCGCGTCCGCGATCGCCGCGGTCTGCGGAAAGACGCCGCGCGGCTCCTGCAGCGGCCCGTGCACCATGTAGGCTGCGAGGTTGACGGCCACGAAGCTCATCAGCAGCGACGTGATCACCTCGCCGACGCCCAGACGCAGCTTCATGAGGATCGGAACCGAGGCCCAGAGCGCGCCTGCGACCATCGCCGCCGCCAGGAGCAGCGGCACCAGCGCCCAAGCGGGAAGCCGGCCGGCCTCGAGCCCCACCCAGACGCCCGCGACGGCTCCGGCGTAGAGCTGCCCTTCGGCGCCTATGTTCCACGTGCCGGCTAGGAACGCGAGCGCGACCGCGAGGCCCGTCAGGACGAGCGGAATCGCGCGCACCAGGGTGATCGAAAGGATGGCGTCCCGACCCCCGAACGCGCCGCGCGCAGCGGCGCGCGCAGCGGCGAGTGGGTCGTATCCCCCCACCCACAGGAGGGCAGCAGCAACAACCCCGGTGGCCACGACGGAGGCCGCCGCCACGGCGAGCCCACCCCCCGCACCCCGTCTAGGCGTGCGCGGCACCGGCGGCACCCCGGCCTTCGGCGTCGATGCCGGCCCCACCCCCGAGCATGAGAGTCCCCACGCCTTCCCTCGTCCTCTGCGCGTCCGGAACGGGCAGCAGACGACCACGCGACATCACGAACAGCCGGTCCGAGAGCGCGAGGGCCTCATCGAGGTCGTTCGACACGAGCACCACGCCCGGGCCCGACGCGTCGCTCGTGAGCCTGCGCAGCTCGTGGTGAACGAATGCAGTCGCGGCCACGTCGAGGCCACGAGCAGGGTTCTCGGCCACGAGCAGATCCGACGCCACGAGCAGCTCCCGCCCCACCACGAGCCGCTGTTGGTTGCCCCCCGAGAGCTCGGCGGCGGGAACGTCCACGCCGGGCGCGACCACGCCGAACCTCGCGATGACGTCCTGGGCGAGGGCGCGGGCCTCGCGCCAGTCGATCCGCAGCCTGCTCGCCACGCGCGGGTCGTCGTGGAGCGCGAGCGCGACGTTCTCCACGAGATCGAACTCGCCGATCAACGCTTCCGTCGTGCGGTCCTGCGGAACGAACCCGACGCCGGCGGAGATGGTCGCGGCGCCGGCAGCGGGGTCGCGCCGGCCGGAGAGAACGAGCGCGAGCTCGCGCTGACCGCTGCCCTCGATGCTCGCGACGCCGACGATCTCACCGCGGTGGACTTCGAGCGACGCGCGGTCGACCGACACCCGGCCGGAATCGTCGCGCACCACGACGGCGTCCAGCCACGCCACGCGCTCGCCCCGAGCGCGCGCGCCCGGCCGCGTGGGCCCGGGAGGAGCGTCCTCGAGACTCCGAGACGGAGCGTCCCGGCCCACCATCGCGGCCACCAGAGTGCCTGCGTCGACGCGCTCGCGCGGCTCACAGAGGACGGTCCGGCCCTTCCTGAGCACGGTGACCCGGTCGGCAACGCCGAGCACCTCGTCGATCTTGTGTGCGACCAGCACGACTCCCCGCCCCTCCCCGGCGAGCTGCCGCAGGAGCGCGAAGAGCGCTCCGGTCTCGGCTGGTGCCAGCGCGGCCGTCGGCTCGTCGAGCGCGATCACGCTCGGCTCGCGCAGGAGCGTCCGGAGGATCTCGACCCTCTGTTTGTGTCCGACGCTCAACTGCTCCACGAGAGCGTCGAGCGGCACCACGAGGCCGGTTCGGTCCA
>Ga0209172_10006709_pt1 | contig 12517 bp, 11 predicted proteins | sample LarsenN4metaG_FD_184113 | JGI IMG/M metagenome (GOLD analysis project Ga0209172, IMG submission 184113) | Hot spring sediment bacterial and archeal communities from British Columbia, Canada, to study Microbial Dark Matter (Phase II) - Larsen... ... | reverse complement strand
GGCCGAGCTGGTGCGGGCCGAGGAGGACGGACTGCTGGTGCCGGTGGACGACGCGCACGCGCTGGGGGCGGCCGTGCGCCGCGTGCTGGGCGACGCGGCGCTGGCCGCGCGCCTGGCCGAGGCGGGGCGGGCGCGCTACGAGGCGAGCTTCACCGAGGCGCGGATCGTCGCCGCCTACCGCGACGTGCTGGCCGGCGTGCGCCGCTGATGTGCGGCATCGCGGGGTTCATGGCGCGGCCCGGGCGGGCGGCGCCGGCGGGGCTGGAGGCGCGATTCGCCGCGGCGCTGGCCCATCGCGGGCCCGACGGCGAGGGTGCCTTGCGCCGCGACAACGTGGTGCTGGTCCACCGCCGCCTGGCGGTGATCGACCCGGCGGGCGGGCGGCAGCCGCTGGCCCTGCCCGACGGCACGGCGCTGGTCGCCAACGCCGAGCTCTACGACTACGTCGAGCGGCGCGCCGAGCTGGGCGGCTTCGCCACGGGAACGGACTGCGAGGTGGCGCTGCACCTGTACCGGCGCGACGGCGAGGGCTTCGCCGACGGCCTGCGCGGCATGTACGCGCTGGCGCTGCACGACCCGGCGCGGCGGCGGCTGGTGCTGGCCCGCGACCCCTTCGGCATCAAGCCGCTGTACGTGGCCGAGACGGAAGACGGGCTGGCCTTCGCCTCGGAGGCGCAGGCGCTGGCGGCGGCGGGGATCGTGGCGCCCGCGCTGGCGGAAGGCGCGCGCGACGAGGTGATCGCGCTGCAGTTCTCGACCGGGCGCGCCACGGCGCTGGCCGGGGTGGAGCGCGTGCTGCCCGGCGAGACCCTGGTGGCGGAGGACGGGCGGATCGTGGCGCGCCGCCGCCGCGCGGCCCTGCCGGCGGGCGGGCCGCAGGGGTGGAGCGACGAGGAGGCGGAGGCCCGGCTGGACGCGGCGCTGACCGAGAGCGTGGCGCTGCACGGGCGCGCGGACGTGCCCTGCGGGCTGTTCCTGTCGGGCGGGACGGACAGCGCCGCGGTGCTGGCCGCCATGCGCGGGGCCGGGGCGCGGGTGCGCGCCTACGCCATCGGCATCGCGGGCGCCGACGAGCGGGCGCACGCGCGCCGCGCGGCCGCGGCCGCCGGGGCCGAGCTGGCGGAGACGGACCTCACGGCGGGGGACTTCTGGGCGCTGCTGCCCGCCGTGGCGGCGGCGCTGGACGACCCCGCGGCGGACTATGCCGCCGTGCCGACCTACAAGCTGGCCGCGCTGGCCGCGCGCGAGGTGAAGGTGGTGCTGACCGGCGAGGGCGGGGACGAGCTGTTCGCGGGCTATGGGCGCTATCGCGCGGCGCTGCGCCCGTGGTGGCAGGGCGGCCGGGGCGCGCGCCTGCGCCATGCCCTGGCCGGGCTGGGCGTGCTGCGCCGCGAGCCGCCGGCCTGGCGCGACGGCGTGGCGGGGGCCGAGGCGCTGGCCGCCGGCGGCGGGCGGACGCGGCTGCAGGCGCTGCAGGCCGCCGACGTGGCCGAGTGGCTGCCCAACGACCTGCTGCTGAAGCTGGACCGCTGCCTGATGGCGCACGGGCTGGAGGGGCGCACGCCGTTCCTGGACCCGGCGGTGGCCGCGGTGGCCGCCGGCCTGTCGGACCGCCAGAAGGTGCGCGGCGGCGCGGGCAAGTGGCTGCTGCGCACGTGGCTGCAGCGCCGCCTGCCCGAGGCCGCGCCGTTCGCGCGCAAGCGCGGGTTCTCGGTGCCGGTGGGCGCCTGGATCGCGGCCGAGGGCGCGCGCCTGGGGCCGCTGGTGGCGGCCCAGCCGGGCGTGGCGGCGATCGCGGATCCGGGGGCCGTGGCGGCCCTGTTCCGACGCGCCGCCGGGCGGCGGGCGGGGGCCGCGGCGTGGCGGCTGCTGTTCTACGCGCTGTGGCATCGCCGTCACATCGAGGGACGGGCGGCGGCGGGCGATACCTTCGCCGCGCTTGCCCCGATGTAGGATGGCGGGCATGAGCGACGCCATGCCGGTGCGGGTGCAGCACCACACGTTTGCCATCGGCGAGGCCGTGTCGGTGACGCGGGCGCCCGATTTGCGCCTGCGCGGGCTGGTGCGCGGCGCCTATCACGGCTGGACCGAGCGGACGGAAGGAACGCACCGGCGGCGCGAGGTGCCCGTGCTGATGGTGCCGCTGATCCTGAACCTGGGGCCGGCGTTCGGGGTGTATTCCCCGGGCAATCCGTCCGGAGGGATGGAGGACTTCGGGTCGTTCGCGGCCGGCGTGCACGAAGGCCATGCCGTGGACGAGACGCGCGGACGGTCGCACAGCCTGCAGGTGAACCTGACTCCCTTGGGCGCGCGCCGCGTGCTGGGGATCGGCATGCACGCCATCGCCAACCGGGTGGTGGCGCTGGAGGACGTGCTGGGCCGCGAGGCCCCGCTGCTGGCCGAGCGGCTGCACGGCACCGCGAGCTGGGCCGCGCGCTTCGCCATCCTGGACGAGGCCCTGGCCCGGCGCGCCCAGGCCGGGCCCGCGCCCGCGCCCGAGGTGGCCTGGGCGCTGGGCCGGATCGAGGCGACGGGCGGACGGGTGGCGATCGGCGACCTGGCGGAGGCGATCGGGTGCAGCCGCAAGCGCCTGGCGCGGCGCTTCTGCGAGGACGTGGGGCTGGGGCCCAAGCGGCTGGCCCGCATCGCGCGCTTCGAGGCGGCGGTGCGCGGCCTGGCGGCGGGCGAGGACCTGGCGGCGCTGGCGCTGGACTGCGGCTACTACGACCAGGCGCACTTCAACCGCGAGTTCAGGGAGCTGGCCGGCTGCACGCCCACCGCCTTCCTGCGCGAGGGCGGCCAGCCGCACTGAGGGAACATTCGTCCAATACGGGCGGCCCGCGCGTTCCTACGCTGCGGGCATCGCAACCCTCGCCTCGGAGGACATCCCCATGACGAAGAACGCCCATCCCACCGCCTTTCCCGTGCTGCGCTACAAGGACGGGACGGCGGCGCTCGCGTGGCTCGACCGCGCCTTCGGGTTCGCCAGGCGCGCCGCCTACGAGGCCCCCGACGGCAGCATCGCGCACGCGGAGCTGGCGCACGGCAACGCCATGATCATGGTGGGCTCGGGCCCAGCCGACCCGGCCAATGCGTGGTCCACGGTGCGCCAGGGCATCTACGTGCGGGTCGACGACGTGGACGCCCACCACGCCCGCGCCCGGGCCGCCGGGGCCGAGATCGTGCGGCCGCTGGCCGATACCGACTATGGCGCGCGCAAATACTCGGTGCGCGACCTGGAAGGCAACCTGTGGAGCTTCGGCACCTACGATCCGTGGGCGCAGGGCTCGTAGGGGCTAGGCGGCCAGCACCGTGCCCTCGCGGGCGACGACCGAGCCGGGCCGCGCCACCTCGGCATCCTTCTCGAGGCGGTGCAGGGCGGCATCGTCGTCGCCCTGGCGGTGGTTGGTGATGACGTAGGTGCCCACGCCCGCGCTCTGGCACAGCTCGGCACCCCAGCGCCAGCCGTCGTCGGCGTGGCCGCCCTCCATCGAGGGATCGCGCGCGGCGTTGAAGGCGACGATGTCGGCGCCCCGGATCAGGGTCAGCACGGCGTCGGCGCTGACCTCGACGCCCCGCTTCACGTCGGAGAGGTAGCAGAACGCCTTGCCGCCGAACTCGACGCGATAGCCCGTCACCGGGCGCGTCCAGTTGAAGCCCTCGGTGCGCACCACGATGCCGGGCTTGGGCGCGAGCGTGGCGCCGGCGCGGAAATCGTGGAACTCGAGCTGGGCCCGCATGATGGTGATCGGCACGGGGAACAGGGGGTCGGTCATGAGCTGGGTCAGCACCCCCTTGACCGTCTCGTCCCCGTCCAGGTGCCCGGCCCAGATGCGGAAGGTGTTCTTCGGGTTGAACGCCGAGGCGAAGAACGGCAGGCCGCAGATCCGGTCGAACTGGGTATGGGCGTAGAAGAGGTCGGCGTCGACGGGGCTCGCCCCCAGGTTCTGGCCCAGGAGGCGGATGCCCGTGCCGCTGTCGAAGATCAGCAGGTGCGGGCCGCAGCGCACCTCCACGCAGGGCGTGTTGCCGCCGAAGTCGGCGGTTTCCGGCCCGGGCACCGGGATGTGCGCGCGCACGCCCCAGAAGCGCACCTTGATGGCGGCACCGTTCACGCCGCACCTCGCCCCAACGCCCCCCGCCCGGCCACGCTAGCCCAAGACGGCGGAAGGTCAAGCGCAGAGCCGCACGGCGCCGCGAGGTGCGCTAGAGTGCGGGCATGGCCGCCATCCCCAACGCCGCCCCCTTCCTGCGCTCCGTCTGCCCGCACGACTGCCCCAGCGTGTGCGCCATCGAGGTCGAGAAGCTGGATGCGCGGCGCATCGGCCGCGTGCGCGGCGATGCCGCCAACAGCTATACCGACGGCGTCGTCTGCGCCAAGGTCGGGCGCTATGCCGAGCGCGTCCACCATCCCGACCGCCTGGCACGGCCCCTGCGCCGCGTGGGCCCCAAGGGATCGGGCCGCTTCGAGCCGATCGGCTGGGACGCGGCGCTGGACATGGTGGCCGACGCCTTCCGCCGCGCGGCCGAGCGCCACGGGCCCGAGACGGTGTGGCCGTACTTCTATGCCGGCACCATGGGCCTGGTGAACCGCGACGGCATCAACCGCTTGCGCCACGTCATGGGCTATTCGCGGCAGAAGAGCACGATCTGCACGACGCTGTGCGATTCGGGATGGCTGGCGGGCATCGGCGCCTTCTGGGGATCGGATTCGCGCGAGATGGCGCAATCCGACCTGATCCTGGTGTGGGGCACCAACGTGGTCGCCACCCAGGTCAACGTGATGAGCCACGTGACCAAGGCCCGGCGCGGGCGCGGGGCCAGGATGGTGCTGGTCGACACCTACCGCAACCCGACGGCCGACGTGGCCGACCAGGCGGTGATCGTGCGGCCCGGCACCGACGGGGCGCTGGCCTGCGCGATGGCCCACGTCATCCTGAAGGAGGGCTTGGCCGACCGGGCGTACCTGGACCTCTACACCGACTTCGGGCCGGAGGTGGAGGCGCACTACGCCCAGTGGACGCCCGCGCGCGCCGCGGCCGTCACCGGCCTGGACGAGGCCGCGATCGTCGAGCTGGCGCGGCTGTACGGGCGGACGAAGCGCAGCTTCCTGCGCGTGGGCTTCGGCTTCTCGCGCTCGCGCAACGGGGCGGCGGCGGTGCATGCCGTCACCTGCCTGCCGGCTCTGACGGGGGCCTGGCAGCACGAGGGCGGCGGGGCGCTCTACTCCAACCGCGGCCTCTACCGCCTGGACAAGACGCTGATCGAGGGGCTGGACCGCGTGGATCCCAGGACGCGCGAGCTGGACCAGTCGCGCATCGGGCCGGTGTTGACCGGCGACCGCCGCGACCTGGGCGACGGGCCGCCGGTGACCGCCATGCTGATCCACAGCACGAACCCGGCGGTGGTCGCGCCCGAGGCGGCCAAGGTGCGCGAGGGCCTGCTGCGCGAGGACCTGTTCGTCTGCGTGCAGGAGCAGTTCATGACCGACACGGCCCGGCTGGCCGACGTCGTGCTGCCCGCCACCACGTTCCTGGAGCACGACGACCTCTACCAGTCGGGCGGGCACACGCACCTGCAGTACGCGGCCCGCGCGATCGAGCCCTATGCCGAGTGCCGCAGCAACCACGAGGTGGTGTGCGCGCTGGCCAGGCGGCTGGGGGCCGAGCATCCGGGCTTCGATTTGAGCGTGGCCGAGATCGCGGACGCGACGCTGAGGGCATCGGGCCACGGCGGCCTGGACGATCTGCGCGCCGGCATCTGGCGCGACTGCGCGCCCGGTTTCCGCGCGGCGCACTTCCTGGACGGCTTCGCCACGCCGGACCGGCGCTTCCACTTCACGCCGGACTGGTCGCGCATCGGCAGGGACCACGCGGTGATGCCGCGATTCCCCGACCACCTGGAGAACATCGAGGCGGCGGACGCCGAGCATCCGTTCCGCATGGTGACGGCGCCGGCCAGGCAGTTCCTCAACTCCAGCTTCACCGAGACGCCCACGGGCCGCAAGCGCGAGCGCAGGCCCGAGGTCATGGTCCACCCGGAGGACGCGGACGAGCTGGGCATCGCCGACGGCGCCCTGGTGCGGCTGGGCAACCGGCGCGGCACGGTGGCGCTGCACGCGCGGCGCTTCGAGGGGCTGCACCGCGGCGTGGTGGTGGTGGAGAGCATCTGGCCCGGCAGCGACTTCGCCGAGGGTCTGCCCATCAACACGCTGGTCGGCGCCGACGCCGGGCCGCCCAACGGCGGCGCGGTCTTCCACGACACCGCGGTCTGGCTGCGGCGGGCCTGAGCGCGCGGGCCCAGCGTTACCCCTTGAGCGCGCCGGCCGAAGGCCCGAGCCCCGCCCTGCGGGCGCATGCCGCCCTGCTGGGGGCGGCGACGATCTGGGGCTCGTTCTTCCCCCTGATTTCGGTGCTGCTGCGCACCTGGGACCCGTTCGCGAATGCGGCGGGGCGCTGCGTGTTCGGCGCGGGCGTGCTGCTGGTCATCCTGCTGGTGCGGCACGGCCGCGCGGCGTTCGGCGGGCCGCTGCCGTGGCGGCGGCTGCTGTTGCTGTCGTCGGGCGGGCTGGTGGTCTTCAACATCGGGACCTCGCTGGGCGTCGCCCATGCGGGGCCGGTGTCGGCCGCCCTGGTGGCGACCGTGAACCCGGTCTGCGCGGCCTTTCTGGCGTGGGCCATGCAGGGCACCGTGCCGCGCCGCAGCGTCTTCGTGGCGACCGCCTTCGCCGTGACGGGCGGGGCGATCGTCGCCCTGTCGAAGGGCGGCGCGGCGGGGTTCCGCGGCGGCGAGATCCTGATCCTGGTCGCGACCACCGCCTGGCTCTGGTACTCGATCAAAGTCTCGACGTGGATGGCCGACCGGCCCCAGGCCCAGTTGATGGCCCTGACCTACGGCCTGGCGGCGCTGATGCTGCTGGCCCTGCTGCCGCTCTTGGGTGCCGCGGGCGTCTCGACGATGGCGGTGGACACCTCGCCGGAGTCGCTCGGCCTGATGCTGCTGATCGCGGTCTCGTCGGTGGCGATGGCGGTGAACCTGTGGCTGTACGGCGTGCGCCGCCTGGGCGTCACGGTGGGGGCGATCTACGGCAACCTGGTGCCGGTCTTCGCGGTGCTGGTGGCGATCCCGCTGGGCACCGCGCCGCGGCCGCTAGAGATCGCGGGCGGCCTTGTGATCCTGGCCGGCGTGCTGATCGTGCAGTTCGGCGGGCGGAAGCGGCCCTAGCGGCCGGGCACGCCCCGCGGCTCGTGCGCCGCCAGCGTCTCCTCCCACGCCGCGGCCTGGCCCTCGCCGGCGAGGGCGCCGGCGTCGCGCACCGGGCGGCCGATGTGCATGCCGGTATCGTCCACCGTGAAGGCGCGGTAGCCGTGCTCGTGCCACGAGGCGCGCTGCTTCAGCACCGCCACGGCGCGCTGGAACTCGCCCTCGGCCTCCAGGTAGCGCATCAGCACCACCATGTCGGCGGACGAGGCCAGCGCGAGATCCCAGGGATGCCAGGGCCCTGCCGCCGGCGCCGCGGCGGTGACCAGGCCGATCACCCCCTTTTCGCGCAGCAGGGCGACGAGCTGGGCAGCGAAGGCCTGGTAGCCCCGGCGGGTGGCGGCGCCGCGCAGGGAGGACAGGCTGTCGACCACGACGCGCCGCGGCTCGAACCGGTCGATGAGGGCCTGGAGCATCAGCAGGTGCTCGTCGGGCCGGGCCCCCTGCGGCGCGGCGGCGACGATGGCGAGGCGGCGGTCGGCCTCCATCTTCTCGACGTCGATGCCCCACGCGGCCGCGTTGCGCACCCAGCGCGCACGGCTCTCGTTGAACGAGAAGGCGAGGCAGCGCTCGCCCAGCCCGGCGCCGCCGGCCAGGAACTCGGTCGCCAGCAGCGTCTTGCCCAGGCCGGGCGGGCCCGCCACCAGGATCAGGCTGTCGGGCAGGATGCCGCCGCCCGCCATGCGGTCCAGCACCGGGTTGCCCGAGGCCACGCGGTCGCCGCGCTGGACGTGGCGGCTGTCGACCGAGCGGGGCGCCAGCACGGCCATGCCCTCGCCGGCGTGGACCACGACCGTGTGGGCGCCCTTCTGGTGGGGCGCGCCGCGGAACTTGACGATCTCGATGCTGTGGCCGCCGCGCGCCGCCGCGAGCCGCACCAGGTTGTCGGCCGCGGGCCCGGCCATGCGGACGAGCGAGCCGGCGTCGGGCCGGCAGGCGACGACGCTGGTGACGCCCAGCGCGCGGAACCCGGCAAGGAGGCGCACGACCTCCTGGCGCGGCGCGTGGCCGTCGCCCAGCCCGGCGAACAGGCCGTCGAGCGAATCCAGCGCCAGGCGCTGGGCCCCGGTGCGGCGCACGGCGTACTCGACGCGGGCCAGCAGGGCGCCCAGGTCGAAGGCGCCGGCCACCACGGTCTCGCGCCCCGGCTCGCCGGTGCAGTCCACGAACGCCCACTGGCCGCCCATCTCCCAGGCGGCGATGTCCCAGCCCAGGCCCAGCGCGTTGCGCCGCACCTCGGCCGGCGGCTCGTCGCAGGCGATGAAGACCGCGGCCTCGCCGTGGTCGGCGATGCCCCCGGCCAGCACCTGGCAGGCGAAGACGGTCTTGCCCGTGCCGACGGCGCCCTCCAGCAGCGTCACGCGGCCGCGCGGCAGGCCGCCGCGCGCGATCTGGTCGAAGCCGGCGATGCCGGTGGCGAGCTTGGTGACGGTGACCGCCGCCATGCCGGCCTCAGCGCGCGTCGAGCGCGGCCAGCGCCGCGTCGTCGGCCAGGTCGAGCCCGGCCAGCACGGCATCGGTGCGGGCGAGGTCGCCGACGATGTGACGGGGCGGCAGGGGCACCTCGCGCACCAGGGTGGGGGTGGCGACGATGCGGGCGGCCTCGGCGGCCTCGGGCTGGTCCAGCACGTCGACGACGACCAGCTCGTAGTCGCGGCCCAGGCGCTCGTCGCACAGCGCGCGCACGCGGGCGGCGGCCTGGCGGGCGCGCAGGGTGCCGCCGGTGACGTACAGCCTCAGCCGCACCCGGGGCGTGGCGGCGGGGGCCATGCCTCAGCTCCGCGCCCGGGCCAGCGCCTGGGCGGGCTCGACCACCGCGCCGGCGCGGAAGTACGCGCCCAGGTGCACCAGCAGCTCGATCAGCAGCAGGCGGCCGTGGGCCATCGCGGCCTCGGCCTCCTCGGCCGTCGCCTGGCGCAGGCGCGCCGCGAGCGCCGCGCGGTGCAGGGCGATGGCGTCGCGCGGACTGGCGCGCAGGTAGCCCAGGCGCTGGGCCAGCTCGTGCACCTCGCCGCCGGCGAGGCCGGTGCGCCGGACCGCGCTCTGGGCAGCGGCGCGTTCCAGCATCCGGCCGTAATCGGCGCGCAGCTCCTCGAACACGTCGGGCAGGGTGTCGGCCAGCGAGCCCTGGCCGAAGACGCTGCGGGCGAACGAGGCGGCGGGCGCCTGGGCCAGCGCCTCGAGCACGCGCAACTCGCGCTCGGCCAGGTCGGCGGTGGCGGTGGCGTCGCGCCCGATGCCGCGATAGCCGGCGAAGCGGCCCTCGGCATCCAGCACCGGCTTGCCGCTGAGCGCGGCGTAGCGCTGGCGCCCCAGGTCGTCGCGGTAGGGGGCCAGCAGCGCGTCCAGCGGGCGGCGCGCCTCCATCTCGGCGCGCAGAGCCTGCGCGGCCTCGCCGTCGGCGTCGCCCGGGCCGGCCAGCACCCACGGCGGTCGGGCGGCCAGCGCCTCCTGCGGCAGGCCGGTGACGGCCTCGAAGGTCTCGCTGACGAAGGTGACGTGCAGCTCGGCATCCGTCTCCCACAGCCAGTCGGCGGTCAGCGCCGCGAAGTCGCGCAGCCGCGCGTCGCCGCCATCGCCGCGCACGGCATAGGCCGCCGACAGGTCCTCGAGGGTGAGGACGACCCCGCCGGCAAGGCCCGGGCCGGCGCCATCGGGGGCGGCCTGCAGGCGCATGCGGCGGGTCGGCGCACCTTCGCGCGGGACATCCATCTCGTCCGCCGCCGCGCTTCCAGTCAGCGCCTTGTCGACCAGGCGCAGGATGCGGTCGGCCAGCTCGGGCAGCAGCGCGTCCCTGAGGGGCCGCCCCGCCAGGGCGCCCAGCGGCGCGCCCAGCCACGCCTCGGCCCGACGGTTGGCGTAGCGCAGCCTGCGTTCCGCATCGACGTAGAGGGCGGCGGTGGGGATGCGGTCGCCCACGGCCGCCATCGCCAGGCTGCGCTCGCGCAGGGCGGCCTGGCCGCGGTCGCGCCACAGGGCGTGGCGCAGCACGCGCTCGAGGCTCTCGGGCGTCAGCTCCTCGCGCACCAGCACGTCGGCGGCGCCGGCCGCCATCGCGGCCTCGTCGAAGCCGCGGTCGGGCGCGGGCAGCAGCAGCAGGACCGGCGGCGGGCTGGCACCCTGGACGCCGATCAGGAGGTCGAGCGCGCTGCGCTGGCCGACACGGTGGGTGGCGAGGCAGAGATCGGGACGGCGGCGACGAAAGGCCTGGATCGCCGCGTCGCAGGTCGTCACCCACTCCAGGTCCGCCGTCAGGCTCGTGCTGGTGACCAGGTCCCTGATGGCGGTGAAATCGCGCCCCCGTTCGGCGACCAAGAGTATCCTGGTGGTCACCTCGTCCCCCGGCATACCGAAGAGGCGGCTCCCAATCGGAAAGGGCCGTCCCTAGGGCCATGAATCGTTAATAGAGTATGAACAAATCCCCGACTCGTGACTAGGAGAATTGTGCCGCGTTCTGCGACATGTTGATGGTCGGGCAAGGCGGGGCGCAGGATGTTGCGGACGAGGACTGGCGATCTGGACTTGGCGTTAACCATGCCGAGCCCGCCCATACCGGAATGGTAAGGGCCGCCCCGGGCCGGTCGCCGATCAGGTCAGCACGTCGAGCTCGTCGCCCTTCAGCGAGCCGGGCACGATCGTGATGGGCACGCGAAGGCGCCCCGACATCTTGCCCACCAGGTGCTGGACCAGGGGGCCGGGTCCCTCCGGCCCCGTGCCGGCGCCCAGCACCAGGATCGAGATGGACGGGTCCTCGGCGATCAGCTTGAGGAGCTCCTCGCGCGTCGAGCCCTCGCGCAGGTGCAGGACGGGGAAGCTGCCGGACAGGTCGTAGACCTGGCTCGAATACTCCTGCAGCAGGCGCTCGGCGTCCTCGCGCTGCTCGGCGCGCATCAGGTCGCCGATGGCCGACCAGTGCTGGAACTCCGGCGGCTCCATGACGTAGAGCAGATCGACGCGACCGCCCGTGGCCTTCGCCCGGCGGGCGGCGTAGCGCAGCGCGACATGCATCTCCTCGGTATCGTCCACGACGACGAGGAACACGCGCTGGCGCCGCTTGGCTTCCTTTCCGCTGGTCGCGGTCTCGCTCATGGCGGGTTCCTCAGTTCTTGCGGAACAGAAGGTTGGCGAGCCAGCCCACCGCCGCGGCCAGCAGCACGGCGATGGCGCCATAGGCCGGGGCGTAGCGGTGGGCGAAGTCGTAGGCTTCGGCGCCCAGGCCGACCTTGCTGACGGCGAGCGGCGTCGTCTGGGCGCTGACCACGGCGCCGTCGCGGATGAAGTAGACCTCCACCGCGTAGATGCCGGTGGGCGTGTTGGACGGAAACCGGACCGTGGCGCGGAACAGCTTGCCGCCCAGGACGGATATGGGCTCCACCGAGCGGGGAAACAGCCCTTCGGCCTGCATCCGCCGCACCATCGCGGCGCGGAAGTCGGCGAGATCCGGCCGGTCGGGCTCGGAGGGCGTGAAGCGCACCTGGGCCAGGCCGATGGCGTGGCGCTTGAGCAGCGAGGCCGGCGCCCGCGTCATGGTGCCCGGCGTGGTGGCGACGAAGTAGAAGGCGGGCACGTCGCGGAAGACCGTCTCCTCGCCGTTCACCCAGACGCCCGCCAGGCGTTCGCGCTTGGCGATGCCCACCTCGGTGGCCGGTCCCTTCACCACCAGCGCGACGTCGCCCTCGCCCTCGATGGCGCCGAACAGGAGGAGTTCGGCCCCCGTGAAGCCGGTGGTGACGGCGATCAGGTGATCCGAGAGGTCCGCCACGATGGGCACCTGGGCGCGGCCGGCGTCGGCGGCCAGCACCACGCAGAGGGCGAGGGCGGCGAGGGCGGGCGGGCGCACGGCCTCAGCCCCTGGCCACGGTCACGGTGAAGAGATCGGCCGGTGTGGCCATCAGGTCGTAGGCCAGCTTCAGCGCCACGCCCAGGACGAGCAGCGCCAGCAGGCCGCGCAGGTGCTCGCCGGGCAGGCGCTGGCCCCAGCGCGTGCCGATCTGCGCGCCGAAGGCCCCGCCCACCAGCAGCAGCAGGGCCAGCACGATGTCGACCGAGTGATTGTTGACCGCCTGCAGGAAGGCGACGTTGGCGCTGACGAAGGTGATCTGGAACAGCGACGTGCCGATGACGAGCGCGGTCGGCATGCCGAACAGGTAGACCATCGCGGGAACCATGATGAACCCGCCGCCCACGCCCATGATCGCGGTGAAGATGCCCACGACGAAGCCGACCGCGATGGGCGCCAGCGCGCTGATGTACAGGC
>Ga0209172_10006708_pt1 | contig 12522 bp, 7 predicted proteins | sample LarsenN4metaG_FD_184113 | JGI IMG/M metagenome (GOLD analysis project Ga0209172, IMG submission 184113) | Hot spring sediment bacterial and archeal communities from British Columbia, Canada, to study Microbial Dark Matter (Phase II) - Larsen... ... | reverse complement strand
CCCTGCGGGTGGTTCAGGCGGGTGGAGCGCAGCACCAGCTCGTCGTAGGCGATGCGCTCCTGCTCGATCTTGAAGAAGTGCCGGTGCGCCCGCATGGTGCTCATGTCGACCGGGAAGTACGGGTCGGTCATCTGCTCTTCCAGGGCCTGCTGCACGCTGCCGTCGTAGAACTCGTAGGAGTGAAAGAGGAACTGGTTCTGGGGGTGGTAGAGCGGCGTGAAGAAGGGGATGCCCTGGATGTGGTCCCAGTGGTAGTGGGTCAGGAAGATGCGGGCCTTGATGGGCTTCTTGCCGAACTCTTTTTCCAGCGCGTGGCCGAGCGGGCGGATGCCGGTGCCGCAGTCGAGGATGAAGAGGTTGCCGCTCTTGGTGCGCAGCTCGAGACACGGCGTGTTGCCGCCGTAGCGGAGGTTGCTCGCCGTCGGCGTGGGGGTCGAGCCGCGCACGCCCCAGAAACGCAGTTGCATTCCGGGCCGCCTCTTTACCCCGAGGTTCTCTCGAGGGGTTTGCCCCGAGGCCCTTTTCCAGGCCGAGGGGTTGCTTACCACGTCTAGCCGCAGCTTAGTTGAACGCGCCGGCGACCTACCCTGCCCCCCGCCGCCATCCGCGTGCCGGGATCATCGCACAGGCGACCGTCCCCAGGCAAGTGCAAGCTTGCCGGTGGCCCGAGGCAACCCGGGCGGGGAGACGGCAATCTAATGGGGTATCACATAACCCCGACTTCCACGACGGGGGGAAGTGGCACCGACCCACAAAGGCGCTGCTTCCCCCTCTTTTTTTCGTCCTGTCATCCCGAGCCCTAGGTTCCCTTGGGGGCGAGGGATCTGCTTTTTTGGTTCGCGAGTGCCCGAAAAGCAGGTTCCTCGCTGCGCTCGGAATGACACCATTTAGCCGCGGCTCCTTCGGAAGACGACTTTCAGGCCGCGGCGCCAGTCTTCGTTCAGCCCCACCAGCGTGACCCGCACCTCCGGGGCGAGATACTCCACCAGAGCCTCGGTCGTCGGGTGGAATTGCAAGGCCGGGGCCACCAGCAGCAACTCCGGGGGCGCCGCCTTCAGGGCCAGCCCGGGGAAGTAGCCGAACCGCCCGAGCTCTCCCCGCTCGTGATGCCAGCGCACGCGCAGCCAGTAGTCGAGCCCCTGGAAGGGCAGGTTCAAATCGGCCGAGGCCTTGAGCTCGATGACCACGAGCTGGCCATCGCGCGTGGCGCCCAGCAGGTCGGCGACGCCGCGCTCGCCGCCCGCCAGCGCCGGCACCTGGCGGTAGAGCCGCTCCGGGGCGAGCCGCGGGTCAATCGCCTGCGGCGCCTCGAGCGCCAGGCCTTCCAGCCAGCGCTCCGGCTGGGCGCGGTAGAGCGGGCTGCGCGGCGAGCCCTGCGGGGCGCGCTCGCGGCGCAGCCTGGCGAGCAACGTTTCAAGCTGCCCGAAGTTGTCCCGCGTGAGCGCCTGCGGCCGCGCGCCCACGCCGAAGCTCACCCGCCCGGCCGCCGACCGGGCGAACTCCAGCCCGCGCCAGCGCAGCGAGAGCTCGCGACGGCCCGCGGGGACCACTTCTTCGATTTCGCCCGGCGCCAGCGCGCGCAGGCGCTCGACCCCGGAGCTTTCCGCGGCGCGGATGTCTTCCACCAAGCGCGCCGGCACGAGATGGGTGTCCAGGTTGCCGAGGTCGCGCTCGTCCACGCGCGTGGAGACGAACTCTTCCTCGTCAGTGGAAAAAAGCTCGACGCGCAAGCGCTCGCGCGCCAGGCCGCCGAGGCGGCCAGCGGTCGTCTGCGTGCGCCCGGCGGGAAGGAAGAGTCGCAGGCCGGCCCAGTCGCGCTCGGGATGGCGCTCGCGGTTCCAGCTGAGCCAGATGAGTGCAAAGGCCAACGCCGCATCGGCGGCGGCGGCGCCTTCGCCGGCGTTCATTCCCGCCACCGTCCACCAGTGCTTTCCTTCCCGCAGGCAGGCGCGCGTGTAGAGGGCGGAAAAGGAGCGCTTCAAATCCGCCGCAGTCGAGAGCCCTTCCAGGCGCGCGCCGGAAAACTCGCGCGCCAGCAGCCGGCGCAGCCAGGCGCCGTACGCCCGCCGGGCAGCCTCGCGGCCGCGCCCCGCGCCCGCGCGCCGGCGCGCCGCCAGAATCAGCCGGCCCGGCTTCGCCGCTCCGAAGCGCTCGACCCCGAGCACCAGCTTTTCCGGACTCTCTTCGAGGATGCCCGCCACCCGCCGCACCCAGGTGCGCTCCAACGACCAGAGATGGAGCAGGAGCTTGCCGCCCGCCTCCTCCAGCCGGAAGCTCGGCCCAGTGAGCTCGAAAAGGAACTCGCCGTCCTCGCTCACCTCGCGCGGGCCGGCGGCGAGAAATGCTTCGATGCGTTCGCGCGGGTTGGCGGGTTCGCGCCGGCTCATGGGTGCGGGTGGAAGAGCGCGCCTATGATAGCCCCGGCCAAGCCGCAGGCAAATTGATTTGGCGAGGAGGCGTGTGTTAGGGTCGAAGCCGACGATGCCGAGCGAGCCCGAGCCCGTTCACGCCGAGCCCGCGCCGCTCCACGCCGACAGCCCCGCCGGCGGCTGGAGGAGTCCGGTGCTTGTCGCCGTCCTGCTCGGACTGGGCGGGCTGGCGGCTTTCCTCTGGTTGGGGCGCCCCGGGATGGCACCGGCAGCGCCGCCGGTGCCCGACCAACTGCCGCCGCTCTCGTCGGAAGCCGAAGCCTACCTGCCGCAAATCGAAATCGGCCCGATCGAGCTAAGCCGCTGGCAGAACTTCCTCGGCCAGCAGATCACCTATCTCGACCTCGCACTCGCGAACCGCGGCCCGCGCCGGGTGACCGCGGTCGAGCTGACCGTCGAGTTCCTCGACCCCTACCAGGCAGTTGTCCTGCGGGAGAGCGTGCGCCCGGTGGGCGGGCGCTCGCTGCCGGGAATCAGCCGCGGGCCGCTCGCGCCGGGAGAAAGCCGCCCGGTGCGGATCGGCTTCGAGCATCTTCCCGCTGATTGGGACCGGCGCCCGCCGCGCGTGCGCATCACCGGGCTCTTGCTTCACTAGAGGCTTGCCGTGGCGGCGTTGAAGACTACCAGGCCGGAGCAGGGGCTTTCCTCTTGTGATATAAACTCCGCCATTGCCCTCGGTAGGGAGACTTTGAGGCAACCTGGCGTGCGACTCTGGCGAGCCAGCTTGATGCTGGTCGTGTTGTCCTCCACCAGCCTGTGGGCGGGCACCGACTACTACGCGCTGGTCATCCGCTCCTCGCAACCGCCCGACTCGTTCTTGGTGGAAAAGTTCAAGCTTAGCGGGAAGGACAAACTCTACGAGCTGCCGCAGCCAACTTCCCTCTCCAAGAGCCAGTACGAACATCTGCCGGTGGTTTCCTTCGCCGATGTGTATGCCTTCCGCGTCGCCCAAGGGCACCTGGAGGTGCGCACGAGGGCCGGGAGGCAGTTGGCCGGGCTGCCCCAGGACCACAAGCCCTGGCCGAAAGGCCCGCTCGAGGGAGCGGTCATCATTCGCGGTTCCTCTTTCTCCGGCCGGATGGCGGGTTCGAAGCAGACAGTTTCGGCGCTTCTCAAAGAAGGCTGGACCATCTATATGTTCCCCTCACGCCCGGGCGATGATGCCGTGGCTTTTGCGCTGGCGGAAACGCAGAACGCCGAAGAGACCTGGCAGGACTTCCTCGCTCGCTTTCCTGGCAGCCCGCAGGTCCCTGCAGCGCGCCAGGCGCTGGCCTTGGCCTACCTGCAGCGCGCCCAGCAGGCAGCCACGCGGTACCAGGAAGCCCTGCGCGAGCAGAAGCCGGGATACACGAACCTGCTTGAGGCCCGGCAATGGTTCAACCGCATCCGCCCCTTGAATGTTCAAGCGTCGACGGTGACCGACTTCGAGGCCGTGCTGAATCAACTCGAGACCGAACTCCGCCAGGCCCTCCAGCAGGCACGCCTGCAGGCTGAGAACGCCGACTTCCCCGGCGCGTTGGCGCTGCTCGAGCCGCTACGGGGCTTCCGCGAGGAGTTTCCCGACCTGGCGGCCACGCTGGAGGACATTCACCTGCTCGCCGCCCGGCATCACCTGAACCAGGCCCGCGCCCGCCTGGCCCAAATCCAATTTGACGAAGCCGACCGCGAGCTCAACACCGCCGCCTCTTACCAAGCCCTGCCGGAAATCCCCCCTGCGCGACGAGAAATCGAGCAAGCGCGCCTCCTCTACCAGCGCCAGCAGGAGATTCAGCAGGCCCGCGACCGTGCCCGCCAAGCCATGGCCCGCAACGACTACGCCGCCGCCTTCGACCTCCTCGGCCCCCTGGCGCCCCGTTATACCGACGACTCCAAGCTCCAGGAGGAGTTCGCCACTCTGCGCCGCCTGTTCACTCAAAGCGTCCTGGGCCAGGCGGGCGAGGTGGAAAAGCTGCACACTCCCATTCGGGGCCCGGCCGACCTCGAGGTGGTACTGCGCCTGCACGGACACTTTCGACGCCTCAGTGAGTTCGAGTCTGCCCCCGCCCTGACGGTCTGGCGCGACCGTTTGAGCTTGCACCTGGCCGACTACTATCGCCGCCGCGCGGCCGATATCGCCAAGCGCCAGGGTCCCGAACTCATCGCGCTGGGCTTCGCCTACCTCCAGCAGGCGCAGCACTTCACTCTTAACAAGTACGAACTCCCCGAGCTGGCCGCCCGCCGTGCCGGCCTGGAGAACCAGCTCGGGCTGCGCGTGGCCTTGAACTTCCGCGACCTCACCCCCGAGGCCACCGGGCAGTACCTGGTCGCCGAGCTCTCCGCCCAGGTGGGTTCTTCCCTCCAGGGCGCCGGGTTCCTCCACTTGGAGCTTCTCGAGGCGCGCTCCGACCGGGCCGGCCCGCCCGGGCTCGAGCTCATCGTTGAGCTGCTGGAGGTGAGTGTGCGCGACGACGCCCAAGAGGAGGCGGTGCGCTCCGAATACTCGGCCGGCTTCCGCCAGGTTCCTAACCCCGGCTGGCGCGAGGCCAAGACCGCCTATGACCGCGCCGTCGAGGACTACGAACAGCTCCGCGCCCGCCTCGAGCAGAACCGCCGCCAGAAGAAGTACAGCGACAAGCAGCGCCAAGCCGACGACGCTGCCCTGGCCGCCGCCCAATCCGTCTTGAAGGACGCCAAGGTCAAGCTGGACGCTCTGCCCGCCTTCGAAGAGCAGGAAGACATTCGGCCCTACGAGTTCGTCCGCCGCAGGCTGACTCGCACCGCCTTGCTCCGGCTGACCAGCCGCTGGGTCAACACCGCCACCGGCGCGCGAGAGGCGCAACAGCTCCTGGAGGTGAAGGAGCCGGCCACGAGCGTGGAGACTGCCGGCGTCCACCCTGCCGACCAGCAGGGCCACCGCAACCAGCCCGCCAGCCTGCCCGAGGCCGCCATCCTGCGCGGACGCGTGCTGCGCAAGATCGAGCAGCAGGTCACCGAGCGTGCCCTCGACTACCTGAAAGCGGTCGTCGAGCGAGACTTCCTCCGCGCCCAGCAATTGGCCCAGCAGGCCGGGCCGGAAGCGGCCGGCGAGCACTACCTGCGCTTTCTTTTCAATAGCCCGCGCGGCGACCCCCGACGCCTGCAGGCGCGCGATTACCTGGAGCGACAGCTCTACTTTGTGGCTCTGGAGGAGTGGCTGGCCGTCCCGGGCGACCCGGCGGCGCGCTAGCGGGGCTGCTGCTGCCGCAGCGTTTCCATCTGCCGCACCCGTTGCAGTTGCTCTTTGGCCTGCTTGTGCTTGGGGTCGAGCCGCAACACCTGCTCTAGGGCAAAGACAGCATCGGCGTAACGGCCCTGCTCGGTGTACTGTTCCGCCTGCAGCAGCCAGCGGTTGATCTCTTCCTGCCGCCCCGACGTCACCGGGGGGGCAGGTTTCGCCGCCGCGCTTGAAGCCTTCTTGGCGGCAGGCTCGCCCGCCTCCGCCTTTTCCGTCGTGCCGCCGGTGGTGCCGGGCTGGGGCTCGGCCGGTGCCGGTTGAGTTGCCTCCGGCTTCGCGGCTTCGGGTTGAGTCTTCGCGGCAGACTCCTCCGCAGTCGCCGGCGGCGCCGTGTCCGAGCCGGTCGCGGTTGGGCTGGGAATCCGTTGTGCGGGAACGGCCGGGCCGGAAGGCGCTGGCGCGGGCTCGCCGACGGATAGCCAGCCCTGTTGCCAACTAAGGAGCGCCCCAACCATCAGCACCAGCGCAGCCACCAAGGCGAGTCTTCCCCCGGGAGTTTTCTTCACTGCCGGGCGCGGCACCGACGGCGGCAGCCCGCGGGCCGTCGCCGGGGCGGTCTCTAGAGCCGCTTTCAGATTCGCTTGCATTTCGCGGCAGCTCTGGTAGCGCTGGAAGAGATCCTTGGCCAGCGCCTTAGACACGATTCGTTCCAAGCTCGGGGGAAGGCTGGGCTCCATGACCCGCGGCGGGATGGGGTCCTCATGGACAATCTTGTAGAGGATGGAGGTGGGGGTGTTCCCCGGAAAGGCTTTCTCTCCCGTGAGCAGCTCGTAGAGGATGGAGCCAAGCGAGAAAATGTCGGAGCGCCTGTCCACGCGCCCGCCCTGGGCCTGCTCGGGCGACATGTAGGCGGGCGTGCCGACTACGGCGCCGGCCTGGGTGGTGCCGGCCTCCGCGATCTTAGCGATGCCGAAGTCCACAATCTTGGCCGTTCCCTCGCGGGTGACCAGGATGTTCGAGGGCTTGAGGTCGCGGTGGACGATGCCCTGCTCGTGGGCGTAGTCCAGCCCGTCGCAGACCTGGATGAGCAGCAGGAGGATTTGCCGCAACGGCAGCAGCGAGCGCCCCGCGATCAGCTCGGCCAGCGTCCGGCCCTTGACGAGCTGCATGGTAATGTAAAACATTCCGTCGGCTTCGCCGGCATCGTAGATGGTGACGACGTTCGGATGCTCGAGGCGGCCGGCCGCCTGAGCTTCCTGGTGCAGCCGGCGGACCAGGTCGTCCCGCTCGCTTCCCGTGGCGGTGAGGCGGACCGTCTTGAGGGCCACCATGCGGCCCACCATGGGGTCGTACGCTTTGTAGACCACGCCCATCGCGCCCTGGCCCAGCTCGTCCAGGATTTCGTAACGCCCCAGCAGGGAACGCGCCGCTCGACCGCGCTCGCCGGCGTCCAGTCGTTGCCGCAGGCGCTCGTAGCGCTCCGTCGAGGTCCACATCACTTCATAGAGTTCTTCGGGGGTCGCCTTGCCGTGCAGGGCGGTGGAGCCCAGCTTGACGAAGCGGATGTCTCCCTTCTTCCCCACCGCCTCATAGACCGGACCGGCGACCAGGATTTGCGCCGGCGCACACGCCTTGACGATGCGCGCGGCGACGTTGACCACGTCGCCAAAAACGTCCTTCTCTTTCATATAGCCGCGGCCGAAATTGAGCCCCACGCGGGTGAAGATTTGTTCTTCCGCCGGCAGGTCTTCGTTGTAGGCCTCGAGCCGCTGCTGGATTTGGATGGCAGTACGCACGGCCGCCACCGGGGAGGTGAAGACAGCCAGTACGGCGTCGCCGATGGTCTTGACCACCGTGCCCCCGCCCTCGGCGAGGGCCGGCAGCACCAACTCGTTGTGGCGCTCGAGCATCATCAGCCCGGCCGTGTCCCCGAAGCGATCGAAGAAAGAGGTGGAGCCTACAATGTCGGTGAAGAGCACGGTGAATTCGGCCTTGTGGCGCTGCAGGGCGGCATCGATCTCGCGCCGCGCCCGGAGGAGTCGGTCTACGTCGGTGTCGCCGCTCGATTCGGCGACAGCGCCGCCCTCGTCCCTCTTCAACTCTTCGTCCATAGGCCGATGGGAGAGATCAGCCTCCCTCTATCGTAGCACAGTCAAGGCACTTCAGCGGCCGACGGAGAGGCGCGCGATGAGCGGCTCGGGGAGCTTCGCCGCTTTCATCCGCTTCTGCGTGGCTTCGAGGTCGTAGGGGACGCGCCAGTATTCCACCAACGGTTTCTCGTCGTCGTAGAAGGCAAAACCGGCGCGCGGGTCGCCGTCGCGCGGCTGGCCGATGGAGCCGGGGTTGATGAGGTACTTGGCGCCCGGGGCAATCGAGTACTCGGCGAAGCCCACGCCCGGCTCGATGCGCACCCGCAGCACTTCCAGCCGCCCGGTGTCCCGTAGGGCGAACCCGCCCTGGAAGTGCGTGTGGCCGCAGAAGGTGAGCGGCACTTGGGCGAGCTCGAGGTTTTCGTGCGCCTCGCGCGGCGTGAAGACGTACTCGTCCTCGTCGCGGATGGAGCCGTGGACAATCTGAAACCCGGCGACGGGCAGCGGGCCGGCGTCGAGCTGGCGCAGGTAGGCGAGGTTGTCCGGCGGGAGCTGCTCGCGGGTCCAGGCGGCGGCGGTGCGGGCCACGGCGTTGAAGTCCTGGGCGTCCGAGATGCCGCAGCAGGCCTTGTCGTGGTTGCCGCGCACCACCGCCACCGGCTGGAGCCCCTGCACGCGCCCGATGACTTCGTTCGGGTCGGGTCCGTAGCCGACGATGTCGCCGAGGCAGATGACCTGGTCGTACTTCCCCTGCGCCTGCTCCAGCACCGCTTCCAGCGCCGTCAGGTTCGAATGGATGTCGCTAAGAATCAGCGTGCGCATCAATCTCTCGGAAAGTCGCCATTATAGCCGCAGGCACGGGCTTTCGGGGGAGCACAATCCGCGGCCCCGCCCGGTTTCTCTTGACCCGCTTTCCGGTCAGGAAGAGAATAGCCCGAGTGCCGGCGCGACGCCGGGGAGCGTCTTCCCGGGGAGGAGCCTGATGAACTCCCGTGCTGTTTCTTTTCTCATCCTGGCTGGGAGCCTGGCCCTGGCTCCCCTCGGCGCCGCCGCCCAGGCGGCCGACCCGCAAGCCACCTGGACGGCCTTGAGCCAGGCGAGCTTTGACCCGGCCAAGGTGGCGAGCGTCAAGGATGTGACGCTCCAGCGCGATCTGGCCCGCCTCATCCTGCGCAGCGGCACAGTTGGGTTCGCCCAGCCGGTCGGCGGCCGCGTTCTCCAGGCCGCCTTCCGCGGCAGCGGCAGCTTGAGCCTGGCGCCCCGGTTGCCCCTCGAAATCCAACAGCTCAAGTTCCACACCGGCGCCGAGGAGTTCCAAGTCGAGTTCACCGAAGCGGTCTTCATCTTCAGCGACTCGACCTACGACGAGGTGGCCGCCCAAGCCCAGTTCGCCGCCGGCGACGCCGCCAGCCTCGGGAAGCTTTTCGCCGACCGGAACCAGAAGCTCACCTACTACGGCCTGAACTTCGAGCCGCGCCTGCTGCGCGTGCTTCTTTCCCGCCAGCCGGAGGAGTACGCTTTCTTCCACGCCGAGCTCAAGACCGACAAGTACGGCTGGCTCTGGTTCGACCTGGACGCGACGCGCCTGGAAGAAGTCACGCTCGCCCAGTTTGATGAGAGCCGCTACGCCTTCAACACCTGGTGCTCTTTCCCCGCCGGCGGGCGCACGCCCCAGGAAGTCTGGCAAAAGCCCGACGTCAAGTACGACATGGTCACCCAGTCCTACAACCTCGACATCACCGTGGAGAAAGACACGACCTTGCGCGGCGTTGCGCGTGTGACCTTCCTGCCGCGCGAGCCGGTGCGCGTCCTCGAGCTGGCGCTCGACGCCAACCTGCGCGTCGAGCAGGTGGCGGACGCCGCCGGCGCCGCCCTCGCTTTCTTCCAACCGCGCGACCCCAAGGGGCGCTTCACCCAGTTCGGCAACTATCTCACTGTGGCGCTGGCCGCGGAGGCGCCCGCCGGGCAGCCCTTTGAGCTCACCTTCCGCTACGCCGGCAAGCACGTAGTCACCAGTGAAGGCGCCGGCGTCTTCTTCGCCAGCAGCTACGGCTGGTACCCGACGCTCGGCGACGACTTCATCTTCCGCTACCCCTTCGACCTCACCCTGCGCGTGCCCAAGGACTACGACGCCGTGGCCGTGGGCAACAAGACCGACGAGCGCAAGGAGGGCGACCACAAGCTCACCCGTTGGGTCACCGACGTGCCGGTGGCAGTGGCCGGGTTCGCCTTCGGGCGCTACTACATCCGCGAGCAGGAGCTCCCGAACGGAGCCAAGGTGCAGGTGTATGTCAACCGCAATCCGGACAAGTTCATCCGCGACCTCCAGCTGGCGGCCGAGCAGCAAGGCGCCCAGCTCGTCGAAGACCCGAGCGGCCAGGGCCGGGGGACAGGAGAAACCTACGGCCGCAGCTCCGACCCGCGCCTGGCGGCCCTGGAAAGCCTCAACCCCGCTCGCTTCGGCGGCACCATGCTGACCGAAGTCAGTAACTCGCTGAAAGTTTTCGAGGCTTACTTCGGACCCTACCCGTACAAGAAGCTGGCGGTCTCGAACATTCCGTTGGACTACGGCTACGGGCAAGGTTGGCCCGGACTGCTCTATGTTTCCAGCCTGACTTTCATTGACAGCACGCAGCGGCACGTGCTTTTCGGCGGGCGCCTGAGCGCGCGCGAGCAGGTGAACATCACCGACCGCTTCCGCGCCCACGAGACCTCCCACCAGTGGTGGGGCCACGTGGTGGGCTGGAAGAGCTACCACGACCAGTGGCTCTCGGAAGGCTTCGCCGAGTTCTCCGGCCTGCTCTACGCCCAGTACCGCCGCGGCACCCAAGAGTTCTTGAGCGGGCTGCGCGGCGGGCGGGAAGAGCTGCTGAACAAGGACCGCGAAGGCGCGGTCTACGACGACTTGGGGCCCATCTACGCCGGCGTCCGCTTGAGCAGCGGCAAGCACCCCGGCGGCTATAGCACCCTGGTCTACACCAAGGGCGGCTGGGTGCTGCACATGATCCGCATGATGATGTTCGACCCGCGCGCCCCGGACCCCGAGGGCCGCTTCAAGGCCATGATGCAGGACTTCACCAAGACCTTCTACAACCAGCCCGCCTCGACGGAAGACTTCAAGCACGTCGTGGAGAAGTACATGACCCCCGAGATGCAGATGGCCGGGGGCGGAAAAATGGACTGGTTCTTCAAGCAGTGGGTGTACGGAACCGGCATCCCCCACTACACCCTTAGCTACGCCCTCGAACCACAGGCGCAGGGGGTACGGCTGCGCGGCTCCATCAAGCAGTCGCGCGTGCCGCCCGGCTTCGCCATGCTGGTTCCCATCTACGCCACCATGGGTACACAGGTGACGCGGCTGGGCTGGATCAAAGTGACCGGCGCGGAGACGCCCTTCGACGTCAATCTGCCCATGGCCATCGACAAGATCACCTTGAACGAGTGGGAAGACGTCCTGGCGACGGTGGAATACAAGTAGAGGCGCGGGGCTAGAGGTCGGGCTGGCCGCGCCGCTGCATCTCGTCCAAGAGAAAAGTTACCGAGACGCTGCCGGTGCGCGTCGGGCAGACCAGCCGCACCGGGCCGCGGCGCGCCTCGGCCGGCGGCACCGCCTCCCGGGCGCGCTCGAACAGCAGCCGCAGGCCCACCGTCTGCTGGGTCTTCGGGTCGGTCACGAACTCCACCCGGTCGGGCCGCGCGCTGTATTCCTGCGAAGAAAAAATCAGCCGCGCCCCCTGCTGGAGCTCTTCCGCCGTCAGGCCGTCGAAGGCGGCGAGCGGCAGGAAGCGCAGCTCGCCTTTGCTCGTGTAGAGCGCGGCGAAGACGAACACCTGGTAGGCGGTCGGCGGCGTGGTCAGGAACTTGGCGTCGGCCTCCGCGTTCACCGCTCCGTAGAGATTCCGCAGGCGCACCAGAGCTTCGCGCACCGTCTGCGCCGAGTACCACTGCACGTAATGCTGGGCGCCGCCGCCGAGCTGCTGCGCCCCGGTCTCGACCAGCTTGGCCGGGCGCGTCCAGGGGGAGTTGGTCAGCACCTGGAGGGTTTGCTCCATCGTCCACTCGCCGTACGGCTGCGCGTCCCAGAAGCGCGCCGCCTCCTGCCCGACCAGCGCGAGACTCGCCCACACAAGCGCCAGTGCGGCCGCCGGCGCTGCTCTCCCCCAGTTTTTCATCATCGAATCAGCATACAGTCGCCGTAGGAGTAAAAGCGATAATTTTCTTCCACGGCGTGGCGGTAGGCGCCGAGGACGTTCTCGCGCCCGGCGAAGGCGCACACCAGCAGCAGCAGCGACGAGCGCGGCAAGTGGAAGTTGGTGAGCAGTTGGCTTACAACGCGGAACTCGAAGCCGGGGTAGATGTACGCCTCGGCCTGCGCCCGCCCGGCCACGACGCGGCCGTGGCGCGCGGCGGAATCTTCCAGCGCCCGCACCACCGTCGTCCCCACCGCCAGCACCGGGCGGCCCGCGCCACGGGCGCGCAGGAGGGCCGCGGCGGCTCCCTCGGAAATCTCGTAGGGCTCCGCCTGCATCCGGTGGCGCTCCACCGTTTCCGTGCGCACCGGCTGAAAAGTGCCGTAGCCTACCTCGAGCGTGATCTCGACGATCTCGCAGCCGCGCCCGCGCAGGGCGCCGAGGATCGCCTGGGTGAAGTGCAGGCCGGCGGTGGGAGCGGCTACCGCCACGCCTTGTCGCGCAAACACGGTCTGGTAGCGTTCGCGGTCGGCGGGCTCGTCGGCGCGGTGGATGTAGGGTGGCAGGGGCACGTGTCCCAGGCGCTCGACCGTTTCGCCGAAGTCCCCCGCGGCGCGGAA
>Ga0209172_10006707_pt1 | contig 12524 bp, 10 predicted proteins | sample LarsenN4metaG_FD_184113 | JGI IMG/M metagenome (GOLD analysis project Ga0209172, IMG submission 184113) | Hot spring sediment bacterial and archeal communities from British Columbia, Canada, to study Microbial Dark Matter (Phase II) - Larsen... ... | reverse complement strand
CACTCGGTGGTACTCTCTTCATGGCGTTGATCTCCTCCCGACCCGCTACCAACGGGCCGACTCTGGTTTGGATCACCAGGAGGATACCAACGCCGCTTTGCTTTTACAGGGAGTTTAGGACGTCACCGGCGGGGGTACAACGCGACGTACTGGGTTGAGAAGGTGCGACGCAACGTGGCGCGCGATCGTGAGAACGATCGTGCGCTTTCTGCCCAAGGCTGGACGGTAGTGCGTGTGTGGGAGACAGAGGTGCTGCGAGCGCCTGGCGAGACTGCAGGTCGAGTCGCAGAGGCCCTTGCCAGCGTTCGCGTTCACGGTGTTATCGAATGATTCCACGCAGCGCCTCGATTGAGAGCGGCGGTCGCTGTCGGTGCAGCATCGCGTGACAGTTGGGGCAAACGGGCCGCAGATCCTGGATCGGGTCCAGCTCGTAGTCCGGTCCGAGCTCTGACAACGGCACGACGTGATGAACGTGAATGAATCCAGCTCCCAGTGCTCCGTAGCGTTGCTCGAAGAGTAGGCCGCAGACGGCGCATGTCAATCCGTAGTGGCCGATGCACGCCTGGCGAGCGGTGCGGTCCCTCTCATACGCATTCACGAGAACCTGGCGAACAGATCCTTCGCGGTACTCTCCGCGGGTGACCTGCTCTGGGCTCTGGACGGATGGCTCGGGCTGCCCAAGCGGGGACGGTTCGAAGGACCAGAGAATCTCGACCGGCGACGTGTCGGCGAATTCGACAACCCGCCCCATTCCCGCGTACTCGAACGGCGCCTCGTTCGAGGTGCGCCAGAAGACGTGGACGATGGAGGCCGACTCGAGCAGTTTCTGCACGCTGGGCCATCCGAGGTGAGAGCCTCCCTTGTGGTACCAGCGAAGGCAGCTTCCTTCCCAGCGATTGCCGTAGTTGTGCCCCGTCCTTCCCTCTGTGCCGACATTCGTAAAGATGATGAACTCGTTGTCGTGCTCTACCACGCCGGTGTCCCAGTTTCCGCCCTTCGCGTCACGAGGCAGCCCGGCTCGTTCCTTCACGTCCGGGCGGGTGTACTTTGCTCCGCGTTCAAAGGTCAGCATGGGCGTCCTCGAGGACTCGGCTCTCCACCAGATAGGAGAAGATCTTCCTAGCCTCCGCCGCGGGAGCGCCACCGAGCCGAACGCCGATTTCGATGTTCCCGCGGAGGCCATGGAAAGTGAAGTTTGCCGACGTGACGAGCAGGTCCCTGCCGTCGATGAGCAGGCATTTCGCGTGCATCGATGCGTACGGCACGCCGTCCGCGCGTTCGCGATCATGGAAGATACGCGGCGGTGTTGTGCGCGAAGGCCAGGACTCGAGAACCCGCTGCGCTGCACCGCGACCGCGGTCACAGATCATGATGACGCCGGCCCCGCGACCAGCCGCGGCTGCCAGCAGCCCGATCAGGTTTCGATTGGTCAGCTCGTACCCAAGCAGGATAATCTCGGTCGTCGCGCCGTCGATCATCTCCCGTAGCACCCGCTCGGTCGGTCGCGCGATCCCGGGCGTCTCTGGAGGCAGCGTCGCGACCAACTCGGCGTCGAGCAACTTCGGCCGCAGTTCTTCATGCTGGATTCGCAGCGCTTGGAGGCAAAGGCGCATCACGGACGCGGGATCTGTCGACCGCATGCGTCCGAGCATGCTCGCGCACTCCGGCGTCCCAAGCAGACCGCTGCGCTCGAAGGGGGCGAACAGGTCGATGTCCCAACGATCCCGCAGCCCTGCTTCGAGCTTGACCAGGTCGCGTGCAAGCCCCATCTTGCTCAGCTCCGAAGCTCACGAAGGTAGTCCTCGAAGAAGCCGAGCTCCGGCTGCCCGGGCGTCCCCACGAGCAGGCCCCGATCGAGGAAGGCGTTGAACTCCTCGCAGGAGGTTTCGGCAGCGAGCAGACAGGCGTGGCACGCCGCCCCGTTCGCAGGCTCGGAGCGCGCGTGCACACCTTCGATGCAAAGGGGGTCAGATGAGCACCACGTCATCGATGAGAGCGCGTCCTCGAACACTCGTACGATGTTTGCGTTCTCACCCTGCCGCACGAGACCTCCCAGCGTACCGTCGGCATCCGGCGACGACGTGAACACCAACAATCCAGCCATGTCCCACGAGGAACCGACGTCCACGTAGAGGCGCTCCCGCAGTGACGCGCTGCTGTAGCCGCAGCTAAGCGAGAGCTGACGGATAAGTGCGTGCGCGAGGCTATGAATCAAGAGCAGCCTCGGCGTGACCAGCTTCGGCGCTGCGCCAGGACGCCCCCGGTCTCGCCACGCCTCTTCGTACGCATTCCGGATCGCTGCCACGCGGTCAACGACAGCCTTGCTGTTCTCCCAGCTCCGAACGCGCTCGAGCCGGAGTTCGATGAAGATCCCCTCTCCGCGGTTTTCCACAGCTGGCAGCCAGGGCGGCCGGTTCAGCGAGATCTTGGCGATCCGGTCATCGTCGCCATTGGCCGGAGGGAACACACGGGTGAAGCCACGCAGAGCTCTGACCTCCCGCAAGCGAGTTGCGCGGGTTACCGACGCGAGCCAGCTAGCGAGTTCGGGTGGAGCGGCGGCTGGGCGGATTTCGAACTCGGTGTTCTCGCCGAACGGTTGCTTGTGCTGTACGAATTGCTGGTACTCCTCCCAGCGGAGGTTTCGATCCGGCGCGCGCAGTCTCGCGATGCGATCTTCGATCGCAGCCGCGAGTTCGTCCTCTGGCTTGCCGGTGATATCGGCAAGTCGCATCGCCTGAATGAGGAGCCTTCGCGCACTCTGGTCGGGAGCCTGCTCGAGCATGGCCCAGCGCATCCCGATCTTCCTCTGAAGCTCATCGGACCAGGGCGGGATGTCGAGCGCGGACTCGATGACGGAGAAGTAAAGGTTGGAGGCTCCACGCTGGACGACGCGTGGCTCGGCGTCGCACTGTTCGTCGGCATCCGTGCCGAGCCAAGGCCGCCGGCCTTGGCACTGCCCGGAAATGGCGTCGGGCCCAAAGCAGCCTTCCATCGAGCGTGAGGCGCCACATCCAAGACAAGAGAGGATCAAGCCCGCCAAACCTGAAGTGGCGCTGCCCTCGAGCTTGAGTTCCTTCCTGCGGCCTGGGAACGGGCATTTCTCGTCATGCTTGACCCACCAGTCCCAGGGGAACTCGTCAAGGTGCCCGTGATCGCAGATGACGATGAACCGCACGGGCACGACATGGACCCGGTTGCGCCCGCCCGCATTCTCCGAGCAGCCCGCGCAGTAGAGCGCCGGGTCGCCGGCATCCTCGGTCCAGTACCTGGCTTGGCGAATGAGGTGGCACCTTGGGCACTGGAGCCAACGCGGAAAGCGAACACCAACGAGCTTGCCGGCGTTGTTGCTGTACACGCCGGGCGCAACCTGGGGCGCGACGGGCGGGAGCCGAAAACCATCGACTGCGAGCTGCTTCTGGAGCCGCGGTTCGTAAACGGTCTGGGGATGGCCTAACCCCGGAGGAGGCGCCCAACGATCCCACTCCTCAAGTCCGGCGGCTACGACAGAAATGCCGGCTCCGCCGTAACCCCCAGCGCGGAAGTCGACGATGGACCCTGGCCCGTGGGTCGTGATGATCTGACTGCGGCGGACGTCCCCCAGCTCGTTGCGCATCTCAGTTTCCTTCCGTCTTCAGCACGTGGCGCAGAACGAAGGGGGCTCCTGGCTCGACCTCGCGCATCGAGTTGGGCGTCGGCCACAGCGCCCGTCTGGCACCCTCAGCGTCGAGATCGGGATCGACATCGGCCTTGGCTGCGAACTGTTCCGCGGACATAAGCAAGCTGGAGCGCCGGTTGTAGTCGTCCCAGTACATTTGGAGATCAGGCCGACTCGCCCACTGGTCAATAAGTCGCTGAATCTTCTGCGAGACGACGGTGCGTTCGGCTGGATCGACCCTCGCCACCCGCGCCTCGATGGTCGATGCGATCCGCTCGGCATCGGCGCGACGGATGTCGTCGAGAACCGGACGACGATCCATTCCGGGGACGAGGTGGCGCACCAACGCCACGAGCACCGCGTGGAGGGCTTTGTCCTGCGCTCGTGACGCGAAGGGCGTGACGCTCGTTGCCTCGACGTCGCGGTATAGGCAGCGGTGCCAGGTCTCGAACGTCTCGAAGTGAGAGCGATCACGAGCACGCATGCTGTTGTACATCGTGATGACGACTCCGGGGGCGTCTCCGCGGCCCACACGGCTAGTCGCCTGGATGTACTCTGAGAGGGTCTTCGGTTGAGCGTTCACGACCATAAGCCCAAGCCGTGGAATATCCATGCCGACGGAGATCATGTTCGACGCGACCAGCAGGTCGACGGCTTCTGGATCGCTGGCCGGCTTATTCAGCCGTTCCAGCATGTCGCGAATCTCGTAGGAACGAACACGGCTCGTCAGCTCGGCCGGAGCATCGATTCGGCGCGGTTGCTCTCCACGACGCGCCGCGAACTGCCCGATGGAGACTGGAACGTCGTCCTGCATCAGCACGAGCGCTCGTCCCAGCTCGCGCAGCGAGTTGAAGTAGGCCACAAGGGTCCAGTAGTGGTCCCGCTCTCGCGGCGATGCGCCCGGCGCCGCCGCCGCCTGGAGAAGCGACGCGACGAGTGCCTGCAACATGTACGTGGCGGACCGGCCCGCCGTCGTGAGGCCGACGTAGAGGCGTCCAGGGCTTTCGAGATCGATCACAGCAAACCCGGAGTTGCCGGCGTCGAGACCGGGCGCCGGGAACTGGTAGGTGCCGCGATCAAAAAGCGCTCGAATCTGCTCCTCCGCTCGACGAATCGTGGCAGTCGAGCCGATCACCTTCGGTCGAACCGAATCGACGCGACACAGCTCGTCGATGGCTACCTCATAGAGCCCAGCCATCGAGCCGAGGGGGCCGGAGATCAGGTGCAGCTCGTCCTGAATGATTAGGTCGGGAGGAGCGTGGGAGGTTCCACGCCCGAAAATTACGGCGGTCTCGGTCTTGCGAACGATCTGCGCGAACTTGTCGACTGTGCCGATGAGCAGCGATGGCATGTGACGATAGACCTCTTCGTCAATCGTCCAAATCGGTAGTCGTGGTCCACTTTGCGCCAGCTCGCACGCTCCAGGCGCCGAGGTGCACTCGACGGTGGACTCACGCGGCGAGAGCTTCCAATTGAGCTTTGCGCCACAGCACGGGCAAGTCGTCAGCTGCTCGGGCGTGCTGGGATCAGCCGGGGATCGATTGAGCGCTTCCTGTAAAGTGAGCGGCGTCGCGGCGGCCCCTACCCACAGACCGATGCCGATTGGCGCCTTCCCGAGATCGGGCAGGCCCGCGGTTCCTCCGGCCGCGCGCCTGCGTAGGAGTTCGCATGCGAAGATCATCGCGGCGGCCCGCTGAAACTGTTGCACCGTGAGGAGACGAAGCGTGTACCGCATCAGCACTGCGACGCCCGCACCGTCGTCCTTCTTTGTGGGGCGGAGTCTTCGCAGCAGGATGATGAACGCCGTGAGCGCCAGGTAGGCCTCGGTTTTGCCGCCGCCAGTCGGAAACCACAAGAGATCCATCACGTCGCGATCTGCGTGGGCTCTCTCTGCGACGGACGGCATCACGAGTAGCTGAAAAGCGAGCTGGAAGGGACGCCACTTGAGCGTCGCGCCCTGCCGGGACCAGCCGAACTGGGTCGCCATTACGGACTGCGCCAACTGGAACGCTGCGCGCACGTTCTTGTCCGCGCGAATCGCAGTGATCCCGTCCAATATCCGCTGCGCACCGAGCCGGCATCGGTCGATATGCTTCTGCGCTTGCGCTTGGAGTTCGGTGGGAAGGCTCGGAATGCGCGCTGTTTCGCGCCCAATCCACTGTTGGTATGCAGCTACGAGCCGGTTTAGTCCCGCGATGAGTTCGTGCTCGGATGCGACAGCTAGCCACTGGGCTTCCAGGGGACGTCGATCATCGTTTGGCCGATGTAGGGCGTCGAAGACCTGATCACCACCGTCAGACACCCGCGGGACGATGACGGCTGGCACCCACTCGATCTTGAGCTTCGTGACCTGCTCGCCGTCCAGAATCGCGCGTGCAGAGCACGTATGGCCAACGACGTATTCCTTGACGCCTCGATAGATGAGCGCAGCCGTTCGGCTGTCTTCGTCGGTCTGTGCGCGACGTGATGGCCGTGGCGCGAATCGACCGTTCGCGACCGTGGCGACTTGGAGGCCGACCTGGAAGAAATGCTGCTCCTCATCGAATGCCGACGACGCGCCGCGCGAGCGCTGATTCGCAAGCGCCAGCGTGACGGTTTGTAGGCCGGCGTGCCGCGTTACGAGAGCGTAGAGTTCCAAGCCGTCGATTCCATACTCAGTAAGATCGACCCTGGTCTCGCCGGGACGCAACTCCATGTCGATGATCGCACTGAGAGGGATGCGTCGCCACCGTTCGTGCGCTCGGTCCGTTGGCGCGCCTTTCACCTCGTTGCCGGCATCATCGATGGCGAACCTCTTGTAGACGGCGCACGCGACCTCGATGCGGATCACTGGATGGACGCTGCTTCTTGACGGCTCGAGCGCGAAGGACAAACCCGCGGTGGCAGGCTTCAGGGCAGCGTGAAGCGAAACGCCCGCTTCCTCGGGCTCAGAAGCGGCGTCCTCAGTGACGTTCACTGCCAAGCCGCCGTCCTCGTCCTCCTGAGGCTCGATTCGAGCGTCGCGTGGGTACAGGATCCCAGTGCTGTAGCGCTGCGTAGGACGATCGGAGAGAACCTCGTTGGGATCAAGAGGCCCCACGAGGTCCTCGACGAGGCGCGTCACGATCCGATCCCGAAAAAGGGGAGTGCTCATCGTGTAAACCTGGCTCTCCGGCGGAGAAGGAAATGAATCATTGGGAAGCCCTTGACGACAGGCGCCAGAGCGAGCGCGCTCTGGCCGAAGGGAGGCTTCACGGCGCTCCGTTCGTGCTCCGCAAGGCCGACAGTGCCTACCGCCGCGAGATAAAGGTGCGGAATGTTCTCGGCCGGCCTCAGATTGCCGTGCTGATCGATCTTGCCCCAGAGCCTTCCAAGGTCCGCCCGCAACGAACTGCTAAGCTGGCCGACGTCGAGCACCCGAGTCACGCCGTCGTCGTGCTTGTGCTCTAACACAACACGAAGGGCGTAGTCGTCCTCGGCCACTGCCCGCGCCTTCAGCGGAACCGTCCGCCCCGCATGCGCTGCCAGGGTGTGCTGCACCTTCACCGAGCTTGACCAGGCGAGGTGGGCAAGCTTGTCAACATCCCCGTCGCGGCCGACCTCTACCTGTGCCTTCTTGTCTCCGCAGATTCGGTAGATGCGGCCGGAATCAAGATAGCCCACGCGCGTCGATGTACTACCGGCAGTCGCCAGCATCTTGCGCGCGCGGGTGGCTCCGACGTAGTAGACGCGCCCCTCTTCGAAAACCTCCGCGCTGTCGGTGCCGTCCTGGGCATCCGCTCCACGGTCTTGGTGCGGCGGCATCACGAGAACCACGGTATCGGCCTCTCGTCCCTTGGAGGCGTGGATGGTGCCGAGGATTGGTCCTGTCGAACCGAAGTCCGGGTAGCACAGCTCGATGGGCGGGCGCGAGCGAGCGACGATGTTGCGCAAATGCACGAGATCCAGTGTGCGTGGTCGGGACCCTGCGGCGAGACGATGGAGCAGCGTCCAACAATCGTCACGCTGCTCTCCCAGCAACGGAGCCGGGGATTCGGACGCACGGTCGTCCCAGAGCTTGTCGAACTCCTCGCGAGTTAGGATCGCCTGCACCGTCTCGCCGAACAGCCAGCCAAGCCAGGGCCGTACTACAAAGGGCAAGTCGGACATCCGGAGCCGATGCTCGACCCCAGCTTGGGAGCAGTAGGAGGAGGCAAAGAGGACATCTGCTCGTCGTCGGAACAAAACGAGCATGGCTCCATCTCGGGCGCGGTTCAGGAAGTCCGCCAGGTTCTCGAACGACGTGACGCCGACATCATTTCCACACGTCTCTCGAATCACCTGCTGGATGCGGGCGATATGACCATGGGCGCTCCCCGCAAGCTCAATCTCCTTTCGTGTGCGGAGGAAAAGATCGATGAGCGCTCCGTCCTTGACTCGATGAAGGTTGTTGAGGGTCCGCTTCAAGAGAGGCCGAGGACACTCAGCGGGCAGTCGCTCGAGAAGCGACTGCTCCGGCTTTTCGTCGTCCCTGCCGTCCGTCGTGAACCCGTAGATCGCCTGCGCGGGGTCGGCGAGGATCGTCACGCCACAAGTTGGTGAGAGGGTCTTCAGCATTTCGATTACGAGATCCGCTCGCAGCCCCATAACGTCCTGCGCTTCATCGATGATGAGGTGCTCAAGGCGGGCCATGAAGTCAATTAAGTCCGCGTGCTGATTCCTGAAGAGCTCGACGGTGTGTTGGATGCTGAGGTCGTACGATCCGTCGCCAAGGGACTTGGGGAGTGGTTGGTCATCGAAGCCTACGCGGAGGCTCCAAGCGTGGGAATCGATCGTCGAGATGCGAACACCGCGGGCAGCGTCTCCGGCGACCGCGTAAGAAACAATGCGATCACGAAGCTCTGCGACGGCCGTTCGGGTGAAGCTCACGAGAAGGATCCGCGATGGTGGTACAGCTTCGTCGACGAGATACGCAACGCGCTGACAGGCGACGGCCGATTTTCCAGCACCAGGTCCCGCGATCACGAGCTGCCACCTGGCAGGGGCCTCCAGGATCACCTCGAGCTGCTCGAGATCCCAGTCCGGCACGACCGCGTTCTTTGAGCTCACGTGGCTGATCTCCGGCATCCGCCATCAACAGGCGCGGGACGGCGTAGGAGCGCATGACGGCACCAACGGGCGCACGGCGAGCAGAGCACGACCTACCTCGCTTCTCCAAGCGCTTGCTCGCGCTCCCGTGCGCCTGGTCCAAGTCCGGTGCCTGGATGGTCGCGGTGACGGCCGCGCAGGTGCAGGTAATGCTTGGGCACACGAGCGGGGCTGACCGGTGGCGGACAGTCAGAGCGGGCACACGGAATGAGCCGCAGCGTCCGTCGAACCTTTTCATTGAATAGCTGGCGACGAATCTCCAGCCCCAGCAGCTCTGCGAGGGCGCTAGGCACAGCGTTACCAACCTGACGGTGGGCTGAACGCCTCGTGCCGACGATCTTGTAACCGTCAGGAAACGTCTGAAGCCGACAGAGTTCTTCGATGGATAGGAGCCGACTCCGCCAGTGGAATGGCCCGGTTGCGGGGCCGGGCTCCGCTTGAATGGTCCAAGCGGGTCTGTCTTTCGCCAGCTTCAAGAGGAATGACCAATACCGTGTCCTCCACCCGAATAGAGGCTCGCTGCCCTTGTGGTCATTGCGCGGCGTGTGCCAGAGATAATTCTGGCCTTCGGGGATGCTCGGCAGCAGACCTGCCCACTGCCCGCTCGGATTGAGTTCTCTAGGCCACTGGTCATGATCCAAGTCGCCGATCGCGTCCCATGCCGTTCGGTACGGCTCCAGGCCGTCGCCCTTACCGTGAGTTGGTGGTGGCAGCTCGAGGCGACGCCCATCGATGGTAGCGATGAGGAAGAGGCGCTCACGCAGCTGCGGTACCCCATACGCCGCCGCGTTGACCTTGATCTCATGAAGCGCATAGCTCGTTCCGTAGCGCTGGTTGATTGATGACAGCTCGCGCCGGAGCAGCTTGATACCCTCGTCCTTGTTCTTGTACGCGAGCCCTTGAACGTTCTCCAGGAGCAGGACCTCTGGGAGCGAGGCCTCTACAACCCGCACACACGCGCGAAGCGTGCGTGCACGTGGGTCCTGCATGCGGCTTCCGTTGCCGTTCGCCCAGTAAGCCGACTTCGAGAAAGGCTGGCATGGTGGACCGGCCGCGAGGAGCCGGAGTTCTCGCGGCTTGATCCGCGCTTGCCGCAAGATCTCGTCGGGCTCTAGGGCGTGGACATCCCCGGGATCTGCGAGCCGCCATCCCGGGCGGTTCTGCTTCAGCGTCGCCCTTGAGTCCTCGTCCACCTCGACGCAGAGCACGGGCTCGAATCCCGCCGCCTCAAGACCGAGGTCCAGGCCGCCAGCACCGGTGAACAGCGATAGGACCGTGTGTTTGCACGAGGACGTGCTCACGTACGTCCTCCGTTGCTTGGCGGCCCAACACGGCGAGGCTCGTCGCCGGCGTTGCCGCGTTCGATCCAAGCATCGACCTCCGAGAGCTTGAACTTCCAGAGCCTACCGACGCGATGAGCGGGGAGGTGGCGCACTTCGATCCAGCGATAGATGGTGTCCTTCGCCACGCCCAGATGGCGGCACACCTCGTCTGCTGAAACCCACGCCTGAGACATCGTGTGCGAACCCGAACATACGGCAGGAGCATACTAGCTCGTCCGGGTCGATACAAGCGAGAATCGGTGCCGATCGGTGAAAATCGTAATGATCGCCACCGTCATGGACGAGAGAAGGTCATCAGCGCGAGGGAGCGCGTTGAATGCCCGCTCTTGGGCGGGCGGGGAACACCAGAGGGCGAGCGTTTCGCCGTGACGGACCAATCCGATGTCTGTGCGGGTTGTGCGCTAGCAAGGGTTCCGTACGCGGAGGGCGCATTCGGTCCCTGCAGCTCCTTCGCGAGCAGATGCGCCGCAGGGCAGACGTGAAGGCGACATCCTCACGTGGGGCCGTCTGCTGGAAGGACGTGTGGAACGCCCTGCGCCCCGGCGATCTCGTCGTCTTCTTCGCCGCGGACCGGCTGGCCGACCACTGCCCGGATCCCACGCGATACGTGTTCGTCGGGTTCGCGACGGTCGCCCGCAAGGTGTGACAGGTGGAAGTCTGGCGCGACCCGCCTCGCGGTGCACCGCGGGAATCGCAACCTCATCCGCCCCGCCCGGCGAGCGGCCGCTTCGAGGACTTCGAGCCGGGGCTCGCGCGAAACCGGTGGCACGACGACTGTTATTGGCGGACCGCAGAGATCGACGGCCGCCACAAACCGAAGCTTGAGCGCGTGACACTTGGATCCACTTGCAGCGTGCGCGACAGAGAAGATCGGCTGGCGCATCCTCGAAACTTCTCTCCACTGTCCAGCTTGCCTCACAGTCGGCTCATCCGGATACTTGCGCCTGCCCCCTGCGAAGCGGCCTGCCACGTCCGGAGTTCGAGCCATGGGGAAGGGTCTCCTGCAGTCGACCTTTGCCGTTCTGCTGTTGGCGGCGATTGCGCATGCCCAAGGTCAGTCGAACGGCTTCGGCCAGCGCCTCGCCGAAGCCGATCGCCTAGCCTGGCTGACGAACTGGTACGACGCTCTGCCGATCTACGAAGAAGTCGAGCGGGCCGCGGCGAAAGCCGGAAATCGCCGCGATGCGATGTACGCGAAGTTCGGCCGACTGCGCGGCCAGATGCAGATCTTGCCGCTCCCCGATATCTCAGAACAAATCGCCGCCGACCTGGAGACGCCGCTCGCGAAGCAGGATCGCCGACTCCGGCTGCGCGGTCTCACGGTCAAGGGCGACATCGATCTGGAATGGGACATTCTCGCCGCCGAGCGTGACTGGCGAGAGGTCCTGCAGCTTGCCCGCGAGCTCGGTGACGCCGGCTGGGAGAATCGCGCGAACGGCGAGCTGGGCATGGTCGCGTTCCTCAAGGGGAACACTGGAAAGGCGACCAGGCTCGTGCAACAGGCGTATCAGACGGCGGAGAAGTCCGGAGACGTAGGCGGCCAGCTCCGATACATGAGCACGATTGCTGAGGGGTTGCGGCTCGCCGGATACGCCCCTCTCGCCCGCGGTTACCTAGATCGAGCGCTGAAGTTCGCGAGCGAGCATCCCGAGACGGGGTTCCCTTTCGTCGCATACAGCACGAAAGTGCAGACGCTCCTCACGTTGAAGCAGTTCGACGAGGCGGAACGGTTCGCGAAGACAGCGATGGCCGAGGCGCAGGCAGGCGACCGGCGCATCAAGGAAATCGAGCTGTCCATGATGCTCGCGCAGATCGCCGAGAAGCGTGGGCAGCCGAATCAAGCGATTGCGTATCTCGAACAGGCCGTCGCGATCGCCAAGGCTGGCCGGGTGCAGCGGCTGCTTGCCGAAGCCGAGGCGCAGCTCGCCGATGCGTATCGCGCGCGAGGCGATCTCAATCAGGCGCTCCGGTATGCGACGGCGGCAGTCGCGGATACGATCGCCGCGGGCAGCCGCTTCACGCTACCGGATCGACTGCGCGTCGTGGCCGAGACTCACGCCGCACTGGGTCGCGTCGCCGACGCCAATCGCCTGTTCGACCAGGCCACCGACATCGTCGAAGGCATCATGGTGAACGTTCCGAGCCGTGAGGCGCAGGCCCGCCTCGTGGCCGTGACGAGCCAGATTTACGAGGGGCACTTCAGACTGGCGGCCGATCGGCTCAACGACCCGCTCAAAGCGTACGACATCATCGAGCGGGCTCGGGGACGAGCGGTCGCCGACGTTCTGCGGACACTGCCCTCCGAGGATCCGGCGCGCGGGCCGGCAGCCGCTGCTCAGGAGCGCGCGATCGCCCGGCTGCAGCTCCAGTTGATGCGTGCTCAGGCGCCGGCGGAGCGGCAACGATTGCTCGACCAGCTG
>Ga0209172_10006703_pt1 | contig 12532 bp, 11 predicted proteins | sample LarsenN4metaG_FD_184113 | JGI IMG/M metagenome (GOLD analysis project Ga0209172, IMG submission 184113) | Hot spring sediment bacterial and archeal communities from British Columbia, Canada, to study Microbial Dark Matter (Phase II) - Larsen... ... | reverse complement strand
GGTGTAGTGCTTGTGGACATCGAAGGCTGTGTATAGCATCGCGTTGCGCCTCCTCTTCGTGGGATCCTGCCGGTCAGCAAGATCTTCGCGATTGGGAGGCGCGGCGCTTTCATAACATCAGACCGAGTGCCGCGCAGCAGACCGCGCCGAACTCGCGGCCGCAGCAACCGGACCCGACAACAAACGCCGGGCTGGATCGAAGGGTGAGGCGCGATATGAGGCGGCGGTCAGAAGCGCCAGCCGCGGATACGAGTATGGGAGGATCGAAAGGCGTATTGAGCGCGACTAACTGAGGAGTTCGAGTTCGGCGAGGCGCAGGCGCATCGCCTGCTGGGACACGCGGAACTCCCTGGCGAGATCGCCGATCACGGCGCGGACGGCCTGGGCACGTTCCTCAGCCCCCAGCGCGCGAAGGATGATGTTCTGCTCTCGCTCAAAGGCGCGCCGGACCGCGCCCGCCGGCATGAGGAGTTCCGCCGCAAACGATCTGGCGTCACGCTCTTGGGCGATCCGCGCGGGCTCCGACATCGTCGGCGCGCGCCCTGGCCCGTCGCTGGCGACGAGCGCGGTGTGACCCAGCACGGCATGAGCGAGCTCTTCCGCCACTGCCCACCGACGCTCGCCGTCGCTGCGGAAGGGATAGATGCGGTTCAGGACCAGCACGCGGTGGTCGGGATCCCCCTCGATTCCGCCCCGCTGGTCACGGCCGAGGATGCGCCACCGCACGGGGTACCCGAGCCGCTCGGCAAGAGCCTCCACGTCCACGGGGGTGTCGGTGCCGAACGCCTCGAGCACTTCACGAGCCTGGACTGCCGCGCGTTCCCGGCGGAGGGTGCGGGCGACGGAGCGCGGGCTGGTGACTCCCGGGCTGGTGAATCCCTGGGACGCGAGAACCGCCTCCTCTTCTGCTGTAAAGGGGCGGCCGCCGCTCTCCAACTGGAACAGGCCGCACTCGGGGCACACCCAGGCCATCGGCGGCTCGCACTCGCTGGCGAAGCGGGGAGACATCTCGCTCTCACACACCGGACAGCCCCGCATGAGTGCCCTCCGTGCTGTCGCGCCGAAGCGCGCTCTAGCTCGTACAGCGGTACGTACCACTACTTGCTGGCGCCGGGCGGGTCCTGCCGAACGCGGGCGCGATTCGAGGCCAGCCCAACCGGAACAGTCTCAACAGTCGGAGTCGTCCGAATGATCCGTATGGTCCGAGCACTCCGAGCATCCGAATGGTCCGGACGGTCCGGACAGTCCGGATCACGCCGGAGCAGCGTGGCACCGGACGCGCGGGAGGAGGACGCGCCGCGGCGTGCCGCGGCTAGATGACAGGCGGGCGAAGCAGACGGAGCCGGGCGTCTCGGGCGGCGTTGCGCACGTCGGGGAACGGCAGACCCTCGAGCTGCATGAGCACTTCGGCGGCCTGGAGGATGATGCGCTGGAGGTCGCCTTCCTCCGACTGGCTCTCCCGCGTGAGGTGCATCCAGTCGGCGCCGCGCATCCAGGCGACGACGGCGTCCGCCCGGCGGTCGGCCGGCGAGGGGATGCGCCGGCGGCTGTGCGGGTCCCATTCGGGCTCGAACTGCATCGTCACGTTATCGGGGCGCAGCGCCTGACGGCGTTCCAGGTCGGAAAGCTCCTTGGCCAGCCGCGCGAGTGTCTGCAGGCCGGCCTCCCCGCCCCGGCGCGGGGCGCGCTCGGTGGCCAGCGCCCCGCCCACACCGGCCCATGCCGCGGTGGACGCGCCGATGAGGCTGCGCCGGACGATCTCGGCCAGCATGAGCATGCGGGGGTGCCGGAGCTCAGCGGCCCACATCCCATCCGCGGTCAGCCGGTATTCGTCGTCGAGGTATCCGAGCTGCCGGAGCACGGCTGCCCGCCGGCCGAATTCATCGGAGAGTGAGCTCTCGACCGTGTGGAGCGCCTGCCGCAGCGATGACCGCCGGTACTCCCTGGCCCGCAGGGCTTCAAGCGATGCCAGGCAGCGGGCTTCCTCGGGGCAGGTGGCGCACGGCCAGCCGGCGACCTCCGACTGCAGCTCGGCGACCTGGTCCGGGGGCAGGTGCTCCCGCCGTCGGTGGAGACGGCCGAGCCGGTCGCGCATCCGCTCGTAGCGGCCGCGCGTGAGCAACCGGTCGTCGCAGGGCCGCTCGACGAGCTCGTCCCGCGGGATGCTGGCCACCGCCTGGCGCAGCCGCTCGATCTCGGCGCGCCGCTCGTAGGCGGCGAGTGACCGGGAGAGCTCCCGCTGGGCTTCACGCAGGTTGGCCCGACGCAGCAGGTTCAGCACCTGCACGTACCCGGGCGTGAAGGCCGAGGTCACCGGCTCCGCGTCGGCGTCAATCAGCGCCAGCCCCTCGCGCGCCTCCTCGCGGGTGGTTGCCGGCAGGACGACGACGCCGATCGTGTCCTTGCCCCGGCGTCCGGCCCGGCCGCTCATCTGGTGGAATTCGGTGGAGGTGAGCACCATTGGACCCTCCGGGCTGTTGCGCACGAGCGTCGAGAGCGCCACCGTCCGCGCCGGGACGTCCAGCCCGCTGGCGAGCGTCGTGGTGGCGCAGACCGCCCGGATGAGCCCCCGCCCCAGGAGGTCCTCCACCGCGAGCCGCCAGCCGGTGGTGTGTCCGGCGTGGTGGGGAGCGATCCCTGAGTCGATGACCGCGGCGCGGAACGCGTGCTGGCGGAGGACGGGATAGTCCTTCTCCCACCGCGCCATCGCGGCCGCGCGCAGCTCCGGGCCGAACGCGCGCATCCCGGCCAGTTCCCGGGCGGCCTCATCGCACTGCCGGCGCGAGGGGAAGAAGAGGATCACCGGAAGGAGGCTGTAGTGCTCGAGGTCGCGCAGCAGCGCGGCCAGCCATCCGGCGGAGCGTCCGCCGGGCGGCAGGTGGCCCAGCCCATCGGGCGGGATCAGCCGCCCCCGGCTGTCCGTCAGGATGTAGCGCAGCGGGACCGGACGGACCTGCTCGACGATGACCTCAGGCCTGCTCCCCCGGACCTCGGCCAGCCAGGAGGCGACGGTATCGGCGTTGGGGAACGTCGCGGAGAGAAGCAGCAAGCGGCTGCGCCGCGGCGCCAGCATGAGGATCTCTTCCCAGGCGGTGCCGCGCTCGGCGTCGGAGAGATAGTGCGCCTCGTCGAGCACGATGAGCGCAGGCGCCTGGCCGTTGCCGTACAGGGAGTTCCGGAGGATCTCGGTGGTCGCGACGATAATCGGGGCATGGGCGTTGATCTTGCGCTCGCCCGTCAGCAGCCCCACGGCCTCGATCCCGTAGATGCCTCCGAAGCGGTGAAACTTCTGGTTCGACAGCGCCTTGAGCGGCGTCGTGTACCAGGCCGTGCCGCCCGCGGCCAGGATCTCGCTCATCGCCTGCTCGGCGATCCACGTCTTCCCGCTTCCGGTGGGCGCGCACACGAGCACGTCGGCCTCCCGCACCGCAGCGAGCGCGGCTTCCTGGAAAGGGGCCGGGACGAACGGCGCGGGCTGAGGGCTGCCGACGTCTTCGAGGATGACGCGAAGCTTACCGGATGTGGGCCGTCGAATGGTCTGTCGAGGAGGCGTTTTCGCTCGCGCCATTGAGTTCATGATAGCGTATGACCTGTGGCGAGCGCCACCAATGGTGAACTGCGTCGATGCGGTTCAATAACAATAAACTTCGTAGATCACAAGTTCGGAGACCCGCGATCCAGAGAGGGGACCGGTCCGCTTCCGCCAGGGGCATCGCGCACCGGCATGATCTTCCCGGCATGACCGTGCCGGCATGAGCTCTCGGCGGACGGCCGGCAGCGGGATCACGACGGCCGGCGGCGGGACCACGACGGTCAGCGGCGGGACCACGACGGTCAGCGGCGGGACCACGACGGTCAGCGGCGGGACCACGACGGTCAGCGGCGGGACCACGACGGCCGACGTCGTCGTGCTCGGTCTCGGCGCGATGGGGAGCGCCGCCGCGTATCATCTGGCCCGCCGGGGCCAGCGGGTCATCGGGCTCGAGCAGTACACGCAGGCCCATGACCGCGGCTCGTCGCACGGGCGCTCGCGGATCATCCGCGAGGCCTACTTCGAGCACCCGGCCTACGTCCCGCTCATCCAGCGGGCCTACGATCTCTGGGAGACCCTGCAGCGGGAGGGCGGCACACGGCTGCTCCTTCCCACGGGCGGGCTGATGATCGGGCCGGAGCCGGGGGTGCTGGTGCAGGGGGCCCTCACCAGCGCCCGCACCCATCACCTGGCCCACGAGGTGCTCGACAGCCGGACGATCCGGGCCAGGTTTCCGGCATTCGCGGCCGCCGACGACACGGTAGCGGTCTGGGAGCCTCGAGCGGGCGTCCTCTTCCCGGAGTTCTGCATCCTGGCGCACCTTCGCGCCGCCGCGCGGAGCGGAGCGGTGCTGCGCTTCGAAGAGCGCGTGCTGGCCTGGGAGGCCCGGCACAGCGGGGTCGAGGTGCGCACGGACCGCGGGGTCTACAAGGCAGGACACCTGGTCATCACCGCCGGCCCGTGGGCGGGCGCCGCCCTGGCCGACCTCGGGCTCCCGCTGACCGTGGAGCGCAACGTCATGTACTGGTTCGATCCCCGCGCACCGGGGCTGTTCTCGACGGACCGGTTCCCGATCTACATCTACGAGTACGCGCGCGACGCTTTCATCTACGGCTTCCCGCAGGTCGGCCGTGACGGAGTGAAGGTCGCGCACCATCACAGCGGCGAGGTCTGCACGCCCGAGACCGTTCGCCGCGAGGTCGGGCAGGAGGAGACCGACCGCATCCGCGCCATCCTGGCCCGCACGGTGCCGGCACTGGACGGCACGCTCCGGCACACCGCCGTCTGCATGTACACCAACACCCCGGACGGCCACTTCATCATCGACCGCCATCCGCGCCATCCGCGGGTCACGCTCGCCGCGGGATTCTCGGGGCATGGCTTCAAGTTTGCGGCGGTCGTCGGGGAGATCCTCGCCGAGCTGGCCCTCTACGGGCACACCCGCCACCCGATTGAGCTGTTCCGCCTCAGCCGGTTCGCCGCAAGCGCGTGACGAAAAGCCGCTGTGGTCATCGGCTCCTGCGAATGGTATAGTAGTCTCTAATGACGCAGGCCCGCCGATTCCCGCGGCGGGATCCACTTCTACTATTCCGTCTCCAGACCGATTTTGCCGCGGGCCTCGCACCAGCACAGATCGCTGAGAAGCACGCCCTGTCACTGTACGTGGTGACGCAGGCGTTGCGCCGCGACGGCAACGGCCGGCTCCCCGATCCCTACCTGCTCAGCCATCGGGAACGGGAGGCGGGCGACGCCATCCTGGTCTATTGGGTCGGCTTCATCGCGGCCTGCGGCTCCGTCTTCGACGGCCCCAACCCCACGTTGGTCCTGGACATCGACACAGGCGACCTGCCCCACGTCCACACCCTCGTCGAAGATCTCTGCGAGGGCCGGCCGGGGCTGGAGTCCTGCCAGAGCAGCACGCGTGGCCTGCAGGTCTACATCCGCGACCGCAACCTCGGCCGGATCATGGTCCGCTGGGGTATCCCGGGCGCCGATCGCGCCACGGAGGCCGTCCCGGTCGACTTCATCCCGCGCGGCCTGATGCCCCACTTCATCCGTGGGTATATCGAAGGTGGACGCGAGTCGGCACCATTCGGCGGCGGCCGGGTGCCGGGGTCGCTGAAGTCCGTCCGGCGGGTGGTCCTGGCCGGACCGCAGGCCTTCCTGACCGACCTGCGGGCGGCGCTTCCGCCCGATCTCCGGCGGAGCGGCACGCTCTCGGCCAGGGGAACGGGAGCCGCTCGGTTGACCTACGACGGAGACAGCGCGGCGGAGTTGCTGCGCTTTGCCTACCGGGACGCGACGCGGAGTCTGCCCCGCGCGGCGGCCCTGCAGCGGGCCTTCGCCGCCAGCCGCGTCTAGAATGAACCGGGCCGGACCATGAGGAGGCTCGATGGCCAGTAAGCGGCTGTACGTTGGGAACCTCGCCTACGACGTGCGCGAGGAGCAGTTGCGCGAGTTGTTCGCCCCCTACGGCCCGGTCGCGGCCGTGCAGATCATCGGCACCCGCGGGTTCGCCTTCGTCGAGATCCCCGCCGAACGCCTCCCGGACGCGCTCACGCTCAACGGCAGCCTGCAGTTCGGCCGCCCCATCGTCGTCAACGAGGCCCGGCCGCGCGGCGAGCGGACGGACTTCCGGGGCGGCGGAGACCGCAAGCCGGGCGGGATGTACCGCGGGTCCGGAGATCGCGGCGGCGGCCCCGGGTATCAGGGCGCTCGTCCCGGCGGCGGTGGCGGACGTCCCGGAGGCAGCGGACGGCCGGGAGGCGGAGGGGGTCGACCCGGTGGAGGCCGCCCAGCTCCCGGTCGCCCAGGAGCCGGGCGTCCGGGGGCGGGCCGGCCCGGCGCAGGCGGAACGCGAAGCGGGCGGGATCGCGCGGAGCGCCGGGAACGCGCGGAGCGGTACGACCGGCGTGGCTGGTAGGGCATAGAGTGCTGCCGCTGATGGACCGCGTGGTGGCAAACTGGCGTTCGCTATCGGTGGACAACCCCGGCGGGATCTGCTAGACTAACGACGTCGTCATAGATGCGTTCTGCGAAGGGCGCCAACTGCGGCGCCCTTCGCGTGTGTATCGCGGGCCTTCTTTGGGGTGAGTCGGCAGCGGCGAGACACGCGCAGATGCCGGCACAACTCACGCGGCGCAAGCCGCACCGGTCGAAGAACGACCGGACTCAAAGGAGGCAGTGTATTTTATGCAGGCAGCTAACACTCTCCCCGCCGAAACGTTCGGCGGGCTTTCCCTCAGCCCGGAGACCTTCCGGGCCATCAAGGCGCAGGGCTGGGAATCGCCGACGCCGATCCAGCAGCGGGTCATCCCGCAGATGCTGGCCGGACGCGATCTCGTAGGCCAGGCCCAGACCGGGTCGGGCAAGACCGGCGCCTACGCCATTCCCATCATCGAGCGCCTCGAGGCCGCGCAGCGCGTCATCCAGGCCCTGGTGCTGGTTCCCACGCGGGAGCTGGCCGTCCAGGTCGCCGAGGACATGACGGTGTTCAACCGCCCCCGCGGCGTACACACCGTGACCCTGTACGGCGGCCAGTCCATCGACAAACAGTTCAGCGACCTGCGCCGGCGGCCGCACGTAGCCGTGGCCACCCCGGGCCGGCTCCTCGACCATCTCCAGCGCGGCACCGTCCGCCTGGACGGCGTGCGCGTCCTGATCCTGGACGAGGCGGACCGGATGCTGGACATGGGCTTCCTGCCCGATGTGACCCGGATCCTTGGCACGACCCCGGCATCCCGGCAGACCGCGCTGTTCTCGGCCACCATGCCCTCGGCGGTGCGGACCATCGCGGAGCGACAGATGCGCAACCCGGTCTGGGTGCGGGTGGCGGCGCCGGCTCCGACCGTGGAGACGGTGGAGCAGTTCTACCTCGAGGTCGCCGAAGAGGACAAGGTCAAGGCCCTCCGGCGCCTCTTGGACAGCCACGCGATCGAAAGCGCCCTGGTCTTCCGGCGGACCCAGCATCGGGCCGACCGGCTGGCCACAGCGCTCGGCCGGCACCAGCGAGTCGGCGTGCTGCACGGCGGGATGCGCCAGGGCGCGCGCATGGCGGCGCTGCGGGCGTTCGCCGAGAAGCGGACGCCCGTGCTGGTGGCGACCAACGTGGCGTCGCGGGGGCTCGATCTCCCGGAGATCTCCCACGTGATCAACTTCGACGTGCCCGAGGACGTGGAGACCTACATCCACCGGGTGGGCCGTACGGCCCGCGCGGGGCGCTCGGGGACCGCGATCACCTTCGTCGGCCAGCACGACCTGGACATCTTCGACGAGCTGCGGCGGACGCTGGGGCCCGCATTCAAGCGGCACCCGCTGAATATCTACCAGCAGTAGGCCTGCCTCCCGCCGGGGCGAGGGTCTCGACGTCCGGTGTGATCTCCTCCTGACGGGGGGGCTCTCTTCCTGACGGGGGACTCTCCTCCTGACGGGGGACTCTCCTCCTGACGGGGGACTCTCCTCCTGACGGGGGGCTCTCCTCCTGACAGGGGGAGCTCTCCTCCTGACGGGAGGGGTCGCGCCGGCCGTCGAGCAATCATCCCGCATGCGCATCGTGTCGCTCCTCCCCAGCGCCACGGAGATCGTCTGCGCCCTCGGCCTTGCAGACTCGCTCGTCGGCATCTCCCACGATTGCGACTACCCGCCCGAGATCCTGGACCGGCCCGTGCTGAGCGAGGCGATCGTGACACCCGATCTGCCCAGCGGCAGCATCGACGCCCGGATCCGCGGGCAGGTCCACACGGGCCGGAGCGTCTATCACCTGGACGCGGCCCAGCTGGAGGCGCTGCGCCCCGATGTGATCCTCACGCAGGAGCTCTGCGCGGTCTGCGCCCCCTCCTACACCCTCGTCCGGCAGGCCGCGCGGGTGCTGGATGCGTCCACCCGCCTGATCTCGCTCGAGCCCCACGGCCTGACGGACATCTTCGAGAACGTCCACGTGGTGGGTGAGGCCGGCGGCGTGGCGGGCCGGGCGGCGGCGCTCACCAGCGACCTGCGAAGGCGCATCGGCGCCGTTCGCGCGCGCGTCGCCGGCCGGCCGCGCCCGCGGGTGGCCTGCCTGGAGTGGCTGGAACCCATCTACGTCGGGGGCCACTGGGTCCCGGAGATGGTCGAGGCTGCGGGCGGGATCGACGTCTTGGGGAAGCCGCGCCAGAGGTCGTTTGTCGTGGATTGGGAGACCGTGGTGGCGGCCCGGCCGGACGTCATCATCCTGATGCTGTGCGGCTTTGATCTGGCCCGAGCCCGCCGTGAGGTACCTCTCCTCCAGGCGCGTCCCGGATGGAGCGCGCTCGCCCCCGTGCAGCGCCGGCGGGTGTACCTCACCGACGGGAGCGCGTATTTCAGCCGCCCCGGGCCGCGCATCGCCGACGGCGTGGAGATCCTGGCCGCCCTGCTCCACCCCGACGCCTTGCCGGCAACCATCCCCGCCGGTGCGGCGGACCGTCTCTGAGTGGGCCCGAGACCTGCACTCCGGTCAATAGTCCGCCCAGTCCTTCCGCTCCACGGTCCAGTCCGTCGGTCCCGACGGGCGCATGGAGAGGTGGGCCATGGCGGTGGTGGGCGTGGCGCCGTGCCAGTGCCAGACGCCGGACGGGATGACGGCGATGTCGCCGGGACGGACGATGCGGCGCTCCTGCTCCGTGGCGACGATGCCTTCTCCCTCCAGGATGTACAGCGCCTGATCCGTGGAGTGCACGTGCGGGACGGTGCGGGCGCCGGCGGAGAAGTAGACGCCGATGAGCTCCACCCCGCCGGGCTGCTCCGGACGGATCAGGTAATGCATCTGCACGCGGCCGGAGAAATGCTCGAGCTTCTCCGGATCCCGTGCCTCCTCGCGCGCCGGACGTACAATCCGCATCAGCCGCCCTCCCTCGCTATCCCCGCCTGAGATGCGCTCACCCTTCCATTCACCGGTTCGCCGCGTGAGGCGAGAAGGCTTCCCCCCGTCCGCGTACAATCTATCGGCCCGTGGACGCTCCGCCTCCGCGAGAGGCCTTCACTCCGCGCGAGCGGCGCCTCATTCAGGCCTGCCGGACGCCGGAGCGCGTCCAGGCGTGGCTCAACGCCCTCCCCTACAACCGTGAACGCCGTGGCGACACCCTGCGGAGTTTCCGGGAGGTGGTGCGCCGCGGCACCGTCCACTGCCTGGAAGCCGCCCTGGCCACGGCCGTCATCCTGGAACAGCACGGTTATCCCCCGCTGGTGCTGAGCTTCGATTCCAAAGACAACCTCGATCACGTCATCTTTGTCTTCCGGCGGCGGGGCCGGTGGGGATCGGTCGGCCGGTCGCGCGACGCCGGCCTGCACGGGCGGAAACCCGTCTTCCGCACGATCCGCGGATTGGCCTGGAGCTACTTCGATCCCTACGTGGACTGGACGGGTCGGCTCCAGGGGTACCAACTCGTCGATCTGCGAGATCTCGGCCGATATGATTGGCGGTTCAATCCCCGGAACATGTGGAAGGTCGAGAAATTCCTCATCGACATCCCGCACCGGCCCATGCGATCGTCGGAGACGCGGTACCGGCGTCTCCGCGCGCGGTTCGTCGCCTACCGGCGGGAGCACCCCAGCGGGCCCGTGATCGACATCTACGGCGGGCGCGGTCGCTGGATGCCGTTGACGGGACATGCCCGAACTCCCGGACGTTGAAACCCTGGCGCGGCGACTCCACCGGCGCCTGCGCGGCGCGCGGATCCTGGCCGTCCGCCGGAGAGGCAAGTACCTGCTCTTTGAGTTGAGCGGCGACCTCACGCTCGCCGTCCACCTGCGGATGACCGGGGACTTCGAGCTTGCGCGTCTGGACACACCGCTATCCCCGCACACCCGCGTCATCTTCACGGCCGACGGCAGAGACCTGCGTTTCACCGACCTGCGGCGTTTCGGACACATGGATCTGCTGACCCCCGCGCAGCGCGAGCGCTTCCCCGGACTCCGCACGTTAGGGATCGAACCACTCGACGCCGCGTTCACCTTGGCACAGTTCCGCGAGCGCATCGGCAGGCGCCGCCTCGGGGTCAAGGCGTTGCTGCTGCGTCAGGACCTCATCGCCGGGATCGGCAATCTCTACGCCGATGAGATCCTCTGGCAGGCGCGCTTGCATCCGTCGCGAACGACGGACACGCTCACCCCGCGCGAAACCGCTCGGCTCCACCGGGTGATCCGCCGCGTCCTTGCCCGGGCGGTCCGGCACCTCTCGCGCTACCGGCGACCTGTGGGCGCATTCCTCGACGCCCGCGACCGCGATGGCCACTGTCCGCGGGGACATGGTCCGTTGCGGATCGAGCGTATCGCGGGTCGAACTACGTACCTCTGCCCCCGCTGCCAGCGCTGACTGCTGGGTGTTGGAGACTCGGGTGGCTCGTCCCACCCATTTCTTCCGTGCGCGGCACCGATCATCCCAGAACCTCGCCAGCCCGTCCGGTCGGCCAAACGCGGGAGTCTCAGGGCATGTCTATCCGTAGTGGACGCCCAGGAGCGGGCTGCCCGCGGCGTGCGGCTGTACGCGACGAGAGGGACACCCGATGATGCGGAACTGCGTGCTCAGCTGCCTGTCGATCTCTGCCCTGGTCCTTCTGACTGTTGGGCCCACCATACCGGGTCAGGCTGCCCCGCCGGCCGCTCCCGTGCCCTCCGAGTTCCAGGCGACATACGCGGAGCTCGAGTCGCAGCTCACTCGCTTCGGCCGGCTCATCGCGTCACGTTGGGACGGCCGCAAGACGGACGTGCTCTTCAGCGGGGAACTGCTCGTGGCGAACGCCCACGTCGGCACCGCACTGATCCGGCCCGGCTATGAGCGGACCCTGGCGGCGTCGCTGGATGGGTTCAACGCCCTCGGCCTCCAGGCCGCCACGGTCCAGATCAGCTTCCCTATGCTCTACCGTCCCTTCCACCGGAGCGATGAGGAGTACGCCGCCTACCTGAACGCCTACCGGCAGATCGCCGCCGCGGTTCGTGCGCGGGGGATGAAGCTCATCGTGAAGAGCAAGGCGATCTTCAGCAAGGGTGGTTGGACGGCGTGGGACGTCGGTTCGTTCTACCGGCGACTGACGCTGGAGGAGTACGTCCGTGGCCGCACCGAGGTGGCGCTGACCATCGCGCGTGAGATACGGCCCGACTACCTCGCGGTCGTCTCCGAGCCGGACACCGAGGCCGACCAAACCGGGCTGCCGATGAACACTCCGGCCAACAGCGTGCGCGTGGTCACCTCGATCATCAGCGCCCTGCGCGGCGCGGGGCTCTCCGGGATCGCCGTGGGGGCGGGCATCGGCACGTGGCATCCGCAGTACGATGCGTTCGTCCGGGCCTTCGCCGCGACGCCCGCCGACTTCATCGACCTCCACATCTACCCGGTGAACCGCGACTACCTCGACCGCGCTGCGTCGATCGCCCGGATGGCCCGTGCGACGGGCAAGCACGTGGCGATGACAGAAGCATGGTTGTACAAGACGGGGGCCAACGAGCTCGGCGGCAGCTTTACCGCGGAGGCGATCTACAGCCGCGACGCCTTCTCCTTTTGGGAGCCGCTCGACCGGAAGTTTCTCGAGGCCATGGCGGCGTTCGCCCACGCCGAGCGTCTCGATTTCATCTCGCCGTTCTGGACCAAGTACTTCTATGCCTACCTGGAGTACGAGTCCGCGAGCAACTTGCGCCCGCAACAGCTCATCGCGGCGTCCACCCGCGCGGCCGGAGAGGCGCTGGCCGCAGGCCGCTTCACCCAGACCGGGATTGCCTACAAACGTCTCATTACCAGCCCGTAGCGGCTGTCTGGAGCGCTTCAGCTTGGGCGGGCATTTGCACTGGCATACTTACTGCCCTGGCTAGTCCCCAACAGGTCCCATTGAACGAGTCCGCCCTCCCCGGAAGCCTCCCGAAGTCTTCGCGGCGCTTGCATTCCGGGAGACCGCATGCTACATTTGCGAGCACATATTCGCGAGGACGGGGAATGTAGGAGGAGTCCTGCGCAAGCGAGCGCGGCCCACCGGGTGAGAGGCGGCGTCGCAG
>Ga0209172_10006697_pt1 | contig 12544 bp, 9 predicted proteins | sample LarsenN4metaG_FD_184113 | JGI IMG/M metagenome (GOLD analysis project Ga0209172, IMG submission 184113) | Hot spring sediment bacterial and archeal communities from British Columbia, Canada, to study Microbial Dark Matter (Phase II) - Larsen... ... | reverse complement strand
CTGCCATCCCAACTCGCTTTAATAGCCGCCTAATTTCTCACAAAACTACATATCCCCACTTGCAGAAAACGTGTCCGAAAAATGGGGGACTTGCCAAGCTGGTACGAGTCTTCGGCAGGGATCTCGGCTTCCTAGACATCGCGACCATGCAGGAGATTCACGATCACGCGGTGGCGTCCGGTCTCGATCTGCTGACCCCCGAGGATGCGGTGCTCGTGCGGCTCGCGTACAAAAACCAACCATGCGGGGAGTATCTCGGGATGGCTATGAAGGGCATCGAGGTCCGTGTAGGCTACGTCCGCGTACTTAACGTCGACCGTGGCTACGGCAGGCGTTTGAGTACTGAAGACGGCGACCCCGACTGTCAGCGGGCCGTCAGCCTAGAGTGGGTCTTCTCGCGCCGCCCCAAGGTCGCCTGACCGCGGGGCACGTACCGCACCAACCTTCAGAGACTGGAATCGCAGTCTCGGGAGGGGGTGCGGTTTCAGTTTGCGCGGATGACAAAACCGCGGTGCCGATATAGAATGACCGCGACTATGTTTGGAACAATTTTGCTGTTTCTCGTCCTGTTGTCTCTCCTCGTCTTTGTCCACGAAGCCGGGCATTTCTTCATGGCGAAGAAAATGAAGATGAAGGTGGAGGAGTTTGGGTTTGGGTTTCCACCGAGAGCGTGGGGAATCAAAAAAGGCGACACGGTTTACTCCGTGAACTGGATCCCGCTGGGCGGATTCGTAAAGATCAAAGGGGAGTCCGGCGAAAACGCACACGATCCGGACAGTTTTGCGTCCAAGAAGGCGTGGCAGAGATTCCTTGTGCTCGTGGCGGGCGTTGCCATGAACTTTGCACTCGCGGCCGTGCTGCTCTCCATCGGATTTTTGTTTGGTCTCCCAAGCGTCGTAGACGAAAACTTGCCTGCGTATGCCAATGTGCGCGATGAACGCGTCGTGATCATGGCTGTGTCGCCGGATTCGCCCGCTTCGCGTGCGGGGATTGAGGCAGGTGACTCACTGCTCTCCATCGACGGCCAAACGTTCGTCGCGGCCGAGGCAGCGCGCGCGTACATCGCGGAGCACGGAGATACAGGGATCGACGTTGTCGTAAAGAAAACCGATGGGACAACCGAAACGGTTGAGGTAACGTCCGAAGATCTTGCGGGCACAGACGTTCATGGCATTGGCGTGGGTATTCTCTCAACCGGTCTCGTGTCGTTCCCGGTGCACATGGCCGTCGTGCATGGCGTGAGTGCCACGTGGACGTACACCGTGGAAGTTGTGAAGGCGTTCGGCGGACTCATTGGCAATCTCGTCGTGAAGCAAGAGGTGAGTGTGGACCTCTCTGGCCCGGTCGGCATTGCGGTGATGACCGGCGAAGTAGCGGCTATGGGTTTCTCGTATCTGCTGCAGTTTGCCGCGCTCCTCTCCATTAACCTGGCCGTGCTCAACATTCTTCCGTTCCCAGCCCTCGACGGCGGACGCGTGCTTTTCCTCATCATCGAAAAACTGCGCCGCAAACCCGTGGACGTGCGGGTGGAAGCGGCCGTGCATAATCTCGGGTTTGCCCTGCTCATGATTTTGGTGGTACTCGTGACGTATCGCGACTTCGTAAAGTTTGGCGACCAGATCTGGGGAACGCTGCGGTCGCTCGTAGGCGCTTAATCGACGTCACGGGTCGGCAGTGCTTTCCGGCGTCTGCGGAACTCGCTTCTCCCACGCCCCTTGCGAGGGTCGTGGTCGTACGCTCGGACAATCCTCGCCGCCTCCAATCGCTGTCAGCACGTGACATCTGAATGCTATGCAATCCCAATTTCAACAGCTGAAAGCAGACGCAGAGAAAGCACTGCAAGATCTTCACGCCCGCGAAACGCTCGAAGCGCTTCGGACGGAATTTTTGGGGCGCAAAGGGAAACTCGCGGCGCTCATGAAAGAGATGGCTTCGCTCACGGCTGAGGAGCGCAAGGTGATTGGCGCGCTTGCCAACGAGGTGAAGCAGGGGATCGAGGCGGCATTTACGCAAGCGGATCAGCGCGTGGCACAGGCCGAAGGGGCGCAGAAGGCCGCCCAGGAAAAAATGGACGTGACCGAGCCGGCATTCCCGGCCGACCGTCGCGGGCATTTGCATCCGGTGACGCAGACGCAGGAATCGCTTGAGGATTTGTTTGCCTCAATGGGATTTTTGGTGCTCGACGGGCCGGAACTCGAAAGCGACTACTACAATTTTACCGCCGTGAACGTGCCGCCCACACATCCGGCGCGCGACATGCAGGATACGTTTTACATCGCGGACCGTCCGGGCGAGGTGATGCGCACGCACACCTCGTCGATCCAAGTGCGCGCCATGCGCGCGCACGGGGCGCCTCTGCGCATGGTGGCTCCGGGCCGGTGCTTCCGCAACGAAGCCACGGACGTGCGTCACGAACACACGTTCCACCAGATGGAAGGCGTTGTCATTGATCGCGGCATTCATTTTGGTCATCTCAAAGGGGTGCTCGAAACGGTCGCGAAGCATTTGTACGGACCAGCAACGGAGGTGCGCTTGCGCCCGAAGTTCTATCCGTTCGTGGAACCAGGCGTGAACGGCGAGGTGACCTGCTTCCTGTGCACGGGCAAGGGATGCCGACTGTGCAAAAAGACCGGTTGGCTTGAAATTTTCGGCGCGGGCATGATTCACCCCAACGTGCTGCGCGAAGGCGGCGTGGATCCGGCGGAGTTCTCCGGCTTTGCGTTCGGCTTCGGGCTCACGCGCTTGGTGATGCTCAAGTACGGCATTGACGACATCCGATGGCTTGAGAGCGGTGATGTACGTTTTCTCGAACAGTTCTAGGTATGTTGATTTCAAAACAGTGGCTCGCGGAATTCGTGAAGCTTCCAAAGAATGTTTCGGACGCCGCGCTTGCGGAGCGCCTCACCCTTTCGACCGTGGAAGTAGAGGGGGTCGTGTCGCAATCCGAAGCGTGGGAGCACATCGTGGTCGGAGTCATCCGATCCATTTCGGCGCACCCGAACGCGGACCGTCTCAAGATTTGCCAGGTGGACGTCGGCGCCAAGGAAACAGTCCAGATCGTGTGCGGAGGCAAGAATGTGGCAGAAGGGATGAAAGTTGTGGCCGCACTTCCGGGGGCTCGCGTGCGCTGGCATGGCGAGGGGGATTTAGTTGAGCTCGCCGAAACGAAAATTCGCGGCGAGAAAAGTTTTGGCATGATCTGCGCCTCGGTCGAAATCGGATTAGAGAACGCACCCGAGGAAGGGGAACACGACATCCGTCCGCTTACGGTGGATGCAAAACCTGGCACGCCCCTCGCACAGGCGCTCGGCCGCAGCGATACCGTGTTTGAAATCGACAACAAGTCGCTCACCAACCGTCCGGACCTCGTTGGTCATTACGGCATGGCCCGCGAGATCGCCGCGCTTTATGGCGAAGACGTAAAGCCGTACGAACCGCCAGCCGTGAAAAGCGGTAAGGGCTGGAAGCTCTCCATTGATGTGGAGGATGCATCCGCGTGTCCGCGCTACATGGGCGTTGTCATTGAAGGCGTTGAGGTCGGCCCGTCGCCTGCATGGCTTGCCGATCGCCTCACGGCCGTTGGTATGCGCGCGATCAACAACGTGGTGGACGTCACCAACTACGTGATGGCCGAGGCTGGGCAGTCGTTGCATGCCTTTGATGCGGATGTCATCAAGAGCGGCGACGCGGCCGTGGACATCGTTGTGCGCAAGGCGAAGAAAGGGGAGATGCTCACGACCCTCGATGAAGTGGAGCGCAAGCTCGACCCGTCCATGCTGCTCATTTGCGATAAGAAAAAACCGCTCGTGATCGCCGGTATCAAAGGCGGGCTCGAAAGCGGAGTGACGGACAACACGAAAACGATTTTCTTGGAGTCGGCGAATTTTGACGCAACTACCGTTCGCAAAACCTCCCAAGCGCTCGCACTGCGCTCAGACGCCTCCATGCGCTACGAGAAGTCGCTCGATCCTGAGCTCTCGGATGTGGCTCTTCGCCGTGCCATTGAGCTTCTCAAACAATTGCATCCGAATGCAAAGATCGTTTCCACGGTTGTTGACGCGTATCCAAAACCGCCAAAATCGGTTTCGGTTGTCACATCGTTTGATTGGATTCGGTCGCGCCTCGGGGCAGAGATTTCGGATAAAGAAATCAAGGATATTCTCGCTCGTCTCGGCTTCGCGATCACCGATAAACGCTCCTCAATCAACGTCACGGTTCCCAGCTGGCGCGCGACCAAAGACATCGGGATTCCAGAAGACATCGTCGAAGAAGTGGCGCGCATTTGGGGCTACGAGCGCATTGTGTCTGCATTGCCGGAGTTTCCCGTCGCTCCGCCCGCGCACGATCCTGTTCGCGCGCTCACGCGACGTGTCCGTCATGTGCTCTCGGGGCGCTTTGCGGCTACCGAGGCGTATCTCTATGCATTCGCGAGCCCCGCGACTCTTGAAGTACTCGGCTTGCGTTTGAGCGACCACGTGAAGCTCGCAAACCCGCTCTCGGACGAACGGCCGTATCTTGTGCGCTCGCTCGCGCCCAACTTGCTTGAGAGCGTGGCAGGCAATCAACACCGCGCGGACGCGCTCACGCTGTTCCAGATTGACCGCGTGTTCGACGCACGAGGAGCAGGCGAGGAAAACGGCAACAAGGGAACGTTGCCCGCACAACCGCACCATGTGGCCATGGCCGTGTCGCGCAAAGGTGATGACGCACCGCTGCGCGAGGCAAGTCGCATCGTGAGCGGGCTTCTTTTAGAGCTCGGATACGAAGCAACATTTACCGCGGACGCATCGGAACCGTGGATGCACACAGGTCGCGCCGCACAGATTCGCGTAGGGGGCACGGTTGTCGGTTCTGTTGCCGAGGTTACTCCGATTGTTGCGGGTCAGCTCGGAATCGATCGCCGAGTGGCCGTTGCCGAATGGAATCTCGACTCCCTTGCCGCTATCGCTCCAAAACCCACCTCCTATCACCCAATCCCAGAATTTCCCCCGGTCATGCGCGACCTCGCGTTCGTGGTTTCGGATGCGAGTGAGTATGTGCAGATCGAAGCGGCGCTGCGCCAGGCCTCTGATCTGCTCGTGCGCGTAGAGCTTTTCGACGTGTATCGCGGCAAAGGCGTGGAAGCAGGGAAGAAGTCTGTTGCTGTCCACCTCACGTTCCAAGCCGACAAAACACTGTCCTCGGAGGAGGCGGACGCACAGTTGCACAAGCTCATCGGAGTGATCGAGCGGCAGTTCCATGGTACAATCCGGGCGTAATATGCCTTCCTCTCTCGACATTCTCTACATCGTTCTTGCCTTCTGCTTGCTCTGGCTCTCAACCGCAATGTTTTGGCTCATCTGGAAGTTTGTCCAGGTGCTCAAGAGCGTGAACGACGCCGTGACCGATCTCAAGGCGCGCGCCGGTCGAGTAGAGGATGCGCTCATGAGCGTAAAGTCCCGCGTTGAACGATCGGCAACAAGCGCGACCACGTGGGTCTCCGGCATCAAGCAACTTGTGGATTACGCCTCGGAACGCCGTGCCAAGCGCAAGGCTTCCGCGGATCAAGACATTTGGGAAACTAAATAATCGTCGTATGGAAAACACGCAGAGCTCCATGCCGGCTGGGACGCCGGGCGCTCCGGCCGCCGCCGGAAACAAGTTGCCGCTCATCATCGGCGCCGTCGTCGTTGGCGTCGCCGTGGTTGGTGGGATCGGATACATGATGATGTCGGGCAAGGGCCCAGCGGCTTTAGTCGGCGGCGGTGCCGCGCCATCGGCAACGGTGGAGAAGGCGTTCAAGGCCATGCTCGATCAAACCTCTGTGGACATGGAGGGGACGATCGGCCTCTCCGCGGAGAGCGCGGGCTTGCAAGTAGACTTTGATCTCAAGGGCGTGCCTCTACCGGCGGCAGAAAAGGATTCTGTATCCACGGAAGGTTCGCTCAATATCTCTGGCTCGATTGAGGAATCGCCGGTCAGTGTCTCGCTCGACATGCGCACCATCCCGCCGCGCACGTATTTCAACCTCGCCTCGTTTTCGGGCGCGGAGGAAATGATGGGCGGCTTGCCCATGGACGGCTTCTTGGATCGCTGGATCTTCGTAGATGCAGAAGAGGGGGCCGAAAACCCGTTGGAGGGATTTACCAGCGAATTCGTGCCTGTCGGCTTGCCGGAAGGGTGTGAAACAACAGAGACACAGGAGAAAGCGGCCGAGGACTATCTCAAGGCGCTTTCCATGGACGATGTCGCGGAGGTGAGTCGTATCCGCTCAGGTAATGGTGTCACCACGTACTCTGTTGAACCGGACATGGAAAAACTCAAGGAGATCAGCCAAGAGGTCGCTGAGCTCTCTGGTTGCGAGGAAGAGGTGATGGGCGAGGACGACATGTTTACCGTCAACCGATTGGATGTGGGTGTGGACGACCAGTCCGGCCTTATCCGCTCGATCGATTTCGACCTTTCCGGCGAGATGGACGGCGAGCCGTCAACCGTTTCCGGCGAAATCACATTAGGCAACTACAATCGTGCCCCAGACGTTGAGGTGCCAGAGGACGCCGTATCGTTTGAGCAGCTCATGGAAGAGATGATGTCCGTCATGTTCGGCGACCTGTTCGGCGACATGATGCTCGAAGAAGGGATGATGTTGGATGACTCCTCGTTCGAGTTCACGACCGATGACATGATGTACGATGACAGTTCCGACTCCGGCATGCCAAGCCAGGAGGAAATCGATGCCCTGTTCGAGGGGATGGACTTTGAAGCCAACCTGTAAAAGGGCATAAAACGACCCGGCAGAGCCCGGGTCGTTTTTGCTTGTCCCCTAGGACGCGAAAGTGATAAGCTCACACCAGATTGTCGTCGATCTATGAGCCGGTTCGTGCACCTGCATGCGCACAGCCACTTTTCGCTGCTCGAAGCCCTCCCCAAAGTGGAGGATTTTGTTGCGCACGTGAAAGATTTGGGCCAAACGGCCGTGGCGCTCACGGACAATGGCGCCATGTACGGAGCGATTGAGTTTTATCAGGAAGCCAAGGATGCAGGCATAAAACCGATTTTTGGGTTAGATGCGTACGTGGCGCCGCTTGGGCGACACAACAAACGGGCCAAAATCGACACCAAGCCGAACCGGCTCGTCCTGCTCGCTGAAACGATCGATGGCTACCGGAATCTCGTGAAGCTCACGTCTATCGGCTTCCTCGAAGGGTTCTATTACAAACCGCGCATCGACAAAGAAGTCCTGCGAGAGCATACCAAGGGCGTGATCGCGCTCTCGGGCGGGCACATGGGCGACATCGACGAAGCGCTCAAAATTGGCAAACGCGAGGAGGCGGTACGGCTCATTCGGGAATACGACGAGATGTTTGGCAACGGGAATTTTTTTCTTGAGCTCGTGGACCGGCCGGAGATTCCCGAACAAGAGAGCGTGAACGCCCAGCTCATCGAGCTCGGCCGGGAGCTTGGGGTGCCTACCGTGGCAACCAAGAATACGTTTTACATCAAACCGACGGACACGGAGGCATGGAAGATTTTACAGTGCATCAAGGGCGGTAAGACGCTCGAGGATTTTGAGCGCGTCCAGCAGTACGAGTACGACGCCAGCATGGTGAGCAGCGAGTACATGGAGAAGCGGTTTGCGGACGTGCCCGAAGCCATTGAGAACACGGCGCGCATTGCGGAACGCTGCAATGTGGAACTGACGCTCGGCAAATGGAACTTTGCCGATTACAAGATTCCGGAAGGGAAGACGTTCCGCCAGGTGCTCGAGGAGCGCGTATGGAATGAACTGCCGGGCAAGGTGCCGGAGATGACCCAAGAGATGAAGGATCGCGTGGCGTACGAGCTCGACGTGATTGATCAGAAGGGTTTCTGTCCGTATTTTTTGATCGTGTCCGATTATATTGAGTGGGCACGCCAGCACGGGGTGGTGACCACCACGCGCGGCTCCGCGGCCGGTTCGCTCGTGGGATTTGCCGTGGGTATTTCTGCCTTCAATCCGCTCGATTACAAACTTCCGTTTGAACGCTTCCTCAACCCTGAGCGTCCGAGTGCGCCGGATATCGACGCGGACTTTGCGGATAACCGCCGCGACGAAGTCCTGGCATACGTGACCGAAAAATACGGCCACGACAAAGTGGCGCAGATCTGTACCTTTGGAACCATGCTTGCCCGCGGCAGTGTGCGCGATGTCGGCCGCGCGCTCGGCTACGGCTACGGGTTCGTGGATCAAATCGCCAAGCTCATCCCCATGGGGAGCCAGGGGTTCCCGATGACGCTTGAGCGTGCACTAGAGGAAACGCCGGACCTCAAACGCCAGTACGACACCGATGCTCAAGTGCACCGCGTCATTGATTTGGCGCGCCAGATTGAGGGATGTGCGCGCCACGTTTCTATCCACGCGGCCGGCGTGGTGATTTCGCCGACCGCGCTTACGGATTTTACGCCGCTGCAGATCGATACACGCGAGGGCAAGACCATCACGCAGTACGAAATGAAATCCGTGGAGTCGGCCGGACTCGTGAAGATGGACTTCCTCGGCATCCGAAACCTCTCGATTCTCGGAGACGCCGTGGCGCTCGTGCAAAAAATCAAAGGCGTGAAGGTGGACGTTGAGCGGTTGCCGCTCAATGACCCGAAGACGTTTGAGCTGCTTGCCAAGGGACACACCATGGGCACGTTCCAGCTAAACGGCGACGGCATGACTAAGTACCTCATGGAACTGCGTCCGGAGCGCATCGAGGACATCATGGCCATGGTGGCGCTCTACCGTCCGGGTCCGATTGAGTCGATCCCCGAGTACATTCGCCGCAAACACGATCCTTCACTCATCGCGTTTTCGGATCCTCGTCTCAAAGATATTCTCGATAAGTCGTTCGGTGTGCTGGTTTACCAGGACGACGTCATGTTGATCGCCATTAAGCTTGCTGGTTACTCGTGGCTCGAGGCCGACAAACTGCGCAAGGCGATGGGCAAGAAGATTCCGGAAGAGATGGCCAAGCAAAAGGAGAAACTTCTGCATGGCTTAGTCGAGCACGGGATGTCGCCGAGCAAGGCGCAGGAATTATGGAAACTGATTGAGCCGTTTGCGGCGTACGGTTTCAACAAGGCGCATGCGGCCTCCTACGGCATGGTGGCGTACGAAACCGCGTACATGAAAGCCACGTATCCGGCCGAGTACATGACCGCGCTCATGACCGCGGAGTCCGCGGACCTCGAAAAAATCGCCGAGGCCGTGGTGGAGTGCCGGCGCATGGGTATTGACGTGCGGCCGCCGGACATCAACGAATCGCTTGCGAATTTCACGTACGTGAACGATCACGCGATTCGGTTTGGATTGCTCGCCATCAAGAATCTTGGTGCGGAAGTCATTGAGGCGATTATTGCGGAACGCAAGGCAAGCGGGCCGTTTAAGGATCTGACGGATTTCGCCGGCCGCATTGAGCACCGCGCATTCAACAAAAAATCTCTGGAAGCACTCATCATGTCGGGTGCGTTGGACCGCTTTGGCGAGCGCCGCCAACTGCTCGAAAACATCGAGCGAATTCTGTTGCACAATAAAAACGTCCGCGCGCAGAAAGAGCAGAATCAGGCCTCGCTTTTTGCCATGGCGCCGAACGTGATGCAGATGCAAATCGCGCTCAAGCCCTGCGAGCCAGCCACGCCACGTGAGCGTCTCACGTGGGAAAAGGAACTGCTAGGCCTCTACGTTTCCGCACACCCGTTTACCGAAATCGCCAAAGCCCTGCAAGGACTCGTTAACCCGGTGTCGCAAATTACAACCCTGGCCGACGGCGCGTTCGTCAAATGCGCAGGCATGATCACGACCGTCAAACAGATCGTCACCAAAAAGGGCGATGATATGGCGTTTGTGGGATTTGAGGATCAGACCGGAAAAAATGAGATTATCGTGTTTCCAAAAACGTTTGCGGAGTTTAAGGATATCCTCGCAAGCGACACGGTTGTGGTTGTGTCTGCGAAGGTGGGGAAGCGGGATGGAGAAGAGGCGAAACTGCTTGCAAACAGCTTTCTGGTTGTAGAGGATGGTGCCGGCGAAGAGGTAGCCGAGATGCTGCGGGCAGGGATGTGGATTCCAGGTAGGGCGAACGAGACGGTGAGGAAACAGGAAACAAAAGAGAAAGCACAGATGGCGGTCGGGACTCCGCCAGCGATGATTCACCGCGGCACGCTCTCCATCGCTCTGCACGGCAAGCCGAGCCAAGAGATGGTGGAACAGCTGCGGGAGATTTTGAAATCCGCGCCCGGCCAGGAACGGGTATGCTTTATGGTGCAAGCTGGCGGCCAGGTTCGACGCATTGAAACCGATTATTGCGTGACGGTCACCAACGACCTGTTGGCGGATCTGGCCCAGCTCGTTGGACGGCAGAATCTTAAACGCGAAACCGCAGATATTCCTTTTTAAATCCTATGCCACGACACGAATCTGGCTCCATGGGAGCTTTCGACAAAGGTTTTCGCTTAGATGAGGAAACGGGGAAGCCGACGTTGGAGTTTTCGGAATATATGCGTTTGGCGCAAGAACTGACAGAACAAATCATGGGACTCCGCCGTGATTTGGAAGCACGTACGCATGTGCCTGTTCCGGGCCGGGAAGGGATGAGTCCTGAGACGTTAGATGAAATGGCTGATGCAGAGCGTGCTCTTGAAGACATTATCAGCGACTGGCAAACAAACGCACGCGATAAGGATCGGTACAAACAGCGATTGGCAAATTTGCGGCAACTGATGCAGGAAGCGACACAAAAAGTCGGCATTCCTGAGATGAGAAACACATTGGAATCGCTCACGCAGAAGGTGCAGTTTTTGATCTCCCACGAGCAAATGATCGATAAAACCTTGCGGAATATGCCGCCGGAGTCTTTTGCCGATCGGGATGTCTAGCCATTGACACCCGGGCGGTTTTCTGGCAGTCTGGGCGGTTCTTCGGCACACTGTCCCCTAAGGAGAAGAACCATGACGTTCATTCGATCTGCCACCCGGTTTCTGCGCAATGCGCTGGCCTGGTTGGTGCGTGGGCCCCAGTTCGGGAAGGACGACGAGGGTGAACCAGCCCCGGCACTCCGAGAGCCCGAGGGAGATCCGGCTCCAGAGGTGCCGGTCCCGCCCCGCATGTCGCACAAGACGGCCCGAGTGTTCGGCGCCGATCCGGACCGCGACGGCCCGCCGCGCTCGATGAGCTCGGTGCAGGCCGACGTGGAGCGCGTCGCGAGCGAGGCTCGCGAGCGGATGCTCTCCGGCGTGCCGATCCCGCGGCTCGAGACCGTGACCGTGTACGCGCTGGATCGCACGCGCAAGCGCGCGGTTCCGGTGGTGCGGTTCGTGCTCGCCCAGGCACCGTCCCGAGAGGTGCATCCGATCGGCGTCCCGTCGAGCATCCAAGAGGTCCTCGACGAGGTTGCCAAGCACGGATGCCGCCCGGAAGAGGGGGAGCCCTTCCTCCATGCGGTCCTCGAGGCCTACCCCGAGGACACGGCGAGCGCGTACGGTGCGCTGTTCGCCAAGCCGGTGTTCGAACCGATCCCCGCACAAGGTCTCGCCTGACGCCCCCTACAACGGGCGTCGTTTTCGTTTTATACTGTAAGGGATATGGATGAAGAGATGCGCCCCATCCGCCCAGAGGATGTTATTTACGATCAGCCGCCGCCCGTAAAGCCTCGCGATAAACGCGCAGGGCAGCCTTCGGTATACGATGCGCCGGCCACGCCTTGGCGGATAACTCCCGGCGAGCCACCGGTCAAATATCCACGTAAAGAAACACCGACCGCCTTGCACGAACCGACCGTGCCCGACCAGGCGCCGGCCATAGATCCGCTGGATGTTCCAGAACCAAAGTTTTTGCGCCCGGCCATCGAGGCGTCCGCGCCTGCTGATTTACAGCACGAGGCCGAGCTTCCGAGCGCGATGATCGAGGAGGTTCCCTCGAGGGAAGAGTTAGAGGATCAATTCGGGAGACATGTCGAAGCCTTAAAACGATCCGCGGAGCAACGGTTCGTTTTGTATCAGGAGGCACTCTCCGCAAAACAGAAAGCATTGGAAACCGCTGCGGCACAGGCCGGTGCGGACATCCCAAAAAATACGTTTGATGCATTGATTCGTGAGGGAAGCGCGGCCCTGCAGAAATTCGGTGAGCGTCTTGGATTGTTGAAGAAGCAGGCGACTCCTGAGCGTCCAGATGCTCAGGTGGAGGCGCAGCGCGAATCGGAGAGAGCATTTAAAGCGTATCGTGACGAGATTGTTCGTCGCTTGCAAGATGCAACACCGCTGATTCAGAGCGATTTAGCATTCCATTACGGCTCGCAAATTCGGTTTGCGGATGCTCTTGTTTCTGATGAGTCTGTTCGTCGTGATTTTGAGCAACAGCTTCTCTTGAAGCCAAACGCGGCACGCGATGCAGAGACGGGCCGGCAAATCAATCTGCTCTGGCAAGTCCCCCATTTTTCGGACACGTTTTCTGCAAGTGGGGATATGTAGTTTTGTGAGAAATTAGGCGGCTATTAAAGCGAGTTGGGATGGCAGTTGAAGGGCGGCGTAGGCCGTCTGTTTTTGT
>Ga0209172_10006696_pt1 | contig 12548 bp, 7 predicted proteins | sample LarsenN4metaG_FD_184113 | JGI IMG/M metagenome (GOLD analysis project Ga0209172, IMG submission 184113) | Hot spring sediment bacterial and archeal communities from British Columbia, Canada, to study Microbial Dark Matter (Phase II) - Larsen... ... | reverse complement strand
CCGATCTGCACTCATACGGTTGATCTGGGTATCGTCAGGGTCAAGCCCTAAGCGGTCAAAGATAGATTCCAGCAGCGCTCGGTCAGTGAGCCAGATGCCAACACTGGTGCGCTGTCTTTTTAGTTGTTCACCATCACTGGAATCAAGCATAGGTTCTTGCAGTTCCACAGGTTCTCGTGTTTCTTGCTGGGGCTGCTGCCAAGAGCCTGCAAAGACTTCAATTGGCTTGATGCCTCCATAACCCAACTTAATCCCCTTTCGACCGTCTACATTGCCTTTACCGTCGCTGATCAGGTAGTCACTGTAATGCCGATTTGCTGCCAGCGATCGCCGCAGGTCTGGGTTTTGCTCATCCAACACCGCAAAATGCCCTTGAATTTGAGCCTTAAACTCGATTTCTGAAACGCGGGGGGGACAATACCAATAAGTGGCGATCGTGGCGTAGATGCTGCGAAACAGGTGCGTGTAGAGGTTGTCCCGCCCTTCGCGGCGTGGCACCAGATCCGTAAAATGGCGATCGCAGGACTTGGCGACCGCCTCGCTATATTTGGCATTAAGTTGCTCTGCGGTCATGCCCTCAGTCTTGATCCAGCTTCGCAGTTGGGCGAGTGCCTGACAGACTCGCTCTGCCGTCGTCAAAGTCGGAATTTCAAATGAGAGTATTTGGGTTTCTTTGCGGCGTTTGAGTGCCCCGGTGAAGATGACGCTCCAACGGTTAGTCGGATGTGGCTCGAATTGAGCAGTTGAGAGGATCTCGCTCGATCGCCGGCCTGTCAAAACGGTGAGTCCGGCGGCTACGTCGGCCCACTCACGCGACTCAAGTAATCTCACAGCTTTTGCGACGATCGCATCTGGATTTTCTAAAAATTGCTGGTTCTCGTTACGCTCGGCGACGCGGGCACTAATGCCGTTGTTCATTTCGATCCATTCAGCAGTTGTAAAGTTCATAGACTCTAGAGCGAAATGATCTTCACCCAATGTGTCTTTAATTGCATTACGAACTGCTGTCATCAAATTACGCTGCTGTTTCAGCGTTGGTAGCCCATGCTCAGCCCATTGTCGCTTCATCCAATCAGCCCACAGTCGAGCCTGTCTACGTCCCTTTGCGGTGTCAGGTAGCTCACGAATGGCAGGGAGGTAGTGATCATGAATCAGTGCTAAAAGCCATTTCGGAGTCGCCATAGTATCTTAGATCCAGGTAGATGTAGATAATAACCTGTATCGGTAGAGATAGAGCAACGTTTTAGTGCAATTTTACCAATCCGTTTTTTGACATGAACACGCTGACATAATCTGTTGGGCGATCGCGTCACCCCTGGAAAAACATGCGGCTCTACATTGCAGATAGTTGTGGCTTTTGTGGCTTTTGGTTGAGTTTTTCTGCGCCTCCCAGAAGGGTAATCCACACCAGAAAGACAACTCCGTGCAGCAGCGTGATGGCGAGTAGAGAGCCTGTGAGCAAATAGGTAATTGTGCAAGCAACTCCGAGCCAGCCAACCAAAATTAGAAATACCGGGTTGAAAAAGCATGGATTGCCCGTTTTTTGGAGTGTAATTGCCTTAAACGGGTAAAAAGCAACAAACAAGATCAGACCCGCGATCGCCCAGATAAACCAGATTTGCTCGGTAACTGCTGCTCGTGGTGACGGCAACAGCAACACTCGAAAAATAAATTCTTCGACAACCGCAGGCAAAAAACACCAACGGATTGCTGCAATTAAATACTGCCATCGCACTGTTCTCCAGGGTTTAAACTGCAAAAAACGCAGGGCAAATCCGAGTGGCAAAGCGACCAGGCTATAGCCCAACAACGCCCAAAGTGTAACGTTCCATTCCCACTGATTAGGCAGTTTTACGGCTCCAAATACGCGCGTAAACAAAACGGACACAATCGGTATCTCTGTTCCCGGTAAAGTCCAGAGGCCAAAAGCTTGAGTCGGGGCGATCGGTGTAATATCGGGATTGTTGCCGCCGACCTGGTTCGTTCGCAAAAACCAGAGTTGGGCACCATGCTTCAAAAACAACACACTCAAATCATCCTGTGCTTGCCGGGGTAGAATGGTGCGCCAACTCGCAAGGGCTGACACAACATTTTGCGTGCCATCGGGGGCTGTACGACTAAACTCACGCTGTTCAGTGGATGCCCCAGATAAAATGGCTGCATTAGTCTGCCAATCGGGTCGGACAATGCCGAGGGGAATTAACTGAGTTTGCAGATCTTCGCCCAAGGCAATCAACCGTTCAAACCGTTTGACTGTGGGATCGGCAGGATGCGATGACCACCATTGTTGAATTGCAGGACTCGCCTCAACCGTTTCGCGAATCTGTTGAATCGTTAAAAATAACGCCTGATTCGAGTCTTGGACACAGGAAGTTGCAGGTGTGACGTTAGCAGCTCCCGTACCATCACCTGTGCGGTAGCGAGCAGTAATAATGCTCAGCTGCCGATCTAACTCCGTCAGGGGGGAAAGGCGGGTGCCACCAAAGTCATAGTCCTGCGCGATCGCATCGAGTTTAACTAGCACATCTGAGACAGGGCGCGTGCCCATCCAGCCCCTTTGCAGGTTGCCCATGTAGTTTGTCCAGGTGTTCGTTCCAGCAATAAATCCTTCGATATTTGTGGCATACACTTGTTGATAGTTCAGATCAAACTGTAACTCTTGTGTGAATGGGTCACGCACCACTTCCGCAATACCATAGGAAAAATGGCCTGTGACCGTTCCCATCATGGCACCTTCGCCACTACGACCACCCCTCCCCCCAAATAGGTGCATCACCAACGCACGATCGCCTGCTTGCCAACCTGCGATCGCATCTTCTGATGTCTTTGCCGTTGTATCAACTAATCGTGTCTCAATTGTCCCTTTCTTTTGATCTGTATCCTTCCAGTTTTGATAGCTAATTAGATCTAGCCCCTGCGCCTGCTCAAATAGAACTTGCTGGGGTTGAAGTTGAAACAGCGATCGCGGTTTAATTGCCTGCACAGTAAACAGCCCAGTTTTATCTTGGGCACCGTAGAGATACCAACCTGCGCTTCCGGCGGGAGAGATTTCTAACTCGCGGGGGGTTGAGGCGTAGACACCAAACCCATCTACAGGCTGCTGCGGAATCCGCACAATTTCTTTGATGCCATCAAATTGCCCTGTGGCGTTGTTGTAGTGCTGCACCTGAAACAACTCGCTGGGGCAGGGGGACTGACCCGGGCAGGCGGTTGGAACAAATTTAGGTGGGTTTGATTTGACCGTTCCCAAAATTTTGACGAGTGTGTAATATCGACCTGTTTCTAATCGCGGCTCAGCCTCGATCTGCAAGACGTTGTAACTGGCTAAGCGGGGTCGATTTGCTTTGGTTAGGGATACGATAACGTCATCTTTGGGTCTGGCTCCAGCGATCGCCTGTAATGGCCCTACCCGCGCTCTGCCATTCAACCGTTCAGGGTACAAATTGCCTGTCGTACCCAGGTTTGCTTCAACGGCAGGCGTAAATTTGACAGACTGTGTGACAGCCGCAACATACTTTTGTACAGCTGCATCCTGGCTCCATTCCAACCGAATCTTTTGGCCTATCAGATCAGCCGCTGCAGCCGGGGCATGATACACCTGCATCCAGACCCAATCACTTTCTGCGGCTTGCGGGTCAGGTAAAATCAAGCGCCCGACCCAATCCCCAACGGGACGATAAAGCTCTCCTGATAACGTTTGTTGAATCGGATAATACTCTGGTTGATTAAAAGGCGCTCTGCCCGTAATCGCATAGTGAGATTCCCAAGTATGACCCGCACTGGTTGAGAGAAAGATTGTCGCCACGATCGCGCAGATCATCCACCCAAACCGACGCCACATCTTCCTTAGCTGAGTGGTGGAAAACTGAAACCGCGATCGCGTCATACGGGTCTAACCTCTCTTCATAACTCAGAGTTGTGCTACTCTCGCTGCTATTGTAACCATCTGTACTCGTGTGAAATTCAGCAATTCGTAACACTCTTTATTGTTCTCAGGATTTCTCAATGCAAGTTAAGCCGCATTGACTAATGCCATACGCACGACACCCATCAAAAATATTGCCAGAATAGAAATCGCGATCCGTTATTTTCTATGCGTATGGTTCGGTTTGTCGTTTTGCTGTTGCTCACCTTTGGCCTCTTACTGAGTTGTCGAGCAAACTCTTCGTTACCTGTGTTGAAAGATTGGGAAACGGGCCAAACCGGGGCAAAGTTAACCGTACAGACACGCGAGCGATCGCAGCCGTTTGTCTGGTGGGAAGCCGAAAAACCGACTCAAACGAATTTTCCGCCTGCTCAAAAGAATCCCTTTGCACCTGCAAATGCGACTGAGGCAGAGCTGTTATCTGAAAAGCAGTGGATTGGGGTCGAAGGCAAACGCTCTCAGTCTCTATTTTTGGAATATCAGGTCAAGGTTCCAACGGATAACTCCTATTTCTTCTATAGCCGCAAGTTTTGGAAGCATGGCCCCTTTCGCTGGCGTTGGGATGACCAGCCCTGGCAAGCGGTCGGCAAATCTGTCTATTTGATGGATAGCGTGCAACTGCGGCAGTTTGTAGCAGCCAACTGGGTGAGTTTAGGAACTGTCAATTTAACAACAGGTCGTCACACCCTTCGCATTGAGCTAACAGAGAATGACGGTGGCGCGGCGTTTGACTGCTTTGTATTGACCACGACACCATTGCAGCCCCAGGGCAAGCTCAAGCCCAATGAGTTCTACACGGCGACAATTCCAGACGGGTTTTTGTTCACTCCAGAGAGCGATCGCTTTGCGGCTAGTCCCATCGACCTGCGATCGCTCAACGAAACGGTAGCCGGAGAAAACGGCTGGATTCAGGCCAAGGGGGATGCCTTTGTTCACGCGAAGACAGGGCAACCTGAACGGTTTTGGGCGGTGAATGCGGGCGCAGACCTGCTGCAAATGGATGCGGGTATGATGCGATCGATGGCTCGTTTTTGGGCTAAGCAAGGCGTGAACCTTGTGCGGTTGCATGGGCCGCTCTGGTCAGAAGATTTGAAACCGCTCCCTCCGGCTGAGTTGAACAAAGTCTTTACGTTTGTTGCAGCAATGAAACAAGAGGGGATTTATACGGCGCTTTCTATCTACTTTCCAGTCTGGTTAGAGTTGCAAAAAAATCCTCTATTTGCAGGCTATAACGGACAGCATCCGTTTGCTTTGCTGTTTTTTAACTCTGAGTTTCAACAGCTTTATTACACCTGGTGGCAGGCTTTATTGACAACTCCTGATCCGGCGACAGGCAAAGCTTTACGGGATGATCCAGCTTTGGCAATGGTGGAGCTAGTCAATGAAGATTCCTATTTCTTTTGGACGTTTAAGCCCTATGAATCAGTGCCAGCGCAGCAAATGGCGATTTTAGAGCGGCAGTTTGCGACCTGGTTAACAGCAAAATACGGCTCTTTAGAAAAAGCGCGGACAGCCTGGAAACAAAGCAATCCAGAAGAATTGTTTGAGGTGAACGGCGATCGCTCAAACGGTGCTGTCGGAATTCTACCGATTGGGGAAATCACAGCGCAACGAGAGACACAACGGGCTAAAGATACGGCGACTTTTTTGGCAGAAAGTCAGGCAAGCTTTTTCAAAACGGCGATCGCCTACCTGCGCAAAGAACTCAATTATCAAGGACTCATTTATGCCTCTAACTGGATCACCGCCGACGCTCAGCGGCTTGGCCCCTTAGATAAGTACACCAATACCGTCGCAGACTTTATGGATCGGCATGGTTACTTTGGGGGACCGCACCAAGGGGCAAGAGCCAGTTACTCTCTGAGTCCTGAAGATGTCTATGAAGATCGTTCGGCACTGTTGTTTACTGATCCAAAAGACAAGCAAAAGCAGGATTTTAGCCTGCCAATTATGGACGTTCGCTATAACAACCTGCCTTCTACGATTACCGAAATTAATTGGGCCATGCCAAACCGCTTCCGCGCTGATTTTCCCTTGCTAGCGGCGAGTTATGGCTTATTACAGGGCACCGATGGCTTTTTCTTCTTTGCGGCTGAGCGTCCCAGTTGGGATGATGGATTGGGCAAGTTTGCGATCGCGTCTCCGGTGGTGATGGGGCAGTTTCCGGCTACGGCACTGATGTATCGCAAAGGGCTGTTGCAACCTGGCATTTCGGTTGCAGAGATTCCGCTCAAAACCGCAGACCTGTTTGATTTGCAGGGTGCGCCTGTAACGGCTCCCCAAAACTTAGATGAGTTCCGCGCTCAGGACGTGCCACCCGGTCAAGCGTTGCGGAGCGATCGCGCGAACAGCATCGATCCGTTGGCATTTTTGGTCGGACAGGTCAATTTGCAATTTACGCAAACTGGAAGTCAAGTGCAGCAGGTCGAGTTGAGCCAGTGGATCAATCGAAAAGCAAAAACAGTTCGCAGTTCTACCGATCAATTGAGTTGGGATTATCAGCGTGGCTTAGTCACTGTGAATGCGCCTCAAGTGCAGGGTGTAACAGGTTTCTTACGGCGGGCGAACGGGCAGGAATTGCCCCAGATGCGGGTCAACGCAGAGATGGACTATGGCACCGTATTGCTGGTTGCTCTCGATGATCAACCAATTGAATCTTCGCGCCGGATGTTGTTGCAAGTGATGTCAGAAGAACAAAACTTTGGCTGGAAAACTTCAGGCACACCACGTAAGACGATCCAGAGCATTGGCAATAGCGCGATCGCAGTGCGTAACCTGGCTGGCAAGATTGCTTTGCGCCGACCCGATGCAGAAACCCTGACCGTCACAGCGCTTGATTTTAATGGCTACCCAGAGAAACAAATCGGTAAAGCGAATGACTTTCAACTACAGCAAAAAACGTTTTATTATTTGCTGGAAAAAACACAGACTGAATTGACAAAAACAATCAGCTGAGTGTTATTAAAGCAGTCGAAACGCTTGCTTTCAACTCATCAAGTGCAACCCTTTTGAGCTAAATGCTTGCTCAAGCTGACGCATATCTTCTAGGGACTCAACGGCGACAATCCCATAGATCTCAGTGTAGATTTTGCCATACTTAACTTTTTCGAGAATTATAGCTATCGCCAGTTGGTTTAGGCCATTGAAAATAAAGGGGGTTGTGGGCTACGTCCCCAGCCAGAGGTGGAACCCCTGCACCTCGACCTAACATAGACGACTACCGCTATAGCAAGTCTTTGTGTTCGAGATGGGACTGTGAAGTCACTCAAAATCGAGTCGAGCGCTTCCATCTTGTAATCGCTGGAGTACTTCGCGATCGCTTTGTTGAGCCACCTCATCAGGGGATTTTCCTGCTGCCAGAGCGTCGATTGCAGTCTTTGCCAGCACAACCGGAATCATCGACTCGCCATCTCCTGTGGTTGAACAAGTCCTACAACGGTTATCGGCACACAATCCAGCACCAATTGATGCCGAACCACCAACTCGCTCCTGCGGCGCACAATTTTCATCAAGTCTACGTTTCTTAACAAATGAGAGCAATTTCAACCGCTCTACCCCAGATCGAGCTAAAGCTTCTCAGCAAAACTTTACTTTTATTAATAAACCAAGTTAGCATCTCTAATATAACCACGTTATTTTTGTAAGACCTGCTCACCGCTATGCTAAGTACTTCCACCCTGACTCAAATCTTCAAACCAAGTGCGACTGTTAGCTTGCCAACTCAAACGGCGTTTGCCATGCTTCGGGTCGTGGTCGGCTTCATGATGATTCACAACGGTCTCGATAAGTTGAGCAATATTGAAAGCTTTGCTCAAGCCTATGTTGAAGTGATTGGGTTGCCATTCCCGATCTTTTTTAGCTACTTAGCGGCCTTGACTGAATTGATTGGCGCACCAATGGTGGCGATCGGCTTTTTGACCCGTCCAGCCGCTTTAGGTCTGTTTGGTACTATGTGCGTTGCGATTTACCACCATATTCTCGTGGCTGGGTTCAACCTCTTCCTGCTTGAGTTATCGGCTATCTATGCCGCCTGTTTCCTGTTCTTCTTAGTTAATGGTGGTGGGCTTTTTTCAGTGGATGCATTAATTGCGAACTGGCTCGATACCAACGCCTTATCAGCTCAAGCGAAGCGAATCATGCGTTTAGAGCAGGCTTACCAGGCTTCGGGGGCAGAACCGCAAAAAGTTGATTCGGCTAACTAGGGGCAATCGCGCGATCGGATCCAACCGGCGAAGACTCTCGATATAAATTGATGATTGTGCTATCGGGCAATGCTTCTTTGAAGAAGTGTTGCTTTTAATTTTGAAATTTCTTCCTTTCACAACAAATCATCTGAAGCTTTTCTCAGCAGGCTTAAAGCCCTAAAACAGTGGATAGAAGCCCCCCATCGACCGTTTTACTGGGTTACAGAATGTTACTTAAAGGCAAGATTATGTTGAACCTTGGAAAAGATCGATAAACAAACCTTTACAAAGCTTAGTAGAATAATCCTAGTCACAAATAGGTATTTTTTCTCGTTACCATCATGGCGGATCATTTTCCTTGGCTGACCGCGATCGTCCTACTGCCTCTCATTGCTTCTGTATTCATCCCGTTCTTGCCTGATAAAACTGGCAAGCGCGTGCGGTGGTACGCCCTGGGTGTGGGTCTCGCGGATTTTGTTTTAATGTGCTACACCTTCTGGAAACATTTTGATGCGAGCAGTTCGACGTTCCAACTCGCGGAAAGATACGCCTGGCTGCCTCAATTGGGGCTGAACTGGGCTGTCTCAGTCGATGGAATCTCCATGCCACTTGTGCTGTTGTCAGGGCTAGTGACCACTCTTGCAATCTTTGCAGCCTGGCAGGTTGACCTCAAACCCCGACTCTTTTACTTTCTGATGCTCGTGTTATACGCCGCTCAGATTGGGGTCTTTGTGGCACAAGATGTTCTCCTCCTCTTTATTATGTGGGAGCTAGAACTGGTTCCCGTCTACCTCCTCGTCTGCATCTGGGGCGGACAAAAGCGCCGCTACGCAGCAACCAAGTTTCTGCTGTATACCGCTGCTGCATCCATTTTTATCCTCGTAGCCGGGTTGGCAATGGGCCTCTATGGCGGTGAAATGACCTTTGATATTGCCGAACTGGGTCTGAAAAACTATCCCCTGGTGCTGGAGTTGCTGCTCTATGCAGGGCTGCTCGTGGCATTTGGCGTGAAGCTGGCGATTTTCCCGATGCACACCTGGCTACCCGATGCCCACGGTGAAGCTTCGGCTCCAGTTTCAATGATTTTGGCTGGCGTGCTGCTCAAGATGGGTGGGTATGGTTTGATTCGCCTCAATCTTGAATTGTTGCCCAATGCTCACGTTTACTTTGCGCCAATTCTTGCGGTTCTGGGCGTGGTCAACATTATTTATGGGGCATTTAACTCCTTTGCTCAGACCAACATGAAGCGGCGTCTGGCTTATTCGTCGGTGTCACACATGGGGTTTGTGCTACTGGGCATTGCCTCGTTTACAGATGTGGGAGTCAGCGGAGCAATGCTGCAAATGATTTCCCACGGCCTGATCGCTGCTGTCTTGTTCTTCTTAGCAGGTGTGACCTACGATCGCACTCACACCCTCTCTATGGACAACATGGGAGGGATCGGTCAGGCGATGCCGAAGGTGTTTGCCCTATTTACCGCAGGCGCAATGGCATCCCTGGCATTACCTGGGATGAGCGGCTTTGTGAGCGAATTAGCGGTTTTCATGGGAGTTGCCACAAGCGATATTTACAGCCCTACCTTCCGCACGGTCGTGGTATTGCTGTCAGCCGTTGGCCTCATTCTCACCCCCATCTACTTGCTGTCGATGCTACGACAGGTCTTTTATGGAACTGGAGCGGCTCCAACCTGTGGCTTAAACAGTTCTGAAGTGGCAAACCAAGACAATGAGGGTGCAGTCTGCTTTGGCACAAATTGTGTCTTACCTGGCAGCGCTCAATTTAGCGACGCAAATCCACGTGAGGTGTTTATTGCGGTTTGCTTTCTGATCCTTATCATCGGTGTGGGTGTTTATCCCAAACTGGCCACCCAGATGTATGACGTGAAGACGGTTGCACTTAACTCGCAGGCTCGCCAAGCCTACACTCAAATCGCACAAGAAAAGCCTCAAATTTATGCGAAAGGGTTTTTCACTCCAGGGATCGTAGAACCTGAAGTTGCAACGATTTCGAGTTCTCTCCGTTAATGGGTAATTCCCACTCTTAAAAAAAGCGATCGCTCATGGGCGATCGCTTTTTTTTGAAAAGAACTAATTTTGCTAGTAATCCGCTTCAGTTACGACCTACCAGAGATCACGCCATCGAATCGTGACAGCGGCAAAAGCACCTGCCAATAGACCTGAAGAACTCCCTTTAAAGACACGGAGAATTGTTGGTGTTGTCAAGCATTCCGTCGAAGTGGATTGAGTTTGCGCACACTGACGATCCTCTGCAAGTGCAAGAGCACCGCCTAAAAGGACTCCAAGTGAGCCACAGATCAGAGCAAAGACGAAGATGCTGGGTCGCTTACGTGGATTTGACCAGCAATTCTCATTTTGAAACATTTGTACTGTAGCCAGAGTGTCTAAAGACTTGTGCACTCAATGTTATAAACGGCAGAATGCGGGTTTCAGCCATTCATAAACGTTAAAACCGGACGTTTTTATGAGAATCATTCTCATATCGAGAATTGCTGGGATTTGACATAGATGAATTGGAAAATCGCTAAGGGGAAATAGATGGTTTGTCCTTTGAAAGTATGCCCTTATTAGTGGCGATTTTATGCCTCCCATTTTCCCCTTTGAATTATTTGTAGCTGTAGTTATTTGGGTTAGGACGGGGTTGCCGTAATAGGCTCAATTCAGGGCGTACTGGCAGACAGGAGAGAATCCAGGCGAGTGGCATAGCCCGTGAGTTCCACATAGCCCTCACCCTGAATGGGTTGATCTTGCAGCGTGCCCTTAAATTCAGTCGCGCCTTCCCAGTAGGTTGCGGTGGAGGTGTTGAGTTCCTGATCAGGAAGGAGCGATCGCCCCTCCAAAACAAGATTCAGGCGAGGAATGCGAATCTGCCACTGAGCCGGATAAACCGCTTTGCTGCGAGGACTTTTCCAGGTATCGAGGACATTGATTGTCCAATCATCCTGATTGAGATGGGTCGTCTCACCCGATGCAGAAACAAAAGTACCTGCGGAAGTGATCTCAGGAGTCCCATCTTCGTGACGCAATTGGTAGAGCATCAGAGCAGAGCCATCCTTCAGTTGAATCGAAAACCAATCCCAGCCAACGGTGCCTGCCGTCAACGCACTGGTCGAGTATTCGTGGTCTTTCCAGGTCTTGCCCTGAACTGAAAAAGATTTTCCTTTAACAGTGATGGTTCCGCTAGTCGGCTGTTGCACCAGAGAGTAGTAGTAAGAGGCATTCCCTGGTTCCAACCCCTTAACACTCAAACCACGATCGCCCTGCAACACAGGAGGACGCGTTTGTTTGACGGTCAGATCAATCGCAACATCGGCGGATTCTGCTTGCAGGCGCACAGTTCCAGGTTCTAGTTCTGTTGCTGACCAATCATTCAACCAGACTTGATAGGGCAGCGCTTCTGCCCCGGCTAACCCAATCACATTGCGGCTAAACCGCTCATCGGCATAAAAACCCTCACCCGCGATATCACTCACAGTGAAATGAGCCGAGTAGATCTGATTTGTCCGCCAATTGGATGGCGCGGATTCGGTCGTAACCGTGGGCGCGATCGCCTGCCGAAAAAACGTGAGTTGAAAGCCAAACAGTCTCCCCTCGTCGGTTTGGAGATTTCCGGTGTAGTACCACCACTCTGTTTGATAGTCGTTGTGGGGTCCAAAATCTTCTGGGAAGTGCCAGTCTCGCACCGCGATCACTTTGCGATATTCTCCACTTAATGCCGGAACATTCTGCCAGGTGACGGAATTAGCCGCGATCGCGGGAGACGGCAAACCCAGGCATAAACCGCAGAGAGACAAGAACACGCAAAACCGAATCAGCCACGATAACATTTTGTTCTCCTCACTCTTGTCTCAAAGCAGCAGCAATATTCATGCGTCCCAACCGTAAAGCGGGGTAGATGCCTGCCAGCAAAGCAGCCGCGATCGCCACCAGCCATGCCTGCCAAAAGTAGCGGGCTTCGAGTGCCATCTGCAATGTCCAGCCAAAGGAACGGACATTGATCACATAGATCAGAATCCAGGCGAGGACAAAGCCCAACGGCATCGCAAACACACCCGCCAGAGTGCCCATCAGTCCTGTCTCCAGCAAAGTTAGCTGCCCCAATTGGTTAGGTGTCATGCCAGTAGCCCGGAGAATTCCCAATTCTCGCGTTCGCTCCAGTTGCAGACTCATCAATGTGCTGAGAACTCCAATGAAAGCGACCACCACCGATAGAAGCTGGAGTGCGCTGGTAATGGCAAAGGTGCGATCGAAAATCTCTAGCGACCCCTGCCGTAGACTGCGATTAGACTGCACTAGGGCGCATCTAGCGGTTGGGGGAGTACAGAGTGGGAGACAGAGGGCGATCGCCAAACAAGGAATCGAACCTCCCATTTACCCAGGCGACCCGGAGATGCAGCAAATGATTGAAACCAGTTTCACTCC
>Ga0209172_10006688_pt1 | contig 12556 bp, 9 predicted proteins | sample LarsenN4metaG_FD_184113 | JGI IMG/M metagenome (GOLD analysis project Ga0209172, IMG submission 184113) | Hot spring sediment bacterial and archeal communities from British Columbia, Canada, to study Microbial Dark Matter (Phase II) - Larsen... ... | reverse complement strand
AACAACCTCATGCTCCTGTCAAGGGCGAAGAGACGACTCCGACGATCGGGATGAGGCGGCCTTGGACGCAATGGGGAGGTGGTCATAGGAGGTTGACAGGCGCGGCGCTTTCAGAGACGGACCGAGTGCCCCCACGGTCATCCTGGTCCGGCACGCGCCAATGACGTCGGATCGTGCCGGTGAGGATCGGCCGCCGGCGGCTGACCATCGCGATCCTGGGCCGCCATCACACCCAAGCCTCCGGTTATGACCTCCTGGACCCTTGCGTTACCGACCCGTGCCTCGCCGAAGAACAGGGCCGCCTCGCGCAGGTTGTGTGCGCGGCATCGAAGCTCGATGTTGTCAACCGTGACTCCCCCGCCGACTCCGTAGGGTTCGACGTGATGGAACTCGAGGAAGCGGCGTTCGGTGCACCGCCTGCCGTTCTTCGCCACGAAGGCACATCGGCCGCCGTCCCGGAGCCAGACCGCGCGCTTCACCTTGGCCGGGACGTGCCGGGTCACGGAGGCGGGGTCATCATCCCGCGGGGACGGGCGGGACCTGGGCCGATCCGTCGCGGCGAACTTCTCCTTCGCCAAAGTTTCGACCAGCACTGTCAGGGCGCGGTCGAAGATCTCGCCGAGGTCACCACTAGGCACCTGATGGCTGAGGAGCTCTCGGGCCAGCCGCAGCTTCTCGTGGGTCTGCGCACTCATGGTGAACTGGACGCGGTACCGTTGGAGCCCGAGAGGAGCAATGACGTCTGGCCGTATCGAGGCGGGTCGAGCTGCCGGCCCATCGAGTGACGGCGGCCCATCGAGTGACGGTGGTCCATCGAGTGACGGCGGTCCATCGAGTGACGGCGGTCCATCGAGTGACGGCGGTCCATCGAGTGACGGCGGCCCATCGAGTGACGGTGGTCCATCGAGTGACGGCGGTCCGCCGAGTGCCGGCAGCTCACCCAGAGATGGTAGCGCATCGAGTGACGCCGGCCCCTTGCGTACCGGCGTTCCATCTGCCGGAGGGGCGTCAGGCCCCACGGATGCAGCCGATCCTCTGTACTGCGGCAGCTTCCGGATCGTCGATGGCACCGGATCAAGTGGGTGGAGCCGCGCGATGAGTTCCTCCACCTGCCGCTTGCTCCTGTGGCTGGCTGCGGCGAGGAGTTCCGCGCAATTGGCAGGGGTGAGGTGTGCCGAGAGGAGACCAACCGTCGTGAGTGTCAGCGCCCCATCGGCGATCATCTCGAGGAGGACTGGGAACCGGCGCGCCGCGCGGGCCGTCTCGATTCGGCCGTAAGCGGCGTGTTCGGATAGGTGAAGAGCCTCGGTGCAGTACGAGAACAGAGAGGAGAAGCCTTCATCCAGGTAGAGTCGCCGTTCGTCCAGGACGGCAAGGTGCGCGATGAGGGCGACCGTCGCCTGTCTCTCTTCCTGCGCCAGGGTCCTCACCCTCATGAGGAGGTCTTTGTCGGAGAGGGTCTGAGCATGCGCGAGGAGGCCGGTGGTCATCATGCCCGTAGCATCACAGCCTTCGCCTGATTTGACTATGACCCGGCTGGGCTATCCGGCCAACTTCCAGCGAGACAACCCGCGTCGGGCGAAGCGTCGGGCGCCCCTGTCGCCCTGCCCGACCAGCAGGATCTGCGGAGCTGTCAATGCCGCAAATGGGTCATTGCGGACGGGTCTGGAGGCCTCCGTGGGTCATTAGGACTCGGGCCGGACCGAGTTGAACGTCCCGCGGCGATGCCGCCGGCCCGGAGGTCCGTTTGTTGAACGGCACGCTACGTCAAGGTAACCATACCTCCCCAGTTCGGATCGCCGGCGGGGAGGGGGGTGGCCATTTTCACTGGCGAATTAGGGGCGGACGTCTTCACTGGTTAATCCCAGACGAGCACATTCCGATTGACGGGAGCAGAGCGGTGTGATAGATTCATCGACGTCTTGAAGTGCAGGTGACGTCCATGGTGAACATCCGACTCATCGCGATGGCGACAGCAGGTTCCGGTCCGGTCGAGGGCCGTCCCTGCGTCCATGGGCGTCAGACTGCAAGCGGAGAGCGAATCGGCTAAGATCGCCGCCGTCTGAAGCCTCGTGGCGCAGGGTTCACAACGGACCCTGCGCTTTTTGTTTGTCGCCGGTCACCGGCTGCCGGCTGCGGCTCAGCGCCCCGCCCGGGAGGCCGGCCCCGAGTACCACGGTCGCCGGACGGCCCGGGACCATTGTTGGTGCCACGGTCGCCGGGCGGCCCGGGGCCAACGGTGGGCCGCGCGGTGGGCCGCACGAATCGCCGGACGATTCGGACGATTCGGACGACAGGAGAGGCCGTGGTCACGATCCGGATTTCACAGACCAGGAGCAGCGCGCGGGGCTCGAGCAGCGACCAGGGCTCGAGCGGGGAGACGTCACTTCAACACAGCCGAGGCGGACGAAGATAACGCACACGCAGATGAAGCAAGCGCAGATGAAGCAAGCGCAGATGAAGCAAGCGCAGATGACGCAGACGCAGCTGGCGCAGACGCAGCTGGCGCAGATGCAGGCGGCAGCGACCCAGATGCAGGCGGCAGCGACCCAGATGCAGGCGGCAGCGACCCAGATGATCCGGACGGCGGAACAGAAGACGGAGCAGACGACGATGCAGACGGCGGCGCGCACGGGGACGAAGCAGGCGAGCGCCGGGATCACCATCCGGCTGTTCGGCAGCCGGGACTACGAGGCCATCGTGGCCGTGAACAACGCCGTCTTTCCCGACCGGCCCAGCACGGTCGAGGAGTGGCGGTACGATGACGAGCACTTCGAGAAGCAGTACGTCAACGAGCGGTACGTCGCCGCGCGGCCCGAGGACGGCGAGATCGTCGGCTTCGCAGGCCTCTGGCACGTGCCGTGGGCGTTCGATCCGCGGAAGTTCGGCGCGGAGATCCGCGTCAGGCCGGACGCGCGGCGCCAGGGCACCGGGCTGCGGCTGTGGCGCCGCCTCGAGGAGGCTCTCCGCGCGCGCGACGCGGCCTCCGTGAAGACCCAGGTGTGGGAGGCCATGCCCGAGGCCCTGGCCTTCGCCTCGGATCTGGGATTCCGGGAAGTCATGCGCGCCTGGGAGTCGCGGCTCGACGTGGGGGCATTCAACTTCGGTGCCTTCCGGCCCGCGCTGGATCGCGCACTCGCGGCGGGGGTTGAGATCACCACCCTCGCCGCCGAACGGGAGACGCACCCGGACCGCCTGCGCCTTCTCCGTGCGATCGAGGCGCAGATCGGGAAGGACGTCCCGCGGCCGCCGGATGACGTGCACACGCCCGTGTCGTTCGCGATGTGGATGGAGCACGTCGTTCAGGCGCCCTGGTCGATGCCCGAGGCGTACTTCATCGCGCGCGTGGACGGCGAGTACGCCGGCGTCTCCGGCCTCTTCCGTCCGCAGGTGGGGGACTGGCTCAACCAGGGGCTCACCGGCGTGCGGCGGGAATTCCGGGGGCGGGGGATTGCCACCGCGCTCAAGGTGCGGACGGTGGAGTACGCGCGGGATCTCGGCGTGCGGGAGATCCGGACGTGGAACGAGATCAACAACCAGCGGATCCTGGCCATCAACACGAAGTTCGGGTTCGTGCGCCAGCCCGCGTGGATCACGCTGCAGAAGGACCTCGAGGGGTGAGGGGCATGGTAGAGACCAGCGCCGGCGTGCGGCTGCGGCCGCTGGGCGAGGGCGATTTCGAGGCGCTGGCGGAGATCAGCACCGCCAACTTCCCGGATGAGCCGCGCACCGCGGCCGAGGCGCGCGAGCGGTACGAGAAGTTCGACGCGGCGCGCTATGTGCGCGAGTACGTCGTGGCCCTGGACGGCGACGGCCGGGTGGTGGGAGCGGGTTCGTACGCTCATGTCCCCTGGTCGTTCCATCCCGACAAGTACACCGTCTACGTCATGGTGCATCCGTCCCGCCACCGTCAGGGGATCGGCACGCGCATCATGGAGCACCTGCTGGCCGGGCTTCGGGCGCGCGCCGCGACCCGCCTGCGGTCCTGGGCGCGGGAGGATTACGCGCACGTCCTCGCCTTCCTGGCCCGCTACGGGTTTCGCGAGTATGGCCGCACGTTTGAGTCGCGGCTCCCCGTTGCCCAGGCCGATGTCACCCACCTGGCAGGCGCCGAGGAGCGCGCCCGCGCGGCGGGGATCACGATCACCACGCTGGCCGACGAGCTGGCGCGCGATCCGCACTGCCTGGCGGGGGTCTACCAGGCACATTGCGCCCTGGAGGTGACGACCCCGCACATGGACCCGGATCTGCCGAGGGCCCCGGCGTACGACCGGTGGCTCGCGCAGGACATCCGCCATCCGCGGGTGCCGCTCGACGCCTACTTTCTGGCCAAGCAGGGCGACTTCTACGTCGGCGAGAGCGCGATGAAACGGAGCGAGAGCGAGGCCGGCGTCCTGTGGCAGCAGCTCACCGCCGTCCATCGCGAGTTCCAGGGTCACGGCATCGCCACGGCCCTCAAGCTGCGCACCGTGGAGTACGCCAGGGCGCACGGCTACCGCGAAATCCGCACGTTCAACAGCAGCCGGAACGAGCCCATGCTCGCCATCAACACGAAGCTCGGCTTCGTCAGGCAGCCGGCCTGGATCGACTTCATCCTCGAGTGGGCGCCGGGGTGAGGGCGAGCCCATCCTGAGGCGGAGCGACCCGGCCGGCGCGAGCGGGAGTGGCCGCGGGAGCAGGGGCGCGGTTGCGCCAGATGAGTTTGACCGCGGGGAGGCGAAAGGAAGGGGTCATGCCTGAGCTGCTCATCGTGGACCTGCCGGGAGATCCGTACGGCGACGGCATCGCGCACGGCCGCGCGGCCGCCGCCCTCATCGACGAGAACCTGCGGATCTACTACGACCGGTTCCAGCGGGAGGCGCGGCTCTCTGTGGAGGACACGCGCGCCCGGGCGCGGCGGTACTTCGACGTCATCGCGCGCGCCGAGCCCGCCTACGCGGAGGCGATGCGCGGCGTCGGCGACGCCTCGGGCGCCGCCCTCGACGACGTGGCCGTGCTCAACGCCCGCTACGAGATCCTCTACAGCCAGTACTCCGCCATCAATCAGGACGGGGCGGCGACCCACGGCATCCCCGCGGGCGGCTGCACGGCGTTCGCCGTGATGCCGGAGGCCTCCGCCGACGGGCACCTGTACCTCGGACAGAACTGGGATTGGTTCCCCGCCGTCCGGGGCGTCGTGCTCCGCGCGGCGCGCGCCGACGGCTTCCGGATGGCCGCCTTCACGGAGGCCGGCATCGTCGGCGGCAAGATCGGCATGAATTCCTCCGGGCTGGGGCTCGTGATCAACGGCCTGCTCAGCTCGCGCGACGACTGGGCGCGCCTGCGCACGCCGTTTCACCTGCGGACATGGCGCATCCTCCACGCCCGCACGCTCGGCGACGCCGTCGCCGTCGTGGAGGACGAGGACCGCTCCTGCTCGGCGAACTTCATGATCGGCCAGGCCAACGGCGCCGCGCACGTGGTGAACCTCGAGGCGGCGCCCCACGCGGTGTGCCGGTGGCATCCGGCGGGCGGCGTGCTGGCACACGCGAACCACTTCCTCGATCCTGCCCGGCTCGGGATCTGGCAGCCGCTGGCCGAGGAGAAGACCTCCACCTACCAGCGCGGCGCCCGGATGGAGGCGATGCTGGAGACCGGCCGGCACGCCCCGCGCACGCCGCGCGCCGAAGGTCCGCGGACCGACAGGCCCGAGGCCGACGAACGGCCCGTCCGGCTCGACGCCCGGGGACTGATGAGCCTGCTCCGCGACCATGCCGGTCGCCCTGATTCAGTTTGCCGGCATCCGAACCCCGCGCTGCCGGAGGAGGAACGGGTGGAGACGGTGGTCTCGGTCATCGAGGATCTTACCGCGCGCCGGTTCTACGTCGCCGCGGGGACGCCGTGCACGCACGACTTCGAGGAGATCGCCCTCTAGCCCGCGCCGCGTGGGCCGGCGTTGAGCCGCCTGGCGCGGGACCCCTGAACGACGGCTGTCATCCTCGGCCTTCGGCTTCCGCCGGGCGCGGCTGCATGCGGCGGGCCATCGCGGAGCGCAGGGCCACCAGCACACACACCGTAAACCCGGCCACCGACGGCAGCACCCCGGGCTGAAACAGAAGCGCCGCCCCGCCGATGAGCGCGATGCGCTCCACGGCGTGCAGCCGGCGCGTGAGGAAGCCCATGACGCCTGCCGAGAGGAAGACGACCCCGATGGCCGCCGTGACGATGTGCAGGACCGCCTCGGACGCGCTGCCGATCAGCAGCAGCGTGGGCATGAAGATGAACCCGAACGGCACCAGGTAGCCGGACAGCGTGAGCTTCATCCCGTGCAGCCCGGTGTCCATCCAGTTCGACCCCGCGATGGCGGACGCGGTGAACAGCGCCATGCCCTCCGGAGGCGTGATGGTGGCCAGCACCGAGTAGTAGAAGATGAACATGTGGGCGGCCAGCGTCGGGACCCCGACCTGCTCGAGCGCGGGCGCGACGGTGGCGGCCGCGATCAGGTAGGCCGCCGTCGTCGGCAACGCCAGCCCGAGGATCAGCGTCGCGGCGACGACGAACAGCAGCACGATCATGGTGTTCCCGCCCGCGGCGGCCACGGCCAGGCTCGAGAACTTCAGCCCGATCCCGGTGAAGACGATCATCGAGTAGATAAGGGCCGAGCACGCGGTGCCCATGGCGGCTTCGAGGGTTTTGCTCCCTCCGTCCGACAGCGCGTCGTAGATCTTCCCCGGGCTCATGCGCGTGCCGGGGTGCAGCTGCGAGGCGAGGATGGTGAGCACCACGACCAGCGCCGCGGCCCGGGGGGCGGGCCATCCGCCGATCACCAGCCAGATGAGGATGCCGAAGGGGATGAGCAAGTGCGCCCGGGTGCGCAGCGCCCGGGCAATGGTCAGGAACCCTTCGTTGAGCTCCTCGGTGCTGAACCCCCGCAGGCCGGCGGAGCCCGCGCTGAAGTACACCGAGGCGCCGATCCCCAGGTAGTAGAGCAGGGCGGGCACCAGGGCGGCCAGCACGATCTGCCCGTAGGGGACGCGGATCAGCTCGGCCATGATGAACGCCGCGGCGCCCATGACCGGCGGCATGAGCTGGCCGCCGGCGCTGCTGGCCACCTCCACCGCGCCCGCCCACGCCGGCGGGAAGCCATACCGCTTCATCAGCGGGATGGTCACCGATCCGGTGATGGCGACGTTGGCCGGGGCGGAGCCGGAGACCATGCCGAACCCGAGGCTCCCCAGCACGGAGACCTGCGCCGGGCCGCCGCGGATCCGCCCGGCCACCCGCATGGCCACGGCGTTGAGCAGATCGGCCAGGCCGGACTTCATCATGACCTGGCCGAGGACGATGAAGACCAGGATGTATGTGGCGGCGACGCCCACCGGCAGGCTCCACATCCCGTCGGACGTGAGGTAGAGGAACCCCAGGACGTCCCGGATCCCGAACCCGGCGTGCCCCCACTGCCCGGGGATCCAGGCCCCGAGCACCGCGTAGCCGATCATGACGAAGACCAGAACCGGCAGGATCCACCCGATGACGCGCCGGGTCGCCTCGAGGATGAGGATGAGCGCGATCACTGCCAGCACCAGCTGGTTTCCCTGGGCGATCCCGCCCTGATACGCGATCGTCGCGGCATTGAGGGCGACGTAGGCCACGGAGACGATGGTGAGGACGATGAGCAGCAGGTCGAGCCCGCGGACCCGCCCGGTCTTGGCCATCGTCTCGAGGAAGATCAGCACGAGCGCGAACAGCACGAACAGAGGCCGCTCGACGAGCAGATCGAGTCCCGCGCGCCAGGCGTCGATGAGGAAGACGATCGCGAACAGGAACGCCGCGGCGCGGGAGATGCGGGTGAGTCGCTGGCCCATCGAACGGCCTCCGCTCGGTGCGTCTAGGTCGGCCCCGTCACCCTGCTGCCGGGCCAGGCCTCACTTCGGCAGGCGGCCTCACTTCGGCAGGCGGCCTCACTTCGGCAGGCGGCCTCACTTCGGCAGGCCGGCCTCACTTCGGCAGGTCGGCCGGCGGCAGCATCTGCGGCGGGATGCGCAGACCCGCCTCCTGGTAGTAGCGCAGCGCGCCGAGGTGCAGCGGATACTGCGTCTGCAGCACGGTGCGGTTGGTCATCCCCTCGGCTTCCTTGTAGATCTTCACGACGGTGGCGAAGTTCGCGTAGACGGTTTTGGTGATCTGGTAGACGAGGTTCGGATCCAGGTCGTGCCGCGCGGCCATGACCGCCCAGGGAGCGAGCACCCGCGCCTTCGCCGCGCCGCGGTACGAGGCCGAGAAGTCCGCCTCCGCGACGGGCACCTGGGGCATCCGCTCGCGCAGCAGGGCGACCTCCTCGTCGGTGAAGGAGAGGACGCGCACCGGGTGCCGCAGCGACACCTCGTTGTAGGCGGGCGCGATGCCGCCGGCGGCGACGACGTCCACCTCATCGTTCTGCAGCGCGCTGGCGGCCTCGCCGTGCGGGTAGTGGTAGACGCGGCTGGGCCGGATGCGCAGCACCTCCAGGAGCCGGGTCCCCAGCTGGTCGGCCAGCGACCCGCGGGTGAGCACGTTGATCCGCTTGCCGGTGAGATCGGAGAACTTCGTGATCCCCGAACTCTGCTTCACGATGAAGTGCACGTACTGCGCCGGGACGGTCGGATACATCTGCAGCGGAAACTTCTTCGCCTCGGCGTAGGGCGCCTGACGCCGCAGGACCAGGAAGCCGTCGGTGCTGACCACGACGGCGATGTCGCCCAGGCCGCCGGCCAGGCGCAGGGCGTTCGCCCCGAGCCCCGGTGTGGCCTGCACCGTGCCCTGCACGACGCCGCCCATGTGCTCGGACATGATCTGGCCGAGGCCGGCCGCCTGCAGATACGGACCGCCGCCGATGATCCCCCCGAGGATCGTGACCCGGACCTGGGCCCGGGCGGTCCCCGCCGTCCAGAGGCCCACCGTGATGACCAGCACGCCGGCCAGCAACCACCGGATGTGAACGCTGCGCACGATTACCCCCTCCTCCGATTTGGCTGGGCTGTGGATTCCCTCACGCGTAGTTCGCAGGGCAAGACGACGGACGCGGCGCGGCGGCCCTCCAGCGCCGCGGCCAGCAGGGACACCGCGGTCCGGCCGAGCTCGTAGGCGGGCACGGCCACGGTGGTCAGCGACGGAACGGTGTACGAGGCCAGCGGCGTGTCGTCGAATCCCACCACCGACACATCGTCGGGGACGCGCAGCCCCAACTCGTGCAGCGCCCTGATCGCGGCGATCGCCACCTGGTCGTTCGCGGCCAGGACCGCCGTCGGCCGGTCGCCGTCCGGACGGCCACGCGCTCCCCGGCCTGACGCACGATGGCCGGCTGAGGCGCGGCTGCCGGGGGAGCGTCCCGGCGCCGTGAACGCGGACCGCACCGCGGCGCCGGCACGGGCGGGCGAGAAGCCCACCTCCGCGACCAGCCCATTCTCAAGCGGGATGCCCCCCTCCGCCAGCGCGCGGCGGAATCCCTTCAGGCGGTCGGCGGCCGTGAGCGAGGCCGGCGGGCCCGCCAGGTGCAGGATGCGGCGGTGCCCGAGCGCGAGCAGGTGGGAGGCGGCCAGCGCGGCGGCCTCCACGTTGTCGATCCGCACCGAGGGGAAGCGCGCCGGATGCCGTCCGATCATCACCACGGGGAGGTCGCCGCCGGTGATCTCGGTCTCCGCCCGTCCGAACGACCCGCCCGCGACGATCAGGCCGTCCACCCGCCGCTCCATCAGCGCGCGCAGGTACAGCCGCTGCTTCTCGGGGTTCCGGTCCGTATTGCAGAGGATGACCGTGCGGCCGGTCGAGCCCACCGCGTCCTCGATCCCGCGCAGGACGGCGGCGTAGTAGGGGTTGGAGACGTCGGGGATGAGGATCCCTAGCGCGGCCGTGCGGTGCGTCAGCAGCGAGCGGGCCAACAGGTTGGGGATGTACGCGAGCTTGCGCGCCGCCGCCAGCACGCGCCGGCGGCCGCGGGCGCTCACGGGGTGGCTGCTCCGGTTGAGCACGCGCGAGACCGTGGCCGGGGACACGCCCGCGGTGCGGGCGACATCCATAATCGTCACGGTCCGCCGCGCGGCCGCATGCGGGGGCGCGCCCCCGGCAGGATGGCGCGCATCGCGGTGGCCGCGTGAGGCGAGGGGGCGCTCGGCCGCCCGCCCGTGGCGCGCCCGGCGGCCCGGGGCCGGCCCGTTCAGGCGAGGGCCCACGCTTCCTCCATCACGCGCTTGGTGTTGGCGATGATCAGCTCCGAGCGCTCGCCCGCGACCAGCGGACGCACCTCCGCGCTGCATACGGGCCGGTCCACCGGGTTGAAGAACTCCTGATCCACCAGCAGCCGGAAGAAGGCGCGGACGTCATCCACCGTCACCTCGCTGTCGGGGAAGTCGAACCGCGGCTGCAGGTCCCCGTAGGCCACGTGGCTGCGGTCCCGCACGTACGCGTTGCCGATGTGCACGTGCACCAGGTACGGCCGCAGCGCCGGGATGACCACGGCCGGGTCCTCCTCCAGGAGGGGGAAGTGCGAGAGGTCCACGAGCAGCCCGAACGACGGGAACGACCGGCGCACGGTCCGCACCACCTCGAGGGCTTCCTGGTACGGGCCGATGAGGAATTCCTTGTCGACGGCCCGGTCGAAGATCTTCAGGGTCAGGCCCGGATTGCCGCATCCCTCCGCAAACTCGCAGAGCTGCAGCAGCGAGTCGACGAGCAGTTTTGTCGCCTCCCCGCGGCGATCCGGCCCCGGGTCCTTGCCGGAGAACACGCGGACCCACCGGGCACCGAGGTGTGCCGCCTCGCGGATGCAATTCTTCATCTGATTCAGGGCGCGGCGGCGCGCGTCGGGATCGAGCGCGTTGATGTTGAGCTTCTGGCTGAACATGGCCGGCTGCGCGGCGTAGCAGACCTCGAGGTGGCTCTGCTCCAGCATGCGGCGGGCCTCGTCGCGCACCAGCGGCTCCTTCATCCATCCGACCTCGATGGCGCTGAAGAAGCTGTCCTCGCAGATCTTCTCCAGGCTCTCCAGGATCGGGCCCGTGCCCAGCTCGATCGGAAACGCCTTGAAGCTCACGATTCCCGGCCGCATGAAGCGTTTCATCGGTGCGTCCATACTTGGCTCCTTCCCCGGGACGCCCGCCCGGGCGTCCCGCCTCCACGAGGGGTCCCGCGTCCGACGCGGCGGCCCTACGGCGTGACCACGACCTTGATCGCGTCCTCGATCCGCTTCTCGAACGTCTCGATGGCCTGGGGCAGCTCATCCAGCGTGAAGCGGTGCGTGATGAACGGCCGGCCCGAGATCTTCCCCTGGGCCATGAGCGCCAGCCCCCGCCTGGTGGCGCTGTTGCCCTCGCCGCGGATCCCGTACAGGTAGATGTTGTTGCGGACGAGGAAGGCCGCGTCGAGCTGCACCGGATCGCTGGCAAACGCCGCCAGGCAGATCCGCCCGCCGCGCTTGGTGGCATAGAGCGCCTGGTTCACGGCGTCGGGCGACCCGGAGCACTCCATCACGAGATCCACGCCGAGCCCGCGCGGCGTAAGCGCCTTCACGGTCTCCACCAGCGGCTCGGTCCGCACGTTGATCACATGATCCGCGCCCAGCTCCCGCCCAAGGCGCAGCCGGCTCTCCCGGGTGCCGGCGAGGATCACCGTGGCGCCCAGCGCCTTCCCGCAGGCCACGGTCATGAGCCCGATCGGTCCCGGCCCGATGACCAGCAGCGTCTCTCCGGCGATCAGGCCCCCGAGCACGTCGAGCCCGTAGATCGAGGTCCCGGCGGTGACCACCAGCGTCGCCTCCTCGAACGAGAGATGGTCGGGCAGGGGAAACGCGGTGTTGATGTGGTTCACGGCGTATTCCGCGAACCCGCCGTCGGTGGTGAAGCCGTTGGCCCGGTGCCCCTTGGCCCGGTAGGAGTAGTTCAGGCAGGAGGTGTACATCCCGTGCCGGCAGCGCTCGCACCGCCCGCAGCCGGCGTGGATCTCCACGACCACCCGGTCTCCGACGGCGAACTCGTCCACGTCCGGGCCGAGGCGCGCGACCGTGCCCACGTACTCATGGCCGATGACGTGCGTGCCGTTGAACGGCAGGGCCCCTTCGATCATCGCCGGCAGCCCCTTGCGGTAGATCTCGATGTCGGTCCCGCAGATCGCCACCGCTTCGACCTTGACCAGGATCTCGGCCGGTCCGGGCGACGGCACCGGTTTGGTCACGGCGCGCAGGTCGCCGGGGCCGAACAAGGCCCAGGCGCGCATCTCCTGCGGGATCGTCCCGACCGTCTCGCGCGTCGGCATCCGTTTCACCTCCCCAGCCATCCCCGTACCACCGTGACGACCTCGTCCACGACCGCCGGCGCGTTGATCTCCGCGTCGAGCTCGACGTAGCGCACGGCGGATCCCTGCAACCCGGCGCGCAGGGCCCGGCGGAAGGCCTCGTTGCCCTCGGCATCCCACAGCGGCCCGCCGCGGCGCCCGACCCGCGACCAGCCGCGCAGGGGATCGATGAAGACGACCGGTCCGCGGGCCGCGCGCAGGCGTCCGGCCATCGCCTCGGCGGCGGCGCGCAACTCGGCGGGGTGGGCCCGGA
>Ga0209172_10006687_pt1 | contig 12557 bp, 12 predicted proteins | sample LarsenN4metaG_FD_184113 | JGI IMG/M metagenome (GOLD analysis project Ga0209172, IMG submission 184113) | Hot spring sediment bacterial and archeal communities from British Columbia, Canada, to study Microbial Dark Matter (Phase II) - Larsen... ... | reverse complement strand
TAGTCCAGGCCCATCATGAAGCCGGTGGCGGTCTGCTTGCCGTAGGCCTCGAGCGGGCCGGTCTTGCTGTAGACGTGGGCGATGCGGATCTCGCCCTTGCCCTGCGCGAAGGCGAGCGTCGGCAGCGCGAGGGCGACGGCGAGGGTGGTCAGCCAGAAGCGGCGGGCGTGGGTCATGCGGCGTGTCTCCGGATCGTTGGGATGGGCGGGCTCGTGGCCCGGTGCGATCCGGTTCGCAAAGCATGTGCCACGAGGCCCGGGGTTAACCCGCAGCGCGCGCTCAGCGCGGCATCGAGCGCATCAGCGGCAGTTGCGGCGATGGCGTGGTGACGTGCGCATCGAATGGATGGCTCAGGCGCGGAAACCCGGCCAGGATGCGCAACACGTAGGCGCGCGTCTCGGCGTAGGGCGGCACGCCGCGATAGCGGTTCACCGCGCCCTCGCCGGCGTTGTACGCGGCGGCGACGAGCTGCACGTTGCCCTCGAAGTAGGCCATCAGCCAGCGCAGGTAGGCCATGCCGCCGCGGATGTTCTGCTCCGCGTCGTAGGGGCGGCTGACGCCGAAGCGCTCGGCCGTCTCCGGGATCAGTTGCATCAGGCCCTTGGCGTTCTTGGGCGAGAGCGCGATCGTGTCGTAGTTCGACTCGACCTTGATGAAGGTGAGCACCAGCGCGGGCGACAGCTTGTACTGCGGCGCGTGCTTCTTGACGATCTCGACGATGTGCTTCGGCGCATCGGGCGGGATCACCTCCGCCTGCGGCGCAGGCGCGCGGGCCGCGGGCGGCGCCATCTGGGGCGGCGTGCGGTCGATCATGCACTCGGGCAGGTAATTCGGCGGACCGCCCACGCGCGCCAGCATGGCGACGGCCTGCTCGAGGCCCTGCTCCGCGGCCGCATGGAAGAAGAAGGCGGCCGTGGCGTCACTGCGCTCGACGCCGCGGCCGTTGGCGTACATCCACCCGAGGTTGAACTGCGCCTCGGCGTCCCCCAGGCGCGCGGCCTTGCAGTACAGCTCGGCGGCCTTGACTGGATCGCGCTCGACGCCCTCCCCGTTCTCGTAGCCCAGTGCCTCCTGGCGCAGCAGGGCCCGGACGCTGCGCTCCTGCTCGGTCTCGGCCGTGCGCACCGCGCCTGTCGCCGGCGCAGCGAGCAGCGCGCAAGCGAGCACCTGCACGAGAGTCGTACAGACTTGCGCGGTCGGGCGTCCGATAGCCGGACACTGTCTGCGGTTCGGACATGACTTGCTCATGTCGCCAGCTTCTCGTAGAGCGTGGCCCTGGAGATGCCCAGCAGGCGCGAGGCCGCCAGCTTGTTGCCGCCGGTGGCCTGGAGCGCCTCGCGGATCGCCTGCGCCTCGAGCTCGGCGATGGCCTGCGGCAACGACTTGACCCCGGCCACCCGCGGCGTGGCGGGAGCCGGCGGCGGCACGTCGGGCAGCGCCGCGGGCGCAGCCCCCTCGTGCACGCCGAGCACCGTGGCGAAGTGACGCGCGCCGAGCACGAGGTCGTCCGTCATCAGGCTGGCCTGCTCAAGCGCGTTGCGCAGCTCGCGGATGTTGCCCGGCCAGGGCTGGCGCGCGAGCAGCTCCAGGGCGTCGGGCGCCAGCGACTTGTGCGGCATGCTGCTGCGCCGCGCGATGTCGTCCGCCAGCGCATCGGCCAGCGCCTCCAGGTCGGAGAGCCGCTCGCGCAGCGGCGGCACGCGAATCGGCAGCACGTTCAGCCGGTAGTAGAGATCGGCGCGGAAGCTGCCCTCGCGCACCATGGCCGCGAGGTCGCGGCTCGTGGCCGCGATCACGCGCACGTCGACATGCTGCACCTGGTTGCTGCCCAGAGGCTCCACCTCCTGTTCCTGCAGCACGCGCAGCAGCTTGGCCTGCAGCGGCAGCGGCATGTCGCCGATCTCGTCGAGGAACAGCGTGCCGCCGTGCGCCAGCCTGAACTTGCCGTCCCGGCCCTTGCGATCGGCGCCGGTGTAGGCGCCGGGCGCCACGCCGAAGAACTCGGCCTCGAGCAGACTGTCCGGCACGGCTGCGATGTTCACGCCCACGAAGGGAGCCGCGGCGCGCGCGCTGGCGGCGTGGATGGCGTGCGCGAGCAGTTCCTTGCCCGTGCCGGTCTCACCCAGCAGCAGCACCGTGCTGTCGGTCTGCGCCACGCGGCGCGCCTGGCGCTTCACCTCCATCGCGGCAGGACTGGCGCCGATGAAGCCGGCGATGGTGTGCTTGGGCCGGCGCTCGCGCGTCAGGTGCTCGGCGAGCTGCCGGCGCGCCCGGTCGAGGTCGCGCTGCAGGCGGCTGAACTTGGCGATCAGCGGCTGCATGGTGGTCTCGGGATGGTCGAGCAGCACCATGCCCATCGCGCCGATCACCTGGCCGGCGGCGTCGCGCAGGGGCAGCCGGCTGACGAGGAAGGTGCCGGCCTGGTTGGTGAGCAGGTCCACGAGGATGGGCTGCCCGGTCTCGATCACCTGCGCCATCAGCGTGTTGGGCACCACCTCCTCGACGCGCCGGCCGACGAAGTCGCGCTCCTCGTGGCCCAGCGCGGGCAGGAAGCGCTTGTAGCCCTCGCTGATCCAGACGATGCGGTGCGCCCGGTCGACCACCATCATGCCCATGGCGGTCTGCGCGAAGGTGTCGAACATCGATTGGGCCGCCAGGCGCAGCAGGCTGTCGGCGTCCAGCGGCAGGCGGGGGTCGTGGGCGTTCATCGCGGCAGTGTCCGGAAGGCAGGCACTGTAGCCCGGACGCGCGCGCGCGCCACCCCCGCGAGCGAGGCCGGCTTCCACCATTGATGCGCCGGGGTGTGGGCGCTAGCATGGCTACAAACGGACACAAGTCCGTGGGGAGGCCGAGGATGGTGCGCAGGCAGTTCGTCGTGGCGGGTCTGACCCTCACCCTGTCCGTCGCGGCGTCGGCCCAGGTGACGGTGCTGCGCCCGTACACCGAGAAGGAGAACCCGAACACCCCGGTGCGCGGACATGCGGTGGTCGGCGTGGCGCTGGTGCCGCGCGCGGACGACCAGGAGAAGGAGCGCCTGTTCGTCTACACGCCCCGTCGCCAGGGACAGACGCTGAGCGTCGACGTCACCACGGCCAACGGACGCGTGCAGGGCGAGGCGCTGGTCCGGCTCGACGGCCCGGCTGGGCATGCAGGCGACTGGACCGAGCTTGCCGTGCCCAAGCGGTTCCGGCGCTCCGACCCCGAAGGCCTGGCCGTCGGCGTGCAGACCCCCGGCGATGCGAACGGTGCCTTCTACATCGCCTCCTGGGGTCGGGCGCCGCAAGGCCGCCTCGACGACCTGGAACTGTGGGTGTACGTCAACCGCGGTCGCTCGCCGCAGGCCGTGCTGTACTGGAATCCGGACGAAGGCAAGGGCCAGGCCTGCACGACCGTCACCTCGACGACGAACCTGCGCTTCAACGCCATCTGCAAGGTCCGCTTCGGCGACGTGCGCCCGAATGGCCGCCTGACGCTGGTGCGACGTGACGGCGGAAGCTCCCAGCCCCAGGACGTGGTGCTGGTGCGGTGAAGACGCCGCAACGAAGGGGCCTTGCGCCCTCGCTGTCGGACTGGTCGGTCCAGCGGCTGCGCAAGCTGCTCGGCTGGCCGGGCCTGGGCCTGATCCCCATTGCGCTGGCCGCGCTGATCACGGCCAGCGGGGCGGCGGAATCGAATTTCAGCATCTCGGCCCACACCGAAGTGGTGGCCGTCGAACCGTCCTGCGCACTCACGCTGAACTGGTCGCTCGCCGCCGGCGCGCTCACCGGCCTGGCCGCCGACCCGCTCGCCAAGCCGCAGGCCTGCGGCGACGGACAGCATGCCGTCGGCCTGACCCTGCGCGCAGGTTCGCGTGCCGTGCTCGAACAGCTGCCGACGGGCCAGTGGCAGATCGAGGTCTCGCGCTCGGAGCGATACGCCAGCTGCGCCAGCGACATCGGCGGCGGCCGGCCGGTGTTCGAGGCGCGCGCCGGCGACCAGCCCTGTGCGGCCGATCTGGCGGGACTCACTTACCGCTCGGCGACGTCCCAGGGGAACGACGGCGCGCAGCCGCAGGCGTTCGCCCATCTGCTGGAAGGACGGGTCGTGGTCGGCGCGCCGGTGCTGGACCCGGGAGGATGGTCGGCACCGGCCGCCACGGTGCTGCGCGAGGCGCGCATCCAGGCGCGCATCAAGGACCCTGTCACGCAAGGCTCGATCTCGGTGCTGGACGAGACGATCGAGACCGGCTCGACCATCGACACCGCCCCCCTCGAGACCGTGGCTGCGCCGTCCGCACGCGGCTTCGTGCGGCCGCACAAGGACGGCGGGCTGATGGTGCTGGCACACGTGACGGGCAGGCACGTCGGCGTGACGCCGCATGCCGGCGAGCGCCGCGACGTCTCGGTGTCGCGCTGGTCGCAGATGCTGGTCTCGCCCTTCCTTCAGGCCCTGCTGCTGGCCTTCGGCGTGGTGGTGTGGTCGGCGGGGGCGATCGGCTCCGCCGACACGCTGCGCGAGAACGCCGGCGAGGCCGACAAGGATTCCGATGACCGCAAGGCGCTCGATGCGCTGCAACGACGTTTCGAGGACAAACCGTGACGAACCATCGCGCGACTCGCGCCGCCTGCGCGGCATGGCTGCTCTTCGCCCCGGCCACGGCGCCGGCCCAGCCGGTCGACGTGCGCCAGGGCCAGGAGGTCGGCTCGGGCTACGTCTTCCGCCGCGGCGAGGGCTGCGCCGTGCTGACGGCGGCGCACGTGGTCCCGCACGAGGTCGGCGCGATCACCGTGACCGACCGCAGCGGCGCGAAACGCGGCGGCCAGCGGGTGTATGCCAACCCGGCGCCGGACGTCGACGTCGCGCTGATCGACCTGCCGGGCTCGACGGCCGCGCAGTGCCCGGAGCGCTGGCCGGACAGCGCTTGGCTGGCCGGCGCCAGGCTCAGCAGCCGCACCCTGTTCGAGGCGGTGCGCCACGAGCCTGGCGGACGCGAGACCATCGTGACGATGCGCTATGCGGGCGGCACGGCCAACACGCTCTCGCTCGCCCCCGTGGATCGCACGACCATCATGCAGTCGGACAGCGGCAGCATCGTGCGCCGGGACGGGCGCATGGCCGGCATCGTGACGAAGGTCGACCCCGCCACCGATCGTGTCGAGGTGCTGCGTTTCGATCTGATCGACAAGCTGCTCGGCGACCGCTTCCGCGCCGCGGCGACCGCAGCGGCCGTGCAGGTCGACGGCGTGTTCCAGCGCGGGCGCGCCCACCCGAACTGGTCGGCCTACCTGCGCGCCTGGGTCGGGGAGAGCACGGGCCGGCTGATCGTGCCCGCCCAGGATCCGAGTGCGCGCTGCCGCATCGCCATCGACGTGCTCGAGTGGAAGAACGTGCAGATCCCCAACCCGGAGTACGACAGCGTGCGTCAGCAGGACTGCCGGCTGACCGGCAAGTTGTTCGGCAAGACCGCGCTGGCGCGCTGCGAGGAGCAGAAGCGCAGTGCCATCCAGACCACGCCGCGCGCCCTGCCGGGCTATGCGATGAGCATGGAGATCCGCATGACGCCGCGCAGCGGCCCGATGCTGACCCGCCTCGCCTCGGGGACCGTGCCGGTGCAAAGCGGCCAGCGCGCCCGCACGGCAGACGACGAGTTCAACGCCATGCAGGCGGTGATGGCGCCGGCGGCCCAGGACATGCTGACCACGGGCGTCTGCGACTGAAGCGACGCCCGCTGCCGCGGGTCAGGGCATCCCAGGGCTTGTAATTACTAATAATTGATTCTAAGGTGGCGGCATGGCCGACCCCATCCCGCTGCGCCCCTCTTCCCTGCGCGAAGAAGTGGCCACCCGGCTGCGCAACATGATCTTCGAGCGCCAGCTCGCGCCCGGCCAGTGGATCGACGAGCTGGCGCTGGCGCGCGACTGGCAGATCAGCCGCACGCCGCTGCGCGAGGCGCTCAAGGTGCTGGCCGCCGAAGGCTTGGTGGTGCCGGTGCCGCGGCAGGGCTGCAAGGTGGCGGAGATGTCCGAGGACGAGGCGGACGAACTCCTGCCCATCATGGCGCTGCTGGAGGGCCGCTGCGCCTACGAGGCGGTGCGCAAGGCCGGCGACGCCGACATCCGCCGCCTGCAGCAACTGCACGCGCAGCTCGAACGGCATGCGGCCGCGCGGGACGTCGAGGCGTACTACCGCGCCAATCACGAGTTCCACAGCGCCGTGCAGGCCCTGGCGGGCAACCGCTGGCTGGATCGCGCCACCGGCGACCTGCGCCGCTTCGTGCGCCTGCTGCGCGGCCGCCAGTTGCACTGGCCCGGGCGCATCGAGGCCTCGATCAACGAACACCGCGTGCTGCTCGACGCCATCGTGCAGCGCGACGCCGCGCGCGCCGAGCGCGTCATGCACGACCACCTGATGGCGCAGCTCGCCGCGCTGAAGGCGCTGCGCCAGCACGAGCGCAGCCAGGGAGCACCGCATGCTGGATGAACTGAAGAGCGCGGCTCGCATGCTCAACGGCGCGCGGCACCTGCGCGCTGTGCTGATCGACTGCCGGCGCCTGCTCTCCGAGCGCGGCGAGGCGAACAGCGTGGCGATCGCGCGCGACCTCGTGGCGCGCTTCCGAGAACTGCCGGAGGACGCGCAGGCAAGCTTCTTCGAGCGCCTGTCGCGCGACTTCAGCCCCGACCCCCAGGCCGTGCTGCAGACCGCGCAGGCCTATGCCGCGGCGCCCAACGCCGCCAACCTGCAGCGCCTGACGCAGGCCGCCGAGCCGCCGCGCCAGGAGCTGCTGCGGCGCATCAACCGGTCGCCCGGCGGCACCGGCAGCATCGTGGCCATGCGACGCGCCCTGCTGCAGCGCATCGCCCAGCAGCCCGAGCTGCAGGCGGTGGAGGCCGACTTCCTGCACCTGCTGTCGAGTTGGTTCAATCCCGGCTTCCTCGAGCTCAAGCGCGTCGACTGGAACTCGCCCGCGCAGCTGCTCGAGCAGATCATCCGCCACGAGGCGGTGCACCAGATCGACGGCTGGGACGACCTGCGGCGCCGCCTCCAGCCCGACCGCCGCTGCTTCGCCTTCTTCCACCCGCAGCTGCCCGACGAGCCGCTGATCTTCGTCGAGGTGGCGCTGCTGCCAGCCATGCCGGCGGCGATCGCGCCGCTGATCGACAAGAGCTCGGCGCCGCTGCCGCCGAGCCAGTTCAAGGTGGCGGCCTTCTACTCGATCAGCAACTGCCAGCCGGGCCTCAAGGGCGTGTCGCTGGGCAACTTCCTCATCAAGCGCGTCGCCGAGGAACTGCAGCGCGAGCTGCCGCAGATCAAGACCTTCTGCACGCTCTCGCCCATCCCCGGCTTCGCGCGCTGGGTGCGCGCCGGCGCCGCCTGCGAAGGCCTGCCCAAGGCGCGCGCGCAGCGCCTCGCCGAGGCGCACGCGGCGGTGCTCGAAGCCTGCGGCGGGGAGCTCGACCGCCTCAGCCAGGCCGCCACGCTGCGCACCCTGCCCGAGCCGGCGGCCGGCGCGCTCCTGCGCCTGGCCGCGTACTACCTCGGCTGGCACGCCACGCAGCCCGGGGGCGACCCGGTGGCACGCTTCCACCTCGACAACGGCGCGCGCCTGGAGCGGCTCAATGCGCTCGGCGACCTCTCCGAGAAGGGGCGGCGCCAGTCCTACGGCATGATGGTCAATTACCTCTACGACCTGGACAAGGTCGAAGCCCACCACGAGAAGTTCGTCCACGGAGAAGTGGCACAGTCACGCCTCCTGACGTCGTTGCTCTGAAGCCATAACCTCCCGGAGACACCCATGCAAGCTTCCCGACCCTCGACCCTGCGCCGCGCCTGGCTGGCCCTCGCCGCCCTGGGCGTGCTCGGCGTGCCCACCCTCGCCGCCGCGCAGGGCTGGCCGACCAAGCCGGTGACCATCGTCGTGCCCTTCCCCACCGGCGGCGGCACCGACGCCTTCGCGCGGCCGCTGTTCGCACAGATGACGAAGAACATGGGCAAGCAGTTCGTGATCGACAACCGGGGCGGCGCCGGCGGCACCGTGGGCGCGAGCCTGGCGGCCAAGGCGCCGCCGGACGGCTACACCTTCTTCATGGGCGCGGTGCACCACACCATCGCGCCCTCGATGTACCCCAAGCTCGACTACAACCTCGAGGCCGACTTCGTGCCGGTGGGGCTGATCTCCAGCGTGCCGCAGGTGATCGTCGTGAACCCGCAGCGCGTGGCCGCCAACGACCTGCCCGGCCTGCTCGACTTCATCCGCAAGAACCCGGGCAAGCTGAACTACGCCTCGGCGGGCAACGGCACCTCGCACCACCTGGCCGGCGAGCTGTTCAAGCTGCAGACCAAGACCTTCATCACCCACATCCCCTACCGCGGCGCCGGCCCGGCGCTGCAGGACCTGATCGCGGGCCAGGTGGACATGATGTTCGACGGCCTGGGCTCCTCGGCCTCGCACATCAAGGGCGGGCGCATCAAGGCGATCGCCGTGGCCAGCGAGAAGCGCGCCCCCGGCTTCCCCGGCGTGCCGACCTCCAAGGAGGGCGGCGTGCCCACCTACCAGGTGTCCACCTGGTACGGACTGTGGGCGCCCAAGGGCACGCCCAAGGAGGCCATCGACGCGATGCAGGCCGAGATGAAGAAGGCGCTCAACTCCGAGGAGCTCAAGGCCACCTGGACGGGCCTGGGCACCGAGACGCCCAACCTCTGGGGCGCGGATTTCGGCAAGTTCGTCTCCTCGGAGGTGAAGCGCTGGGCCGAGGTGGTGAAGGCCTCCGGCGCCAAACTGGACTGACGCGGCAGGCCGCGCGCACCATGGCCGGAACGATCTCGCTCGCGCCCTCGGACGCGCCGGGGGTCGCGCTGCTCACGCTGGCCAATCCGGCCAAGATGAACGCCATCGACATCGCGATGTGGCGCGAGCTGCACGCGCTGGTGCTGCACCTGCAGGCACTGCCGCCGGCCGAGGCACCGCACGCGGTGATCGTGCGCGGGGCGGACGGCCACTTCGCGGCCGGCGGCGACATCGTCGAGTTCGCCGGCTTCCGCTTCGAGGAGGCCGCGCTGCGCGACTTCCACGAGAACGTCGTCGCGCCCGCGCTGCACGCGCTGCTCGACTGCGACGTGCCGCTGATCGCGCAGATCGAGGGCAACTGCATCGGCGGCGGGCTGGAGATCGCCGCCTGCTGCGACATCCGCGTGTGCGGCGAAGGCAGCCGCTTCGGCGCGCCGATCGCCCGGCTGGGCTTCCCGATGGCGCCGTTGGAGCTCGAGGTGGTCGCCCGCGTCGTGCCCGAAGCGGTGCTGCGCGAGATGCTGCTCGAGGCGCGCCTGTACCCCGCCGCCGCGGCCCTGCACCACGGCCTGGTGCACGCGGTCGTGCCGGACGCGGAGGTGGCCGCGCACGCACTGGCGCGCGCCCGGGCGATGGCGCAGCTCTCGCCGCAGGCAGCGCGCATCAACAAGCGCACGCTGCGCCAACTGGCGGCGGGCGGGCCCGGCGAGGCCGAGCGCCTGGCCCACTATGCCTACGCGCCCAGCGAAGAGCACCGCGAAGGCGTGATGGCCTTCATCGAGAAGAGAACGCCGCGCTTCCAGAGGGGATGACGCGGCCCGGAGATTCCCCATGCATCAGAACCAGAACCTGTTCGTCGCCCTGCGCGACGCCTTCCCGTCCGACCTCGACGCCACCGCCATCGAAACCGCCGACGGCGCGGGCGCGCCGCTCTTCTACACCTGGCGCGACCTCGAGCGGGCCACGGCCATGATGGCCAACCTGCTCGATTCGCTCGAGCTGCCGGCCGGCGCCCGCGTCGCGGTGCAGACCGAGAAGTCGGTGGAGGCGCTGCTGCTGTACCTCGCGGTGCTGCGCGCGGGCTATGTCTACCTGCCGCTGAACACCGCCTACCAGGCCGCCGAGATCGAGTACTTCATCGGCAACGCCGAGCCGAGCGTCGTGGTCTGCTCGGGCAAGAACTTCGGCTGGGTGTCGAAGATCGCCTTCCGCTGCGGCACCGCCCACGTCTTCACGCTCAACGAGGACCGCACCGGCACCCTGCTCGACCGCGCGGCGGTGCAGCCCGACACCCACACACCGGCGCAGAAGTGGGCCGACGACCTTGCCGCCATCCTCTATACCAGCGGCACCACCGGGCGCAGCAAGGGCGCGATGCTGACGCACGGCAACATGCTGTCCAACGCCCGGGTGCTGAAGGACTACTGGGGATGGGCGAAGGGCGACGTGCTGATCCACGTGCTGCCGATCTTTCACGTGCACGGCCTGTTCGTGGCCTCGCACGGCGCGCTGATCAACGGCAGCAAGATGATCTGGTTCGCGAAGTTCGACCCGGCCGCGGTGGTCAGGCGCTTGCCCGAGGCGACGGTCTTCATGGGCGTGCCCACGCTCTACGTGCGCCTGCTCGGCGAGGCCGGCTTCGGCCGCGAAGCCTGCCGCAACATGCGCCTGTTCGTGGCCGGATCGGCGCCGCTGCTGATCGAGACCTTCAACGAGTTCCGCGAGCGCAGCGGCCACACCATCCTCGAGCGCTACGGCATGAGCGAGACGGTGATGCTCACCTCCAACCCCTACCACGCGAAGGACGGCGAGCGCCGCGGCGGCACGGTGGGCTTCCCGCTGCCCGGCGTGGGCCTGCGCGTCAGCGACGACAAGGGAGCGCCCTGTCCGACCGGCGAGATCGGCGGCATCGAGGTCAAGGGCCCGAACGTCTTCAAGGGCTACTGGCGCATGCCGGAGAAGACCAAGGAAGAGTTCACCGCCGACGGCTGGTTCAAGACGGGCGACGTCGGCAAGATCGACGAGCGCGGCTACGTGACCATCGTCGGCCGCAGCAAGGACCTGATCATCACCGGCGGCTACAACGTCTACCCGGCCGAGATCGAGGGCTACCTCAACGAGATGGAGGGCGTGGCCGAGAGCGCGGTGATCGGCGTGCCGCACCCCGACTTCGGCGAGGGCGTGGTGGCGGTGGTGGTGCCCAAACCCGGCGCGAAGCCCGAGCCCGCCGCGCTCATCGCCGCGCTGAAGGGCAAGATCGCCAACTTCAAGGTGCCCAAGCACTGCTTCGTGGTCGACACGCTGCCGCGCAACACCATGGGCAAGGTGCAGAAGAACCTGCTGCGCGAGCAGCACAAGGCGCTCTTCACGGGCTGAGCGCGGCTGCGGGGTCGGGCCGGTGATCGCGGCGTGCGTTCGCGGGCGGCACCGCCTGCGCGCGGATCGCGGTGGGCTCGATGCCGAACATGCGCCTGTGGGTGCGGGTCAGGTGCGCCGAGTCGGCGAAGCCGGCCTCGTGCGCGGCATCCGTCCATGAGGCGCCGGCCATCACCGACTCGATCGCCAGGTTGATGCGCAGCCACAGCAGGTAGGCGCGGAACGAGCATCCCGTCGCGGCCACGAACAGGTGGCGGAAGCGGCTCTCCGAGAGTGCCGCGACGGCAGCCGCCTCGCCGAGCGTGACCGGGCGGCGCACGTTCGCGCGCACATGCTCCAGCGCGCGGGCCAGGCGCGCATCGAGCGCACGGTCCGGCTCGGTCGTGGCGCCGGCCAGTCGCGCCACCGCGCGGCTGGCGGCGTCCACCATCGGCTCGCGCGTCGGCGTCGCAGCGAAGACCTGGAACAGCTGCCGCGCCACCGCGCAGGCGTCCTCTGCCGCGATGCGCGCCACCGCCGTGCCGCCGAATCGCTGCGACAAGGCGCGCCCGGCGCGGCTTTCGGGCTCGACGAAGAGGTGCGCCACCGCCAGGCCGTCCACCTCGAACTGGTGGCTGCAATGGCTGGGCACGAGTGCGCCTTCATAGCTCTGCCAGTCGCCGGCCTCTGCGGTGCGGAAGCGGAAGCAGCCGGCCGGGGCGACGACGAGCTGGTGGGCATGGTGCGCATGCCATTGCGTGCGGCCCTGGCCCTGGCCGATCCACAGGCTGCCACCTTGCCAGAAGTAGATGCGCCCGGTGGACGCGTTGCTGCGCGTCATCGGTTCGGGCGCGGCCGCCGGCGCGCCAACGCGAAGCGACGTCATCGCGGGCGCCGCGCCAATTCAGCCGCTTCGTTCAAGTCGGCCCGGCGGCGGGCCGGAAGAATCACCCTCGCTTCAACGAATCCGGGATGCTCCACGATGAACCTCTCCTTCCGCTTCGCCGGCCGCATCCGGCCGTTCGTGCGCTACGAGCTCAACGCCGCGGCGCGGCATGACGCGCTGCACGAGCCGGCCACGGCCTTCCGCCATCTCGAGCGCGCCCATGTGCTCGGCCAGACCTCCACGGTCGAGCACGTGCGCGTGCACGCGGCGATGCTGCGCTGGGCCTGGCGCCACCGCCAGCTCGCGGAGGCGCTCGGCCAGGCCTGGCGCCTCGCCGGCGCCCTGCTCAAGACCTGGCTGCGGGTGCCCACCGGCAACACCGGCGGCGCCGGCGTGAGCGGCTTCGCGCGCATGCCGGTTCCCCCAGACCTGCAACGCCTGATCGACGCGGCGCGCCGCTAGGAGTCTGCGCGGCAGAACCGGGCAGTTCCTGATGCCGGCTGGCACGTGGCATGCGTTGATGGGGCATGGCTGGAAGCTATCGCCCCTACG
>Ga0209172_10006686_pt1 | contig 12558 bp, 6 predicted proteins | sample LarsenN4metaG_FD_184113 | JGI IMG/M metagenome (GOLD analysis project Ga0209172, IMG submission 184113) | Hot spring sediment bacterial and archeal communities from British Columbia, Canada, to study Microbial Dark Matter (Phase II) - Larsen... ... | reverse complement strand
TGCTCGCCGCTTGCCCGCGCTCATCGCCGCACAACCCGCCGCGCCCAACGTCACCGATCTCCTACCCGACCACTGGCGCCAAGCTCACCCCAACGCCCACCTCCACACCAACCGCCCCGCGTGACCACCTGTAGTTCGCCGGACGGTTACAGCCGCTTGTAATAAATCGCCAGGCCTTGCTGGTCGTACCAGAGCACCTTCAGCAACTGCCCGCCGCGGTTGCGAAACACGAACAGGTGGCCCGACAGCGGATCGCGCTGGAGAAACGCCCGCACGACTTCGGCCAGCGCGTCGAAGCTCTTCCGCATGTCGACCGGCGTGGTGGCCACCCAGACTTGCACGTCGCCCAGTTCGCCGATCATCGCGCGCCTCGCGTTTCCAGAGCCTGCACCAGCTCCGCGATCCGCGCCGCCGCCATCGCTCCCGGTAACCGCAACACGCAGCCGCCGGCCAGCTCGATCGTGATCGCGCCTGCGCACGCGAGCACGCCGGCGCCTTGGATCGCGCCGTCGCCTCGCGCCGCGCTTGTCACCACCGCCGGCACAAACGCCAGCTCCGGCGCCCGCCCAGCCGCGGACGCCGGCTGCCGCTTCATTGACGGCGGCGCCACGGTCGCGCGCGACTGCCCGCGCTGCGCCGCCTGACCCCGACGTGCCGCGACCTGGCCGTCGCGCTCTGCGATCGTTCGCCGCCAACTGTGAAGCGCGCTCTCGGCGAGCCCTTGCTGACGACAAAACGCCCGCACGTTCAGGCCGCTCGCCCTCTGTTGCGCGAGCGCCTCGCGCCACCACCGCTCCTTCGCCACATCCCGCACGCGCTTCCCCATCGACCACCTCCGGACACTTGAGATGGCCGCCAGTGAACCACGCGTCCAGCGAAAAAAGAAGCTGTGGTCCGCGGAGCGGACACGGAGTACTATTCTTTCTCGATAGCAACCTCTTCCCTTGGGATAGGGCGCAGTTTAATGTCGCGAAACCAAGCAGGAACATCTGCATTTTCGATTTGAATGCCAAGCCCATTCGACCTAACGTCGAACCATCGCTCGACCAACGATTTCCATGGTTCCATTTCCGTGTCCACAAACGCGCCATCAAGTAAATTGACCTCTACGACCTTTTCTCCGTTGAGCCAATGCTGAATCTTCGGACCCTCGTAAACAAGTCTACTCTTGTTCCATTTGCCTGGGGCTCGCAAAGCGTCCTTGCTAGGAGCCATGCTAACGCTTTTTCCACTGAATTTAACGGGCACACTGACTTCGACAGTCTTAACGCAGACTCTCCGTCCAGCTGCAAAACAACCACACACGAGCGACCCAGTCCATCCATGCTTGACTGATGCGCCCGCAGTTGACAAAGTGACATGCCCCTGCAACCCAGTGGCATTCATCGGGGCTTCCTTCCACTCGAAGCGAAGCTCAAAGTCTGCTGGAGCGGCATTGCGCCATGTAAGTGCAGGGAAACCAATGGACTCCTTTGGGAAATAGATTGCACCATCCTGTACTTTCCAAGGGCCATCCTTCAAGTCCAGCCCACTTGTCGCTGGCTCCCATCCTTCAAGATCGCGGCCATTGAAAAGAAGTTCAAAACCCGCGTCTTTCTCTTCGTTTGTGAGCACGTTCGGGTTGCTGTCCTGCGCAAACGTGTCGCCGCCACACGCGGCAAGTACAGTGATTGCACCGATCACGCGTTTCGTCCAAGCGACCACAGCTGACATTTGGACCTCCTTCAAAAGAGTTTCCAAGTCTTACCGCTGCTCCACTGCCCCAGCGGCCCCGTCCACGTGACCTGGTAACCAAAGTTGAATCCTTGCCATTCAAACTTAGGCTGGTCAACAGTGATGCTGCCGTCCGGGTTGACAGTGGCGCAAAGCTTCGCTTTGAGTGCCGCTGACCCCACGAGGCTAGCCTCAGCTCGCAACCCCGGCGTTTGCGAGAGGGCCGTAACGTCCGCTGCAATTTGCGTTCGCGCAGTGCTGCACGACCTTCTCGGAGCGATCCGTCGTGCGCCAGGACACGTAGAATAGCTGAAATGTAGATCGTGGCTAACATCAAAATCGGCCGTCAACGTCGCAATCACGCCAAACTGAAGGAGTCTGGCGCGAAGCGACTTGTCTCCGAGCTCAATCAGGCCCCATTTCTTCTGTGCCCACAAATTGACGCCAAAGATTGCTCTAAACTGTACATCAACCTCCTGTCCAGCACTGCCATCCGCGCAGCAGACTTCGCACCTCGTGGTCATGGAATTTGACGAATATGTTAATGTAAGTGACCCTGCCCATCCGCGCGGTAATGGCACTCTACCGGTGCTGACTGACCGTTGTTTTGTGTCTTGAATCTCAACGACGCAATCGCCCGGTTTCGCCCCAAGCGCATCGGTCCACGTCAATGGATCGCCAAGACAATATTCGTAAAGGTTCTCTCCTCCTCCATACCCAATCGGATCCCTTGTCACCCACCGCCCGAGCCCCGGGTCGAGGTACCGATGCCGCACCTGGTACAGCCCAGTCTCCGCGTCGGCTCGATAGCCGCAGTAGGTGATGGGGTTCAGGTAATCGCTCACGCCATCGGCGTCGTTGGCGAAGCTGGCGTCCAGCACCGTGGTCATGCCGTAGGGGTCATACTCGTACCGCTCTTGGACGGTGCCGCTGCTGTTCACCAGGGCCGTGATGTTGAAGTTGGCGTCGTGCGTGAAGTATTGCGTGGCGATGCTCGCGCCGTCGACGTTGTCGTCGTAGTAGCGGATGGCTGGGGCGTCGACATGGTACTTATGCCACACCCACTGCTCCAAGGGATCGGTGTCGCCGTTTTTTCTAACTTCGACGACTTGCCATTGGTGGTTGTAGTAGTAGTTGTAATTGACGTCGGGCGAGGCGGCGATGTCGTTCTTGTAGGTGCGCTCGTTGAGGCCATTGTACTCGTAGGAATTGACTGTGGTCCACGTCGTGGTGTTGGTGGGCGATTCCTCCACCTTCACCAGCCGCTGCCAGGCGTCGTAGGTGTATTTGAACTTGCGGCCATTCGCATCGCTGTCCTTGGGCGCCGAGGGCTTGGGTCCGGTGGCCATGTTGCCAGCGGCGTCGTAGGTCGGGTCGTACCAGTTGTCGCCGGTCGAAGCCGTGATGCCGGTGATTTCATTCACCACGTTGTGGGTCCGGGATTGATTCAAGTTCGTCGTGCCGCTCGTTTTCACCACCAGGCCGCTCCAATTGCCGAGCGCATCGAGCGTCCAATCCTGTTCGCGCGCAGGCGTCCCCGTGATGGTAGTGCCGGAGAGCGTTCCCTTGTCGAATGTCTTCAAGCGTTCGAGACCATCGTAGGTCCAGGCTTGGTCTTTCGTGTTCGTGGCGTAGATCGCGGCGTCGATATCGCGGAACTTGGGGTTGCCGGCATAATCGTACTCGTACTTGAAGCGGTCGACGTCGGCCGTGGTGGTGCCATCGGTGTAGCCGTCCCAGAACTGGTCTTTGACGCGCCCAAAACGGTCCCAGCCGCCGTAGTTGGCGGTCGAGGTGAAATAGTTGAGCTTCAGGTTCACCTGCTGGGCGTCGGCGATCGCCATCCGCCCCGCGCCGTTATAGCTGTACAGCTCCAGCACCGCGCCCGGACTGCCGCCGCTGTCTTCGTTGATCTGCTGCACGCGATGCAGCAGATCGTCCACGGCGCCGGCCGTGCCATAGGTGTAATGCACGATCCGACCGTTCGGGTACGTGACCTGCTTGAGCCGCCGGCCGTTGGTGAAGATGCTGCTCGTGGCCGAGGTGTCGTAAGCGAATTGCACTTTGGGCGATTGACTCATGCCGCTCGTGACCGCTTCGCCGCCGTTGTCCTGCCAGCGCGTGATGAGCGCGCCCATGTCGTCGTAGGCGAAGTAGACTTGGTTCATGACCATGCTGGCGTCGGGATTGTCGGTCACATTGGGGTGGCTGGTGACCTTCTGCCGCCGCTGCATGTTGTCGTAGCCGTAAGTGATCGAACGGAACGACGTATCGACCCCCGAGCCGAGCGTGCCGGCCTTCTGGGCCTTGAGTTTGCGATGCGAGCTGTAGTAGACGTAGGTCAACACGGTGCCCAGCTGATCGGTCCGCGTGGCCACCGAGCCGTCGGTGTTGTAAGTGAACTTGATCTGGTCGGTGCCTGCGCTGGTCGTGTCCGACGAGTCGGGATAGATCTCGTTGGTGACCCAGGCGGCGTTCACGGTACTCTCGTAGAGGTAGGTCGTGGTCTCATCGTCGGTATGCGTGCCGTCGCCGTTCTGGTCCTGGGCGATGAGTTTTACCACCTGGCTCAGGCCATTATACTGCGTCTCGGTGACCCGGTCCTTACTCTTGTCGGTGGCGTCGCCGGAAGTACTCGGCGTGGCGGGGTCGAAGTTCGCGTAATTCTCGGCCACGTGCCGGGTGCGGCCCAGGTCGTCATAAAAGGTCTTCGTTTGCGTGGCGTCGGGATGGGTCACCAGTTCCAGCCGCCCGGTGTCGACGTGATATCCGTACTTGGTCAAGAGCACCGTGTCGGCGCTTGTGGAGGGCGCGCTCCCGGCGCGGGTGGGCCGGGCCACGTACTTCCAGGTGCCCTGACCGGCCGTGGTGTCGCCGCTGCCGTAGTCGCCGGTCGCTGTGACCCGATCGGCCGCGTCGTACCAACTGAACACCGAGCGGCGAACGTAGTCGTTACTGGTGAGCGAGAGACCATTGGTATCGTCGTGGTCCAGCTCGAAATGGTGCGATTCGAGTTCATTTCCCGCGGCGTCGAAGGCGGTGTGGCTCAGCTCGATCACCCCGTCGTTGCCGCCCGAGAGATTGGCGATGTCGGGCTTGGGCAAGGGATCGCGGTAGTTGAAGGCGCCGCTGGTGTACTTGGTGGTTTCCAGGTCGGTCACCAGTCGCGACTCGTACTGCCGCCCGGCGCCGTCATAGGCCATTTCCCGCCCCGCGCCGTTCTGCTGGCGCGTACCGACCAGCCGCCACTCGCGATCATAAAAATTGTCGCTGACGAACTTGTTGCCCGCCGCGCCGTTGCTCTCGGCCACCTCGTACTGCTCGGTCTGGTAGACCCGCCCCTGGTCGTCATAGAGTGTTTTCGAGAGCGAACGGCGATCGGTGGTCGTGCCGCTGGCGTAGTCGGTGTAGCCGTCGCCGGTCAAGACGGTGGCCCAGGTGGGCGCGGCGTCATAGAGCGCGGTGGCCTTGGTCCGCCCCATCCAATCGACGTCCATGACGGTGAAGGGACCGATGTCGGTTTCAGTCGAGGTCACCTGATAGGTGGGGCGAATGTAGCGTACGTGCCCGCGGTAAGTGCGGCCGATCTGCGTGCTGGTAAAATCGTACGTCCCGGTGCCGAAATAGCGAGAAGTCTTGGTCACGTAGCCGTTGCCGACGAGACCGCCGTCATAAACGGTCTTCGAGATCGTCACGAGCGTCGGATACGTCGTGTAGGTGCTGGTCATGTCGTGGGAGGTGGAACTCGCCCCCTGCTTGGTCTCGATCACGCGGTCCATCACGTCGTAGACGTTCTGCGTGACCTGTTCGACGCTGGACGAGGTGGCCGTGCCGCTGACGACCTGGATCGAATATTGCTGTCGCCCCATTGTGTCGTACTTCAAGACCGAGCGATGGAAGTTGGTCGTAAGCGTGCCGTTGCCGCTCGTGGGCACGTCATGATAGCGGTCGACGAATTCGAGCTGTCCCTTGGGTGTCGTGTAGCTGTACTTGGTCCAGGAGAGATAGTGGCTCTGCCCGGTGCCGGCCGTGAGGCCGCTCACGGAACTGGCCGACCCGTTGGCGCGATCGGGATCGATCGTGTAACTCTCGAGCGGCTGGCCGGCGTCGTTCACGACGATGGCTTCGATCGGCAAGAGCGGCTTGCTGGTGCCGTCCCAATAGGGGAAATACAAGCGGCGGGCATTCGTGCCGGAGGCCTCGAAGAGTGTGAAGTGCAAGGTGCCGCGCGGATCGGTAGATTGATACTCGCGCGACAAAGCGTCATGGCGGCGCATCGTGACGAGCGCGAGCGCCGTCGGCAGCGAACCGCCGCGGCTCGGCTTGCCGGCGGCGTCATAGGTGCCGTTCCCGTCGCCGTCCTCGTTCGAGGACTCGGAGTAGGGCGTGTTGCTGGTAGCGCTACTGGGCATCGAACTGGGGTTCACGTCGATGCCCGCATAGGAGAACGTGCCCAGGTCGGCATGGTAGCTGTAGTAATTCACGTAGGTTTCGCCATCCTTGGTCCAGCGCAAGCGGCCGAGCTTGTCATAGTGGCTGGAGCGCGTGGTCGCGGTGCCGGAGCCATTTTGCCCAGTCGCGATCGAGGGCTCGGTGACGGTGACTGACTGCAGTTGCGTGTCCCCCGCGTCCCAGAAGGTGTACGTGTAGCTGGTCTTTTTTCCCGCCGTGCGGGTGGTCGTGGCCGTGGGATAGCGGTAGCGGCCGGTGACCGCCCAGATCGGCTTGTCGTTGGTGCCGTCGCCGTAGTCGGTGGCGTTTACGTAGTAGGCCGTGCCGGTGCGTCCCTTTTTGACCTTGACGCCGGTGACCTGAATTTTTTGCGCGTCGACCTCATAGACCCGAATCGCGCCGTCGCTGGCGTTCAACGTATCGGTATCGTTCGTGCCGGTGTTAGGGTTCAGGAACTTGGCCAGCTCGGTGTTCGTGTCGATCAGCGAATGGGCGGCCGGCGACCGTCGCTCGCTGACATATAAGTCGGTCGCGTCGATCTTCTTCGAGCGGCACCAGGCCACCAGCGTGCCGGCCGTGGGGTTTTCGATCCGCGCCTGGCGGAGGGCATTTCCCGTGTAGTTCAAGCCGTAGAGCTGGCGATGGGCCTCGGCGCCGTCCGACTTCTCGGTGTCCTCGACGACGATCCGAAAGATCTTGTCCGCCTCGATGCCGGCTTCTTGCCCCAAGTAAAAATAAGTCCGCGTGATGCCGCCCCCCGTCCCGCCCCCGCCGCAGGAAGCGCAGCCCGCGTTCACGGTTTCGGTCTTCACCAGGCCCCCCATCAGATACGGCCACTCGCTGTCGACTTCATTGATGTTGTTGCCCCCGTACTTGGTCTGCAGGTTCTCGCCGGCCGGCACCCAGGGCGTGGCCACGTTGGCGCTCGTATCGAGGTTGCTGTTGTAGTAGGTGAAGGTCCGGCTGGCATAGGCGCTAAGCGCGGTGCTGCCGGTGACGGTGTAGCTGTCGGCCTTGGTGAGCAGTTCTTCCGGCGTATCGGCGGCCGAGTTGCCGGCCCCATTGATCCGCTGGATGGCGTCGGACTCATACACGCTCTTCAAGTGGTGTTCGAGATCGGTCCCCGTGAAGTAGCGATACTGCGTGTATTTTTCCAGCCAGTCGGTGCCGTTGGAGGCCAGCATCGAAACCTTCACTTGCACCAGGTCGCCGGCAGCGCCCAAGTCCGCGTGCGGGCTTGTGACGTTGCCTTGGTAGGTGTATTCGACCTTCTGCTGCAGATTCACGCTGCCGTCGAACATCTCAACCTTCTGCAGCCGGCCCGCTTCCGTGCCAGCGGAGTAATACGTGTAGTCCACGAACCAACCGTTTGCCAGCGTGATCTCCGTGACCAGCCCGTCCGCATTGTAGGTGTCGAACGTCACGCCGGTCTTGCCTTGGGCCTGATACTCCCGCGTGGTCCGCTCCTTGAGGCGGCCCCGATACTGCGCGGAGACGAGCGTGTCGAAGCCGTAGAACACGTACACGTTGCCGGTGTCAAGCTCGGTGAGCGTGCAGATTTCGCTGCTCGTGCCGGCATTCTTCTTGGTCAGTGTGGCGTGGTAATCCTTGGGGGGCGAATAGTTAAAGACGCCCGTGGGGCTCTCGTTCAGGTAGGTGAACGTGCGCTTGCTGGAGGCATTCAAAAACAACTCGATCGCCGTCCCGCTCAGGTTATTGACGAGCGGCATCCGCGCGCTCGACTCCCAGCGATAACCGTTCGCCAGGCCGTCGAGTTCCCCCACGCTGGTGGCGGTCAAGAACGTGTCATAGGACCGCGCATGCTGCCAACCGAAGGCCGGACCGGGGAATCGCAGGTCGACTTCCAGCTCGAGCGCAGCCCCATGCCGCAGGTGGACGGGCCGATCGGTGGTGATGGGACGATCGCCGCTCCCTTTTTGACGACCGGGCACGGTGTCGCGGCCATAGCCGCCCCCGCCGCCTCGATCTCCGTCGTCCTTCTCGTCATCGGCGTCGTCGCTGTTGGCGGCTTCTTTATTCGCTTCGCATTCCGGACAGGGCGGTTCTTCACACTGCGTGCCGGGGTACTCGTTGTAAGCCTTGAGCGCCAGCGCATAGGCTCGCAGCGCATTGCTATTCAAGCGATGCCAACTGCCGGCTTGGGCCTGGAAGATGGGCAGCAGCACCGACCACCCCACGAGCGCCACCAGCGCCACTACGAACGCCGCGCGCCGCAGACAGAGCCGAGCCAGGAACGTGGTGAGCGAGCCGAACATCGGGGGCCTCGTCGATTATCTGGAAAAGAATCAAGCCGTCGGAAAGAAAAGAACCTTCCCTCGTTGGCAGTGCCTGAGTTGAACGCGGGAATTCTCGAAAAAAACTACTCGGGCAAGTGACTCAACAGTTGGCGGAGCTGCCCCACTTCCGCCTCGTCGCCGCGGGCCTGCGCCTGGTCCAGGCGGCGTTCCAACGTCTGGCGACGCGAGGCCCGCTGCGCGGTGCGCTGCCGCACTTCACCCTCGGCGTAATACGCGGCCAGGGCGTCGGCCTCCTGTTGCCAGGCCGTCAGCGCCGCGCGCTCCGTTTCGCCGGTCACGTTCTGACCGAAGTCCTGAATCAGCTGGCGCACCCGCTCCGCCTCCCCCATCGAGGCCCAGGCCGCCACCAACTCGGCGAGCGCCCGGTAACGGGCCGCCGGGCTTTCGGCCACCAGCAGGGCCTCTTCGCGGTCGGCCAGCCCTTTGGCCGGGAAGGGCACGCCGCCCAAGGCGGCTGCGCGAAGATACGCGCGAGCCGTGAGCCAACTGGCCCGCGCATCGCCACTGAGCTGCTCATTCGCCAGCGCCGCATTCATCCGTTCCTGCAATTCCGTGAGCCGCCCCTCCTCCACCGCCGCATGCACCGACAGGTACGCGAGCGCCAGCTCGCACTCGCCGCTGGGACGCGCCAATCGCTCGTCCCACAGCTTCACCAGTTCGTCAAAGTAGGGTCCTGTGAACCAGCGACCGATCGATTCGAAGGGCAGGTTGTTGCGGACCCAATAGGAATCCGCCTCTCGATCTCGCAGGCGGCCCAGGCGGCTCTCGACCGGTGGCTGACCCTCCAGCCAGGCGATCACCAGCGCCACCGGCTGACCGCCGGGCAAGGCATAGGTTGTCTCCAGGAACTCGCCCAATTGCCGGGCGTCCAAGCCCTCCAGCACCGCTTGATGTGCGAGCATGGCGTGGAGGAGGGGCGCCCGCTCACCCAGTGATAAGTGTCGCGCCACGTGTCGCCAGACTCCGGCTTGGTGCAGGGCCCGCGACTCCGCCGCCGTGAGATTGGCCAGATAGTCGTCGTTCGTGAGATCCACTTGCAGCGAGTAAACCACCGCCCGCAACTCCGCGTCATGCACGGCCACCGGCGCGGTATGCCACAAGCGGTCGAGCGGTTCCAATCGTGTTGCCAGGAGCGCGGCCGCGGTGAAGGACGTATCCGAAAAATACTCCGCCTTCAGCCCCATTGCGCCCGCGGCAGCGAAGTCCGGCGGCGGCGTCCAGGCGCTCGGGGGAATCAGTTCTTGATTCGCGGTTCCGCGTTCCCAAGCCAGCGCCAGGCCGCCGGCATCTTGATTCACGCGTCCTCGTCCCTGGCCCGCCCAGAGCTCAATGCGGACGGCCGCCGGCTGGTCCGCTGTCAAGGCCAGCGGGCTGCTGCGAAATCGCGCTGCCGCCGCGGCTCGGTCGGCTGCGGCACGCAGCGTGGCTTCCTTGCGCGTCTTCGGCTGACCGCTCCACCGCTCTTCATCCGCCGACTGATCGGCCGGGGGCCAGGAGTTGAGCACCAACTCATTATTGATCCAGACCTTGGCGGCCGAATCGCCGTCGTGAAATGGCAGCTGCACAAGCGTGTATTCGCCGGTCACGGGCGCCGTCAAAAAGCCCGTCCACCGCGCCGAAATCTGCGACCAACGCAGCTCCGCATACGACAAGTGTTCCACTAGGGCCGACCGACCCACCAGCGGCAACGCCCGCCAATCGTGCGCCTGCATCCAGTCCGCGGCGAACTGGGCTTGTTCCGCGCCGCTCCAGCCGTTGGCACCGAGGGTCGCGATTAAGGTCCGTGCGTCGGTGTAATCGGCGTTCGCCAACATCCGCGCTCGCACCCGCTGGTTCAACGTCGTCAAGGCGGCTTCTACTTGCGCCTGGCTGGCCGCACGTTCTTCATCCGTGGCGCCGGTCACCAGCCGCGAGCGCCGCGATACAAACAACTCAATCGCCTGCACCAAGAGCTCACGATCGGCGGTGGCCACGAAATCCGCATCGCCCAAAAACTGCGACCAGGCATGCGCCACCACCTCGCGATGATGCGCCGTATCCGGCGGCAAGGGCGCCGCAAACAGTTGCCGCGCCGCCGCCACAAACCCCGCCGCGTCGAGTTGCTGCCACCCTTCAGGCAACGCAGGCCGCACTTCCTGAGCAACTGCTGCGTCGGCAAAGAAGCACATGCCAAGCGACAGCCACGCCGCCGCCGCGAAGAACATCCGACTCTGTGCGCGCACGAAGAGAGCCATGCTGGAAGACTCCAGAAAAAAGCGCCAGGCGAAACACTGCCACTTCGACGAGCGACCGCCACAGCACGCGCAGGCGCGCACCGCGAGCGCCGCAATCAAATGGCCTCCGCAAACAACTTCCCTGCCGACCCTGGAACCAGGGCCACGACCGATTCAGAAACGCCGATACCAAGAACTGGAAACAGCCCCTGTTCACGAAAGCGGCGAAAGAGCTACCGCGACGAACGAGTCGCCGTGCGCACACAGGCTGCAAACACGGGCCCCGTGAATTGACTCGATCGTCACGCTGCGGTCACGATCTTTCGGCCACCACGCACACGCTCTCGAACCTCCTGTTCGCCGCCGGCAACGACCGTTCACCTCCAGCGTCTGCGAGTGCCCGCAAGTCTAACGACGCTAAAAACGAAGTCAAGCTTTGCGCGCGAAACTTTTTTCAAGCCGCCCACCAACAGATCAACCTAACGTGATGATGACAACACTTCATACTTAAAAACGAAAACGTCTGTCACGATGATTAACGGGATCGCTGCGCCCGTGTTTAGGCGATGCGATTCAATCTTGAGTCTGGCGTCCCCGCGTCGCCAGTCGAATCTGAATTCTGCGAGCGGCCACTTCCGCGTCGTCCGAGCGGCGCAGGAAGTAGAGTTCCGTCGTGCGAATGTCACTGTGTCCGGCAAACTCACGGACCTCGTGCATCTGCGCCCCATTGCGGATGGCGTCATTGATTGCCGTCTTACGGAGCGAGTGAATGCCGATGCCGCGGTCACCGAGTCGATCAGGACTGATGCCGGCCGCTCGGCAATAGTGCTTCACGAGGCGCCAGGGCGTTTTGCGGTCAAGGTGGCGACATTCGAAACCGACGCCGTCGCGGCGAAGCGGACGAAACAGAGGTCCTTCGATGTCCTCTCGGATGCCAGCGACATCGAGATAATCGAGTACCGCCCGCGCGGCATCCAAGAGAATCTTCCTGGCCCGCTTGTTGCGCTTCTCGGTAACGTGCAGATAGTGTTCCACGCCATCGTGTTCAAGATGTCCCACGCAGGCCCGCGTAATTGCCGAGACGCGGCAGCCGGTGATGAAGAAGGTGTGCAGTAGCGCCAGATCGCGCATCCCTTGCAGCGTGCCGCGGGGAATCGCCTCCAGCAGCGCCACCGCCTGCTGGCGAGTAAGCGCCGGAGTTGAGTTTTTGGCCACTGGCGGGGCCTTCACGGCGGCGATGTCGTGAGCCGTGTCCCAATTGACGAGACCTTTGATCGCAAACTGCCGATAAACGCCACGCAACACCGAAAGTTTTCGAGCAATCGTCGTCGGCCGCATGCCCGACTTAAGTAGCGCCGCCTTGTAGAATCGTACGTGATCGGCCGTGACTGCCAGAGGCCCGATGCCATACTCATGCATCTGCCGTAGAAAGTGCGCGAGGTCTCGTCCATACCCTTGAATCGAGTGTTTCGATAGGAGGACGTCGCAAACCCACGGTGCAAGTGCGCTTGTCAGACTCGGCGCATCTTGAGAAACGAGCGGGAACAATCTAGCAAGCCAGGCCGTGACCTGGTCGTCGATGGACGTCTCGCTATCTGAGGCGATCCTGGCATCGCGTGCTATGAGAAGCTGCGTTCCGCCGCACCGCCGGCCACCGTGAAGGAGCTCTGGCGACTCGTTCACGTCTACCGCGTCACGTTCCTCATCCATAGGACTAGGTTCGTACAATGTTTCCATATCAATTGCCCAGAAGTGGGAGGTCCCAAAAAGCACATTATGTTCCCTGCTCGTCGTATCACGGCGCCAAACCAGTCGTCCAGTAGAAATCGACATCGGCGATCCAACATCGCGAAATCACTCCC
>Ga0209172_10006684_pt1 | contig 12561 bp, 20 predicted proteins | sample LarsenN4metaG_FD_184113 | JGI IMG/M metagenome (GOLD analysis project Ga0209172, IMG submission 184113) | Hot spring sediment bacterial and archeal communities from British Columbia, Canada, to study Microbial Dark Matter (Phase II) - Larsen... ... | reverse complement strand
CCGCCTGCTTCGTCAAGAGCTCGGCATCGACCAAGGTCCAAAGGACAAGAAGAAGGAGGTGCGGCGGCGGAGGAGGAGTGCGGCATGACTCAGGCCGACGCGTTTACAGGACCCTCAGGACTTGACCACCCGGGAGCTCGACCACCCGGGCGAAGTACCCACCGTCCGGATACGGCTTCAGCTCGATCTCCCAGGGCTCGTAGACCAACCCAGCACCTCGTCGCTGTGAGCGGTTGGATCAAGCGCCCCCATCGCGCGTTCCACCTCCCTCTTCGCCCAGCTCCTCCCGGAACCGAGCGATGACCTGGTCGACATACGTCTGCTTGATGTGCGGACGGCGGAACCCGATCGACAGCGTCCTCACGGCTTCGCGCTCGACACCTGCCGCCGAACGGGTCGAGAGCAGCTCGGTCACGAGCGCGTTCACGGAGCGTCCCTCGGCGGCCGCCCGGCCTCCTCCGCGTGTAGCAGGAGGCTTGACCATGGTTTCCGGTACCCCGCTCGCTCCCCCGACGTAGCCAGAGGAAGGGTCAAGCAGAGCGCACCGAGGATGGCCCGCAACCGGATGGGCCGTTACCGGGCCTTCAGACGAACCATGCGTCGAAGCGCTGCCTCCCGGCCGAGCTGAGCCGGGCTTCCCGCTGGAACCACGCGAGCTCTTCACCTGGGTCCCCCGGGCGGGCAGAGGCGCTTCGGCATGCGATCCCCGCCTCGCCTTGGTCCCAGGCGGCCTGTCCGATGGGCCGGCAGCGCTCCCATGGGACCTCCACACCGTTCTCGTCATGTGGATAGGTCGCCGGGAGCGTCGCGACGATGCATCCACGTTCCGTGACCACGTCGACGAAGCGGTCTTCGGGGACGTCGGTCTGTACCAGCACGGGCCTACGCTCCTCGGCCATGTCCAGGACCGAGTAGGGGAGGCCCGTGTGCTTGTGAAGTACGAACGAGCGCGCCAGCTCGATCGTGCCGAACAGATACACGACCGGGAAAGAGCCGGGCGCGTTCCACCGGCCCCCGCGCTCGGCCGAGTACTTGCCGTCGAGCGGACGTCGCCAGCTGGGATCGGCCACCCGATGGTGGCGGCCCCCGCGTCGCAGATGGCGGAACCTCACGCCGTCACCGCCCAGTCGAAGGAACGGCGCACGCTCTCCAGGAGCTCCTGATGCCGGTCCTCGGCGATCATGTCCAGCATCGATCGGCCGCCGTAGGCCTGGGCGGGAGTACGCGCCACGGCCGGGATGCGGGCAGGCAGCAGGTTCCGCTCCAACAGGTCGGCGATCTGGGCGATCGCGAGCGCCTTCGGCTGGCGGGCAGCCGGCATGCCATCCTGGAGCCACTGGGAGACCGCTTGCCGCCTCACCCCGAACATCCGACCAAGCTCGGTCAGACTGAGGTCGAACACCTCCCGGACGCGCTCGAGCAGAGGCTGATCGTGCTGAAGCTCGAGCCACACGTGACGGGCGAACCGGGAGAACTCCTCCCGATCGATCTCCCAGTGGGGCAGGCCGTCTCCGCCAGACACCGGAAGGGGAGGAGCACCAGGAAGCGCTTGCCGGATCCGCGCTACGAGGAACAGGGCCACCCCCCTCCCGGGACCGAACCGGCTCACCCAGAGGGAGAACGGCGCATCTATGGCGAGGTGATCGAGGAGCGACGCTCCCACCGGGGAGCGGGCACGCTTGGCATCGACCAACAGGAACTCACCGCTATCCGATCGCAGCACCAGGTCGGGGAAAGCGTCGTTGGCCAGCCGGAGGCAACGAGTCGATAGCTCTCTCCACGCCCGCACGTAGGCCCGAGCCGCTCCCTCCCGTCCGTGTAGGGCCGATGGGATCACGCGATCCAGCTCGGCGATCAGGTCACCTGCAACAGCGTCGACTTCTTTGGCGGCGACCTGCGGGTCGTCCGTCAGCAGGAGGTTCACCATGCCGCAAGCATAACGCAAGCAAACAGGGATCGCAAGCAGACTGCAAGGAGCGGGGAAGCGTCCACGCAGCGTGCCCACTTCGCCTCCCCCACCAGGCTGGTCTCGCGTTCCCTGCCCGCTTCCACCTCCCTCTTCGCCCAGCTCCTCCCGGAACCGAGCGATGACCTGGTCGACATACGTCTGCCCGCCTGCTGGCACCCTCATGAGACGGCGAGACCGAGCGCGGTCGCCGCGGCGGCCTGGTCACGGTGCCGCGTCACGAACACGATCCCCGAGCCGGCGGCCAGGGCCGGACACTCCTCGATCGCCACCGCCAGGTGGAGGGCATCGAGCGTTCGCAGACCCGTCTCGACGACGAGGTCGTAGGCCCTCGGGAGCACGATTCGCGGCCGCAGGGCGAGGAGCGTGATCGGGCCGTCCTGGCCGCAGTCCGCGTCGATCCGAGCCAGGAGCCGCCGCCACCTCGGGAGCCGACCCCCGGCTCCAGCGGCGCGGACGGCGCTCGCGATCTCGACCCTGGCCATCTCGCTCGTGACCACAGGATCCTCGGCTTCGAGGAGCATCGCGCGGAGCTCCTCGTGGTCACGTTCGTCGGCGAAGTACGCGCGCAGGATCGCGCTCGTGTCCGCGTACAGCAGGGTCACCGCTTGGCCCGGTCGGCCACGAGCGCGCGGCTCGCCGCCCGTCCCAGGCCTTTCGTCCAGGAGATCGCTGCCTCGCGAGACGGCGGACGATGCTCCGGCGTCGGCACGACCCGGATCCCGGCGATCTCCGCTCGCGTCCTCACGGCTTCGCGCTCGACACCTGCCGCCAGACCGGTCGAGAGCAGCTCGGTCACGAGCGCGTTCACGGAGCGTCCCTCGGCGGCCGCCCGCTCCTTCAGTCGCTCGTGGAGCCGCTCGTCGATCCGCGTGATGAGCTGTCGCATGACCGCATGATAGCACCGAAGGTCTGGACGCTATCAGTCGCGGCCGGCCAGGACGACACCGGTGTCCAACGCCGTGCGCGCGAGCGGCGTCCGCTCGGCCTCGTCCCGCGTGTAGCAGAAGAGCTCGATCGGCATCCCGACCTCGTCGAACCAGGGCCCGAACTCCAGGGGCCGGTCCAGCCAGCGACGCTCCGAGCGCTCCAGGAGGACGAGCACGTCCGCGTCGCTCCCCGGCACCGCCCGATCCTGCGCGAGCGATCCGAACAGGTAGACGGCCCGGACGTCTTGGCGTTGGCCGACGAGGCGCGAGGCCGCCGCGCGGAGGCGTTCGAGGGCCAAGGCCCTATCGAGCCAGAAGACCCTCACCGAACCGAACGATCGCTCCCGAATCACGGACCGCACCCTCGGCATCCTCCTTCGTGTAGAAGTCCTTCGGGCTCCCCGCCGCGAGCCCGTTCGGGTACCGGGCCGGAACGTAGAGACGGTCGAGCGCTCGGGCGAGGTCGAGCAGCTCGGAAGGAACCTCGGTCCGCTCCCGCAGCCCCTGGAGGAGCTCGGTCACCGAGCGGCCCCAGGCGCCGCCCCCGAGCCGTTCGTAGACAGCCTTGACCGCCTTCTCGGCCGGCTGCTGGGCGGCGAAGCAGGCCCACTCGAAGTGACCGCTCTCGATGCTCACCCTGGCGTGCTCCAGGTCCCGGTGAGCCTGATCCATCCAGTCTCGACTGCGCTCCACCGCGTCCGCCTCCCCGCGGACGCTAGCACGCGCGGGCTACCATCCCGGCACCAATGGGAGCCCCGGAGAACGAGGACGCCGGCATCGCGGGGTCCGGCTCTGCACTGCCACCACGAGCAGGCCGACTACTGGTGCGTGCTCTCGGGTTCGGCGTCCGGGGCGCTGGTCGATCTCCGCGAAGGCTCACCCACACGGCTCGCCACCTTCCAGCGGCGGATCGACGCGGGGGAGGAACGGATCGGCTATCGCCGGCGATGCACGTCGCCCCGATGCTCGATGGCCATCACGACCACGCGGCGTCGCCGACCGTCGATGCGGTACACGATCCGGTGATCGCCCCGCCTCGCGCTGTGCAACCCGCTCAGCTCGAACCGCAAGGCGTGCCCGACCCGGTGGGGGTTCTCAGCCAGTGGCCCGTAGATGAACTCGATCGCGGCGGCCGCCGTCTTCTCGGGGAGCCGAGCGAGAGAGCGAAGCGCGGGACGAGCCCACTCCACCGCGAACGGCTCGGCCCGTTCGGTCAACGCTTCCTGATACGCTTCCCGGCCGCTTCCTTGGTGAGGACCTCCGTTCGCCTTGCGGCGAGGTCGCCTCGAGCCTCACGGATGTCCGAGAGCAGATCCGAACTGCTCAGGATGGCCAGCGTCTCCTCGAGCGACTCGAGGTCCTCGACGCTCAGGATGACGGCGGCCGCGCGACCGTGCTTCGTGATGACCACGCGCCCATGCTCGCGCTCGATGCGGTCGACGACCTCCGAGAGCCGGTTCTTCACGTCCGCGAGGGAGGCCTGCTCCGAGATCTGCGCCATGGCCAGAAGTATAGCCAGGATGCCGACCCGGATCCCTCAGCCGGCCTCCGCGAGGAGGACGCCGGTCACCCTGGGACGACGGTGATCCTCCCTTCGCCCGCCACCACGCCGAAGTCGCGCACGTCCAGCGTCAGCACGGCACCACCGGACCGCTCAGCGCAGGCGACGACCGCGGCATCGGCGAACCCGAGAGGCAGATCCGCGTATCGACGGATCAGCGCCCGCACGCGAGGCACGTCCTCGTCCCCGCACTCGAGCGAGAACGCGCGCGTCGCAAGATCTGCCAGGAACGCGTCGAGGACCTCTGCCCCGAGACGCTGCTCGACGAGATAGGCGATCTCGGCGAGGATCGCGGCAGGCACGAGGTACGGTCCGCGGTCGGTCTCCAGCGCCGCCGCCACCCGAACGTGGTCGGGATCCTCCCGGTTCAGCAGCGCGAACAACCCGGAGGTATCGAGGGTGATCACTCGGCCCGCCGAACCCGCCCCCACCGCTCCTTCAGCCATGCCTCCGCGTCCCGCCCGGCCAGCGAGGGATCCCGCCCCAGCCCGACGGAGGTGGGCTTCGGACGGGGCTGGTCGGCCAGGTACGAGCGGAGGGCATCCCGGACCAGGTCGGCCTGGGACCGGCCGGTCCGATCGGAGGCGTCCCGGAGAGCGCGCTGGAGGTCGGCCGGCAGATACAGGGTCGTCTTCTCCACGTCTCGCATGGTACCACCTACCATATATAGCGCCGCCGGCCAGGCTATCGCGTGCGTCTGACACTAGGATTTCGGCCCGATGGACGCCCCAGAGCATGTGGAAGCCGGCATCGCGGGGGTCCGGCTCCTCCGCCTGGTCCCCCATGCGGACGAGCGCGGCGGCCTCACCGAGGCGTATCGCCGCGCGTGGCTCCCCGAGGCGCGCGAGGCCGTCCAGGCCAACCTCTCGGTCTCGCACCCGGGGGTCCTGCGCGGGCTGCACTGGCACCGGGAACAGGCCGACTACTGGTGCGTGCTCTCGGGCATCGCGTTCGTGGCGCTGGTGGACCTGCGGGAGGGCTCCCCCACCCGGCTCGCCACCTTCCAGCGGCGGATCGACGCGGCGGAAGAACGGATCGGCGTCCGGATCCCCCCGGGGGTCGCGCACGGCTTCTACGCCGAGTCCGAGGTCCTGCTGCTGTACCTCGTCGACGCGTACTTCTCCGGGGACGACGAGCTCGGCCTGGCCTGGGACGACCCGGTCCTCGGGATCGCCTGGCCCTCCGCCACGCCGATCCTGTCCGAACGCGACCGCGCGAACCCCTCGCTCGAGGAGGTCCTGCACGACCCGCCGGCCTACCGGTAGGGCTTCAGGTGGGCGACCCCCTCGCCGAGACGATCGAGGAGGGCCCGTACGCGGCCGGGGTCGACCATCAGCGCCGGCCCTCGGCCACATCCCGGAGGAACCCGAGGTCCAGGGGCAGGGGGTTCCCGGGAGGACCGCTCGCGCGGCTTCGCCCAGCCGCTCCTGGACCGACCCTCGCACGGGGCCATCATCGCAGGTCAGGGGACCCGTTCCTCGTCGTTCGGGCTAGGACGTTCCGCCGTGGTCCGCGGCCGAACGCAGGTGTACCATCCCGGCGCCATGTCGCCCGGCCCCTCCCTCCCCCGACGTCTGTTCGCGACCGCCCTCGCGGCCTCGATGGTGCTCGCCGGGGCGCTGGCGGTCGCGCCCGGCGCGGCGGCGGGCCCGGAGGAGGAGCTGCGGGAGGCCCGGCAGGAGCTGCGGGAGACCAAGGCGCGGATCCGCGAGCGCGCCCGCCGGATGCGCGTGGTCCAGCGCGGGCTGAACCGCCTCGCGACGCGGATCGCGCGCAACGAGGCCCGGGTCCACGAGATGGCCCGGGAGATGACCAAGCTCACGGCGAGGATGAAGGCCACCCTGCGCCGGACCCGCGCGCTCGAGGCCCAGCTGGCCGAGCGCAGCCGGGCCGCCTACATCCTGGGGCCCGGGGCCCCGGTCCTGTACGTGCTCACCGCCACCTCGGCCTCCGACGCCGCCTCCCGGATCTCGTTCGTCTCCGAGATGAACCGGCGCGACGCGCTCCTCGCGCTCCGCGTGGCCGAGAGCCGCGAGAAGCTGTCGCGCGCGCGGTTCGAGGTGCGCTGGCTCCAGCACGAGCGCGAGCTCCTGCTCCGCCAGCTCGACCTCGACCGCGCCGAGCTTCGACGCAAGCTGAAGCTCTCCGAGGAGCTGTTCGCCAAGCTCAAGGGCCACAAGGAGGAGGTAATCGCCGAGATCTCCCGGATCCGTCCGTTCGCCGTGTGCCCCGTCCAGGGCCCGCACGCGATCTCGGACAGCTTCGGGATCTGGGTGGAGCGCTCGGAGAAGCGCGGCGGGGACCACGTCCACCAGGGCAACGACATCTCGGCGCCCACCGGCACGCCGATCGTCGCCCCCTTCGACGGCATCGCGGTGACGGCGCGCAACAAGATGGGCGGGCTCGCGGTGAAGGTGTACGGCGAGTTCGGGTACGTGTACAACGCCCACATGTCGCGGTACGGCCAGCTCGGGCCGGTCGAGAAGGGCGACGTGATCGGGTACGTGGGCTCGACCGGGAACGCGCTCGGGCCGCACAACCACTTCGAGTGGCACCCGAACAACGGCCCGGCGGCCGACCCCTACCCGTTCCTCATGCTGGTCTGCTGACGCCAGCGGCCGATCTGCTCCCGGCGTCATCCCACTGACGAAAGCGGCTGGGCCAGGACTCCGGCGACATCCAGCACCGACCGATCGTCGCTAACCACGTGGATGCGCTGCTCCTCCGGGCCAGCGCGCCACACCCGATGTGCTACGATGTCGCACATGGAGCGGGTCGGCGTGCGGGAGCTCCGCCAGCGTGCGAGCGCGATCCTTCGCAGGGTGGCCGCCGGCGAGGTGGTGGAGGTGACCGATCGCGGCCGACCCGTGGCGCTGATCCTGCGTTCCGGCGCATCCGGCCTGGAGCGGCTCGAGCGCGAGGGGATGCTGCGCCGCGCCGAGGGGGACCTGCTCGAACTGGACCCGCTGCCCCTCCCGGCGGGCGCCCGTCCTCCCTCGGACCTCGTCGCCGAGGGCCGGGGCGAGTGAAGGCGAGTGCAGGGGCTCTACCTCGACAGCTCGGCCTTCGTGAAGGCCATCGTCGCGGAGCCCGGTTCGCGGGCGCTCCGCGACTTCCTCGGCGGGTCCGGGGCCGCGCGCGTCTCGTCGGCCCTCCTGCGGGCCGAGGCCCTGCGTGCCGTCCGGCATCTCGGACCGGAGGCCATCGAACGCGTTCGCGCGGCCCTCCGGCGCGTTGATCTGATCGCCATCGACGACCGGATCCTGGACGCCGCGGGGGTCCTCGAACCGCAGATCGTCCGGACGCTGGACGCCATCCACCTCGCGACCGCGCTGGCGATGGGCGACGATCTGGCGGCCGTCGTCACGTACGACGCACGCATGACCGAAGGCGCCCGGCTCCTCGGGCTCCCGACCGCGACGCCGAGCTGAGATCACGATCCGCGGGATGCTGCATGCGACTTGCATGACATCCATGCGCGCTACATGTAGATTAGACACCCGCATGGCCCGGACGATCCAGATCCGCAACGTGCCCGACGATGTGCACCGGACCCTCAGGTCGAGGGCCGCGGCCGCCGGCCTGTCGCTGTCGGACTACCTCCTCGGTGAGATCCGACGGGTCGCGGACCGACCGCCGGTGGCGGACGTGCTCACGAGGGCCGCGGCACGGCACGGAGGTGTCGAGACCGACGCGATCGTGGCGGCCGTCCGGTCGGGCCGCGACGAACGGTGATCGTCGTCGACACGTCGGCCGTGCTCCGAGCGCTGATCGGTCGGCCCGTCGACGTCCCGCTCATCGAACGGATCCGCGACGAGGAGCTCCACGCCCCGCATCTGATCGACGTGGAGATCGTCCACGCTCTGCGCCGCCTCGTCTCGGACGGGCGGCTCGCGGAGGATCGCGCCGACGACGCCCGAGCCGACTTCGTCGACCTCGCGATCGTCCGGTACCCGCATCATCCGCTCATCGAGCGCATGTGGGACCTCCGACACAACCTCAGCGCGTACGACGCGGCGTTCGTCGCCCTCGGGGAGGCGTTGGGGGTCCCGCTCATCACCTCGGATCGGCGTCTCGCGGGGGCGGCTGGACACCAGGCCACGATCGAGCTGTTCGACGGTCGCTGAGCGGTTGGCTGCGGTCGCGGGCCAACGCGACCAGCGTGCCCACCGCGGCGAGCACCGCGATCGCTCCCCCGCCGGCGAGGCCGACCCGCGGGCCGATGTGCTCGCCCACCCACCCGGCGATCGGGCCGCCGATCGGCGTGCTGCCGATGAAGATCACCGTGTAGAGCGCCATCACCCGCCCCCGGAGCTCGCCGGTGGACGTGAGCTGGAGCGTGGCGTTCCCGGTGATCGCGAACGCGATCCCGGCCGCCCCGACGAACGGCATCAGCGCCCACGCGACCGGGAGGCTCGGGGCGACGGCGAGCAGGAGCGATAGCCCCCCGAGGGCCAGACCGAGGCCGCCGAGGGCTCGGGTGCTGGCGTTCGCCGAGCGCCCGGCCATCACGAGCGAGCCGGCGAGCGACCCCACGCCCATCAGCGCGAGCAGCCCGGCGAAGGTCCCCGCGTCCCCGTCGAAGCTCCGCACCGCGAGCAGCGGCAGGAGCACGGCGAAGTTGAACGAGAACAGGAAGACGACGGCCATCAGCAGCATCGGTCGGCGCAGGCCGGGCGAGCGCCACACGTAGGCGATCCCCTCACGGACCTGGCCGCGTCCGCGCGTGGCGCGCTCGCGCGGATGGAGCTCGGCGGTCCGCATCGCGAGCAGCGCGGCCACCACCGCGAGGTACGTGAGCGCGTTCGCGAGGAACACGGGGGCCGTACCGACCGTGGTGATCATCGCGCCGGCGATCACCGGGCCGACGATCCGCGTGCCGGTGAAGGTGGCCGTGTTCAGGCTCATCGCGTTCGTGAGGTCCTCGGGGCCCACCATCTCGAGGTAGAAGCTCTGTCGCGTCGGCATGTCGACGGCGGTGACGATCCCGGTCGCGAACGAGATCGCGTACACCATCCAGACCCGCACCACCCCGGTCGCATCGAGCGCGAACAGCAGCGCCGCGAGCAGCGCGTAGGCGATCTGGGTGCCGAGCTGGAGCCGCCGGTTGTCGAACCGGTCGGCGAGCACCCCGCCCCAGGCTCCGACGAGCAGGATCGGGAGCGAGGCCAGCGCCGTGTCGATCCCGAGGGCCACCCCGCTGCCGGTGAGCTCGAGCACCAGCCAGGGGGCGGCCACCCACTGCATCCACGTGCCGATCCCCGACAGGACCTGCCCGCCGATGAACAGCCGGAAGTTCCGGACCCGCAGCGAGGAGAAGGTGCGGCCGAGCGCGCCGCCCTTCGCCGGGGTGACCGGCTCCCGGACCGCCGTCTCGCGTTCCACGGCAACCAGGGTACGGCGGTGGTCATGTGGCCCGCTGTCAGAGCATGAAGCGATCCTCGTCCAGCTCGTCAGGCAGGACCTGACAGAACGTCCTCGGTTCCACGTCGCCCGGATCGTGAACCGCCGGGACCTCGACCGGGCCATACGACAGCTCTGATCCCACCCACCCAGGCGCGGGCACCGCTACGATCGCGGCCGTGGGCGACCGGCTCCGGGAGATCTGGGCGGGCGGCGGAACCGTCGTCAACGCGTGGTGCACGCTCGATGGGCCGGCGTCGGCGGCGCTGGTCGCGGCGGCGGGGTTCGACGCCGTCACGGTGGACCTCCAGCACGGGGCCGCCACGATGGACGGGTTCGCCGCGATCGCGGCCGCGATCGAACGCGGGGGGGCGGTCCCGTTCGTGCGCCTGCCGTGGAACGACCCCGCGGCGACGATGCGGGCCCTGGACCTCGGCGCGAGGGGCGCGATCTGCCCGATGGTCTCGAGCCCGGAGCAGGCCGAGGCGTTCGCGCGCTGGTGCCGTTACCCACCCGAGGGCGAACGGAGCTACGGGCCGGTCCGCGCCGCGTTCGGCCCCGGGCGGGAGCAGGTCGAGGCGGCGCGGGAGGCGACGTTCGCGTTCGCGATGATCGAGACGGCCGAAGGGCTCCGGCGCGTCGAGGAGATCGCGGCCACCCCGGGGCTCGACGGTCTGTACGTGGGGCCGGCCGACCTGGCCTCGCGCTCGGCCTGTCGAGCTTCGCCGACGTCTCGGACGCGGGGATGTCGGAGGCGCTCGACGCGGTCGTGGCGGCGGCGCGACGGCACGGCATCGTGGCGGGCGTCCACACGCCCTCGCCGGAGCGCTGCCTCCAGATGGTCGAGCGCGGCTTCCGGTTCGTCACGCCGGCCGCGGACGAGGCGGTCCTCTCGGCCGGCGCCGCCGACGCCCTCGCCCGGCTCCGAGCGGGCCTCCGACCGTGATCGGGACCCTCAGACGAGCGGGCCGAGCTGGACCCGCTCCCCCGCCCTCGCCCGGGCCACGCGCAGCGCGACCAGGATCAGCAGGAGGCTGAAGCCGAGGACGAAGGCCGCGATCGCGTTGATCTCGGGCGTCACGCCGAACCGGATCATCGAGTAGATCCGGATCGGGAACGTGATCGAGCTCGGTCCGGAGTTGAAGAACGCGATCACGAACTCGTCGACCGACAGGGTGAAGGCCACGAGGGCGCCGGCCAGGATCCCCGGCGCGATCACCGGGAGCGTGACCTTCAGGAAGGTGCGCACCGGCCCGGCGTACAGGTCGCGGGCGGCCTCCTCGATCCGGACGTCGAAGTAGCCGAGCCGCGTCCGGACGACCGCCGCCACGAAGATCATGTCGAACACGACGTGGGCGATCACGATCGTGCCGATCCCCAGGGGCACGTTCGCGAGGTTGAAGAACGACAGCAGCCCGATCGCGAGCACGATGTCGGGGATCACCGCCGGCAGGAACAGGACCGAGTCGAGGGTCCGGCTGCGGACGGTCCGGTGCAGGCCGACGGCGAGCAGCGTGCCGAGCACCGTCGAGATCGCCGTCACCGCGACCGCGACGATCAGCGTGATGCGGACCGACGCGAGGATCGGGGCGTTCGAGATCACCGAGCGGTACCAGCGGAGCGAGAAGCCCCCCCAGGCCGTCGGCAGCCCCGCTTCGTTGAAGGAGAGCACGACCAGCACCGCGATCGGCAGGTACAGGAAGGCGAACACGAGGCCCGCGTGCGCCCGCAGCCACCCGCGCCCGCGCCGCGTCCCCCCCTCGCGCGAGGCCGAGCGCTCGGCCGTGCCCTGCTCGCGCCGGAGCACGACCGCCTGGCCGGCCAGGGCCACGAGCATGATCGCGATCAGCGCGACGGCGAGCGCGGCGCCGAACGGCCAGTCGCGCGTCTGGAGGAACTGCTGCTGGATCAGGTTCCCGACCATCACCTCCCGGCCACCGCCGAGGAGCTCGGGGACGATGAAGTTCCCCATGCTCGGCACGAACACGAAGATCGACCCGGCCACCACGCCCGGCATCGTGAGGGGCAGGAGCACGCGGCGGAAGGTCTGCCACGGAGAGGCGTACAGGTCGCCGGCGGCCTCGGTCGGGGCGCCGCCCAAGCGTTCGATCGAGGAGTAGATCGGCAGGACCATCAGCGGCAGGTACGCGTACGTGAGCCCGATCACGATCGCGAGCTCGTTGTAGAGCAGCGGGAACGGGCCGACGCCGGCCGCGCCGAGCAGCCGGTTGATCAGGCCGGTTGGGTTCAGCAGGACGATCCACGCGTAGGTCCGGATCAGGAAGCTCGTCCAGAACGGCAGGATCACCAGGAACAGCAGCACGACGCGCCGGCGCGGGGGGGCCGTGGCGATCAGGTACGCGAGCGGGTACCCGAGGAGGAGCGCCAGCCCGGTCGAGAGCAGGGCGATCCGCAGCGACGTCAGGAGCACCCGCAGGTAGATCGGGTCGGAGAGCCGCGCGTAGTTGTCGAACGTGAGGACGCTCTCGACGCCGCCGAACGGGCCCCGGCGGAACACGCTGTAGAGGAGGAGGAGGCCGACGGGGAACAGGAAGAACGCGAGGAAGTAGCCGGTTCCCGGGCCGAGGAGCACCAGGCGGGCGAGCCAGACGCGGCGCCGCCGAGCCGGGCTCGGCGGCGCCGCGTCCACCACGGCCTGCGTCACGACCCGGGCTAGCCCGCCTTGATGCGGGTCACCGCGT
>Ga0209172_10006681_pt1 | contig 12572 bp, 13 predicted proteins | sample LarsenN4metaG_FD_184113 | JGI IMG/M metagenome (GOLD analysis project Ga0209172, IMG submission 184113) | Hot spring sediment bacterial and archeal communities from British Columbia, Canada, to study Microbial Dark Matter (Phase II) - Larsen... ... | reverse complement strand
CGTGCCGAACGCGGTTTTGGATCAGGCGCTTGGTATCAACGTGATGCCTGGAGAGCATCATGAAGATGCCGATCAGTGGAAGGCGTTCAAGTTGACCATGACCGAGCGCGAGCAGGTTGACGGCGTTCTTCGTAAAATCGGCAAAGTTGGATTCATGGTCAAGATTCGCCAGGTGTACGTCGCGGACAAAAAAGTCTACGACAAAAACGCTCGCACGGCCTTTGTGAAGGGGTTTTTGGCGATTTTCACACATCTCAACTGGAACTACATCGGTTTGTACGGACACTCAACGCCAAAAGACGACTATTTTTGGCAGCGCTGGGTTTATACGGAGAAACAGGCAAAATTGGTCAAAGGTTATAAGTATCGAAGCTGGGGAATCGGGCGCAATCCGTTTTGGATGAACGTCGAGGAGCTCGCGACCCTTTGGCATTTCCCAACGGTTTCTGCGAAGCCACCGCTCGTGCGTCGTGCAGAGGCGAAGCGCGGAGAACCGCCGGTGGGATTGCCATTCACAATGGAAGAATTGGAGCTCCCCAAGGGTCCGCCAAAACCAGGGCTTATCGCTCGTCCTCGCCAACTCGGTACGCCGCCACCGCCGGAGCCGGAGCATGACGAGCACGGACACGGGGGAGGCCACGGCAAAGGGCATGGCGACAGTCACGGCAAAGCTGGGCACGGAGATGCTCACGGCAAACCGCATGCCGCATCGCATGCTACGGCGCATCCAGAGCCGCTTGAAGTGCCCGAGGCGCCGCCCGTCCACCTTCCTCAGCATCCAAGCGCCCACCAGGACTCACACCCCGCGACTCCTCATAAATCCGTTGTTCACGCAGTCCCCGCCGTACACGAGTCTGAGCGCGAGGCCGGACTCGACGCAACAGACATGGGCCCTCCCGCGGATATTCAATTGCCGGGGCCGCCTCCTGGGTGGAAACCAGAGGAGCCAGAGCACCATCCAGCGGATTCCGGCGAGCAAAACGGCGGCGCGCCGCCGAATCTTCCGGTTTAAGCTATGGGGTACCCACACGATCACGAAAACGAAATTACGTACTTCGGCCGCACAAATTTCCGCAATCAATTGCGGAAGTTTGGCATTAAAACCGATGATCGCCGCCGACACGTGTATGTGATCGGAAAAACGGGCATGGGTAAGACAACCCTGCTCGAAAACATGATCCTTTCCGACATCTATGCCGGGCACGGGTGTTGTTATATCGACCCGCACGGCGACACCGCGGAGCGGTTGGTTGATTTCATCCCGCCATGGCGCATCAACGACGTCATCTATTTCAACCCAGCCGACATCGACTATCCGATCGGTTTTAACATTCTCGAAGCGGTCAACGAGCGCCACAAGCATTTGGTGGCGAGCGGGATGATGGGTGTCTTCAAAAAGATCTGGGAGAACGTGTGGAGCGCCCGCATGGAGTACATTCTCAACAATACAATTTTAGCGTTGCTCGACAACCAGGGATCCACGCTGCTGGGCATCAACCGCATGCTCTCGGACGCCGAATATCGCAAACGGATCGTCAGCAACATCAAAGACCCGATCGTCAAACAGTTTTGGGTGCAAGAGTTTGCGTCGTATTCGGAGAAATACGCACAGGAAGCCGTGAGCGCCATTCAAAACAAGATCGGTCAGTTTCTTTCGGCATCGATCATCCGCAACATCGTCGCGCAGGTAAAATCCACGATCGACATTCGTAAGATCATGGATGACGAAAAGATTTTCATCATCAACCTGTCCAAAGGACGCATCGGAGAGGATTCTTCGCGACTGCTCGGCGGCATGCTCATCACCAAAATGCAGCTCGCGGCCATGGAACGCGTGGACATGCCTGAGAAGGACCGCAGGGACTTCTACATGTACGTGGACGAATTCCAAAACTTCGCCGTGGAATCGTTTGCGAGCATTCTCTCGGAAGCGCGTAAGTATCGGCTGTGTTTGACGATGGCGCACCAGTATATCGCCCAGCTCTCCGATGAAGTGCGCGAGGCGGTGTTTGGAAACGTGGGTACGGTGATTGCCTATCGTGTAGGTGCTCCGGATGCGGCATACATGGAAACCGAATTCATGCCGCGTTTTACGCCGGAAGACATCATTAACCTGCCAAAGTACAACATCTACCTCAAACTACTCATTGATGGTGTCAGTAGTGCGCCGTTCTCCGCGGAAACGCTTCCGCCGATTGCGCAGCGCACGGAGTCGCAGGATCGCGTTATTCGCGTGAGTCGTGAGCGCTACACGCGCACCCGCGCTGAGATCGAAGAAAAGATTTTGCGATGGAGCGGCATGGGCGAGGACGTGGATATTGAAGCAATGCTCAAAGAGGCGGAGGCAAAAAAGAAGGCCGTCAAGGAATCGCGCAAGCCGAAGTTTGAGTACAACTGTACGCGTTGCAACAAGCAGATCGTGTTGCCGGTTGAGCTTGACCGATCTCGCCCCATCTACTGCGAAGAGTGCATTGAGATTGTGCGTTCTGAACGCAAAGCGTCTAAGGAAAAGAAAAAAGAGCGACGCGGCAAAGAGGGAGGAGGTCCGACGGGAGTAACCGAGGCCCCAAAGCCGTCCGATGGGGAGATTGTGCAAAAGTTTGCACAGGAAGTGAGTCTGTCGCTTGCGGCGCTCGCACCGACGGTTTCGCAAACGCCAAAATCGGTAACGCCAACAACGGTTTCGCCGGCTGTATCAACGCAACCGCCTGCGCCCGCGCCGGTACAGCCCTCGGCTCCCCTGGGTCTTGAGACGCTGCTCGCACCCACCGTGCCCGCGCCGGCTCCTGTTCGCCTAGCGCAACCTGCGTCTTCATCAACGCTTGTTGCCGCATCGCAACCCGCCTCAAGCGAGTCTGGATCGAAGAAGCGACGCCGACGCCGAAAAAAGCGTTCCGATGGCAGCGGGGGACAGTCGTCTCCAACGTCTGTGGATCCTGCGCCATCCGCACCAGCACCACACGTACCCCCATCCCAGCCTCCATCCAAGCCATCAGCACCAGCACAAACCGGGGCTCTCCGCCCAGGGCAGTCCGTGACATTCGATTAGTATGCCCGAGCGCGTTTCGTTTGCGACCAAAGACGGCGTGACGATCGTTGGAGACTGGTACGCAGTGCCGAACGCCGCGTCTTTTGCGTTGTTGTTGCACATGCGGCCGGCGACAAAAGAATCGTGGCGTGTTTGGGCTCAGAAGCTGCAGGACCGAGGCGTCGCGTGTCTCGCGATCGATCAGCGCGGACACGGAGAGAGCACAAATAACGGCCTGCTCGACTACAAAACGTTTGGCGATGAGGAGAGTCGAGGGAAGCGTTTTGATGTAGAGGCGGCGCTTGGCTGGCTTCGCGCGGCAGGTGCCGTACATTCGCAGATGAGCGTTTGGGGCGCGTCCATCGGAGCAAACCTTGCGATTCGTTGTTTGATGGAGCACGCAGACATTGCTCGGGCCGCTGCGCTCTCGCCAGGGATCAATTTTCGCGGTGTTTCCACGGATGACGCGATCGTTGCGCTTCACGAAGGCCAGTCAGTCGTATTGGTGGCATCGGAGGATGACCCGCACGATAGTTTTGCAAGCGCGCGCAAACTCCACCATCTGGCGCCGGAGCGGACGCATCTGATTGAACGAGCAAATCTTGGACATGGCACGGACATGCTCGATCGCGACCCCGCGCTCTTTGAAGAAATTTTAGAAAAACTCGCATGACGATTCTTCAAGCGATGGTGCTCGGCATCGTGCAAGGCATCACCGAATTTCTTCCGGTTTCCAGCTCTGGGCACTTGATTCTTGTGCCGGAGCTTTTGGGTTGGCCTCTGCAGAGCGCGGCGTTTGATGCGGTGATGCACTGGGCAACGCTTGCGGCCGTGATTGTGGCGCTATGGCCGGATGTCCGTGAGGTGATCGTGAGCGTTGGATCGCGCAAAAAAAGCGATTGGAAACGATTAGGGGTCATGATTGCCGTGGCGACGATTCCGGCGGTTGTCATCGGACTGTTGTTCGATGAAATGATTGAAACAACCCTGCGTTCGCCGATTGTTGTTGCCGTGTCGCTGGCGATTTGGGGTGTCCTCCTCTTTATCGCTGACCGACTCATGAAACCGTCTGCGGTGAGTGATGTAAAACGCGTTGGTTGGCGCAGTGTGGCGTGGATCGGGCTTGCACAAGCCATTGCGCTCATTCCGGGGACATCGCGTTCGGGTGTCACTATTACTGCCGGATTATTTACGGGTCTTAATCGTGAAACGGCCGCGCGGTTCTCGTTTCTGTTGGGGATTCCGGCGATTGCCCTTGCGGGCGCGGCGGGGATGCTCGATGTGGTGCGAGGGAATGCGGGTGTTGAACCGCTTCCTCTCGCGGTCGGGTTCGTGAGTGCATTCGCGGCCGGGTTCTTTTCGATCCGCCTTCTGCTCAGACTGCTCAAGTCCGGTTCATACGCCGGTTTTGCGGTGTACCGCGTGCTTCTCGCCGCGGTCGTGCTCTGGGTATTTTTGAAATGAAAATGATCCGCGAGCGTGTCGCGGATCCGTAGAGCTCAGCCCTCGGCATGCGCCGGGGCTAGCTCGGGAAAGCTCTCTGAGACGAGGTGAAGCACCTCGCCGCTCTTGTCGCCGAACAGGCCGTTGCGCGCGACGTAGGCGATGCCTTCGACGAATCCTTCGCCGTAGGTGCCGCGCGCGAGGTAGCCTCCGTTGCGGCGCACGCTCTCGCGGATGCGCGGGATCGCGTTGCCCACGGCTACGGCCGTCGTGCCTGCGACCAGCTCGTCGTCGTTCTCGCCATCGGCGATGGTGAGCACTTCCTTGGGCTTGCACCCCAGGATGCGGCACACCGCGTCCACGCCGAGCCCCTTGTGGATGCCCGCCGGTACGATGTCGATCGAGCCGTTGGCCTTGTGGCGCTTCACGACGAGACGCAGATCGTGGACCTTGATGACCTCTTCGAAGAAGGTCGCCCACGCCGCGGTCTGGCCGAAGTCCGAGTCCGGCGGGAGGAGGGTGAGGATCCCGTCCTTGAGCTCGGGCATGTAGGGCACGATGTTCTCACGCCGCCGCAGGCAGAAGCGCCGGTGCAGGGGGTCCAGGCCGATCGAGTCGCGGAACTGCACGAGATCCGCCATGCCGGCGCCAGAGCTCTCATGCACCTTCCACACGGGCGGAGGTCCTTCGGCCTCCAGCTCGCGGAAGTGCGCGCCGCTTTCGGCGCAGATGAAGCTCCAGTGCAGACCGCTGCCCTCGGCGAGGCCGCAGGCGTAGTCCGCGTTCTTGCCGGTGGCCACGCCGACCGGGATCCCGAGCGCGCGCAGTCCTTGCAAGACGGCGCGGGTGCGGGGATCGATCGGGCCGCCGTGCGGCTTGATGGTGTCGTCGATGTCCGAGAGGACGGCCCGGATGATGGGCGTCATGGTTGGCTCCAGCTCCTTGTGAGAGCCTGCAGAATCTATCACAATGAACGCATCACTTCAAAAAATTATGCACAGATACGGAGCGGTCCTGCTTGGCGGGACCAAAATCGCCTGCGCGGTTGGAGAGGGGGCGCGAATTGAAACGGTGGAAACGTTCCCAACCGGCGATCCAACCGATGCGTTCGGGCGCATCACGGCCTTTTTTACCAAAGCAGGGGCTGATATTCGTGGTGTCGGCGTCGGGAGTTTCGGTCCCGTTGATCTTGCCAGCGGAACGATTGCCAAAACGCCAAAACCGGGATGGTCGGATGCCCCGGTTGGCCCAGAGCTGTCCGCGCGCCTTGGTGTGCCGGTGGTGGTTGATACGGACGTCAACGTGGAAGGGCTTGGGGAGTTCGCCTTTGGCGCCGCGCAGGGGCTCAGCACGTTTATCTATCTCACGGTCGGAACAGGGATTGGTGGAGGCGGTATCAGCAACGGCCAGCTCATGCATGGGTTGGTGCACCCCGAGATGGGACACATTCGCGTTGTGCGTGATCCATCAAAGGATTCGTTTGCGGGAGCGTGCCCGTTTCATGGGGATTGTCTTGAAGGATTGGCGAGCGGTCCTGCGATGCAGGTACGTTGGGGAGTATCGGCGAAGGAATTGCCGCCGGATCATCCGGCATGGGAGCTTGAAACCGATTACATTGCGCAAGCGCTGGCAGCATACACGCTCGTTCTTTCGCCACAGCGCATCATCGTCGGCGGCGGAGTCGCGCTGACCGATCCAGCCGTTCGATTCTTTGAGCGCATGCGCCATCGCGTTCAAGCCGTGCTTGCCGGGTACATACAGCACAACACCATTGTGCAAGGCATCGACCAATTCATTGTTCCGCCATCGCTGGAACAGCCTGGACTCATCGGTGGATTCGAACTTGCTCGACGAACTCTTGAACGCTAACCGTATGGCTGACTACGAACTGCGCGACCCGATTCACAAACGCATCACGTTCGACGAGTTTGAACGTGAGGTGATTGATCATCCATTTTTTCAACGCCTGCGTTTTATCGGCCAGCTGTCGCTGTTGCAGTCGTATGTGTATCCGGGAGCGACCCACAACCGGTTTACGCACGCGCTCGGAGCCATGCATGTGGCCGGAAGGCTGTTTGGTCGAGTCGTGCAAGGTTCCGAGGCAATTACCGAGCGGCTTTCGCATGATCAGATTTTTGGCCTGCGTCGGCGCTTGAGACTTGCCGGATTGTTGCACGACGTTGGTCATGGACCGTTTTCGCATGAGTCTGAATCGGTGTTTCCCATGCTCTCCACGCTTGCGCTTGATTGGACCTGGTGGAAAGAAGGGAAGCCAACAGACCGTCAGGCCACGCATGAGGACTTTAGCGTCCTGCTCATTCAAACGCTCGCGCGCGAAGGGGTTCTGGAGAAGGAATTTGCGCAGGACGTTGCGTCGTTCGTTCATGGATCCGTGAAACCGTCCGCATGGTTTGCAGAAATTGATGCACAGGCTCCGACCCTCCAGAAAATTCTCAAGCAGCTCATTTCGGGCGAGGCTGATTGCGATCGTATGGATTATCTTCTGCGCGATAGCTACTACTGCGGGGTCGCCTACGGCAATTACGACATTGACTGGCTGATTTCTAGCATGAGCGTGCAAGAGGTTGATGGTCGTCTCGCGCTCATACTGGCCGAAAACGGCATGCGCGCGTTTGAAGCGTTCTTGCTCGCGCGGTATCACATGTTCGATCAAGTGTATTTACACAAAACAAAATCCGGTTTCCTGCATTGCCTCACCGAGGCGATTCAAACGCGGGAAATTCCGCTCCAAATTCCCAGCGATGCGTACGCCTATGCGGATATGCGCGATGGGCGGGTCATTGAAATGCTGTTTGATGCGGCCAAGCGCCCGCAAAACTATTGGTCCATCCAAGTGGCCAGGCGCCTCCCGCCGCGCAGGATCCTGCGGTTGCAAGAATCTCGTCCCGAGGACATGCAATTGCTTGAGGAGCTTACTCATCTTTGCGAAACCAACAACATCCGGTATTTTGTGCGCCGCGCCGGCAAGGAACTGTCCACGTTTGGCGAATACGGGACGGCGCCAGAGATGTTTGTTGCGCGGCAACGCATCGGTGAAACGCAATACGTCCCCATCGCGGAGTACTCCGACCTTCTGCAAAAATACAACGAAAAAATTCGCGTGGCGGATTTCTTTGTCCTGCGCGAGGACGCCGAACTCTTTGTAAAGTGCGCGGAAATGAAATAACCCTCCGACCGAAGTCAGAGGGAGACGCGAGTATCCTCGGCGGCGTCGCACGCGCGCGGGCGCATGCTGGCAACAGCCGTACGGATGAACGCGGCGAGCCGCTCGGTGTCCCGAGAGCTCGACTTGCGCACGTGCTCGGCGCCGCAATCCGTGAGGATCTTGTGCTGCGCCGGAGCAAACGTGTCACCCGAGAAGACGACGATCGGTGTATGGATGCCGCGCGCACGCAGGGTGCACAGGGCTTCCAGACCGGTCATCCGGCTGCGGGTGTTGTTGTCCGTGACCACGACGGTGTTGTCATGGTCCTCGACCAGCCAGTCCACGAGCTCTTCCGCGGTGGAGAGCTGGATCACAACCGGGTTGAGATCCTTGACGTGGAAGGGAAGGAGTCGGGCGAGGGTGTCACGGATGGCGGGTTCGTCGTCGACGATGATGAGGCGGGGTCGCAAGCAGTGTGTCCCTCCTTTAGGACCGCCGAATGCTACATGATTTCTACCGCGGAGTCAAGGGTGATATGAAAATCCCTCCGATCAGGGGGATCGAAGGGCGTTGCGGATGAACTCCGCGATGAGGTCGACCGCGTTGTCGGACCCCTTGTTGACGTGCGCGGCGTCCAGCCGCAAGAGCTCCTCGCACGCGTCCTCGTCGAGGTTGTCGAAGGTGAAGAGCAGGAACGGCGTGCGAATGTGACCGTCGCGCAGCTGCGCGAGCGCGCGCGACCCGGTGAGCGCCGAGCCCGTGTTGTTGTCGCACACGATCGCATGCGCGACGTTGCCGTCCGCGAGCCAGCGGAGCAGTTCCTCCGTGCTGGAGAGCTGGACGGTATCGAAGGTAAGATCCTTGAGGTAGATCCCACACACGAGTTCGACGAGCGTGAGGCGCATCGTGCGGTGGTCGTCCACGAAGACGACCCGCGGCTTTTCCATGGCTCCATTCCCCCTTGCTAGAGCCGGTGGATCATAGCCGTTCTCTTGCCCGATGTCAATCCATGTGGTACATTTTTGCGCTGATATGGCCGAAAAGAAGCAAAAAGTATTGGTCGGAATGAGCGGCGGCGTGGACTCGAGCGTGTCCGCGGCGTTGTTGTTGGAGGCTGGCTATGAAGTGATCGGGGCCTTTATGAAGAATTGGTCGGGCGGCGTAGAAGGCCCGGAGTGCAAAACGCCTGACCGCGTTGGCGAGGAACATGAAGAGTGTGGGTGGAAGCAAGAACGCCGTGATGCCATGCGTGTGGCCGCCAAACTCGGTATCCCATTTTTGACGTTTGATTTTGAAACGGAATACCGCCGCGACGTCGTGGAATACATGTTCCGCGAGTTCGAAGCCGGTCGAACGCCGAACCCGGATGTGATGTGTAATCGGTTCGTGAAGTTTGATTTGTTCGTAAAAGAAGCGGACAAGCTTGGGTGTGATTTTGTTGCGACCGGGCATTATGCCCGAGTGGAGAACGGGCGGATACTCATGGGATCCGATCCAAACAAGGATCAGAGCTATTTTCTTTGGGCTGTGCCACCATCGGTGTTGCCGCGCGTGTTATTTCCGGTGGGAGCGATGCAAAAACCCGAGGTGCGCGAGAAAGCGCGCCAGCTCGGACTTTCTACGGCCGAGAAAAAAGACAGTGTCGGCATCTGCTTTGTCGGCGAAGTAAACATGAAGGAGTTTTTGCAAGCGCGTATCCCATTCTCCCCAGGTGATATTGTTACGACCGAGGGGAAGGTGGTCGGTCGCCATGACGGATTGCCGTTCTACACGATCGGTCAGCGCGAGGGGATGGGGATCGGTGGCGGCACCCCATACTATGTAATCGACAAAGATCGCGACAAAAATCAGCTCATCGTTTCCAGTGCATTCCATCCAAAACTGTTCCGCGATGCACTGACGGCTCACGACCCCAACTGGTTCCGCAAGCCAGAAATCGGCACGGCGATTCAGGCTCGTATTCGATACCGACAGCCTGTTGCTGCGTGTGAGATTATTGCGTTTGACCCGCTCACAGTGAAATTCAAAGAGCCCCAGCGTGCGGTCACACCGGGGCAATCGATCGTCTTCTATGACGGGGAGGAAATGCTCGGCGGAGCGATTATTGCGTAGCCCAGGCGTAAAACTCGGCGGCGGCGCCGGAGGTTGGGTCAAAGAGGACGTCCGTGATTTGTGGAGGGTCGGTTTCCGTGATTTCGACTGCGGATTTCAACACGTAGCCCGTCTCGCTTCCCACAACGACCGCCGCGACCGTATCAACAGGCGCGATGCCAACTGTTTGTTTGAAATCGTAGTTCACGATCGCGAGTTTTCCGGAGACCACGGCGGTCTCTGTTTTGTTTGTGGTGATGGTGAGCGGACCACAATCCGGATTCTCGCTTGGCGTTTCAAGGTGCGTGTCGAGATAAGCCCGCCCGCGGGCAAGGTGCACGCGATAGGTGCCTGGCACCAGATCATCAAGCCGAACGTCCGTGTTTTCATCGAGCGCGAGCGTGTGACAAAAACCGATTTGCAAAACCATACGTCCGCCGGCATCTGTACGAACGACTTCGCCGCGACGGATCGACTCGTGGAGCGATACAGGGCGTACCGTGCCGTTTCGGTCGACGGTGGCCGCGCCCTCCTGCCGAATGGCTGCAATCGCGATGTGAACACGTCCGTCACCGCCTGCCCAGGGAGCATGGAGTTGCTGGCCCACAAGCAGGACGCTCGCGAGCAAACCGAACATGGCGACAAGCGCAGCGGTTGTGTTACGATGAACCATATTAACCCTCATACTATGGCGCTTTTGGAGTTCTACGGCAAGGAATGCCCGCATTGCGTAAAAATGATGCCGATTATCGACAAGATGATCGCGGAGGGGATCGTCATCGAAAAATTTGAAGTTTGGCACGACGAAAAGAACGCGGCCAAAATGGAGGAGTACGATCGCGGGTTGTGCGGAGGCGTACCGTTTTTTTACAACACGGATTCCGATCAATTTATCTGCGGTGAATCGGATGAAGAAACCCTACGCGCATGGGCCGCTGGAAAAGAAGTGTAATCGTCGCATCGCTGCTTCTTTTGGGGGCCGGATGCACGGGCCCTGTTGTGAGCGAACAGACGCCGGAGGAGGCTGCGGCGAGCATTGTCATTGATGAAAACACTTCTTTTGTTATCCAACCGACCGTGCTCGGACTCGGAGAGCAGATCGCCGGATGGTTTGGCCAGCGCAACGGGTGGATCGTGGATGTTGAATCGTACGCGCCCAATCGTTCCGTGTTTCTGCAATGGGAAACCGGGAAGGAGTCGGAGCCGACGACCGGCTCGCTGACGCTGGGAGGTCTGGAGAGCGGGGAAACGCTCTTGATACCAAAACTGTGGCAAGCGGGCGACACGGTGCATGATGACAAAACCGGGATCTGGCTCTCGCACACGCAGTACGACGCACTTAAGGCCGGAGCGAAAACGCAAATCAGTCTTGGGTTGTTTGACGCGTCGCTTTCGAGTGCACTGCAGCTCAAAGATGACGTATCCAATGCTCTGAGCGCGCTGCAGCAGAAGGATCAGAACGCGCATGAGGGTGAGGACATCGTGACGGTTTCGTCCAAGGGGACCGGTGCATACACGCTTATGGTTGCGGGTACGCAAACGACGGTCGCTACACTAGAAGCCGAAAATTGGTTTGCTCACTACACGATCCTCGATAACCCCGCGCATCCAGTTGTCCTCAAACTCACGATTAATCCTGTGGCGTCCGCGGGTATCGAAAATCTTTCGTGGGCATCTGTCATGCGCTCGCTTCTTGGGTATGCGGTCACGGAAATAAACACGAGCGGCTCATTCTAGAGCCGCTCGACCCAGTGGGGATCTACTTCGACGTAAAGCTCGATAAATACTTTTGCATTGAGCACGGTTTCGAGTTCGTTGCGCGTGGCCTGGCCGATCTCTTTGATACCCACGCCGCCTTTGCCAATGATCATGCGCTTGTAGCGCTCATCGGTGGTGTAGACCGTGGCGCGGATGTAGAACGTGCCTTCTTTGCGCTGCTCGAGTTCGTCCACTTCCACATGCGTGGAGTATGGGACCTCCTGGCGAAGGCGCAGAAAGAGTTTTTCGCGCACCAGCTCGGCCACCCACTTGTCCGTGGGCATGTTGGTCATCTGGTAATCCGGATAGTGGCTTTCTCCCTGTCCCAAGTGGGAAAAGATCGTCTCCGAGAGCGTTTTGATGTGAGCCCCCGTACGAGCGGACACTTCCAGGACGGCGGAGAATTTTTCGGACAAATCGCGGTAGTGATCGAGGAACGGCCGGTCGTACAGGTCGCTTTTGTTGATGACCAAAATTTTTGGCTTCTCAATGTGTTCGATCATGCGCAGAACGAACTTTTCTTCGTCGCCGATGGATCGCGTCGGATCCACGACGTAAATCACCAAGTCGACTTCTTTGAGAGAATCTTTGATGGATTCGAGCAGTTTTTTGGTGAGCGCGTCGCGTGATTTTTTCATGACGCCCGGAGTGTCCACAAACACGACCTGGCCCTGCTCGGACGTCAAAATACCCTGGATCGGCATCCGGGTCGTTTGCGGCTTCGGGGTCGTGATCGCGATTTTGGAACCGACCAGAGCGTTGAGTAACGTGGACTTTCCAACGTTGGAGCGCCCGACGATCACGGCGAAACCGGATTTTTTCTGCGTGTTCTTAGGTTGCGACATGCGCGGATGCTCTCATGAATTCGGCGCGTTGTCAACGCGCTCCAGCTGAAAAACGCATTCCACGTGCGGCGTGTGAGGGAAGAGGTCGAGCGCGGTGGCCTTGGCAATCCGGTAGGTAGCATGCAAGCCTGCATGACCCTGGAATCCTACCCATTCCTTCACAAACCTTTCAAAACTGCACGAGACGTAAACGATCGTTTTGGGCTTCTCTCTCAAGAGGGTCTCGATGGCGTCCGGATGC
>Ga0209172_10006677_pt1 | contig 12576 bp, 9 predicted proteins | sample LarsenN4metaG_FD_184113 | JGI IMG/M metagenome (GOLD analysis project Ga0209172, IMG submission 184113) | Hot spring sediment bacterial and archeal communities from British Columbia, Canada, to study Microbial Dark Matter (Phase II) - Larsen... ... | reverse complement strand
TCGGGTGAGGTGGTCGTGTTTGATGCCACCAATGAGCATGTACGCCGCTCGTCTTCCTCATATGACGACGCGGTGGCTGGTATCGTCTCTACGCGCCCAGGCTTCCTCGCCGGCGAAAATCGCGAGGGAGATTACCCGATCGCCCTGGCTGGTCGTGTGCCCACGAAGGTGAGTTCGGAGAACGGATCGATCGCCGTTGGTGATCCGCTCACAACTTCCACGCGCGCGGGTTACGCGATGAAAGCCACAAAAGCAGGCCCGATCGTCGGTTATGCGCTTGAACCATACAACGGCGAGGCGGACGATCAAATCATCGTGTATGTGAATGTGAGCTACTGGGGTGGCGATGAAACCACGCCATTGCCGGGTACGGATAACCAGGCCTCGCAAATCCTCGTTTCTTCATCGAGCCCGGACACGTTCACGTCGCTCGACATGAACGGTACGATTTACATGCATGCCAACGACATCGTGGACGTCCGCCGCATCGCTGGTATTTCGGACCGCTGGGTGATTGAGGAGGATGGCACAATCAAGACCGCGAGCGTTGTAAAGACGGTGATTGAAAGCTATCAGGGGGAGAAGATCGAGACCGTTGCTGTGACGGCGAAGGACGCGCTCGTGACGCTCGTTGGTACTGCAGAGTTGCAAAACGGCGTGGCTGTGATTGATTTGGAAACAGAAGACACGACGTTTAACGACGTAACCTCAACGATCGCGCCGGTGCGCGTGCTTGTGACGCCGAATGGTCCGGTGTCGCTGTATGTCTCTGAAAAGAGCAATGATGGGTTTACGGTACAGCAGGTGGGCGGTGCGGATTCCGGCATCACGTTCGATTGGATGATTACGGCGTATCGCAAAGACATGGAACCGGAGGAGTATTTGCACCCGGAGGAAGTTCCGGCCGAAGAGCCGGTGGTGGAGGAGCCGATCGTTGATGCTACGACTCAAACAGAAGAACCGGTTGTAGAGGAACCTGTCGTTGAAGAACCGGCGCCAGAGCCCACGCCCACGACAGAAGAAACCGTCGTTGAGGTTCCCGTCGTGGAAGAAGTGATTGTGGAAGAACCCGCACCTCCGGTGAGCCCGGACGCAACCCTTACGGATTCCTCGTTACCGGCCGATGACGGCACACCAGCCGAGCCCGAGCCAGTGGCGACCGAACCCGACCCATCGCCATCGCAGACAGAAGTCTAGTGCGCCCATAGCACTGGATCCCGCGTGCAAACGCGGCGAAGCCCTTCTATCCGCGCTGTCGAATCGCTCTTTAGACAACGCCGCCCGGCGATGCATGCTTGTTCGCCGGGTTACAATCTAAAACGAAGGAAGCGAGCACCCCACTCTCGCTTCCTTTGTGTTATACTGGTGATGATTTTTCGTTCGATTTCTTATGAAAATGAGCACTGCGGACGCGTTGCTTGCGTCCGCTCGTTGGATCGTCTGCGGCCTGGTTTTTTTCATCCCGATTTTTTTTCTGCCCGTGAGCATCGATGTTTTGGAGGTGAATAAGCAAACATTGCTTGTCATCGGAGTCCTTTCGGCAACCTTGTGTTGGTTGGGATCCATGCTGGTGCGCCGCGAACTGACGTTTCGACCCGGATGGGCAGACGTTCTGCCGGTACTCGTGCTCGTTCCGGCCGTGCTTTCTGCTGCGTTTTCCTCGTCTCCGTACCTCTCGTTTGTTGGAACCGCTTCGCAGCAGTACCTCAGCGTCCTCACCCTGTTTGCGTTCGCGGTGCTGTTTATTCTGATCAACCACGCCTTGTCGCCGCAGGATACCGCTGTTCGTTTGCCATTCGCCCTTGTGGCGTCCGCCGTGGTGTCAGCTGGTGTTGCGCTGTGTTCGTTGTTCGGTATCTCCTTGTTTCCGTTCGCCGTGGCGCAGACGGCGGCTTTCAACACAGTGGGGACGCTCAATGCGCTCGGTTTTTTCCTTGTGAGCGTCGTTGTGGTGGCCACGTGCATCTGGGCACTCCATCGCGATGAGTCCACGTTGCTCGCAAAAGGGGTGGCGGGACAAGTAGAGCGCGGGTTGATCGTCGTTTTGATGCTTCTCGCATTGGTCGTGCTCGTGATTTTGGATTATTGGGTGTTGTGGGGTGCGCTCATTGTCGGGCTCGGCGTGCTGTGTGCGCTCGCGCTGCTGCGTCCAAAAGAATTTGACGAACCTTCTCGCTTGATTGCTCCATTTTTCTTGCTCGCCATCAGCTTTTTGTTTCTCTTCTTCCTCCCGAATCCTTTTCCCGTATCGGCCCCGGTGGAGGTGACGCCCAATCATGAGCTCAGCCTAGAGGTTGCGCAGGCGTCGCTCGAGCAGTCTCCCCTGTTTGGCGAGGGCGGAGGGACGTATCTCTTTACCTTTGCACAGGAACGCCCTGTCGCTCTCAACGAAACCAATTTTTGGAACGTTCGATTCGACCGCGGAAGCTCTTTTGCTCTGACGGCGTTGCCTGCGTTCGGTTGGGTCGGGGCCGCGGGATGGGTATTGATGATTGTGCTCGCGGTATTGGCGGCGCTCGGCGTGCTTGCGCGCGAGAAAGCGCGCGGCCGGTGGGCGTTTGCCGCTACGGCATTTGCTCCGCTTGCTACAGTGGTGTTTGGCCTGTTCGTGTATAACGCCAATATCACGCTTTTGCTTGTTCTCTTCGTATTTTTGGCGATGCTCTCCTCTGGCTTTGCGCGCACGGCTTGGTCGCGCGCCTTCCGCTCCTCGCCACGCGGAAGCCTCTTCTTCTCGTTTGGCTTCATGGCGCTCGCCATCGGATTGCTGTCCCTGATTTTCATGGCCAGTCAGCGGTATTTGGCAGAAGCGGCCTTTGCCCAGGCGGTTCGAGATGACCGAGCCGGCGCTCCCGCCGAGCAGGTGATCGCGTCGCTGGATCGCGCCGCGACCTTCAATCGATTTGAAGATACGTATTATCGAAATCTTGCACACGCACTCCTGTTGCAAATCGGCTCGCTGGTGGAGCGTCAAGATTCCGGAAGCCAGATGACGGCCGCGGAGCGCGAATACGTCACCTCGCTCACGGCAGCAAGCGTAAACGCGGCAAAGCGCGCAACGGACCTCTCTCCGGATAACGTGCTCAATTGGTTGGAACGCGGCGTTGTGTATCGGGAGTTGATCCCGCTCATCAGCAATACCTCTGAGGCGTCTGGATTCGCACGCACGGCACATGAGCGCGCGGTCGAGCTCGAGCCGAGCAATCCGGCAACGGTGACAGAGTTGGCGAAGACGTACCTTGCACTCGCGGAGTCGTTGCGCGAGCTCACACTCGCGGAGGATCCTTCGGTGAGCGCACAGGCCCAGAAGGAGGTCCAAACCCTTCTCACGCTCGCGGAAACAACGCTTCTGCACGTGATCCAGGACCTCAAGCCGGATTATGCGCCAGCGCACTATCAACTTGCGCTCGCCTACGAGCGACAGGGTCGGTTGGATGATGCGATCGGCAAAATGGAAAGTGTGGCCAAGTACAATTCGCTCGATGTGGGTGTTGCCTTCCAGCTCGGTCTGCTCTATCTGCGTCGCTCCGGCGAAGGCGACGTCGGGCGCGCACAGTCGCAGTTCGAACATGCGGTTGAGCTGGCGCCGAGCTATAGCAACGCTCGCTGGTTCTTGGCCACGGTGTACGAGCAGCAAGGCGATCTGGCGCGGGCGACCGAGCAGGTTGCGGCCGTGGCCGCGCTCAATCCTGACAACGCGATTGTGCAGGCACGCCTTACTCGCCTGCAGTCCGGCCAAACATCTTCGACCATCCCCGAAAATCTGGATACTCTGACCTCAGGGATCGCTCCGTAATCGTCCACACCCGCCCCATTCCCAGGGACGGGTGTTTGCATTAGAGTGTTTTCGGGCAGTGGTCACAGGAGGCGTCCTTCGGGACAAACAGAGGTCGCGCAGGTTGTCCTCAACGCGCTCCGCTCGGCGTACAGAGGCAGTTCCAATACATCCGCACGTAGCACACAGAGCGCCGTCATCAAGACGAGTCTTGCGCAGTCCGGGTTTCGCCCGACTTCCCTGCGCGGATGGAGACTGGAAAATGGTCACGCACCTGTCTGGCCCCTGCTCTAGCGAGAACGTGTTTCGTCTGGGATACGGTGGGTTGTCGGCCCCGGAACGGCCGGTTCCCGTTTTCTGCCCGGGAAACGGGATCCCGACTCCGAGCGCGCCGTGGATCGCGCTCGAGACCGACCAGATGCACGCATGAACCCGCGCGCGTTGCGCAGAAGCGTCCGATTCGCTCGGCAGCGCGTCACAAATAGCTTTCTTCCGTTCTTGGCGCGCCCTTCACGGCCGCGCTTCTTTGTTTCTTGACCTTCGTCCGCGGATTTTGTATCCTTCGATCCATCCAAGGGCCGTTAGGCGGCCGGCAAAGTGCCGGCAGCGAACGGCCTCACTCGGAAATGTCCGAGTGAACTCGGTCATTTCGCTCGTTCGGGCCGTTAGCTCAGTTGGTAGAGCGCTTCCATGGCATGGAAGAGGTCAAGAGTTCAAGTCTCTTACGGTCCACCAAAAAGAACCCGCAATGCGCGGGTTCTTTTCGTTATGCATTGACATTTTGCAAAAAAACTTGTATGTTCAACCCGCTTTTGACCATCGGTCAAAGCCGCCCTTGTGGCGCCCGCCCACCATCCTCAGAGGTCCCACCTTGTCTGATACCCCCGTTCCTTCCCACCGCTCCCCCGCCATCTTCGGCACGGTTCCGCACCCCGACGGTGTTACGGTCCGCATCGAAGTCTCCTGCCAGCACGGACATCGCTGGATGTCCGTCGCGTCCGAGCCCGAACATCCCGACGGGATGTTCGACCGCTTCATCACGCACTTCACCCAGGAGCTTCTCGCGACCATCCCTCTGGGCGTCTACATCTTCACGGCGACGATCATGCCGGACTCCTGCTTGATCCTGCAGTGGCCCGACTCCGACGTGGCCGAGCAGAAGGCGATCTGGCTGCGCCATCGCGTACGCAACAAGATGCACGAACTCGCCCGACACCTCGTGTCCGAGCGCGAGCGCGGCGGGACCGTCACCCCCTTCGTCCGCTCCGGGCGTTCCCTGCACCTGACGCTGCTCCCCGGCGGCAAGGACGACAACACCTGACCCATTTTCGTGGCCATTTCGGCCAGCGAACATGGGTCCCTTTTCTTTTTCGGCTAAAACATGTATGATTGCCGCCGTTCGAAAGAACGAGGAGTGTCGTGAGGCCCAACTATCTGGTGATCTTGGTGTATTTAGGGGAGGGCGGACGCCTGTTCGTGGTCCGCCCCGGTGCGACGCCGGGCAGGAGGCTTGAGCTTCTGGTCCGCGCGGCCATCGCGTACCATCGCGACGAGCACGACAACGAGCCGCAGGTGCCCCCGGGCATCTACGTCTTCGCGGTCGACTGGAGCGCGTCCGCGACCCCCATGGTCGAGCTGCGCAAGCGGCCCAAGGCAGCGGATGATCCGCTCGCGTCGCTGGACTTCGAGCGGCGCGTCGCGGCCGGCCTTCGGGAATGGGACGATACGACGGAAGATCTCCTTCTCCGTCCGGTCATCCCGACGCGCGCATCCATCGACGCGCAACCCGCGCTCTGACGAACAACGTCTTGCCCGCATGGGCGCCCACTGGACGAACAGTCTGGTGGGCCTGTTTATTTCTGAGCGATCTCTTGACGATTTGTCGCGATAGGAGTATATTTCCGGCGCTTTCCGGTTCTTTCCCGGAGGCTGGAGTCAATCTTGAACAAGAAGGAACCGGTCGCGTTCACCTCGCGGTGACGATCGACCGCAACAAGGCCAACTGCATCGACGTGATGACCGAACCGCGTGTCGGCTCCACGGTCCTCGCCGCCCTGCACGACATGCTCGTCGGCGACCGTGACACGCTCACGAACGGTTCGTGCACCCTCACCTACACCGTCGAAGACGGGTGTCGGGTCGAAGGGCCGGACCAGGCGAGCGGGGCGACGATGAAGCGCCGGCTCTCGGAGGACATGGCCGCGCTGACGGGGGCCCTCGAGGACGTGACGGCCGTGCTCGCGATCGAGGACGACCGCCTCGTGGAGGGGCTCGCGGGCACGTACGCGCGCGGTGCTCGATGTCGATCGGATCCAGCCCGGCTTCGTGCTCAAGCCCGGCTTCGTCGACATCCTGAGCGGGTGTCCTACCTGCGGCGGGAAGGGCCACCTGTTCGCCAAGGAGCTCTTCGCCCTGCGCAGCATCACCCCGGAGAACGACGAGCAGCGGACCGCGCTCGAGGCGCGGGTCGCGGCGCTCGAGCGGGAGGAGCTTCCCAAGGTCGGGTTCCTCACGATGTTCGCGGATGGCGTGGAGTGTCAGCATCCGTTCGCGTCGTTCGCGAACCAGAAGCTCGCCTCCCGCTACCGTGAGATCGGTCCGCGCGTGGAGCAGCGCACGATCGCGCTCCTGCGCGAGGCCGCCGAGCGCAGCACGGCGCGCGTCGCCGGCCTCAAGGAGCGGCTCGCCGCCTGGAGCTAAACGCTCCCTGCCAGACATCCGCCGCGTGCGGACCTGGCCCCCATCGGACACTTCGTCCGGTGGGTTCTTTGTTTCTCGACAATCCAGCCTACGTGTGGCAAACTCAGCGCGTTATGTTACAAGTCGGTATCGTTGGACTCCCGAACGTCGGCAAGTCCACACTGTTCAAAACGCTCACAAAAAAAGCCGTTCCGTGCGAGAATTTTCCGTTTTGCACGATTGAGCCGAACGTCGGTGTGGTGGAAGTGCCGGATGAGCGTCTGCACAAACTCGCAGCCGCGTCGAAATCGGATAAAACCATCTCGACCGCCATTGAGTTCGTCGACATTGCCGGGCTGGTGGCAGGGGCTCATAAAGGCGAAGGACTTGGCAATAAGTTTCTCGCAAACATCCGCGAGACAGACATGATTGCGCACGTGGTGCGATCGTTTGAGAACGGTGACGTGCATCATGTGAGCGGGACCGTGGACCCAGCGCGCGATGTGGAGGTGATCGAGATGGAGCTCGCCATGGCGGACATGGATGTCGTGCAAAAACGCCTCGACGGCGTGCGTGGCAAGATGAAGGCAGGCAAAACGAAAGACCTTGAAGCGGAAGAGTCCGGACTCTCAAAGATTCTCGTTGCGCTCGAGCAGGGCAAGCTCGCTCGCACGGTTGAGCTTTCAGAAGATGAGCTCAAACCAGTCGCGCTGTTGCAATTGCTTACGATGAAGCCGATTTTATACGTCGTAAACGTGGACGAGACAACGGCCGCGGATCCCAACTGGAAGTCGCCGCTCGGTGAAGGGCGATTAGCAATGCCGATTTCCATCAAAATCGAATCGGAGATCGTGGAGATGTCGCCGGAAGATCAAAAAACGTTTCTTGCTGAGCTCGGACTCAAGCAGTCCGGCCTCGACCGGCTCATCACCAAGTGCTACGAACTGCTCAACCTCATCACCTACTTCACCTCCGGCGAAAAAGAAACGCGCGCCTGGACGATCACAAAGGGAACCAAAGCACCACAGGCCGCTGGCGTCATTCACACCGATTTTGAGAAAGCGTTCATCTGCGCGGAAATCATCAACTGGAAAGATTTTGTCGAGCTCGGCGAGGCGGGTGCCCGCGAGGCCGGAAAACTCCGTGTGGAAGGCAAGGAGTACGTGATGCAAGACGGCGACACGTGTCACTTCAAGGTCGGCGTGTAGCAGGTTTGCGTGATATCATAGGCGTGAAGTGCGCCTATGATGCTTTTTTTCTACACGTTCTTTGCTGGGCTAACCGCCGTGCTCGCGCCGTGCGTGTGGCCGGTTGCTCTCGGCTTTATTGGCATTGCTTTGTACGAGAAAACATCTCGCGTTGCCTTGCCGGGCGTGTGTTTTGTTCTTGCGTTTGGATCGATCGGGGCGCTGTTTCAGTTGCATGAGCGCTTCGGGCCAGTCTCATTTGCCACCGCACAAACGATTTTTGGCCTCGTGATTCTTGCCATGGCTGGATGGATGGGTGCGAGGTTTTTTCGTTCACATACGCCCATTGATCCAGCGCTTACGCCTACCGCACACTCCGTGCGCGCAACGATCCGCGGATGCATCGTGGCCATCGCTTTGGGCGCGGCCTGGTCGCCGTGCTGGGGAGCTGTGTTCGGAACGGTTTATACGATTGTGCAATCCGGCGATTATGCGGAGATCGGGATGATTCTCATGGGGGCGTACGGATTCGGTGCTGTGTTGGCTGCGGGATTTATTGGGGTCGTGTTGCGTGATTTTGCCTGGCGGCTGGTGCCGATCCACCGTCAGCGCTGGTTACCTGTGGTTGCGGTTGTGTGCGTGGTGCTCGCTGGAGCTGGATACGCGTTTGGATTTGCTCAAGGGCTTGCCGCGTGGATGATTCCCTTTGCCCCATTCGTCTTCTTTTCTCTATGAAACGCCTGTTTCATTGGCGGTGGATCGTGCTCGCTGTCGTGGTGTTTATTGCGTCACGTCAGGTTTCCTATCCCATTGATTCACGGATGGTGTTGCCGTCTCTCGGAGAAATATTCCAGTCGCAGACCGTTGTGGCATATGCGAAAGATATTCCTCAAGTCGAGTATTTGGCCGAGTTTGATGAGTTGACGCACTGGGTGAACGCTCCGGATTTCAACAGTGCAGAGCTGAAAGGAAAAGTCTCCCTCGTTCAATTTTGGAGCTATTCTTGCGTCCAGTGTGTTGATGCGATTCCGTACATGAAGGGATGGTGGAGTACGTATAAGCGTTATGGACTGCAGATCGTCGGCATTCATTCCCCGTCGTACGTCTCGGAGGAGCGATTGGAACGCGTTTCTCAGGCGGTAAAGGACTACGGCATCACTTATCCGGTTGGATTCGACGATAATTTTGCTGTTTGGCGGAGTTTCTCAAATCGCGTCTGGCCCGCGATTTACCTATTTGATGCAAACGGCAAGTTGGTTTACTCCCACTTGGGGGTTGGCGGGTACGAAGAAACGGAGGCGGCTATTCAATCTGTTCTCGGTGTTTCTCCAGAACAGGTAGAGGCCATCGCCGCGCCCGTGGCAGAGGAACCTGCGTATATCAGTTTTGGACACAAAAAGTCTTTCGCTTTTAAAAGCCGCGAAAAAATCGTGCGCGATCAACCTGCGTTGTATTCGTTTCCGGATTTGCTCGAACCGTTTCAATGGGCACTCGAAGGGGAATGGATTGTGAGAGAGGATCATGTTGAATCCGTTTCTCCAAATGCGAAGTTCCGTCTGTTTATTGAAAAGCCTTCACTGACCCTCGCGTTCTCGACCGCTGCCCGGCGTCAGCAAAAAGCGATTGTACGTGTTGATGGCGCCTACATTCCCCTAGACCGGGCGGGGAAAGACGTTATCATCGAGCAGTCGCTTGGCGGAGAGTCGTCTGTGGTCATTGAAACCGTTCAGCATGCGGAGGTTGTAAAAAATATGCCGGGAGGCTACCTCGTGGAGGTCACGTTCCCGGCGCCTGGGAGCCAGATGTTTAGCGCGAATTATCCTAAGGACGGCGAAGAATAAGGATTTCGCGTCCAACGGCCGCGTCTGGGCGTGCATAGAGCAATCCGCCGGATGGAGTGCGCACGGCAAGCGATGCTGGCGTTGTGGCCGGGAGCGGTTCCTGCACGTTGAATCCCACTTGCTCGAGGTGTTTTTTGAGAGGCAGATGGGAGAACGTGCCGTTTACTGTGCGCCAGCAAGGAAATGCGACGACCGCGACTCCTCCAGGTTTGAGCACCTTGAAAATAGAGGCGAATGATTCGCGATAGAGCGAAAGAAGGTCTTCGTGTGCTCTTGGGGTGAGCGATTGGCCTGGTTTTTGAATCGGCGGGCCGAGATATGTCTCGGTAACAACTACATCGACAGGCTTTTGGATCAGTTCGTGGATCGCGCGGGCATCGTGCACAGAAATATTCGGTGCGGTCATGGGTGCACCGAGGGATGACTCGGCCCACTGTGTGTTTACTCGCGCGTCCGCGATCGCTTTTTCTGAGATATCTGAACCGAAAATACCGGCATATCCCATGAGTCCAGCCTCCATCAGCACTGTTCCAGATCCGCAAAAAGGGTCGAGGAGCGTGCTCGACGCCGGAGTCGCGCCTGTGAGATTGATCATGATTCGGGCGAGTTTTGGCGGAAGCATTCCGGAGCGGGCGTCGCGGCGAGGACGACCGTAATCGCGTTTCGACCAGGCCGAGAAATCCTGCACAGCGTCCGTTTGTCCAAGAAGAACGCGATTGTTGGCAACGAGTAACACATATTCGCCACCAGCAGACAACAAATGGTTTGTAAGGATGGCAACAGAGGGAAGCGCTGGGGTTTTGGAGGCAACGTACCGTGCACTTTTTCCGTCGGCGATGAGCGCCTTTTTGACCGAAAGTGCCAATTTGTTGGCTTTTTCCACAGCAGGCTTCATTGGGGCGCCCTGTGCTAGGCTGTGAACGCTTAGTCCGAACACTGCTCGGCCTTCTTTTGCTGAGGATTCAATGGAATTCGTGAGAATCTCTTTGAGATCGTCGAGCTCGGCAAGGGTCGTTTCTGCAATAATTTCACCGGATTTCACGATTCCACCCAGACGGTGGACACGTGCGGAATCAGAAGCGGCCTCAATAAGGGCTGCTTCCTTAGAGGAAGTTGAAAAATCGGTCGTCTCTGAAAAAACAGCCGCAATTTCTGCGATGGAAAGTGTGGGGTGGTTACCGAGGATGAAGTAGCGCATGTACCGGCATTATATCAAAAAGCCATCTGAAAAACATTGTTTGTCTACAACTGTATAGACAAACTTATTATGCAAAGTTTTTGTGTGAATAACTTGTGCTGTTATACACAATCTTTTGCTTCCAGTCGATCTTCATCGGTATTTTCCTTGATCATGTGAATAACTTTTCCGCTTTGTTGAGGCATTTTTTTCAACTGTTTTGCGTTGACCCGAGCTCGAAAAATTGCTAAAATTACAGTAGTTATGAGGCTTTCTGTCTGGGTCGTCATCGGAGGGATCCTGCTTGTCGCCCTTCCAATCACGGTCTGGGCTGAATCTTCATCGACTTCTTACAAATTGTGGGGAAATACGCTCTCGAGCGGTGGTGCCTACTCAACCTCGACCAACTATCGGTCGCAGGCCGCGATTGGGGACTTTTCCAGTGGTCCGCTCTCCAGTGCGAATTACCGCATGGACGTGGGGTTTGAGGCGATTACGGAGGAGCCCAGACTCTCCATGTCGCTTTCTGGGACTTCGATCGCGCTTTCGCCAGCTCCTCTGACGACCGCTGCGGTGAGTACTGGAGCCCAATCCATCACGGTTTCGACCAATGCGGACTTCGGGTACACATTGACCGTTACGGAAACGGCCGTGTTTTCCAACCAGTATGCCGTTCCGCTTGCGGACGTTGCCGATGGCACGGTTTCGGCCGGCAGTGAAGAGTTTGGGATCGGATTAACGGGATCAGATCGTGCGTTTACCGATGATCGATCCGTGAGTGCAACGCCAAGAACGATTGCAACTCGAACGGATTGGACCACGGGAGTTGTAACAACCGTCACCTTCAAGGGGGCCGTTAGCTCAACAACGCCGGCCGGGCAATACTCTGGAACCGTTGCGTTCATTGCGACAGGGAATTTCTAGTGCGGGTTATCGGATGTGTAGATGAGCGGTCGTCTGTACATCTGAGGATCGGCGAAGCCATCGTCGATACTTTTTTAAAGGTCGAATCTCGCTCCACGCCGCCCGAAAGGGGGAGATCAGAGATTACCGGCAAATCAAACGTCCGATGGATGTCGAAAAGACGTCATTTGATATGCATCGGACACGTTACAATTCATGAACCTATGAACACAAAAAAATTCATCGCGAAAATCGCGCTTCTCTCGCTCGTGGCGGGGATGTTTGCATACATCCAGCCGGCGCAGGCCGCACCGTTCACCACGATGAGCGATACGCTTACGCGTCTTGCAACGAGCACGACCGCGGACCATACCATCGTCATGACGCTTCCGGCCACGTTCAACTTTGACGTGACGGGCACGCGTGACTCGTTGCGTTACGACTTTCCGTCCGGCTTCACGCTCGGCGGCACGTGGGTAACCGGCGATTTCACCTTCAACGACGGCACGGCTCGAACAGTCGATGCTGTTGCGCAAGGAGCCGGCACGATCGATGTGTCTTGTACAGATGGAGCAAACACCGTTGGTGTTGCTATTGATACAACCAACAACATCTTTAGCGTGCTCCCATGTGGATCGTCGTTTACCGCCTCTGGTGCTGCTGCGACTGTGACTTTCACGATCGACGGCACGGCCAGCGACGGAACACTCACAAATCCGGCCACCGCCACATCTTCAACGGTGAGCTATCCGCTCGTTCTCGCGCAGTGTGACGAAACCGCGTCGTGCGCATCTTCGTTCACCACCACCCACGCTGGATCGATCGGTATCGGTATTGCCGACAGCGATCAGGTGCAGGTGACGGCCTCTGTTGATGGTTACCTCACGTTTGACCTCGACACAGCGGCGGACTTCACAAACGCGGAGTCCAACGCACCGTACGCAGTTGCTTTCGGCACCGTGCCGACCACGAGCGTAAAGGTTTCTGGTACCACAGACAGCGTTCGTATGATCG
>Ga0209172_10006675_pt1 | contig 12586 bp, 9 predicted proteins | sample LarsenN4metaG_FD_184113 | JGI IMG/M metagenome (GOLD analysis project Ga0209172, IMG submission 184113) | Hot spring sediment bacterial and archeal communities from British Columbia, Canada, to study Microbial Dark Matter (Phase II) - Larsen... ... | reverse complement strand
CGACGATCTGCTGGCGATTCTGCGCGACATTCTGCTCACGGTGAAACTCGACGATCGCGAGCGGTTCCGGCAAATGGTGTTGGAAGCGAAGGCGGGTCTGGAGTCGGGCTTGGTGCCGAGCGGCTCGAGCTTCGTGAACACGCGGTTGAGCGCGCGTTTCAGCGAAGCCGGCTGGCTCGACGAGCAAATGGGCGGCGTGAGCTATCTGTTCTTTCTGCGGCAGTTGGAAAAAGACGTGGAGAAAAATTGGCCGAAGGTGTTGGCGGCGCTGGAACAAATTCGCAGCGCGTTGATCAACCGCCAGCGCATGATTTGCAACGTCACGGTGGATGAGGCCCACTACAAATATTTTGAGCCGAAGTTGTTGGCCTTTCTCGAAGCGCTGCCTCTGGCGCCGCCAGTACTGGCGCCGGCGCCTTTGGCCACATGGTCGCCGGCATACCGCACTGAGTTCGAGGGCTTGACGATTCCGGCGCAGGTGAATTACGTTGGCAAGGCCGCGAATCTTTACAAGCTCGGCTACCAATTTCACGGCTCGGCGCTGGTGATCAGCAATTATTTGCGAACGACGTGGCTGTGGGAACGGGTGCGCGTGCAGGGCGGCGCCTACGGCGGTTTTTGCAGTTTCGGCCGGCGCTCGGGCGTGTTTACGTTCACCTCATATCGCGATCCCAATTTGGCGGCGACGCTGGAAAATTACGACGGCGCCAGCCGGTTTTTGCGCGAAACCGATTTGAGCGACGAGGAGTTGACGAAAAGCATCATCGGCACCATCGGCGATTTGGATGCGTACCAATTGCCGGACGCGAAAGGCTACACTTCGATGGCGCGTTATCTCGTCGGCGAAAGCGAGGACGAGCGCCAGCAGTTGCGCGATGAAGTTTTATCGACAACCGCCGCCGACTTTCGTAAATTTGGTGAAGCGCTGGAGCAGGTAAATAAACACGGCATCGTGGTGGTGCTGGGATCGCCGCAGGCCATTGAAAGCGCGAATGTGCAGCGGGGGAATTGGTTGAAGGTGACGAAAGTCTTGTAAAACTCAAAAACTCTTTGTATAATAAAGAGACGAGTATTCAATAATACCGAGGTCAAATCGTATGACGACATTAAATATTCAATATGTTTCAGATGAAACCGGCGCGCCAACGGCTGTCATTGTGCCGATTGAAATTTGGCGTAAGCTCGCTTCCGAAAAAGAAACGGCCTATTTGCTCAAAAGCAAAAAAATGAGAAAACGCCTGCTTGAGGCGAAAAATCGACGTAACGGAATCCCTTTCGAGGAAGCGCTTGCGAAGCTTGGAATTTGACCCCGCGGGTTTTGAAGATTTGGCTTGGTGGGTTGAACAGGATCGTAAAAAAACGCTCCGAATTATCAAGCTAAGCAGAGAGGTCCAGCGTACTCCATTTCAAGGAACGGGCAAACCCGAACCTTTGAAGCACGATTTTGCCGGCTGTTGGGCGCGTCGAATCGACGATGAACATCGGCTTGTTTACGAAGTTTTGGAAACAAAATCAGAATTCTGGCTTGTCGTTATCATTATTAACTTTTGTCGGTTTACTGAACGGCAAATGAACGGAGATGATCCAAAACACATGTCACTCCTTCGGAGTTCAAATCAGCGGGGAATCTATTCCTATAAACATTTCAACCCTAACGGGTTTGGACAATCGATTTTAACTTAAACGGCCTGGGCGCACAATTGGCAAATCCACCAACGAGCAACTCGCCACTAACTATATTCCCGCAACAGCGCTTCCACCTGCGCCGCGTCGGGATGGCCCATTTGTTGGCCCATGACGAGGGACTGTTGCAGCAGCGGCAAGCCCTGCTCTTTTTGCCCCATTTGACAGAGCAGCGTGCCGAGATCGCGGGAGACGGCAAAAAGCAAATCAGCCGCGTTGGTTTCACGGGCGAGTTTGAAAGCTTCAATAAAATTAGCAACGGCTGCTTCAATCTCTTGGTTTTGTAAATGAATATGGGCGATATTGTGTAATGATCTGCCCTCGCCGGCGCGATCACCGATTTCTCTTTGAATCGCCAAACTCTTTTCCAAATCCTCCAGCGCCTTCCCGTAATCGCCACGCGCATCATAGATCTGGCTGATGTTGTTCAGCGTCGTGCCCCGCAAGAGACTGCTTCGCTGAAAAACGCTCCCAGTGACGTTTTTCGACATCCTATAAAAGAATCCTCACTCAATTCTATCCGGAATCTTCGACTGGCTTTGCTCATAATGTTTCTCGCAGAGCCACAGATAATCGCCGGTGTAAGTTGGAATGCGTTTCAAGCCGAGTTTTTCAATTGCCCAATTTCCGGCGGCAGTTCGGTGATGCCCTTGCCGTGCAGGTCAAGCTCTTCCCAGTTTTCGCGCCGGGCCTGCTCGATGATGGCGAGCAGCTCTGCGCGGGTCATCGGTTTTCGTTCATCTTTGGGCATGGGGCTTCCTTGTTGGCAACTCACTATTCCATTAAGTTAAAAATGATTGACCAAACCCCGTTAGGCTACACCCGCAGGGGGTGGAATGTTTATAGAAATGTAAAATCGCTAAACCTTTGGAACCCCTTTAGTCTCTAAAGAGTGAAATCTGTGCAAAAAAAGCAAAGATTTTTTACCACGAAGACACAAAGGCACTAAGAAAAGCTTGATCAACTTCGTGTCTTTGTGTCTTGGTGGTTGAATTTGGTTCCGGCTTGTCCGAGTTATGGGTGAAATGTGAATCCCTTTGGTAATGACGAATAACAAACATGTCACCCCTTTGTTTGGGGTTTCAATAGCGTTATTGATATTACGCTATAAACATCTCACGCCTACGGCGTTTTGGGGCGCTCGGTTTTTTAACAATCGCTTTCAAAATCAACTCAGTTGCAGTGACCGGTCAATGAAATGACGTCGTAAATTTTTTCAAAAGTCTTCCGGCAAATTGCTGCTCAAATATTGGCTCAACACCATATACATGAGTTGTTTGCCGCTTTTCATCCCCTGTTTCTTGGCCAGATAATCGAATCCTTCGACTGTAAGCTGATGCAAATTGAGTTCAATCGCAATTCGCTTTTTAAGACGAGGATCGACCTCAGCCTCCTCGCGCGGAAGTGTGTCAAGCCACGCACGCATGGCCTCTTCATAAGAAAGAGGAGAACTTTTCAAGTCGAACTCCTTAAAAGGTTTGTCCGCGCGTGACTTGGGTTTGGTTCGCGCTTTTGTTTTAATTTTTTCCTTCATAATCAAATCTCCCGTATAGAAAAAATACGTGCAATTGTTCCTCGTTTGATGTTGAAGAGAACGATGATGCGCCCGTGTTGAGCGCCAAAGATTCTACGGCCAAAACGATCGTGTCCATAATTTAAGTACGATTTGGCCTGAGTTACGACATCTTCCAGAAATTCCACATCAAATTCAGGATGAGCCTGAGCAAGGTGGCCGGTATTGTATTCGTCCCATTCAAAACGGGATATTCTAACAGACATATTTAACCCCGACGCAATAAAGTTCAATAAAGTTTTGAGGTTTGTACCGTCTATCTGGTTGTCTTGCCTCTTTCGCAATATAACCGAAAAATCCAAAATAGTCAAGCAAGGAGTAACCTCTCACGCAATGTTGGCAATTTACTTCTGCGTAAAAAACTCATTCCCTAAGTCCCCCTGCGGGCGTAGCCTTCTCTTAAAAACGGTTTTTTGGGTTTTCATTTGAAACAATTATTTTGCACGGCGTATTCAGCGCCTTGTAAAAACTCCTTAGCACGTGCCAGCCTTTCTTTTGGCGATAAATGAACCATCTTTTTCCTCCCGCCGGGTGAAGTGAATTTTTTCAAAATACAGTCTGGCAGACTGTGCTACGAATATAGCCGAAAAACCCCAAATAATCAAGCAGGGATTGTCCGCGTTCGTCCATCCCGTTCGTGTTAAAAATTTCTCTTGCTTTTTCAAAAAATAATCTACATAATTACGTCACGCATGACTCAATACACTGCCAGTGAGTTGATGGTCGTCCGCGCCGCCCGGGAGCTGAAAGACGGCGACGTCGTCTTTGTGGGCATCGGCTTGCCGAATTTGGCCTGCAATCTGGCGCGATTGACACACGCGCCGAACCTTGTGCTGATTTACGAGTCCGGCGCGATTGGCGCGATGCCGGAACGCTTGCCGGTCTCAATCGGCGATCCGGCGCTTGTGGCCGGCGCGCTCTCGGTTTGTTCTCTCCCCGAAGTCTTCTTGAATTATTTGCAGGGCGGTCGGATCACCGTCGGCTTTCTCGGCGGCGCGCAGATTGATCGCTACGGCAATATCAACACGACGATTATTGGCGGCGATTATCAGCATCCCAAAGTGCGCTTGCCCGGCAGCGGCGGTGCCTGTGAAATCGCCATTCTTGCCCAAAAGATTCTCATCATTACCCCGCTCAAGAAAAGAAGTTTCCCCGAGCGGGTTGACTTTGTGACCAGCCCCGGTTTTCTCACCGGCGGCAAGGCCCGCGAGCAAATGGGCATCACCGCGCAAGGCCCGGTCGCGGTCGTCACCGATCTCGGGGTTTTTCATTTTGATCACCAAACGCGCGAAATGATTCTCACTGATCTGCATCCCGGCGTCGAAACAAAAACCGTGCAGGAGAATATCGGATGGGAGGTTCGTTTCGCTGATGATCTTCACACCACGGAATTGCCCACCGCCGAGGAACTGCGCATCATTCGTGAAGAGCTGGATCCGAAGCATATTTATATTTGAATGCAAGGCCTGAAGTGTAAAACGTAAAAAGTGTAAAACGTAAGAGACTTAAGGCATTGACCGCGCGCTGATTTAGGCTTTTCTCTGAGTGGATAAATTTTTCCTGGCCGAAGGGCAAGGGAAAGGAAATCAGCCAGGTTGGCAACGAAATAACATTCGTCTCAAACATGAAGCCATATCAGTTCGATCTTTCCAGGCTGGGCAAGAACGAAATGAATCGGCTTTGGGCAACAATCAATAAAATCAATTTTGACGAGAGCATCACGATCAACCGCAGGTGAAAATAATGTTGTTGTGTCAACCCTAATCCTTCACTACGGAGGGCAGTATGAAACAATTTGCTAAACGCACGATGTCGTTGTTGATCATCTCGGCCTTGTTTGTCGTGTGGTGCGGCGTCGCCAACGCCGGCACCACCGGCAAGCTGGCCGGCGAAGTGCGCGACAAAGAGACAAAAGAGCCGCTGCCGGGCGTCAATGTCGTGCTCGAAGGCACGAAGATTGGCGGCGTCACCGATGCGAACGGGAGATATTACATCCTGCTCATCGCGCCGGGAACCTACAGCGTCTCGGCGTCGATGATCGGTTACCAGACCGTCAAAATCTCCAATATCAAAGTCAATGTTGATTTGACCACGACGGTCAATTTTGAGTTGTCGTCGCAGACGGTGCAGCTTGGCGAGCAAGTCGTCATTGTGGCGCAGCGGCCGTTGATCCAGAAAGACGGCGTCACCACCATGCAAGTCACCGAAGCTGAGGTGGTGGAGAATATGGTGGCGGATGATTTTAAAGACGTGCTGACGCTGAACTCCGGCGTGACCACGGCGCCGATTCGTGACGCCAGCTTTGCTTCCAACAATGAAAGCGGCGAAGGGCAGTTCTTCGTGCGCGGCGGCCGCGGCAACGAGCTGGCGGTTTTTGTGGACGGCCTGTACGTGCGCGATGGCATCACCGGCGGCCTCGGCACGGAGATTACCAATTCGGCGATTGAGGAGCTGCAGCTTATCAGCGGCAACTTCAATGCGGAATACGGCAATGCGCTGAGCGGCGTGCTCAATATCATCACGCAAGAAGGCGGCGGCAAGACTTCGCTGCGCGTGCGCGGGCTTACCGACGCGTTTTTCGGAAAATCCACTCAGGATTATACCTTCAAAGAACGCGATCATCTGCTCGAGACCAAAGGCCGGTTGGATCGTTCCAACTGGGGAACGTATCAGGGCCAGCTCAGTGTCGGCGGCCCGCTGCCTTTCGCTTCGGAGAAGATGAAGTATTTTATTTCCGGGGAATATTTTCAAACCAACAATTATATCGGCGCTTTGCAGGATGAATTTGCCCGGCGCGGCACGGCGAAATTGACGATTTCACCGACGACGCGGCACAAGCTGGCGTTCAGCACCAATCTCAACAGCGAAGACCTTGAAATCTACGAGCATCTTTTTGCGCATCAGGGCCTTTATTCGCAGCGCGTCGGCAGAGATTCATTGGACAATAATTTTGCCGGCAACGATCGCTTGAGCACGCGCAACGTTCAGGGCCTCATCACCTGGACGCACACGTTGAGCAGCAAGGCGTTTTATGAGCTGAAAGCGCAATATTTCTCGCGCGAATTTTTTGACCGCGTCCGCCACGATCCTTCCGAATATCTTTTCCTGACTTTTAACGCCGGGGAAGATTTCGCCATTTCTGGCGACGACCCCCGTTATTTGAAGCAGGAAGACCGCGTGTTTCAAGGCAAGCTTGATTTCACCTGGCAGGCGGATATTCACAACAACATCAAGGGCGGCCTCGATTTCACCAAGCATCGCGTCTGGCGACGGCAATTGCTCACCGGCGGCGACATCATCAATTCGCGCATCGATGAGTACACGATTTATCCGGTTGAGGCCGCGGCGTATCTTCAGGACAAAATGGAGTTCAAGGATCTGGTGATCAACCTGGGGTTGCGGCTGGATTATTTCGATCCGCGCGACAGCGTGGCGGTCGATCAAAATCAGCCGCTGGGCCGGCGCGAGCTGGCGGATGGCACGCTGCGCTTAAGCCCGCGCGTCGGTCTGGCGCATCCGATTTCCGAGCGCGCCAATCTGCATTTTTCCTACGGCCATTTTTATCAGGTGCCGGAATACAACAAAATCGCTTTCAATCGCCGGCGCTGGATCGACATTTTCCGTCCGACTCTCGGCTTTGCCGGTTTGAAGCCGCAGCGCACCATCGCGTTTGAAGTCGGCTGGGATCAACAGCTCACGGATTTTCTGGCGCTGACGGTGACGGGATATTACAAGGATTATGAAAATTTGGTGTCGAGCGATCCGTTTCCGAATGCGCGTCCGGCGGCGGTGACGTACTTTATCAATCAGGATTTCGCCAACTCGCGCGGCGTTGAAATCAATTTCCGCACCCGCCGCACCAATCACTTCGCGTCGTATTTCAGCTACACGCTGTCGCGCGCCGAGGGCAACAGCTCCAGCCCGCTGGATACCCGCAACGATTTGTTGGCGCGGCCGCCACGAGTGCCGGTCAAAGAGCTGATCGTTTTGGATTGGGATCGGCCGCACGTGTTTAATTTCAACCTTGATTTTCGCTATATCGGCGACGAAGGCCCGCTCATTTTTGGCAGGCGCCTGCTGTCGAATTTTGGCGTGAATTTGACCGGACGCTATGAAAGCGGTTTGCCTTACACGCCGACGGATAGCCGCGGGCAGCGCATTGCGGATGAGAACACGGCGCGCGCGCCTTCGACGTTGCAGTTTGATTTGCGCGTCGACAAGCTGTTTAATTTGGGCGGCATGAAATGGGGTTTTTTCACCGAAATCACCAATCTGACCAATCGCCGCAACATCGTGGAGGTTTATACCGACACCGGTTTGCCCAACGATTCGTCCGATCCCGGTTTCACGCCGCAGGGCGAACGCGATCCGTACAACATCGGCCCGCAGCGCAATATCCGGCTGGGGTTCGAGTTGAATTATTAATAAAAGTTCGACGGTTAGACCGTTTAACCGTTAAACAGTCAACCGGCCAACAGTATTTTTGAACAGGAGGCGAGCGATGAGCATGAAAAAGTTCGGTGTCTTCCTCGCGGTTGTGCTGACCATTGGCGCGCTGATTTGGAGCGCCGCCGGCACGAGCCGGGCCGATCAAAAAAAGGAAGGCAAGGCCGAAAAAATTCGGCGCATTTTACAGAACACCGTTTTGACCAAGCCCACGGCTTTTAAAGACCGCAAGATCGGGGTGATGGACAACGGGCAGATGGCGGTTTATTACGACAACAACGGCTTCATCGGCGACCGCAATTACACGCGCAGCGTCGAATGGCCGGCCGGATCGTTGAATTATCTCATTTGGCAAACCGGCATCATCTTCGGCGGCGTCACCGCCAGCGGCGATACGGTTTGCAGCGAGTCCTACAACGATATTTCGGACAATCAATTCAATCCCGAACCGGGTTTCGACAATCCGAATTTTGTGTGGGATATTTTGGAAACGCCGATCGTCGCGCGCAGCGACATACTTCAAAGTTACGCGCCGCAGTGGAATGGCTTGTGGCCGAGCCTCGATGGCAAATTTATCGATCCCGAGGAGCTGAAGACCTTTGGCCGCCAGGAAACTTATTGGGTCATGCGCGACAACAACGACCCGGTGATCAGCCCGCAAAAGCCGTTGAATCTCGAAGTCGTGGGCCGTCTGATCGAAATCAATTCGAGCTTGACCAAGGATTTTGTTTTCGCTTTTTACACCGTCAAAAACATCGGCAATCAAACGCTGCGCAAATGCCGTTTCGGTGTGCTGGTCGATCCGGACATGCCGGCGCTGGTCGGCGCGGAGTTTGAAGATGACGACGACGGCTTCATTCGCGATCTGAATCTGGCGTATGCGCGCGACAGCGACAATTTTTACGCTTCGAAGCCGGGGCTTAACATCGGCCACTTCGGCACGAAATTTTTGCGCAGCCCGAAGGTCAACGGCAAGGAACTGGGCCTCACCGCCTGGACGACGTTTGAATACGGCGACATGCCGGCGCAAGGCGAGTTTTCGTTGACCGAAGACGGCCCGGATGAAAACGGGATACAATTTGCCAGCCGTGACCACGCGCAGTACGCCTACATGCAGCCCGGCCTTTACATGAAACCGCGTTTCAATACGGATGTGGGATACCTGATGAGCGCGGGTGAGTTTGATTTGCCGGCCGGCCAATCGGTCGAAATGGGCGTCGCGTTAATTGCTGCGCCGGGTTTTGAGGCGCTCATCCGCAATGCCAATGCCGCTCAGCGAGTTTTTGACAACAATTTCATCGGCCCAACCGCGCCGCGGCCGCCGGCCCTCACCGCCGTGCCGGGCAACAAATCCGCCACGCTTTACTGGAATGCCGATCCCACCGAGTCTTCGACCGATGCGTTGACCGGCCGCGCCGATTTTGAAGGGTATCGCATCTATCGCAGCGAAGACAAAGGCAGAACCTGGGGCAAGCCGACGGATAATTTGGCGGCGTATCCCAACGGCATTCTGCCGGTCGCCGAATATGACGTCATCAACACCCCGGGGCAGTTGGCCGCGATCGTGGTGGCGCATTCGAACCAGGTTTCGCCGGCGAGCATCGTCAGCGAAGGCTTGGCCGATGGCTCGCAACCCGGCGATGCCGAAGGCGTCGACAATTCGACGTTTTTCTCCAACGATAATTTTCAAATCATCTTCAACACCGACAGCACGTTTCAGGTTTTGAATTCAAGCCAGGGCACGCTGTTGAATTATTTGGATGATCTTTCCGGAGCGGTTGGCTTTGCGGTGTTGGATACTGATTGGACGCTCTTGAGCAATAATGAGGATGCGACGCATGGCGTCTATTATCCAGGGTCGCATATTTACGTGACCGGCATGTACGCGAGCCTCAAAGGCCAACCCAAAGCCGGTGACGTCTTCACCATCGATCAGCGCCGAAATGACCCCGGCAAGAATGCCGGTTTGGCGCATTCGTGGAAAGATCCGAACACGCTCATCAACGGTTATGAATACTGGTACACCGTAGCGGCTTATGACCGCGAAGATCTCGCGCTCGGGGTGCCGGTGAATGAGAATCGTCCGGCGACGGTGGCCGACGCTTTTGCCGACGATCAAACCGTGGCGGTGGTGCCGCAAGCGCCTCACGCCGGGTTCGTTGCGGCGGCGGTCGATTCCGGCGCCAACAAAAAAATCTTTTCGCATCCGGCCGGCAAAGCCGACATCGAGGGTTTCGGTTTGCAAATCGTCGATCCCAGAAAATTAAAATCGACGAAATACGAAATCAGTTTTAACGTGGCCGGCAGCGACAAAACCTTTACGGTCACCGACATCGGCGCCTCGTCGAAACCGCAGGTGCTCAAGAATCAATCGTTCTATGACGCGCAACTCGACAACGCCGCCATTTTTGACGGCCTGCGCTTGCAGGTGACCGATGTCGAGTTTAACATTAATGTGGATAAATCGGCGCAGACCGTGCAAGCCGGCGGAACGACGCTGGAGCTTGATGGCGATTCGGTTGAGCCGCGTGGCGGCGCCAACGATCACGATTATCTTTTCAAATTCGTGCAAGGCCCGCAAGACTCCGCCAATTTCCGCTATGTCTACACAGACTGGGACACCGGCGTTCCGGTGACAGCGCCGTTCTTCGTTCTCGATCTCACCACCGGCGACACGCTCACGGTGGAGATTCTCGACACGCGCGCCGACGAAGGCGATTACGACGGCACGTACGATCTGTCGGAACGCATCGCCATCGGCGACACCAAATACACTGGCAGCGGCGAGTATGAAGCCAACACCTATTCGTATCGTTTCGCCTTTACCGGCAGCTATGCGGCAGGAACCGAGTTCCGGCTGGTGACCAACAAGCCGGTGACGGCGGCCGATCGCTATCAGTTCAGCACGACGGGAGCGGGCATTGACGAGGCCCAAGCCAAGAGCGATCTCGACAAGATTCGCATCGTTCCCAATCCATTCGTCGTCACCTCGGGTTTCGACACGGTGCGCGATCGCCACGAGATTCACTTCACGCGTTTGCCGTTGTCGTGTACGATTAAAATTTTCACACTGGCGGGCGATTTGGTGCGAACGCTGCAGCACCAAAGTGAGGTGAACGGTGCCAGCATTGAGAAATGGGATTTGAAAACCGAGTTCGGCAGCGAAGTCGCCTACGGTGTTTATTTGTATCACATCGATTCGCCGGCCGGAAAAAAGATGGGCAAGATTGCCATCATGCGGTAAGCGAACCGGAGTGCCCCGACTTTCCTTAATTAAATAGCAAGGAGAATCGGGGCTTTAGCGTCGCGCTTTTTTCTAAAAACAAAGCTTTGCAAAACTAAAGTTTTGCACTCCGAATTTATCTGGAGAATCCGAACATGAAAAAAATATTCTTTCTCGCCGCGGTGATCGCGCTCATGCCGATTTCACTGCCTGCGCAATTTTCCACGACAACTGAAGGGTTTAACAATAACGGCACGCGCGCGGCGCAATTTTTGAAATTGGCCGTCGGCGCGCGGGCTTCGGCCATGGGCGAATCCTTTGCGGCGGTGGCCAATGATGCCTCGGCGTTGTTTTGGAATCCCGCCGGCATCGGCAATTTGCAAAATCTCGAGGTGCATCTCACCCACGTGGATTATCTGCTCGACGTCCGTTTTGATTATGCCGCCCTCGTCGTGCCGATCGGCAGCGGCAATCTCGGCTTCAGCGCCGCGGTGCTCGGCATGGACGACGAGCGCGTCACCACGCTGGCCGATCCCGACGGCGAGTCGGGAGTCACCTGGAAAGCCAGCAGTTTCGCGGTCGGCATGACGTACAGCCGCGCCATCACCGATCGTTTTGCCGTCGGCCTCACCGGCAAATACATTCAGGAGAATCTTTATAATTCCTCTGCCAACACGCTGGCGCTCGACATCGGCAGCTTGTACAACACCGGCATTCGCGGCATCAAGATCGGCATGGCGATGAGCAACTTTGGCGGCAAGATGAAGCTCGGCGGCCGCGATCTGACGCAAAGGGATGTGGACGCCGATCAGGGCCTCGGCGGGAACATCGGCCAATCCGCGGATCTGGTTGTGAACTCCTGGCCGCTGCCGCTGAATTTCCGCGTCGGCTTGTCGCTTGAGCTGTTTAAAAATGAATCCGGAACGTTGTTGCTGGCCGCGGATTTCAACCACCCGACCGACGCCGAAGAGCGGCTGAACTTCGGCGCCGAGTATTCATTCTCCAATCGCCTGTTTTTGCGCGGCGGCTACAAATTGAATTATGAGGAAGAATCCTACACCTTCGGCGGCGGCTTGAATCTGCCGATCACCAATTACAATTTCATGCTCGATTACTCGTTCAACGAGTTCGGCATTCTGGGCGAGACGCATCGCTTCTCGTTGGGCTTCCGTTTGTAAACGTCACGTGGGGAGGAGGAAGACCGGGGCGCCGTCGCTGCTGATGGCGCCCCGCTGGTTTCTAAACATCATTTTAAATTTCAAATTGAAAATTTTCAATTTAAAATTTGCAATACGCTTTGGTTTATTGAGCGTTTCCGTTCTGATCGCAACATCTGTTGCGGCCAGCGACACCACCTCATTCTCCCGCGGCCTCTCGCTCCAGCCGGTCATTGGCTGGTATCGCCCGTCGTTTGGTTTTTATAACGAACAATACCGGCGCGTCGACAACAACCCGTTTACCAACGATGTCGCGAACTCTTATGTTTTGCCGAATCTTCCCGGCAGCCGCGAGCTGGGTTTTGAAATGCGCTGGCGTCTCAGCTCGCGCGCCGGCGTCGGGTTGGCGATCAGCGTGTTGCAAAGCGAAATCCGCGCGCCGCTGCTGGAGCCGGGAAAACCCGCGCCGCGAACGCCGCTGATTTATTCGCACAAAATCAATCT
>Ga0209172_10006672_pt1 | contig 12590 bp, 11 predicted proteins | sample LarsenN4metaG_FD_184113 | JGI IMG/M metagenome (GOLD analysis project Ga0209172, IMG submission 184113) | Hot spring sediment bacterial and archeal communities from British Columbia, Canada, to study Microbial Dark Matter (Phase II) - Larsen... ... | reverse complement strand
TAGAGCAGCAGATCTTGAGCTTCATTGACTACTTCAACCGCACCTTTGCCAAGCCTTTTGTCTGGAAGTTTAAAGGGTTTGATCAAGTCATCTAAGCTGGTCAGTCACTCCTGCTAGCCTGCACTAGCCATTCGATCTGTCATCGCAATTTGGCAACCACGCATTAACCAACCAACTTCCTTCACTCGCCAGGTCATACAGCTTAACGGTACAGTAGTGACAGGAGATGTGTTACGGAATGTTGCAGCGCTATGTCTGAGAAAGCACCCGTTCAGAAGCGATCGCCGATCACGGTTACGGCGAAAGTGTTTCACTGGGTGAATGTGTTGAGCTTGTTCATCATGATTGCGAGTGGGTTGCAGATTTACAATGCAAACCCCGTTTTTGGCGGTCGTGCAGGTTTACACTTTCCGATGGTGGGGCTACTCGGTGGCTGGTTGGCGGGGGGACGGCACTGGCACTTTGCAGGCATGTGGCTGTTTTCGCTGAATCTCCTCTGGTACGGCATTTATGTGTTGGTCACTCGTCGCTGGCGGCATCGCTACGTTGGTCAAAACGATATCAAAGCGTTGCAGCTGAGCCATAATCCCAAGCGGCGTATCTACGCCTGGCACCGGATTGCTTACACGGCGATCATTCCAATTCTGTTGCTGGCGTTGCTGACGGGTATTGGCATGTACAAGCCAGCTCAGTTTCACTGGATCGTTGACTTCTTTGGTGACTGGTTCGCTCTACGAGTCGTGCATTTCTTCACCGTTCCCGCCGTGTTGATTTTTGCGGTTGTCCATTCTGTGCTGGCGCTCAAAGCCGGGGGCGATCGCCTGATTAGCTCCATGCTGTTCTGGCAGCCCAAATAGAACCCATCCACTTTTTCTATCGTTTTTTTGATTGCGCTATGACTGCTGAACCAACGCCACAGCCACCCATCCCGGATGATGAAGGACTACCCCGTCGCAGCTTTTTGCAAATTGCAGGTTACACCGCCTTCGGTTGGATTGCCGGAGCCACGGGGCTGACGCTATTAGAGTCACCCCTTAATAAGCTGTTTGAACCAGTCAATCAAAAAGTCGAAGAGCTGATCTTTCGACCTCAAAAGCTGATCCCAGAGTTTCCTAAAAGTGCGATTGAACCTGACCAGTTGATCGTTAACTCGTTTCGGGGCAATCCGGTGATTGACCTGGCAAATTTTCGGTTAGAGGTCACAGGCGAGGTCGAAAAACCCCTCAGCCTCAGCCTGGATGCCGTGCGTCAGTTGCCGTACAAATCAATGGTGATTCGGCATGTGTGTGTTGAGGGCTGGGCGGCGATCGTCGAGTGGGGCGGCGTGCGGCTGAGTGACATTTTGCAAATGGCGCAACCTAAGTCGGGGGCACGCTATGTCTACTTTGACTCTGCCGATGGTTACTTTAGTAGTTGGGATCTGGCCTCTGCCACTCATCCCCAGACGTTGCTCGCTTACGAAAAAAATGGCGCACCTATCCCGCTTGAGAATGGCGCACCGTTACGGCTGGCCTCTCCGCTCAAGCTGGGTTACAAGCAGAGTAAATGGGTGACGCGGATTCTCGTAACGAATGACTTTCTCCGGGCACCCCAAAATCAGCAGTTGATGCGCGGCTACTGGGAAGACTTTGGCTACGAATGGTACGCCGGGTTGTAATGTAGATCCGCTGCACGAAAATGGTTAGGAATTTGCAGGTAAATGTTATTCCTTACTTGTTTGCGGATCCCTGAGTCTCGGTCAGTCCTTCACAGCTCACGCTTCATCCGCGATCGCCCTACGCACTAAAGGTTTCGACAGCAGCTTACGGTTCCAGTGTCAACTTCCACTCACCGACCTGCGGGTTCCACTCTGGGATCGGGGTTTCACCCACGACGTACGGCCCCCAGTAGCGCCGCGAGCCATCTTGCGAAAAGACAGTAATCACATCACCCGGTTTGACCTCCACTGCTTTATTGGGCAGAGAAACGATTAACCCTTTGAGGCTTCCTTCTTGGGGTGCAAAATCCCAATGGGCGGGTAGCTCAAACTTGTCAGCCGTTTTTTGCTTACCTGGCTTCCGCATCAGCAGTGCCACTCGCACCGGATAGTCGGTTGGGTTACTGATCCGAAATAGCCCCCGCTTTGCCGCGATCGCCTGGGCAGAAGGCTTTTTCACCACAGGTTGAGCGGGTGCTGCAACCGTCGCTGGAGCATCCGCTTCAAGCTCTGGGGTTTCTACCTCAAACTCGGCCGAAGAAGTTGCCTTACCCGTCTGGGAAATTTGAGCCACGTTAGTTGCAGGAAGCGGTTCTTGCACCATCCATCGACTCAGCAGCACAAGACTGGCACCCGCCATAATCGCCACGGAAGCTAATCCACCACCAATCATCCACGTTGTCTTTTTCGACGTTAGAAACTTTTCTGCCATGACATTTCTTCGCTGCCTGCGCATCTACTATAGTCATACCAGTCTTTTGTTCATTAACAGTGTTGTTAATGGACAATTTCTTTCAATATTTAAGATTAAATTTGATCCCATGCAAGATACACGTTTCAATAACCTGATCCGCAACACGGGCGATCGCCTCAATACCTGGTTACTCAACCCGTGGCGACGCTGGTCAGTGATTACGATTAGCTTGCTGCTTGGGTTTTACTTTGGTTCAGCGATGTCAACCGTCGCCGGGCAAAAAGCGGTTTTAGATATTGGTATTGCTGGTGTTTTAGTTGCCCTTTCCGAGTTGATTAGCCTGGTTGTCTATCGACGGTTAACCCGACGATCTTTTACGCTCGACAGCATTAATGCCTTCAAAATTGGTGGCATCTATAGTCTGTTTGTTGAGGCCTTCAAATTGGGGTCGTAGGCAAAGATGCTATAACCAAATGAAACGCAGTTTGGCTTTCAACAATTTATGGATGTGTTGCAATCTCCGACTCGGTTCACCTCAAGTGCTGCAAAATTTGCGGCTCTGCGATCGCACCTCAGGCAGCATCAGCTTGACGCTTACTTGATTCCCTCTGCGGACGAGCATTTAAACGAATACCTGCCAGAGGCAAAACAGCGTCGCGATTGGATCTCTGGTTTCACAGGTTCCGCTGGAGACTTGTTAGTCGGGTTAGAGCAAGCCTGGTTGTTGGTTGACTCGCGCTATCATGAGCAGGCTGAACAACAAGTTGATACCAAACTGATTCAAGTTGTCAAACTGGGGTTAGAAGGTGAGAAAACCCTCGACGAAATTTTGCATGATTTAGCCACCAAAGCCGACAATCCTTTTCGCTTAGGGTATGCCCCTCACACGCTAGCGATGAGTCAGTATCGCGCGTTGTATGACAAGGTTGAAGCGGCGGGAGTTGAGTTTGTGCCGATCGCGCAAAACCTGGTTGACCAGGTGAGATCGCAAACTCCCTGGGTTGAGCAAGACCCCTTACCCGCGATCGGTGAGTCCCCTCTATTTCTGATGCCTGACGCTTTAACGGGTGAAAGTGTGGCAAGCAAAATTGAGCGCCTCCGCACTCAGTTAAACCAGCAAAATGTTTCATTTCTGCCCATCACCAAGCTTGATCAAATTGCGTGGCTGCTCAACCTGCGCGGTTGGGATGTGGCTTACAATCCTGTTTTTATCGCCTATGCCATTGTTAGCCCTGATCAGGTCTATCTCTTTACCAACCTCAGTCGGGTAGACACCGAGATTCAAACGTCGCTGCAACCACTGGTTAGGCTTATGCCCTACGAAGCTTACAGCGAAACGTTGCGATCGCTGGTCGTGAACCAGTCCAAATGCCGAGTATTGCTTGATCCCCGGCATACTACAATGGGCACTCGCGAACTGTTGCGATCGCTCAACTGCAAGATCATGGAAGGCTCGAACCCAACTGAGGGGATGAAAGCCCGCAAAAATGACACCGAAATTGCCCAGATGCAGCAGGCTAACTTGCACGCGAGCCGCGCCAAAACCCGCACCCTTAAATGGATTGCTGACCGTCTCGGCACGGGCGATCGCCTCACCGAAGCAGATGTGGCAGCGGCGATCGAAGGGTTTTATGCTGAGGAACCAGGGTTTCGCGGCTTGAGTTTTAACACGATCGCTGGCAGTGGCGGCAATAGCTCGATTGTTCACTATGGCACGCCTAGCTCAGATGTATGGCTCAAGTCAGGTGATCTGCTCTTGCTCGATTCGGGCGCGCAGTATGCTTCTGGCACCACCGATGACACCCGCACAATCGTCGTCGGTGAACCAACTGCTGACCAGATCGAACGCTACACCGAAGTTCTTAAAGCACACATTAACTGTGCGATGCAGAAGTTTCCGAAGGGAACAACTGGGGCACAACTTGATGGCATTACGCGCGCAAACTTGTGGCACGCCAACCTCGACTATGGACACGGCACCGGACACGGGGTTGGCGCGATGCTCAACGTTCACGAAGGCCCCAACGGCATCAGTAAGCGCGTCAGCGAACCTCTCGAACCTGGCATGATCAATAGCGTTGAACCCGGATTTTATGAACCTGGCTGGGGCGGCATTCGGCTCGAAAACTTATATGTTGTGAAAGATATTACACCCACTCCGACATCACCTGACGAAAAACCCAAAACACTCTGGTATGGGCTAGAAACGCTCACCTATATTCCCTTTGAGAATCGCTTGATTGACCTGAATCGGCTCAACCCCCAACAACAGGAATGGTTGATTGCCTACAACCAGGCGATCGTTGAAAAACTTAGCCCTACCTTAACTGAAGCCGAAGTGGCATGGCTGCAACAAGCCTGCTCAATTCACTAAGGAACACAAATTAGATAATCTGAACGATTTCCTTAGTTGAGCTGCTAAATCGCTTTCTGCGTAGAAGGCAAAATGTGACTTAAGCCTGCGCAGCAGGGTTCCCACCCCTCCCTTAAACTCTTTTGTCAAACACTGGAACTAACACCACCTTCCGCAGGGGAGGCGAGAGGAGGCGGTTCGGCCCCTCGCGGGGGTTTGGGGGCGACGCCCCCAAGGCTTGCTGGCTCGAAATGAATGCTCTAAGAAAAAGCCTTTTTGATGGAAGTAAAGCGGAGATTTGGGAGCGGCGGAGCCGCAAGATCGGGGGACTTCCCCCGGCGCCCCGCTCGTAGGGGACTCACTCCCCTACACCCCCCGCAAGGTCGTGCGGATGAGTGTTGGATGGGCAGCTAGCCAAACGGTGCAGGTCGCAAGTCTTCCACTCCCGATCGCTGACAGAAGGTACGGGTGAGGTGAGGCGGAAGTTGTAGGAGCGATCGCCCTTATCCGGAAAGCACCTACCAACCACTGCCAGCAACTTCTACTTACCCCAACACAATCGTCTCTGGATTCATCACCTGCTCTGTCTTCTGCCGCACTGGAATCTCAATCAAAAATTCAGCCCCCAAACCAGGCTCTGAGTAAAATTTCAACTGCCCCTTATGCTGACTCACAATCGTTTGGTAGCTTAGAGTTAAGCCAAGGCCCGTGCCTTCGCCCACGTCTTTGGTTGTAAAGAAGGGATCAAAAATTTTGCCTTGAATCTCGTGGGGAATGCCAAACCCGTTATCGGCAATCACCACTCGCACCATCTCTTCAAAGGGATTTGACGCAGCAACATGCTCAGTGCAGATGGCGATCGTTCGCGTCTCGCTTTTTCCGGCACAGAGTGCTTCGACCGCATTCATAATTAGATTCATGAAGACTTGATTGAGTTGCCCAGGGTAGCACTCGACCAGGGGCAGGTCAGCAAATTGACGAATTACCTCGATGCCGTCTAGTTGAGGCTTCAACACGGATATTGTGCTTTCGATGCCTTCATGGATATCAACGGTTTTGAGGTTCGCTTCATCCAACCGCGAAAAGTTACGCAGGGTCAACACAATCTGACGGATGCGATCGGCCCCGGCGTGCATCGACTTCAACAGTTGCGGCAGGTCGCGCAGCATAAAGTCTAGATCGACATCTTCTGATAGCGCCTGTAGCTCAGCGTCAGGCTGGGTAACTCGGCTCTGGTAGGCATTGAGCAAGCGCATCAGGTCTTTGACGTAGTTATCAATGTAGGGAATGTTGCCGTAGATAAAGTTGATCGGATTGTTAATCTCATGGGCAACTCCGGCAACCATACGTCCCAAGCTCGAAATCTTTTCACTTTGGATCAGTTGCGTTTGCGTCAAGCGCAGTTCATTCAGCGTTAAGGCGAGATTTTCAGCCTGGGCTGCGCTGGTAATCGCTTGCTGCCGCATTTGGGCATAAAGATGCGCCTGCTGAATCGAGATCGCCAGTTGATCGGCAACTGCCTGGGCCAGTCGCTGGTCATTCTTGGACCAGTAGCGGGCATGTGAGCATTGGTTGAGGTAGAGAATGGCAAACAGATTATCTTTCGTTTGCACAGGTAGGACTAAAGAAGACTTGATCTGTGCCTGCTCGTACTCTGGGTTGTGTGCCCCAATTCGACTGTCTTGCGTGACATCGCTGATCAAAACAGGTTGACGATTTGAGATCACCCACTGAGTGATTGGCCCGTTTGTATCAAAGTCATGCAAAGATGGCGCAAATGGAGGTCGGCAAACTTCGTAAAGATGCTGATTGAAATGCTCATTGGTTGGATAAAATCGATTTTGATCTGAGCGTTCAGCCGCTTGAGGATCGGGCGTTTCAACTAGATGCACCAAACAGCGATCGGCATGCAGGGCGTCTAAAAGCTGGGCGATCGCCCCTTTCAAAATCACCTTTAACTCAAAACTTTGGCGGGTTTGAGTTGTGATCTGGTTAACCAGTCGTTCCCGTTGCACCTGTTTTCGCTTTTGCTCGTAGAGTTGTGCCTGACTAATTGCAATTTCAAGTTGTTGAGCCAGCAACTGCATAAAGTCAATTTCAGCATCCGTCCACTGTCGGGGAGAATCGACAAAACAGCCTAAAAATCCGGTTGTGCCATCTTGCACACGAATGGGCAGCAGTATATTTGCCTTTGCCCCCATGACTGGCGGGTAGGTGCGCTTGAGCATTGACTGGCGTGGTGCAAAGCGCTGCAACAACCGCCATGCCAAGGGACGCGCTTGCTTTTCTTCACTCACGATGAGCTGACTCTGAGCGATCGCCGGAGCCACCGCCCCAAACATCTCTAGCGGGTAATAGCTCATGGGGTTGAGCGATCGCGGCGCAGAAGATGCTTCTGAGGTTTGGGTTTTGTGATATTCACAGACAACCTGAATGCGCCGCGTATCTTCGAAGTACCAGAAGAATGAACAACGATCTAAATCCAGCAGATGGGCAACTTCTTCGGTTGCAGCTTGTAAGACAATTCTTGAATCTAGCGAGTTACGAATTCGCTCAACAGTTTGGCGCAGTAAAGCACTTTGGCGGGCGGGGTGAGCAAGTCGATCAGACGGTTTTAGCCAGGAACAATTGAGATGATTTAAGCGAGGCATCAACAGGAACATATTCATTTAAGAAATAGAATAAACTCACTCAAAGTGAGCGCATATTTTGCAACATCTAGAAAATCAACAAGGTGTCGCACCCTAGCTCAGCAAGCGTGAATCGTAACGATTATTGGGGACACAGGATGTATCACTTTTTACTGAATAGTGCTCGCCACAATTTAGGGATTCATCATCAACCTCGCTTCAAATGGGAAAAAGGCTCCCAGGCAACAAACCTGGCACTCGTTTAACAGCAAGAATTCAATCCAACACTCAAACCGTGAAACAAGCGAATCCCCGTTATATTTACGTAAATTGAACACGTAGCAGATCCGTATTTCTTAGTATTTATTAATATTCCTTTGTGTTAGCTTACTTTTGGAAAATTTGCTGTCGCTTAAAAAACTAACAGAAATGATGAAGCGTTTTTCAGAGAAAATTTTTTGCCTCGATTCTGCTTTTTATAAATAATTTTGATAGAAATTTATTGCAAACAATTGAAAGGCATAGAGGTAAAATCTCACTGCCGGGATTGCTCCTGTTTCATTTTCAAGTCCGTTTTAGGGCACTAATCCACCATGAAGAAACTGCTTTTTTATCTCTTTGGTTTAGGGTTGTTGATGGTGTTGCACGCCTGCGCCCCTGCTGCCAACCCACCCAGTGATGGTGAACCCCCGACCTTGCCTGATCCCAAAGAATCGCCGAAGCAATAAAGCGCCAATTCGGCTGAACTGCCTCTATTTTTATAGTTATAGTCATCTTAGTTAGAATGGGGTACAGTGGCTTTGACTGCCCCTTAGCCAAATGGTAGCCCCCTTTAGCTTGAGCGATCAGGCCGCAAGTCTCCCCACTCCGACACTTCCCCAGCTCCACGCTCAATGTTCTAAGTCACCTGGCGACAGCTATAGCCTTACTCCCCCCTTTGCAGTTGTGAAACTTCTTCAGTTCAGTACGTCGCATTACTGCCGTAAAGCACGGTTAGCCCTTGGCTACAAGCAAATTTCATACCAGGTCGAAAACCTTAGTCCCGGCTTGCATCGGCTCCGACTCAAGCCACTCGCTGGAACGACGACCCTGCCAGTATTGTTGCCAGAGCTAGAAAACGCACCGGCGGTTGTAGCCGACTCCACTGCGATTTTCAAATTTCTCGAAGCAATGCAACCAGAACCTGCTTTAACCCTTGCAGATAAAACCCTACAACAACAGGTCTGGCTACTCGAAGACTGGCTCGATGAAAGTATTGGCACTGCCACTCGATTTGTCTATTACCAGTTTCGCTCTGGCGCAGGGAAAGCACTAGACCCATCCTTGAGCAGTCAGGCAGTGATTCAAATTGTGCGCTGGCAATATGGCATTGATGCCGCCAATGTTGAGCGCGCCGCTGTCCGTTTAGAGCTAGCTCTGGAGGTGTTAGGAGATCGCTGGCAAAACTCCCCTTACCTGGTGGGCGATCGCTTGACCTTTGCCGATTTAGCCGCCGCCGCCCTGCTCAGCCCTCTCGCACGCATACCCACTTACCGCCAAGCCCATCCCTGGTTATTTGAGCGCATTGCTGAAGTACACACTGTCTGCCAGGAGCCGTTGCCACCTGGTCTAGAGGCAGACTCAATAGACTCATCTGAGCAGTAATCGAAGTTTAGAAATAGAAATTAAACAATACCAATTCTCTAAATCCCATTTACAGATCCTCGCAGGGGCAGTTCGCGAACCGCCCCCTACAGATCCATTCAGGCAAGGCTTCTAGCCCAGATAAGCTTGTTGAACCCGCTCATCGTTAAGCAGCTCACTCGCAGTGCCAGAGAGGGTAATTCTTCCGGCTTCTAAAACGTAGCCGCGATCGCTATGTTGGAGGGCCAGGTTGGCATTTTGTTCGACCAGCAGAATCGTGATCCCCGATTTACGCAGGCGTTGAAGGATGGTAAAAATCTCGCGCACGATCGCCGGAGCTAAGCCCAGACTCGGTTCGTCTAGTAACAGCAACTTGGGGCGGCTCATTAAAGCACGGGCGATCGCGAGCATCTGTTGCTCACCACCGCTCAGCGTGCCAGCCTGCTGGTTGCGTCGCTCAGCCAAACGCGGAAACGTCTCAAACTGTTGCTCTAGATCTGCTTTGATTTGGGTTCGATCGCGGCAGGTGTAAGCCCCCAGTTCCAAGTTATCCAACACGGTCTGGCGCGCGAGAATGCGACGACCTTCAGGGCTGTGGGCAATGCCCAACTGCACAACTTGATGAGCCGCACACTGATTTAACGGGCGCTGATTGTAAGTAATCGCCCCCTGCCAAATCGGGACGACCCGCGAAATGGCTCTCAGTGTTGTCGTTTTGCCAGCCCCGTTTGCCCCGACCAGCGTGACCATTTCGCCTGGATAAATGGCCAGGTTAACGGCTTGCAACGCCTGAATGCCGCCGTAGCTAACACTCAGGTCTTGAATATCGAGGAGTGGGGCACTTGACATACAGCACCAAGAAAATCACTAACCGATCTAATAAGCCATCTCTGCCAGCCAGGAAATGCCAATTCCCAAAAGTGACCCAGCAATCACTTGAAAGGGCGTATGCCCCAGCAATTCTTTCAGGCGTTCTTCGCGAAGCTCGTGCTCATGAAAAAACTCATCCAGAATTTGGTTTAAGATACGGGCCTGTTTACCAGCCGCTTGTCGAACGCCTGCCGCATCGTACATCACGATAAACGCAAAGACGATCGCGACGGCAAACTCGGTGCTAGCCCAACCAGCGGTTTGTCCAACACCTGTGGCTAACGCTGCGACTAGCGCGGAATGAGCACTGGGCATGCCACCCGTCTCAACCAACACCCGCACGTTAAACTTTTGATGCCGCATGAAGTCAAAAATCAGTTTTAATCCCTGAGCGGTAAAGCACGCCGCCAGAGCAACCAGCAGCACGTGGTTGTGGAGGATAGCGCCAAAATCCTGCATTGTCGATTGACCTGAGTAATTGGGTTAAGCGGCTGAGGAGCGAATAAATCGTGAACAGACCAAAATTAGAGGCAAAACCTCTGTGAACAACCTGGTTTTAGCGGGTGCGACTAATGATGAAATCCGCGATCGCCGTCAGTGGGCGTGCTTTTTCACCAAACTCTGCCACTTCTGCCTTAGCCGATTGAATTAATCGTTGGGCCTGGGTGCGTGATTCGTCAATTCCCCAAAAACTGGGATATGTAGCTTTTTCGGCTTTCAAGTCCTTACCGACCGACTTGCCTAATTCTTCAGCTGTCGAGGTGATATCGAGGATGTCATCCACAATTTGAAAGGCGAGACCAATATTTTTGGCGTACCGCAGCAGCGCTTCAATCACTGCTTCAGAAGCACCCGCCAGGATTGCGCCTGAAATCACAGACGCTTCAAGCAGGGCAGCGGTCTTATGGTTGTGAATAAAGTTAAGCGTCTCGATCGTGATGTCTTTTTTCCCTTCACAGTCGAGATCAACGACTTGCCCACCTACCAGGCCAGCCGCACCAACTGCCCGCCCGACAAGTGCGACAACCCGCAACAACCGCAGCGGATCGACCCCCTTTGTCTCAGTCGCGATGTGCTCAAAGGCATAGGCAAGCAACCCATCCCCAGCCAAAATCGCTACATCTTCGCCAAAAACCTTGTGGTTCGTTAACTTGCCACGGCGATAGTCGTCATTGTCCATCGCAGGCAAATCATCATGAATCAATGACATCGTGTGAATCATTTCCAGGGCACAAGCCGTTGGCATGGCCATCTCAATCGTGCCGCCTGCCAGTTCACATGTTGCCAGACTTAAAATGGGTCGCAGACGCTTGCCTCCCGCCATCAAGGAGTAGCGCATCGCTTCATAAATCTTTTCGGGATACACCACCGGGAGAGAGCGATCGAGTGCCTCTTCAACCTTTGCCTGCCGCTCTGCCAGATAGGCTCGCAAGTCAAAGGCCAAATCTTTTGAGGACGCCTGCATACCGTCCGCCAATACCATTACTCATCTCCTCCCGACTAGATTTCCAGTGCTACTAACGGTTATCTTCATCATTCTACGGGGGTAGATGATCACTTGTGAAATCTAACCTCGCAGTCTCAACAAAGAGAAAGATAACTCACAAAAAGATGAACTATTCTTGCAGCCCTTCTCGCCGCAAGTAACTTTCAACCGTGTTTGCCATCAACATCGTGACAGTCATCGGCCCCACCCCACCCGGAACTGGAGTCAGATAGGAAGCCACTGCCTGCACAGATGCAAAATCAACATCCCCCGTCAGGTATGCTTTGCCATTTTCGTCTACAACCCGGTTAATGCCAACGTCTACAACCACCGCACCCGGTTTGACCATCTCTGCGGTAATAATTTCTGGCCGCCCGATCGCTGTCACCAAAATATCGGCTGTGCGCGTTACCGCTGCCAAATCAGGCGTTTTTGAGTGCGCCATCACGACGGTTGCATCGGCTTCGAGCAACATCAACGCCTGTGGTTTGCCGACCAAAATACTGCGCCCGACAACGACTGCCTGCTTACCCCGCGGACTGATACCGTAAGCTTGCAGTAAACGCATCACACCAAAGGGGGTGCAACTGCGCAACCCAACTTCACCCCGCACTAAGCGCCCCAGGTTGACAGGATGCAAACCATCCACGTCTTTTTCGGGGTCAATTTGGTTGAGTAAAGCGACCGCATCAATCTGATCGGGCACTGGTAGCTGCACCAAAATGCCATCTACGTTTGGGTCTTGATTGAGGCTGTGAATCACGTCGGTTAACTCGGCCTGCGTCGTCTCAGTGGGAAAATGCCGCCCAAACGAAGCAATGTTGAGTTTGGCACACGCCTTTTCTTTGTTGCGAACGTAGGCAGCACTAGCTGGGTTATCCCCCACCATCAACACAGCTAACCCCGGCGATCGCCCTTGTTTTGCAGCTAGCTCTGCGACTTGCTGAGCCAGTTGACCCTGAATTTTTTGTGCAAGTGCTTTTCCATCTAAGATTTGAGCAACCATAGCCGTACCAGCAATTTCCCCAAGTAACGCAATCAATTGTTAGACCCGTCGCCGTTTCGCAAGTTTGTAATAAGCTGTTCTATTCAGGTTAGAACCGCTGCACCGCAGCAATTCTCAGTATGGAAATTTAGCTGCTATTGGGCGGAATATCTAGCTCTAGACCCTCCAGCATGAAGGTGAGCAGGTGATCCCAACTGTCGAAATACATATAACGGGTTAACGCCCGCAAATC
>Ga0209172_10006669_pt1 | contig 12593 bp, 9 predicted proteins | sample LarsenN4metaG_FD_184113 | JGI IMG/M metagenome (GOLD analysis project Ga0209172, IMG submission 184113) | Hot spring sediment bacterial and archeal communities from British Columbia, Canada, to study Microbial Dark Matter (Phase II) - Larsen... ... | reverse complement strand
GGGATCTGAGGCCGGATAGCTGACCCCCCGGCGACCCGAGTTTCCAGCCGCGCAAACCAGAGTCACCCCTTTGCGGTGGGCATAGGCCATGGCTTCCCGAATGGTCTTGCTGGGGAAAAAACCGCCCAAACTCAGGTTGATGACCTGAGCGCCATGATCCGCGGCGTAGGTGATGGCTTCCGCAATATCCGCGAGATTTCCGATCCCAAATCGATTCAGAACTTTCAGGGGCATCAACTGGGCCCCGTAAGCGACCCCTGCCACGCCGATCCCGTTATTGGTAGATTGCGCGATGGTGCCGGCGACGTGGGTGCCATGCCCGTTATCGTCATTGGGATGCGTATCGTCATCGATAAAATCGTAACCCTCTACGAATTGGGTGTTGGCCAGGTCTTGGACCCGGTGATACACTCCCTTCCTATCTTGATACTCCTCATAGGCAATCCCGGTATCGATGACAGCGACAATGACCCCCTTTCCGTTGGCTTTCTCCCATGCACCCGGCATATCGATTTGCCTCATATGCCACTGTTTATCGTAAAGGGGATCATTGGGAACCCAATACGCCTGATAGAGATAGTTGGGCTCGGTATACTCCACGGTCCCTTCCGCAGCTAAAGCCTGCAGGAGCCTTTGAAGTTCCTCAGGGCTCAGGCCCGATTTTGAAAATCGGGTGAGGGCCTCAGGCTTTGAAAAAACGCTGTTATAGGCCAGATGAATGCCATATTTATGGGCTATTTTCTCTATTTCCTCCGGGGGAAGATGGTCTTTAAAATTAACCACCACCTCTTCCGCGGTATCGGCCCCCTCCTGGGCCATACCTGTTAAAGGGAGCGAAAGTAAAAGGCCTACCAGGCAACCAGCGATCACGTATAAATTATAACGCATACTTCTAACTCCTGCTCAGTATCCCCTGAAGGCCGGGCTTCGGGGTCGGCATGGGATTTCAACCCCCTGTAAAACTTCAACCTTTGAAAGGTGCCAGGCCCTTCAAAGAAGGGCCTATCCTTCGGGTTTAATCGTAATACTCCAGCCCCAAATGGGTAATCAGCTCTTCGCCCTTCAGATACCGGAGCGTATTTTTAAGTTTCATGAGCTGGATAAAAAGATCGTGCTCGGGGTAGAGCTCTGGCGCACACATGGGGCTTTTGAAGTAGAAGGAGAGCCATTCCTGAATCCCGCGCATATTACATCTTTGGGCCAGGTCTAGAAAAAGGGCCAGGTCCAATACGATGGGCGCGGCCAGAATGCTGTCCCGGCAGAGGAAGTTGATTTTAATTTGCATGGGATAACCCAACCAGCCGAAGATATCGATATTGTCCCAGCCTTCCTTGTTATCGCCTCGGGGCGGATAATAATGGATATGGACCTGATGGACGATATTCTCATAAAGTTCCGGGTAGAGGTCTGGCTGAAGGATATATCCTAACGCGGATAATTTACTTTCCTCTTTCGTCTTAAAGGAGGCCGGATCGTCCAACACCTCGCCGTCCCGATTTCCCAAAAGGTTGGTAGAAAACCAACCCTGTAGGCCCAGAACCCTGGATTTTAAACCCGGCGCAATGATGGTTTTCATCAGAGTCTGTCCGGTTTTAAAATCTTTTCCGGCGATGGGGACTCCGTTCTGGTTGGCCAGTTCCATCAAGGCCGGTATATCCAGGGTTAAGTTGGGTGCTCCGTTAGCGAAAGGAACCCCGGAACAAAGGGCTGCATAGGCGTAAATCATGCTCGGAGCGATTTTGGGGTGATTTTCCTTTAATCCCGATTCAAAATTTTTGAGGCTCTGGTGCACGTCGTGGGGTTCCAGAAAACTTTCCGTGCTGGCGCACCAGATCATGACCATCCGGGTTAAATCTCGCTCCTTCTTGAAACGTTGAATATCCTCCATGAGTTGGTGGGCCAGATCCATCTTATTTTGCCCTTTTTTGATATTATCCCCTGAAAGCCTCTTGACGTAGGCCTGATCAAAGACCGCTTTCCAAGGAACCACCGATTCGACCTCCTTCTGGACCTGATCCAACAAGCGCTTTTCAATAACGCCCGCTTTCACCGCAGCCTGATAGGCATTATCTTGAAAAATGTCCCAGGCTCCAAAGACCAGATCCTCCAGCTTAGCCAGAGGTACAAAATCTTTAATTTTAGGAACCCGCTTCTCCGTCCGTTTTCCTAGACGAATCGTTCCGAGTTGCGTCAGGGATCCGACGGCTTTGCCAAGGCCTTTTTTGATCAATTCAACTCCGGCAATCAAAGTGGTACTCACGGCTCCTAACCCCGGGAGCAAAACTCCAAGCTTACCTTCCGCAGGCTTGATGGGAACACCTTTTTCTCTCATGCGTTTTACCCTCTCCCCTATTTTTATCGACCACAGGTACCAGGGCCCGTGGCCTTCCAAATAGTTAAGATCTTTCTTAGGAAATGCATCTCTGGCGCTATCCATATATAACCTAATATAACCTAAGTTATTAAATATCACACGTTACCCGGATGGTGTCAATGGAAATGAAGAAGGAAAGTTTTACAAAACAGTTGACTTTATAGAAAAGAGGGATATAAAGGAGATGAGTTTTGAGGAGAGAACCCCAACACCTTTTAATCAGAGGAGCTAATTCCGTGAAGATCGAGCTTTATGGCGTTAAAGATCCAAACATTTCTGGGCAACTGGTTTTAGCCAAAGAAAAAGGGTTTTTTGAGGAAGAGGGTCTAGAGGTAGAGTGTCGGCTGCTCCAATCGGGCACGGTTATGCCGGACGAAGTGATGCAGGCCAAGGTTAAGCCTTTTGCTTTCACCCAGACGCCGATCACCACCCTCATCCTTCAAGATCGAGGCCTGGACGTTAAAATCATAACGCCTCTGGCGGATATTTCCGGAACCCAACAGGTTATCGTTCGGAAGAATTCTGGGATTGTGGTTCCCCAGGATCTGGAAGGAAAGAAAATTGGCATGGCCAAAGGGGCCGCCGTTTATATCGCTATTCAAAGTATGGCCCGGGAGTTTGGAGTGGATCTCACCCGAATTTCTTTTGTAAATCTACTTCCTGCCCAACAGCTAGAGGCGCTCCAGCGAGGGGAGATTGACGCCATGGCGTGCTGGGAGCCCTGGACCAGTAAGGCTCAGGCCGTAGGGGGTAAATTTTACTTCTCCGGCTCTCGCTCTGCCATACCCGGCTACGAGGAAGCCATTAATTGGCTGGTCGACCAGAGCGTCCTCATGGCCCTCCAGGAGAATCTTCAACGACATCCTGAAGTCGTGATGGCTTTGATCCGGGCCTTCAAAAAAGCGACCGATTTCCTCAATGAAAACCGGGAAGAAGCTGTGGAAATCTTATCCAGGCCGCTCTCCATCGATAAAGCTGAGCTGGGGAAGATCCTTGCCCAAAATAAATACTCCATGAAAATGGATAACCTCTTTAAAATAGGGCTCCTTTCCTTTAGGGAGCTCCTCTTCCAAAACGGGGTTATCTCTTCCAAGCCCGAGGAGAAAGCCTTGTACACCACAGAGTGGCTCGGGGCGGTGGATCCCTCCCTGATCCTCGTTACCTCTGAAGAAGCCCTTGAAGAGGAATCCGAGGAATTTCTGGAAATTTTCTTTGAGGAGGCCGGAGAAATCCTGGAAGGCCTCGAACGGGGAATCTTAACCCTCGAAAAGACCCCTGGAGACCGCAACCTCTTAAGAAACCTCATAACCGGCTTCCACACGTTGAAGGGCAATTCGGGGTTTCTCGGATTTGATAAAGTGCACGCGCTGAGCCGTCAAATGGAAGAGACCCTCAAATCCGTTCAGAAATCGGAGGGGACCATCGGCCAGAACTTAATTACGCTCCTTTTTAGCTGCCTCGACGCCCTGCGTATCTTAATAGAAGATTACAAAACGCGTCGAACCAGCGAGTATAATATCGCGCCTTTATTAGAGAAAATTAACCAGCTCTCGATCCTTTCTCTATCCGGGGCGGAAATCAGTCTGACGGCCTCCGAAGAAGAGGGCCTCGAATTGGTGAAGTACGAAGAGCAAAAGTTGAGGGAGGCCCAAGAACGGGGCAAAAAGGTCTTCCAGCTAGAGGTAGAATTTGCCCCAGACTGGTCTCTGCGTTCGGCAGGCGCTTTTATCGTGGTCCGAAAGTTATCCCTTTTGGGAGAGGTCATCAAAATGGAACCCCCGCTGGGGAGCGAGGAGCTAAAAAAAAGCGACCGTTTTCAACTCATCCTGGCAAGCAGTGCGCCTGAAGAACTCATCCAGCGACGAGGAAAGGTCGCAGCCGTCGTCCGGAACGTTCAAATTTCTCCCTTTGCCCTGCCCCAACTGGCCGAAACCAGCTTAGTGGATACGCGCGCCGTCCCCCCCGGACAGGCCCCTTCTTATTCCGTAGAAGAAGAGCTGGATCTCTCCTCTTACACCCCGACCCCTTCCTTCTTACCGGCGAAAAAAACTTTGCGGGTGGATTACCAGCTCCTGGATGAAATCATGAATATCGTCGGGGAATTGGTTATTGGGGGCGCCACCTTATCCCAAGGTTTAAATAAATTGGGCTCGGCTTTCCCGGCTGGAGAGGTAGCCAAGCTGATCGAACCTCTCATCAAGACCAATACGATGGTTCGAAAAAACCTGCTCAACTTACAGGAAAGCGTCATGAAAGTCCGCATGATGCCCATCGACATCGTATTTAAGCGATTTCCTCGCCTCGTCCGAGATCTGGCTCTAAAAAGAGGAAAAGAGATCAAACTGGAAATTACCGGAGAGAATACAGAGCTGGATAAAACCATCGTGGACATGATCGGAGATCCTTTGACAAACCTCCTTCGAAGCGCCATCGAATATGGAATTGAGCCCCCCTCCGTCCGAGTCCAGATGGGTAAGCCGTCCACGGGCAAAATCAGCTTAAATTCTTACCATGCCGGCAATCAAATTATTATCGAAATCTCCGATGACGGAAGGGGGATCGACCTGGCGCGGATGAAAACCCTGACGGTGGAAAACAAGATCCTCTCCCCAGAAGAGGTAGAAAAGCTTTCTATTCCAGATCTCTTTAACCTGTTCCTCAAGCGGGGATTAGCCATCAACCGAAGGGAGGAAGATTCTTTTATAGTTGGCCCGGAAATTGAGAACGCCTGGAAGGTGATCGAAGAACTCAACGGAACGTTGGAAGTCGAAAGCCAGCCCGGAGAAGGAACTCGATTTATCGTTAGACTCCCTTTGACTTTGGCTATCATCCAGGCCCTCCTCCTGGAGATCGGGAATAGGATTTTCGCCATTCCGCTCTCTCTGGTTGAGGAAGTCCTTAGAATTTCCAAAAAGGATGTTGAGGTCATAGGGAAACAGGAGGTTTTCCAGCTAAGGGGCCGGGTCATTAATCTCCTCAGGCCTTACGATATCCTGGGGATTCCCAAGGAATCGCTTCAAGACGAAAAATTGTTTGTCATCGTCGTGCGGGCTGCCCGAGAAGAATTGGTCGGGATTGTTGCGGACCAGCTCTTGGAGAAAGAAGAACTGGTCATTAAGTCCCTGGATAACAAGATTGTCAAAACCGATATCGTTTCCAGTGCCTCGAAGCTGGGAGATGGGCGGGTCGTCCTCATCCTCGATATACCTACGCTGATCGGTAAGGCATACAGTCGAGAATAATGATGCGGATAAGGAAGGGCCGTGAAGATGGAAGATCTCGGTTGCGGTCTTCTCCCTTCGATCCTCTATCGTCAAGCTATGACGGAGATTCTAAAAAAAGACGGGACGAAGTTCAAATTTCTGCTAGTCGATGATTCCCGGTTTGCCCGGATGGGTTTAGGTAAAATTGTAGAGCAGGTAGGTGGAGAAATCATCGGGGAGGCTACCTCCGGGGAGGAGGCCCTCCGCCGTTTTGAAGATCTTAAGCCCGATGTGGTTACGATGGACATGTCCCTGCCGGATACGGATGGAATCACCTTAGTCCGGCGCTTTGTAGGCATGAACCCCCGGGTGCTGATCGTCCTGATCAGCGGAATTTCCCACGAAGAGGTTATCGAAGAGGCTCTGCGTACCGGTGCTGAACATTTTATCTCCAAACCTTTGAACCTGGATAAAGCGGTCGAGATTCTGCGCTGGGTCCTTCAAGAATCCGATGTATAAACGTCCTTCTTTATCCTCCCATTCAACCCCCCGGAACCCTCCGCGGTCTAACTAGGTACAGGTTCCCGGAACTTCAGCTCCCCTTTCGGGGAGCCTCCAAGACCCGTCCTGGGACTGAGGAAGGAGAGCTGCCCTATTTGAAGACGGCCCTATAGAATCGCTCCCAAAGGAGGACCTCATTTTACACCCTATCCGGTAACAGAGGTGAAGGTTAAGCAATGGAAAATATCTTAATTATAGATAATAACCCTTTTTTTCAAACCGAGATAAAAGCCCTTTTGTTGACCCCGGAGCGCCGTATTTATACGGCGAAGACCGGGCAAGAGGCCTTTAACGCCACTAAAATTGTAGATATCGACCTGGCAGTGGTCGAGTTTGCTTTACCTGATACAGATGGCCTTTCAGTTATGTCCTTATTGAGGAAATTAAAGCCCGAGATCCCGGTCATTATCATGACAACCTCCCGATCCTTAGAATTGGCGATGAAAGTCCTCACTCAAGGAGCTGATGGATTTCTCGTAAAACCCATAAAACCTCAGGAGCTAAACCAACTGGTCGAGCGCTTACTGGCGAGACAACGTTTTTACTTGGAGAAATCCCGCACCGGTCCCGATGAAGAGGTCCAGCGGCTTATCCAGCAGCTGGAGTCCCAGATCGAAGAGCTGACCATCTTGAATAAATTAACGGCCACGATAAATTCTTCCCTAGACGTTGATTCCCTGTGTGAGAAAATAGTGGGGTTGCTGGGAGAGATTCTTAACGTGGAGATGGTCTCCTTAATGCTCCTGGACAAGACCGGGCAGAACCTCTTCATCCAGGCAGCCATCGGTCTGCCTGCCGAAGTTAAACGGAAAACCCGACGGAAAGTTACAGACGGGATCGCCGGGTGGGTTCTTCAAAACAAACAACCGCTTCTAATATCGGATATGGAGAAGGACTCCCGATTCAAGCCGTCTTCCTGGTATTCCCAGTACCGGAACGCCTCCTTCGTCAGTGTGCCGTTGATCGCGCGAACTCGACCCTTAGGGGTCTTAAATGTCAGTAGTAAACTTTCTGGAGCCCCATTTACCGTGCGGGATTTGAACTTTATCACTTCTTTTGCGGTCCAGGCCTCCTTTGCTCTGGAAGGGGCTATCCTTTATGCTTCTCTGGAAAAAGAGATGAAGCGGTTCTCTCTGATCGCCCAGGCCAACAATTTATTCACCGAAACTACGGATTTAAAAAAAGTGATGGTTTTGATCATCCAGAAGGTCCAGGAACTTTTAAATATCAAGGCCGTTTCCCTCCTTCTTCTCGACGAGAGGCGTCAGGAATTAAAATTTGCAGTTGCCCTGGGGGAATATGCTCACACGTTCAAAGATATGAGGATCAAACTAGGGGAGGGTATTGCGGGATGGGTTGCCAAAGAGGGAAAAACCCTTTTAATAAAAGATACTTCTGAAGACGCGAGATTTGCTTCGCAATTTGATAAAGAAACGCCTTCCAAATCCCAGTCCGTCCTGTGCGTACCCCTCAAGCTTCAAAACAAGGTCTTGGGGGTCATCCAGGTCGTTCATAAAAGGGATCAGAGTCCCTTTAATGCGGAGGACCAGCGGATGCTGGAAGCCCTCTCCAGCGGAGCTGCAATAGCCCTACGAAACGCCAAGCTATTTAAAGCGCTTCGAGAGCAGACCCAAAAATTCAGCGGTCACGCCAAGGAGAGGGAGATCATCGTCTAAGTCTGAATCGGCGGGCGGCAGGCAGAGGACAAAAAAACCGATGGCCTACTACCTGCCGCCCCTTCTTTTTAAACGAACGTCAACCAGTTATACTTATCCTCCGTTTTGCCGCTGGTGATGGCAAAAAACTTAGCTTGAATTCGCTCGGTAATCGGTCCTCGCGTTCCGTTTCCAATTTGGATCTTATCCACCGAGCGGATCGGGGTAATTTCTGCGGCGGTTCCCGTGAAAAAGATCTCATCGGCAATATATAAAAATTCTCGGAGGAGGGGTTGTTCTCTGACCTCATAGCCGAAATCTTTGGCTAAGACGATCGCACAGTCCCGGGTGATGCCGGGTAAGATGGATTGCGCGCTCAAGGGGGTGTAAACGATGCCATTTTTGATAATGAATAAATTCTCCCCGCTTCCCTCGCTCAGGTACCCGAACGTATCTAAACTGATCCCCTCCCGGTAGCCATCCTCTAAAGCTTCCAACACCATCAACTGAGAACTCAGATAATTTCCCCCCGCTTTAGCCAGAGAAGGAATGGTGCCGGGAGCCACTCTTCTCCAGGAGGAGACCCGCACATCCACCCCGCGTTCGATGGCTTCGGAGCCCAAGTACGCCCCCCACTCGATCACCGCGATGGCCACATTTACCGGACAGGTCAGGGGGTTCACCCCAATGGATCCATACCCACGAAACACAATTGGCCGGATGTAACAGCTCGACAGGCGATTCACACGGATCGTCTCCAGGATGGCTTCCCGTAATTCGGCCCGGGAATAAGGGACTTCCATTCGGTAAATCTTGGCAGAATCGTAGAGACGCGTCAGGTGTTTATCTAAACAGAAGACCGCAGGGCCTCGGGCTGTGTTATAACAGCGAATCCCTTCAAATACACTGGAGCCATAATGGATGACATGGGATAACACATGGATTTTAGCTTCTTGCCAAGGCACAAACTTCCCATCAAACCAAATTTTTTCAGACTCATTCATAATGATCTACCCTCCATTAGGCGGACCCGGAAGTCCGCTTCTCCATTTTATTTCCTGCCCCATATTTTCCATATGGGTTTTTTGCGCTGTTTCTTCACCAAGCTCAGATTTCGCTGAGCACCCTCATAATCAGGATCGAGCTCAAGGGTCTTCTCATAAGCCTGGGTCGCCTGATCCCACATCTGGCGCTCCTCATAAATAAGCCCCATCATAAAATAAATAGATGGATTGTACGGCTCAATTTCTAAGGCCTCCTTGCATTTTGCGATTGCATCCTTAGGTCTCTGGCTATCCAGAAGATCACAAGCCTCATCCAGTAGGCAACTGACCCTCGTCTTTACCGGCTCCGGCTTAGAAGGTCCTTCTAGAAGGGCTGGTTCTGCAGGTTTCTGGCTGGCAGGTTCTGGAACCTCCTCCTTAGGCTCTTCACGAACCCGTCCTAAAACATCCTCCGGAACCCTCTCCGGGACCTGCTGTTTTTCCCCCAGGAGGTTTTCGGGGGTTCCACGGGAGAGGTCCCCGGGTGAAGGGGTCCCCGGCATACTTTCCTGGGGAGGGGCGGGCTCCTGGGCTATCTTTGCCTGGCTTTTTTTTCCCTTTAGAGCTAAATCCAGATAAGTACGCACCTTCGTATCCTTGGGATTTAAGGTAAGGACTTTTTCCAGGGTCGAGAAGGCGCTCTCAAAATTTTTCTGCTGCAAATACAAAATACCCAAATTTTTTTGCGACTGCAGATCCTTCGGGTTTACCTCTAGAGCCTTCTCCAAGGCTTTTAAAGCCTCGGACCACATCTTTTGCTGTCCATAAATTACCCCCAGATTCCGATACCCCTCCGGATGGCGTGGATTCAACTCGACGACCCTCTGGAAGCTTTCCAAAGCCTCCTTGAACATCTTTTTCCTTAAAAATTCTATCCCCTGACGCGCAGCTCGGTCCGCCTCCTGCGCCGTCGTCTCGGGAGGCACCAGGATCGTATCTTTTGAAGGAGGCGCCGGAGCCCCGCCGGATTCTGGTGGAATCGGACTCGCCTCCTGCACCGCCGTTCCAGAAGGCATTGGATTCTTTGCGGACCCCACCGAGGGGACAGGGAGAGGCTCTTCTTTTTTAACCCAAAAGATGTTTTTACACCGAGGGCAGCTAATTTTAGCTCCCTGGGAAGGTATTTTGGCAGCATCTATACTCCCTTGGGCCCCACACTGGTTGCACTGAATTTTCATTGCCCCTTCTCCTTAGAGAGAAATTATGCCAGAAACTTAACTATGAATCATAAAGACATTTTTTATCTGCGGCCATCTACGCTCTATCCGTGAATCGCTTACGGTTTGTCCTTGACATAACGCCTAATACCAATTTGCCTCTACAACCGGTAACCTGACGACCCCCTTCCCTGGTAAGGAAGATCGGTCAATAAAAAGCCTACCTCCCAAAGGGGAGGGGTCAGGGGAGGGGCCAGACGGATGGACCCCTTCATGCGACCTGGTATAAAATACCACCCCCAGCTATCGCAAATAGCAGGTAAACGTACCACCCGCCTTCCAGTTCTCTCCCGACTCTTAAAATACCACCCCTAGCTATTGCAAATAGCATGTAACCCCCCCCCTGTCAAGGTAAAAAAGTAAGTTTCAGGTAAAGGAAGGGATGAAAATTTATTGACTTTTTTCATTTAAAAAAGTATAAGCTGAGAGCAGGAGGTGAGAATGCTATGTCGACCGCCCTTTACCTTAAGCAGCTCGAGCTAGGGCCGATGGAAAACTTTATTTATCTCATAGGTTCTACAGAGACCAGGGAAGCCGCCGTGGTAGACCCGGCCTGGGAAGTGGATACCATTCTGAGGGTGGCCGAGCAGGATGATATGAGGATTACGAAAATTCTCATCACCCATGGCCATCCCGATCACACCAACGGGGTCGAGGAGCTTATGAATCAGACCCAGGCGAAAGTTTACCTGCACAAATCTGAGGCCGAGTTCATGAGGTCGGTTTGGTCCGATTTCGTCAAGGTGGAAGGGGGAGACGTCCTCCGAATTGGAAACATCCCCATCACCTTTCTCCATACGCCGGGACATACGCCGGGTTCTCAGTGCTTCCTTCTGGAGGATAAGCTTATTTCTGGAGATACCCTCTTCATAGGATTCTGTGGGCGCTGCGATTTACCCGGCGGGAACCCCGAGCAGATGTACGATAGCCTGTACAACCGGCTCGGGAAATTGGATGACCGTACGCTGCTCTACCCCGGGCACAACTACGGAAAGACGCCGGTCTCCACGTTGAGGGATGAAAAGGCCCAGAATCCTTATCTGCAATTTAAGTCCCTCCGAGAGTTCGTTAATTTTAGAATGAGGAGATAGCCATGGGAATTGCCAATCAAGTCGCGATCATTGGGACCGGGATGTGTAAGTTCGGAGAGAACTTCGAAATGGGATACCACGATATGCTCGTCGAAGCCTGCTTTGAAGCCTTCGAAGACGCAGGGATCGAACCGAAACAGGTCCAGGCCGCTTGGCTGGGAACGTACCTCCCCTTTTCCTGGGGATTTGAGGGGAGTTCCGGGACGGCCATTGCGGAGCCCTTAAATCTGTATCCCATTCCGGTGGTGCGGGTCTCTAACTATTGCTGCACCGGCATGGAGGCTGTACGCAATGCGGCGCTGTCCGTTGCGGCAGGTGAGTACGACCTGGTTCTGGCGGTCGGCGTGGAAAAGATGCGAGAAGTCCCGCCCCGGGGGAGTCTCGTTTCGCAGCACGTGGAGCGAGGCCATCCGCTCCATGCCAAAGGGCGCACAGCGCCTGGTATGTTCGCCTTGCTGGCCACCCGGTATTTTGAAGAATACGGGATCGGGGAGGAATACCTGGCCAAGGTGGCCGTTAAAAACCACTATCATGGAAGCCTGAATCCCAAGGCCCATTTTCAAAAGGAAATTACCGAAGAAATGGTACGAAAGGCGCCTCGGGTCGCCGAACCTCTAGGACTGCTCGATTGCTGTCCGACGACCGATGGGGCCGCCGCCGTCCTCCTGACCCGGGTCGATCTGGCCCGCCGGTTCACCCAAGACCCTATCGTCATCAGAGGGGTTGGAACTGCGGTGACGGGGGGTTACTACACGGCTCAATTCGATCCGACCTTCCCCTTTACCGGGTTCCGATCCACCCGGGAGGCGGCGGCCATAGCCTATAAACAGGCCCACATCCAGAACCCGATCCGGGAGATCGATGTGGTCCAATGCCACGATTGCTTTACCATTACCGAAATCCTCAATTATGAGGATTTAGGTTTTTGTGAGAAAGGAAAAGGGTGGCAGTTCCTTCGAGACGGGGTCACCCGGTTGGACGGAGACCTGCCCGTCAACACAGATGGTGGCTTAAAAGCCTGCGGACATCCGGTGGGGGCTTCTGGAGTTCGAATGATCGCCCACCTCTGCGATCAGCTACGAGGTCGGGCCGGAAAAATGCAGGTGAAGAAAGCCAACACAGGTCTGGCTCACACCCTGGGAGGACCCGGCTCTGTTTCTGCCGTGTTCGTGCTGGGACGCCTATGACCCCCGGGGAAGAACACGGTCCAGGAGGCAACCCATGGAATGTCCTAACTCTAAAACCATCATGGTCGAAAAGTACCGCGCCCAGGTTAGACCGGGAATCTACGAGCGAGAATATGAGTGCCCCAAGGATGGGGAAAAACTTAAAACCATCGAAATGCCGGAAGGGCAATACAAGTACCTGATGCAGACCGCCAAGGTCAACGAACGATCCAAATCCCGGTGGCGTCGCATCTCCATGATGTTGGGAGTCTTAATTTTGGGT
>Ga0209172_10006668_pt1 | contig 12594 bp, 7 predicted proteins | sample LarsenN4metaG_FD_184113 | JGI IMG/M metagenome (GOLD analysis project Ga0209172, IMG submission 184113) | Hot spring sediment bacterial and archeal communities from British Columbia, Canada, to study Microbial Dark Matter (Phase II) - Larsen... ... | reverse complement strand
GGCGTACTGCGACTCGTCTTTGGCCCGAATCCGTTTCCACCCGCGGATGCAGAGCCGCCATAATCCGACAGGAGGATATTAAAACCGTGACCGCACCTTCAGAACAGATTCTTAAGCGAGTGTCAGATTTGGAATCTCACAATCGGAATCTGAGACTGGCGCTGGTGGCAACGTGGGCTGCTGCCATCGCGTTCGCCAGCTTCGCAGCATCGCGGAATCAAGTCCACGAACTCTTGCGCGCTCGCGCGTTTGAGTTGGTGGACGAACGCGGCAGTGTCATCGCTTCCCTCGGGCGCGTCGAGGGTGTAACAGTGTTGCGGCTTTCTGAGCCGCGTGGTGATTCGGAACTCCTACTGTCGTCCGGGCCCGAATCGGCAACGGTGGCGATGGGCGCTACTGGGTCTGGTAACCGCAGGTACTCGATCGGCTTGTCCGTTCAAGACGCGAACGCGGGAATAGGACTTCGCGCCCAAGGCGAAGACGGCGAGTTCCTCACGAACATTCACATCGAGTCTAACCCTTGGACAGCGCAAGTCCTTGCAAGGAATAGGGAACATGACTATGTCGCTGCAATGAAAGCATCGGACGGAGCTTCTTCGGTGCTTCTCGAACGCGGTGCGAAGCCCGGCGGAGCTCTTTTGTCTTTCAGCGCTGAGAAGAGCGCGGTGTCAATCGCTCCGGACGGCGGCAAAGCAAACTGGCTATCAGCCGCTGTGGACTCGCTCGGCCCGCACTTCAGCATTTACGACGCACAAGGCAACGTCGTAGCCAGGCTCCTCGGCGGGGAGCGACGCAAAGAGGATGCTCCTTCAGGGGGTGAGTCAGGTCGTCGCGTCTCCCAATGAGCGCCCCACAGCGCGCCTTCGTGGTGCAGCATGCCCCTCCCGCCACCCGCGCAAACGGCACGACGACCCCAAGCAGGGGCGGTACGGTTTGCTCGTGGCCGGAGTGAATGCGGATGGGTGCTGGACGGAAAGGCGGCGGTTCCGCCTGAGGTTGAGGCTAAACCGCCTTCATCTCAAGCCAGTTCGGGCCGGCCTTTGCGTCCACCACAATCGGGACGTCGAGGTTCAGCGCCGCCTCCATCGCCTCTCGCAGTTGCTCGACCAGCGCCGTCTCCTTTGGATCCCACTCGAAGAGCAACTCGTCGTGCACCTGCAACAGCATCCGCGTGCGCTTCCCATCGAGGATCTCGGCGACACGAAGCATGGCGAGCTTGATGAGGTCCGCTGAGCCGCCCTGCAGCGGAGCGTTGATCGCTTGCCTCTCGGCATAAGCGCGCGCGACGCGGTTCCCGGCGTGGATGTCGGGGAAGTATCGGCGGCGACCGAAGAGCGTCGTCGTGTACCCTCGCTCCCTCGCCTGCTTCAGCGTTCGGTCAATGTATCCCCGCACCTTTGGGAATCGCTCAAAGTACTGCTTGATCAGTTGCTGAGCCTCTTTGACGCTGAACTCGCCTTGTAGTTGGTTGGCAAGGCCATATCCAGAAACGCCGTAAAGCACAGCATAGTTCAACATTTTCGCGTACCGACGATGCGCCGGAGACACCTGTTCGATCGGCTCGTTCCACATCAGCGCGGCGGTGGCGGCGTGCACGTCCTTGCCGTTTGCGAACGCGTCGAGAAGCGTCTCATCGCGACACTCATGCGCGAGGAATCGCAGTTCGATCTGCGAATAGTCGAGTGAGAGCAGCGTGTAGCCCTCGCCGGCTACGAACGCCCGCCGGATCGTCCTCCCCAACTCGGTGCGAATCGGGATGTTCTGCAGGTTCGGGTCGGTGCTGCTCAGCCTTCCCGTGGCGGCGATGTGCTGCTCGAAGGTGGTGTGAATCCTGCCGTCCTCTGCGATCAACTTCGGCAGAGACGCGGCGTAGGTGCTGCGCAGTTTGGTCAACTCGCGCCACCGAAGCACGAGCGAAACGATCTCATGATCTCCGGCGAATTGAATCAGCACCTCGCTGCCCGTCGCATATCCGGTCTTTGTCTTCTTTGGCGCAGGCAAGCCGAGCCGCTCGAACAGGATCGAGCCAAGTTGCTGCGTGCTGCCGATGTTGAACTCCTCACCGGCGAGTTGATAAATCTCGTGCTCGATTCGGTCAATCTCAACCGTCAACTCTTTCGCAAACTCCTCGAGGTCGCGCGCGTTCACGGCGATTCCCGTCGCCTCCATGCGCGCAAGAACCGGCGAGAGAGGAGCCTCGATCTCGTCATACACGCGCCACTGCTCGTCCTCCTTCAGCCGCTCGGTCATCGGCTCCGCCAAGCGATGGATCGCCGAGGCGATGCCCTCGGGCGACTGGGGCGGCGGTTCCTGAAGATAGCCTTGAGCCAAGTCCTGAATCGCGTAGGAAGACCTCGCAGACTGCAGCACGTACGCGGCCAAGAGCGTGTCGAACTCGGGGCGAGCGAACGTCCCCGTCTCGCGCAAGAGCGGCTTCGCCCGATGAAACCGCAAGCGAGAAGCCGCGCGACGCACGAGTTCCAAAGCGACATCTCGCCCGAACGTCCGAGCCTCCACCCCTATGGCGGCTGCGCACCCATCTTCCGTTAGACACACCCCCGCCACTCGGTCGCCCATCCACTTCAGCACCTCATCCGCCGATGTTGCGGGCTTCGCCTTGATCTCCACCGCCTCAGACTCCACCTCAGTGGAGAACAACCCGCTCTGCTCCTCGGTCATGTACGGCTTCAGCACGGTCGGTAATCGTCGGCTGTGCTGCCTGAACTCCAGCCACTCGAACAGTTGCTGCGCCTCTCGCAAGCGATCCGGCGGCAGCGCGTATTGCGGATAGTCGTACTCAAACGGAACGTCGCGCACGATCGTCGCGAGCCATTTGTACTTGGGAATCTCCTCCTTCAGCGGCTCGATCTTCTTGCGGTACTTTTCGGGCACCTCGTCGAGACGAGCAAGCATCTCCTCGACGGGACCGAACTGCTGGATCAGCTCCGCCGCGCTCTTCGGTCCGATGCCCGGCACGCCGGGGATGTTGTCGCTCGCGTCACCCACGAGCGCTTTGTAGTCGGTGATGAACTCCGGCCCGAAGCCGTATCTTTCGTGCACCGCAGCGACATCGTAGAAGACCACATCCGATACTCCCTTGCGCGTCGTCATTACGCGAACGGAGTCGTCAACAAGTTGCAATTGATCGAGGTCGCCGGAGACGATAACCGTCTCGTATCCCCTCTTCTCCGCGTCAAGCGCGATGGCGCCGATGACGTCGTCCGCCTCGAAGCCGGGCACCTCCAGCGACGGAATGGCGAGCGCCTTGATCAGGTCGCGCGCGAGGGGAAACTGTTGCTTGAGGTCGTCGGGCGTTTCGGAGCGGGTTCCCTTGTACTCCCCATACGCCTCGTCGCGAAAAGTCTTGCCCGGCGCGTCGAAAGCGACCACCACGCTGTCCGGCTTCTCCCGCTCGAAGAGCACGAACAGCATGCTGACGAGTCCGAAGAGCGCGTTCGTCGGCCTTCCGTCGCTCGTGCTCATGTATCGCGTGCCATAGAAGGCTCGGAACAGGAGGCTGTATCCGTCTATGACAACGAGTTTCTTTTTCTTCTTCGCACCCACGCCACCCCGGATGTTACCGCCTCGCTCGGTATACTCCAGCGACGTCGCCGAAGTGGCGGAATGGCAGACGCGGCGGTCTCAAAAACCGTTGAGGGCAACCTCGTGTGGGTTCGACTCCCACCTTCGGCACCAGCGACGACTCAGTCCAATCCTAACCGCCGCTCGGGCGAATTCCGATGACGTAATCCCCAACGTCCGCGCTGACGCGCCGGGTGAGTTCGCCGCCCTCGATGCCGACCGTAACGACCGTAACCCCGCGCTCGCCGGTCCGTCTGTGCACGCGATAGTTGATGCCCTGCCGATACAGCACGTGCCCGTTCCCCGCCAGCACGACGAACACCGTATTCGGCGTAACCACGGTGCGCTCGAGGTAACGCAGCGCCGAGTCCGCCATCCCTTCGTCCCAAAGAACCTGCCCGCGATACATCCCCTCGAGCGCCGCGCCGGGCGGGTGCCCCTCCATCATCGCGTCGAAGACGCGGCGGTGAATCGCGTTGCCCAACTCCAACTCAGGAGGAAGGTCGGCGTCTTGCGGCAGCGCGTCGTAGCCTTGCCGGCTCGCCGTTCTCACCCAGTCGCGCGGCACGTTCAGCGCAACCATGCGCAACTTTCGGTCGCGACAATACGTAACGATCGGGCGATAAAGCGCGAAGTCGAACCCCCACTGGCCCGCCCAATCGGACCGCTCGAGGAACTCCGCCTCTTCGTACTTGCCGAGCGTCCACTTGTCGAGGTGCACCTGCATCGGTCGCTGATACATCTCCAGCCCCACGATCACGTTCCTGCCCGCGCGATCCAACGCCCCGACGAGCAACGCCTGCCAGCGATGCGCGTCCGCGCTGTCGTGGTTCTCACCGACATACACGAACCGCTCCTCCCGGCACCGCTCGGCGAACTGCTCCAGCGAAACACGCTCGCCCGTTCGCGTGTCAACCAACGCGTTCATGCGGGCAACAACGGTTCGCTCCGAGAAGAGTGGAAGCTGGTAAATGTCAAGCGTGGCGGCTTGCAAGAGCAGCGCGGGAAGCATGGAAGCAGTTTACCGAACCCGCCCCGCCTACCCCTTCGCCGTCGTAAACCGGTACTGCAGGAGCGAGCGGATCTGCAGCACGGTGAACCCAATCAGCATCGCGCCCATCACCCATGCCGCCGCAGTTGCGTAGCCGAACTTCAAGAACATGAACGCGTTCTGCCAAATCTCTAAGCCGAGCGTGTGTGTGGCGTACAGCGGGCCGCCCGCGGTCATGATGAAGATCTGCTCCATCGCCTTGAATCCCCCGATAAACGCACCCAGCAGATTGATCAGAATCAACGGCCTCAACGCTGGGTAGGTGATGTGAACGATCTTCTGCCACCACGTCGCGCCGTCGAGGTCCGCCGCCTCATACCGCTCCTCCGACACGTTCTTTAGAGCCGCCAGGTACAGAATGCTACCCGGGCCTGCGCCCGCCCAGATGCCCGGAATCACCACCGCCAGCATCGCAAGCGACGGATCCCCGAGCCAGTCGTGCGTCAGCGCGAAGTGCCCGATCGAGGCTCCGAACGTGCCGTTCAAAAAGTCGATCCCGGAATTCATCGCACCGAACACCGGCGCGAGCAACTGGTTCAGCAACCCGTGTTCCGATTTATCATAAAACTGCCTCCAGAGGAAGGCGATAACGATGCCGCTCGTCATCGCCGGAAGGTAGAAGATCGTGCGAAAGAACACTTTGAAGCGCGGAATCTCATCGAGCGCGAGCGCCAAAAGGAACGGCAGGAAGAACCCCAGCCCAAGAGTCAAGCCGACGTAAAGGAAACTGTTCCATATGCCTTTATAGAACGTCTGTGACGTGAACACGTCAATGAAGTTATCCAGACCGACCCACTGCGCCGGAGTCATGATGCGATAGTCCTGGAACGCAATGACCAGCCCCCGGAACAGCGGATAGTACGCCCAAACCAGCAGGGTGAGCACCGCCGGCGCAAGGAAGATGCTCATGAACGCGACCACGCGCCGACGGTTCGCTCCCGCCTCCAGCCCCCAATCCCCTGCGGGCATGGCGCGAAAGCGCTTTATCGCCCTAATGGTTACCCAAACGGTTGCGATCAACAGCATCACCATGATGCCGAACGCGAAGCCGCGCCGCTTCGCCATCACCTCCTCGGGCACGTAACCCAGCATCTTTGTGTTCGTCTCAGCCGCCGCCCGGTTCAGAATCTCCATCGCAGGTCGCTCGGGGTTCAGGAGCGCTTCCTGGAGCGGCTGATCGAGCATCAGGTACAGCAACTGGCAGTTGCGCCCATACGGCTCGGGCTTTCCGTTCTCGAACTGCTCGCGGCTCGCCTGCACGAGCAAAGGGTCAACGCGCCGCGCCAACTCGGTGTAGCCGTACTTCTCCAGCAGGTCAGGTTGCACCAGGTTGCCCAATCCGAACTCAACGTAGTGCTGCACGGCGATGCGCTCCGCGTCCTCCCCGGCGAAGAACAGAATGAACCTCCAACACGCTTCAAGCTTCTTTGGGTCATCGACGCTCGCGTTGATCGCCCACATTCCGGCGTTGATCTCGTTCGCCCTGCCGCCGGGACCCGCAGGCATCGCCGCCACACCGATGAGCGCCGGATTGGTTCGAGTGCTGTGCAACAGAACGTCGTTTGTGTAGTCGAACCACATCGCCGCCTTGCCGTTGTCAATGTCCTGACGCCACTGCGTTGAAAGCCCGGCGGCGGGGCCCACCGTTTTGCCGTCGCGGTCCCACTTCTCGAGGCACAACTTACGGAAGAAGTTGAGCGCCAGCACCCCCGCCTCGGTGTTGAAACTCGCGACCCATTCCCCAGTCTCGAGTCGCATCACCGGCTCTCCGCCCGCCTGGCGCAGAAGGTTAGTCCAGTGCCATCCCTTCCCCTCCATACCGTTGTTGAAGAGGAAGCCGTAGCGGCCGACGGATGGCTCGGTCAGCAGTTGCGCGTACCGATAGAACTCGTCCCACGTCCTCGGGGGTCGCGAGGGGTCAAGCCCAGCCTGGCGGAAGAAGTCAATGCGATAATACAGCGCCATCCCGTACTGGATGTACGGAATCGAATAGATGCGCCCGTCCAGGCTGCGCAAAACCTCCAACACCTTCGGCTTGATCCGGTCCAGGATCTCGGGATTGCGCGCGATGAGGTCGTCCAGCGGACGACAGAACCCCTGGTCGATGTAGTTCGTCATCTGCCGGAAATTCACATAGAAAACATCCGGCGCCGTGTCTCCTGCCATGCTCATCAGGAACGGCGCGTCCGGTTGGTTGCCCGCGACCTGTAAGCCCGCCGCATTCACCACGCGAATGTCGGGGTTCTGGCGATGGAACTCTTCGAACACGGCGCGCCGGGTGATGCTCCCAGGGTCAACCGCATCCTTCGGCGGGATGCCCCAACTGTCATGCGCAATCATGCGGATGGTCGTAACCTGTTGGGCGCCCGCAAGCAAAAAGCACGCGCACCCGCACGCCGCAAGCAAATAACGGAGACCGAAGCCGCGCACCACCGGTGATTATGCAAGAAACCGCCACGCGACGGTATGATTAGGCTCCATGCCCGGACCACTGCAGCAAGCCGTAGACGAACTCCTGGCCTTCGATGGAGCGCCCTGCCTGTCCCTCTATCTGAACACGCACCGCGCCAGCGTGCAGGCCGGCCAAGACCGTATTGGATACAAGAACATGCTCCGCGACGCCGAGGCGCTCCTCGATGGCGACGCCTCGTTCCTCGAACCCGCCCGCGCGCTGCTCAAGGATGAGGAGTTCTGGACGCACCTCTCCGACTCGGTTGCCCTGTTCTGCGCGCCCTCTTTCTTCCAAACCTTGAAGGCGCCGTTCCCACTCACGACCGGCCTCGTCATTGGGGAGCGCTTCCACGTCAAGCCGCTGCTCGGGCTGACGGCGCTACCTCACCGCTTGTACGTGCTCGCGCTGAGCCAAGACGTTCGCCTGTTCGAGTGCACCGTCGAGGGGCTGACTGAAGTCACGCTCTCGGGGGCAGAGCAAAGCCTGAAGGAGTTCAACAAACGGGAGGGGCGCTGGGACGACCTGCAGCAGCACAGCGTCTCCAACCGCGGGGCGGGAGCCATCTTCCACGGCCAAGGCGCAGGGAAAGACGTGCTCGACGAGCGGCAGGTCAAGTTCTTCCAGCAAATCGAAGACGCCGTCACCAAGCACCTGAACACCAGCCGCGCGCCGCTTCTCCTGGTTGGCCCGCAAGAGAGCGTCGCCCTGTACGCCAAGGTGAACCAGTACGCCCACCTCGAGCCGGAGCCAATCCACGGCAGCACCGAGCACACGCAGCCGCACGACCTCTTTCTCCAGGTGTGGAAGCACCAACGGCAGAAGCTCGACGCCGCGCAGAGCGAGGCAATCGAGCAGTTCAAGCAGCTGCGAGGGTCCGACAAGGCTGTGGACCATCCGGAAGCGGTGCTCAAGCAGGCGGCGCAAGGGAGGGTGCGCACCCTTCTGGTCGCCCTCGACCGCTACGTCTGGGGACGCTGGCATGAGGAGACCCTCTCCGCCGAGACAATGAAGGAGTGGCAGCCGGGGGCAGAAGACCTTCTTGACCGGGCAGCCGTGCTCGCCGCGTCGAACGGCGCAACCGTCTACACCCTTCCCGAGGAGCGGATGCCTTCGACACTCGTCGCGGCGAACCTGTATTAGGCAACCCTCTCTCCAGCCCGGCGGTAGACTTCACCGAACCAAGCGAGCGCCTATGAACGCCAGGGCTGAGATTGAAGTCCTCATTCGAGCCAAGTACCCGATCCTCTACATCTTGACGTGGGAGGAGGAGAGGGCCGCGCAGGCCGTCGATGAGGTTGCAGCGGAATTGAACCGAACGGTACACCGCTGGACGCTCACCCGGGGCTTCCGCCCCCCGGTTCCCCAGCGCAGCCCCGACCCCAAGCAGCGCCTCGCCCCGGAACTTGAGGCGCTCGCGCAAATCCACGGCGCGCCCGAAAACGCGATCTGCCTGCTCCAAGATTTCCATCATTGGCTCAACGACGTGCGGGTCATTCGCCTCCTGCGCGACCTCGCCACCGGTTTGCGAGGGAAGAACCAGTGCATCGTGATCACGGCGCCGGTTCTGCGACTGCCAGTCGAATTGGAGAAGGACGTAACCGTCGTAGACTTCGGGCTCCCGACCGAGCAGGAGATTGCCGAGGTGCTCGACAGCCTCTTGCTCGCTCTCCAGGGCCGCACGGACCTCGACCTCCACCTTAGCCCCGAGCAGCGCGAGGGAATTGTCAAGACCTGCTCCGGCTTGACGCTCGACGAGGTTGAGTCGGTCTTCTCGCGCAGCCTCGTAGAGAAGAAGACGCTGGACGCGGAGGTCATTCTCGAGGAGAAGAAGCAGATTATCCGCAAGTCTGGGTTGCTCGAGTACTACCCGGCGAGCGAGTCGCTGAAGGAAGTAGGCGGCATGGAGCACCTGAAAGAGTGGCTTCGCAAACGCGCAAAGAGTTTCACGTCGGCGGCGCGGGACTTCGGCCTGCCCGCGCCGAAGGGCGTTTTGCTCCTCGGCGTGCAAGGCTGCGGCAAGTCGCTCGTCGCCAAGGCGATTGCAAGCCATTGGAACCTGCCGATGCTGCGGATGGACGTTGGACGCATCTTCGGAAGTTTGGTTGGCCAGAGCGAGCAGAACGTCCGCCGCGCCATTCAAGTCGCTGAGGGCGTCGCGCCATGCGTGCTGTGGGCGGACGAACTTGAGAAGGGGTTCGCCGGCCTGCAAGGAAGCGGCTACAGCGACAGCGGCACGACCGCGCGCGTCTTCGCTACCTTCCTAACGTGGATGCAGGAGAAGACCGCGCCCGTGTTCCTGGTCGCCACAGCAAACGACGTCTCCAAACTCCCGCCCGAACTCCTGCGGAAAGGGCGCTTCGACGAGGTGTTCTTCATTGACCTGCCGGACGCGGAAGAGAGAGAGGAGATCTTCCGCATCCACCTTCGCAAGCGGAAGCGCGCACCCGAGGAGTTTGACCTCCACAACCTCAGCCGCATCACCGCGGGCTTCAGCGGCGCCGAGATCGAGCAGGCGGTCATCGGCGCGCTGTTCGCGGCATTCGACGCAGGGCGTGATCTCGCGCAAGAGGACCTCGAAGCGGAGGTAACCAGCACGGTCCCGCTCAGCGTGATGATGAGCGAGGAGATCCAGCAGTTGCGTGAGTGGGCGCGCCTCCGCGCCCGACCTGCGGGAAGAAACGACGACGAGTGCGACGACTGAATCCTACTGCCGGACGCGGCGGTAGCGAAGGAACAGTTCGTCGCCCACGCGATGCGCCTCAAGCAACGAGTACCTCTGGAGCCGCTCTCTCGGCAGCGGCTCTCCCCCCGCGTAAGTGGGCAGATCGTCGCCCAACTTGACCTTGGGGGCAAGCGTCAGGAACAGCTCGTCCACCAGGTCCGCGCCAAGCATCTGCCCGTTCAGGTTGCTGCCGCCCTCGATGAGCAGCCTTTCGACCGCCATCTGCTCCCGCATGCGACGCACCGCCTCCCGCCAGTTTATGTGCTCGCCGGGGAACCGAACCACCGAAACGCCCTCAGGCAGAGGGGGAAGTATGGACTCTTTGGTACAGAACACCCAAGCGTTGTGCGGCTCGTCGGTGAAGAAGCGGCTTTCCGCCAAGACGTTGCCGCTGCTGGTCGCGACGATCCGCTTGACCCCAGGCGGATACCAGATCCCGGAACTCGAGCGCTGCGACCCCGCGCCGATGAGCACCGCATCCGCTGCAGCCTCAATCCTGCGCATCAGCTGGTGGTCCGTGGTTGAACCCAGGTCACCGACCGGCTCGCCGCGCACCCCGGAGACCACCTTGCCGTCAATCGTGGCCACCATGTTGATGAACGCGTACGGCCGCCACTCAGGTACGTTCTGTACCGAAAAGTCCAGAGAGGCGTAAATCTTTTCGAGCGCGGATTCCTGCATCCTTGACGTGAACCTTACCGCACGCTACGCCATCGAACGGCGAAAACCCGCACGGTTGCCGGGTCACTCCTAGGCTACATGCGATATACTTTGCTCGTGTTGGCACGCACTCTCTCAGCTTGCGCGCTTGGGCTCGCGCTTTCCATCTTCGGCTGTTCCGGTAGCAGGGGCGCGGAAGGGACTTGGGAGGTCTCTCCGCCCGCGATTGCCACAAGCGCGGGCGAGAAACTGGACATCCCTGCGCCGAAAGCAACGCTGACTGTCAACGGGGACGGCTCCTTCGACTTGGCTGTCGAAGGCTCCAGCCGGGAATCCGCTCGCGGGACGTGGGAGGGTCAAGGCAACATGCTTTCCTTCCGCGTGAAAGGTGACAACGGAGTGGAGCACTCGTTCGATGGGTCGCTCTCCGAGGACGGCGACACGCTCGAAGCGTTCGGGTTCCAGTTCAAGCGACGCTAATCGCTACTCGCCCTCGATGACGAAGCGGCTAAAGTCCGCGACGCTTCTTGTCAACCGATCAACTCGCGACAGCAGCGCCAGGCGGTTGCCTCGACGCTCGGTATCGTCGGTCATCACCATCACGTCGTCGAAGAACAGCTCGATGTTCGGCTTGAGAGCGCGGAGTACTTCGGTCCTTCGACTGAAGGCATCCACGGGCAACGCGTCCATCTCCTCCTCAGTGCGCTGCATCTGCTCATAGAGCACCACCTCGGCTTCGCTTTCAAAGAGGTCGGTACGGACTGCCGCTTCCTCTCTCGACTCGGGCACCTCGATCCCCTTCCTGCGCGCAGCCGAGACGATGTTCCCCGCGCGCTTCGCGAGGCGAATGAATTCGACATCGTTCGAGATGCTCGCAAGGAAGCGCACCCTCGCGGCGAATCGGTGCGACGGCTCGTTCCACGCAACCGCCCATGCCGCAGCGAGCGCGTCGTGCGGCAAGTCGGAGAAGATATGCTCGTATCTGCCCTCAAGAACCTCCTTCACCCCCATCCGCAGGCTGAGCGCATCGCGCAACTCGATGCCCTGCTCTACGTACCCATCTCTTGCGGCGACCACCCACTCCGCGACTCCCTGCTCGGCAAACGGCCATGACATCTGCGCTTCAACAAGCAGCGCCACCGAGCGCCGCAGAGCGAACGGGTCCTTGCTGCCGCTCGGCAGTTCGCCGATGCCCAGGTAGCCAGCGAGCCTATCCGACTGGTCCGCGCACATCACCAGCGTCGCCAGGCGCTCACCCTCGTCCTCCGATGCCGCGTCGGGCGCGTAGTGACGCTCGATCGCACGGCAGATGCCCTCAGGGAAACCCTCTCGGCGCGCGTACTCCGCTCCGATCTGCCCTTGCAAAGAGGGCAACTCGCTCACGAGGCCGGTGCTGAGGTCCGCCTTGGCGTACAGCCCAGCGCGGCGAGCGTGCTCGACGCCGTCATGAGTCCACCCCGCCTGCTCAGCGAGCAGAGCAGCCATCCGCGCAATGCGATCCGCGCGCTGCCGAACCGTGCCGAGTTTCTCCTGAAAGACGATGCGCTCCGTGCGCAGCAAGAACTCATCGAGGGTGTGGCGTTGATCCTCATCGTAGAAGAACTTCGCGTCGTTGAACCGCGCGTTCAGCACCCACTCGTTGCCCTGCCGCACCGTCGCGTCGTCCCCGCCGTTCGTGATGCTGATGAAGCGATTCGTCAACTCACCCGGCTTAGACTCGACCGGGAAGAAACGCTGGTAGTGCGCCATCGCAGCGACGAGAACCGGACGCGGCAGCGAGAGGAACTCTTCGCGAAACGCGCCCGCCACAGGGGTCGGCCACTCGGTCAGATAAACGTTCTCTTCGATCAGGTCGTTCGACATCAGCGGAGAACCCTGCGCCGCATCCTTGGCCCCGGATGCGATCCGCTCGCGTCGCTTCTCCGGCTCCGGCTCAACGAAGCGCTCGCGCAACTGACGCAACAGGTCATCCCAGTCCGTCACGTCGAACGGATCGGGAGACAGAAACCGGTGACCCCGCGAAGCGCGACCGGCGGAAACACCCTCGACCTCGAACTCGACAACCTCACCACGGACGAGCGCGACAATCCAACGAATCGGGCGGGCGAACCGCGTTCTGCCTGCGCC
>Ga0209172_10006667_pt1 | contig 12594 bp, 10 predicted proteins | sample LarsenN4metaG_FD_184113 | JGI IMG/M metagenome (GOLD analysis project Ga0209172, IMG submission 184113) | Hot spring sediment bacterial and archeal communities from British Columbia, Canada, to study Microbial Dark Matter (Phase II) - Larsen... ... | reverse complement strand
CTCGCCGCGACGATGTGGCCCACCGCCACGAAGTGCGACACGGTCAGGCGTACGCGGCGCGCGATGCCCTGGCGCTGCATCAGCTCGTCCACCGCGCCGTGGCCGGTGCCCTGCGACACGACCATCACGTGCTCGGCGGCGGCGAAGCGTTCCACCGTCAGCGGCCGGCGCGCGAGCGGATGGCCCCGGCGCATCAGGCAGACGTAGCGCTGCGTGAACAGGCGTCGCTGGAAGAAGCCGGCCTTCAGCTCGGGCAGCAGGCCGACGGCGAGGTCGACGCTGCCGTCGATCATCTCCTCCTTGAGCGCGGCGGCGCTGGCTCGCACGGTCGACACGGTGACGCCCGGCGCGGCCTCGGACAGCGTGCGCACCAGCACCGGCATGAAGTAGATCTCGCCGATGTCGGTCATCGCGATGCGGAAGGCGCGGCGGCTGCTCGCGGGGTCGAAGCTGTCGCGCCGCTCCAGCGCGCCGGCCAGGGTGGCGAGGGCGACGTTCAGCGGCTCGGCCAGCGAGCGCGCGAACGGGGTGGGCTCCATGCCGCGCGGCGTGCGCACCATCAGATCGTCGCCGAGCGCGCCGCGCAGCCGTCGCAGCGCGTTGCTCACCGCCGGCTGCGACAGCCCGAGCGCGCCGGCCGCGCCCGACACGCTGCGCTCGGCCAGCAGCCGCTCCAGCACCACCAGCAGGTTCAGGTCGAGATCGCGCAGATTCACGCGGCGGCACCCGGCTCATTCACGACGGTGATGCACTGTATTCGCGCCGCGGCGTTGGCAGCGGCGGGGTGATCCCGCATCATCGTCCGCCATGGATGCCGAGCGCCGCGCCGCACGCCGCGACTTCTACGAGCGCATCGCCCCGCTGCACATGGCCCCGCTGTGGGAGGTGCTGCACGCGCTGGTGCCGCGCGAGCCCGTCACGCCGGCGGTGCCGGCGCACTGGCGCTGGCGCGACGTGCGGCCGCAGGTGCTGCGCTCTGGCGAGCTCATCAGCGCGGCCGAGGCCGAGCGCCGCGTGCTGGTGCTCGAGAACCCGGCGCTGGCCGGCCAGTCGTGCATCACCGGCAGCCTGTACGCCGGGCTGCAGCTCATCCTGCCCGGCGAGGTGGCGCCGGCGCACCGCCACACGCAGAGCGCGCTGCGCCTGGTGCTCGACGGCGAAGGCGCCTGCACGGCGGTGGACGGCGAGCGCACGACCATGCGGCGCGGCGACTTCATCGTCACGCCCGCGTGGACCTGGCACGACCACGGCCATCCCGGCCGCGAGCCGGTGATCTGGCTCGACGGCCTCGACATCCCGATCGTGCGTTTTCTCGGCGCGGGCTTCGCCGAGAAGTCGGCCGACGGGGTGCAGGCCGAGGCGCGACCGGAAGGCGACGCGCTGGCGCGCTACGGCGCCAACATGCTGCCGGTCGACCACGAGGCCACGCCGGCGCAGCCGTCGAAGCTGTTCGTGTGGCCGTACGAGCAGACGCGCGCGGCGCTGCGACGCCTGCCGGCGCGCGACGCCGATCCGCACACCGCGCACCAGATGCGCTTCGTGAATCCGGCCACCGGCGCGTCGCCGATGCCGACCCTCGGCGTCTTCGTGCAGCGACTCGACGCGGGCTTCGAGACCCGTCCGGTGCGCCGCACCGACGGCACGGTCGTGGTGTGTCTCGAGGGCCGCGGCCATGCGCAGGTCGGCGAGCGGACCTTCGACTTCGAGCCCAACGACGTGTTCGTCGTGCCGTCGTGGCACGCGCTGGCGCTGCATGCGCGCGACGACGTGCTGCTGTTCAGCTTCTCCGACCGCCCGGTGCAGCGCGCGCTGGGCCTGTGGCGCGAGGAACGACTGTGAAGCCCCCGCGCTCGCTGCGTTCGCTGCCCCCCGAGGGGGTGCGCCCTCGTCGGGGCGGCCCGGCCGAGGGCCTGTCGCCATGAGCGAGCGCATCGCGGGCGACGACTCTGCCGTGCGCTGGCCCGGCGAGGGCACCGAGCGCATCCCGTTTCGCGCCTACGCCGACGAAGCGACCTACCGGCGCGAGCTGCAGCGATTCTTCTACCGCGGCCACTGGTGCTACGTCGGGCTCGAGGCCGAGGTGCCGAATCCCGGCGACTTCAAGCGCAGCGCGATCGGCGAGCGCTCGGTGATCCTCGTGCGCGCGCTGGACGGCAGCCTGCACGTGCTGGAGAACGTGTGCGCGCACCGCGGCATGCGCTTTTGCCGCGAGCGCCACGGCAACCGGCGCGACTTCACCTGCCCCTACCACCAGTGGAACTACGACCTCACCGGGCGCCTGCAGGGCGTGCCGCTGCGGCGCGGCGTGCGGCAGGACGGGCAGGTGCAAGGCGGCATGCCGCCCGACTTCGACACCGCGAACCACTCCCTCACGCGCCTGAAGGTCGCCGTGCGCGGCGGCGTGGTGTTCGCGTCGTTCGATCCCGACGTCGAGCCGTTCGAGGACTACGTCGGCCCGAACGTGCTGCCGTACTTCGATCGCCTGTTCGACGGGCGCGAGCTGGTGGTGCTGGGCTACAACCGCCAGCGCATTCCGGGCAACTGGAAGCTGATGCAGGAGAACATCAAGGACCCGTACCACCCCGGGCTGCTGCACACCTGGTTCGTCACCTTCGGCCTGTGGCGCGCCGACAACCGCTCGGCGCTGCGCATGGACGCGCACGGCCGCCACGCCGCGATGATCTCCACGCGCGGCAACGCGGGTGTCGCCGGGCAGGTGAGCGCCGTGTCGAGCTTCAAGGCCGGCATGCAGCTGCACGATCCGCGCTTCCTCGACATCGTGCACGAGCCGTGGTGGGGCGCGCCGACGGCGGTGATGATCACGCTGTTCCCCAGCCTCATCGTCCAGCAGCAGGTCAACAGCGTGTCGACGCGCCACATCCAGCCGGCCGGCCCGGGCGCGTTCGACTTCGTCTGGACGCACTTCGGCTTCGCCGACGACACGCCCGAGATGCGCGAGCGCCGGCTGCGCCAGGCGAACCTGTTCGGCCCGGCGGGCTTCGTGTCGGCCGACGACGGCGAGGTGATCGAGTTCTCGCAGCAGAACTTCGACGCGGTCGAAGACGGCTCGGCGCTCGCGCTGCTGGGCGGCCGCGACGTGGGCGACACCGACCACATCGTCACCGAGACCTTGATCCGTGGCATGTACCGCTACTGGCGGCGCGTGATGGAGGCCTGAGCGTGCACGAGCTGGCCACGACCTGGCTCGAGGTGGTGCAGCTGCACGCCGCGTATGCGGCGGCGATCGACGCCGGCCGCTTCGGCGAATGGCCCGGGTTCTTCACCGAGGACGGCGAGTACCGGCTGGTGCCGCGCGAGAACCACGAGCGCGGACTGCCGCTGGCGACCCTGGCCTTCGACAGCCGCGCCGGCATGCTCGACCGCGTGTACGGCATCAAGGAGACGCTGTTCCACGATCCGTACTACCAGCGCCACGTGGTGGGTGCGCCGGTGCTGCTGCGCGCCGCGCCCGAGCGCATCGAGTGCGAGGCGCACTACGCGGTGTTCCGCACCAAGCTCGATCAGCCGACCACGGTGTTCAACGTCGGCCGCTACCTCGACACCATCGTGCGGACCGCCGAAGGACTGAAGTTCCGCTCGCGCGTCGTGGTGTACGACAGCGAGCTGATCCCCAACTCCATCATCTATCCGATCTGATCGCGATGAGCCGCTGGATCGACCTGATCGACGCCGCCGCCCTCGCCGAGGGCGACGCGGTGGCGGTGACCGCAGCGTTCGCGGCGGGCCCGCGCGAACTCGCGCTGTTTCGCGTCGACGGCGAGGTCTACGCCACCGACAACGTCTGCACGCACGCCGACGCGCGCCTGTGCGACGGCTTTCTCATCGGCCACGAGATCGAGTGCCCGCTGCACCAGGCGCGCTTCGACATCCGCGACGGGCGCGTCACCTGCGAGCCGGCCACCGAGCCGATCGCCACCTGGCCGGTGAAGATCGACGGCGGGCGCGTCTGGGTCGCGATCGACTGAAGCGGCGAGCGCTGCGGCACCCGGCGGCGCTCAGCGCCGGCGGAACACCAGGTCCCACACGCCGTGGCCCAGCCGCAGGCCGCGCTGCTCGAACTTCGTCGGCGGCCGGTAGGCCGGACGCGGCGCGTAGCCCTCGGCCGTGTTGACGAGCAGCGGCTCGGCCGACAGCACCTCGAGCATCTGCTGCGCGTAGGGCTCCCAGTCGGTGGCGAGGTGCAGGTAGCCGCCCGGCGCGATGCGCGACGCGAGCAGCGCGGCGAAGCGCGGCTGGACGAGCCGGCGCTTGTGATGGCGCTTCTTGTGCCACGGGTCGGGGAAGAACACGTGCACCCCGTGCAGCGAGCCGGGCACGACCATGTGCTCGAGCACCTCGACCGCGTCGTGCTGCACGATGCGGACGTTCGACAACGCCAGCTCGCCGATGCGCTTGAGCAGCGCGCCCACGCCGGGCTCGTGCACCTCGATGCCGAGGAAGTCGGTGTCGGGCATGACCTGCGCGATGCGCGCCGTCGCGTCGCCCATGCCGAAGCCGATCTCCAGCACCACCGGCGCGCTGCGCCCGAACGCGGCCGCGCAGTCGAGCGCGGCGGCACGATAGGGCAGCACGAAGCGCGGGCCCAGCTCGGCCAGCGCACGCGCCTGGCCCGGCCCGATGCGGCCGGCGCGGCGCACGAAGCTGCGGACGGGACGGCGGATCGCGGGCAGGTCGGACATCGGCGGCGCGGGCTGCGGCGTGCAGCGAGGTCGGGGTCGGCGCGGCGCGCATGGTACCCGCAGGGCGCTCCCTATAATCGCCGCGACCCGCGGGTGTAGTTCAATGGCAGAACGGCAGCTTCCCAAGCTGCATACGAGGGTTCGATTCCCTTCACCCGCTCCATGAGTCCCACAACTGCTGGGCTTCTAGCACGGTCAGGCAGTTCTACCCTGCTACCGGCCCAACTACGCTGTGCCGCTAGACCCTGATCCGCTCAGGCCTTCTTCGGCCGCCTTGCCTTCTTCGCTGGCATCTTCGACGCGAGGCTCATGCGCTTCCCGCCGTCATCCGCTCGGAACCACTGCGCAGCGGTTCGCAAGTCGTCCGTCCACCACTCGTCGGGCGCCTTCGACACCGGCTGTAGGGTCGCCATCTCGCCGGCCTTCTTGCCGGGCAGGAGCCAGCGCCCAAGGGTGTACATGTAGCGATCCCACTTGCCCGTGGAAGGCTGCATCGACACCGCGAGGATGTCGAACTCACCATAGCGGTACGGGCGTGTCTGGTTGTCTTCGCCGTCGGTGCCGGTGCGGGTCTTCTGTGTCTCGGTCATGAAGACTTCGCCCGCGAAGCCGTACCGCGTCCCGTTCTTCACGACGGGTGCGCCTCGCTCGCTGCGCTGTAGCTTCACCTGCACCGTCACCGGGCCAGCGCCGTCATCGAGCTTGTAGTCATAGGAGAAGTTGCCTTCTGGCGTCACGTCGCGCCAGCCATGCGGGGCAACCGACGGAACGACGAAGGTGCGGAAGGCCGCATCGGCGATCACGCCTCGCAGCATGCGGCGCGTCAACTCGGGAGCACGGTGCACCGCCTCAAGAATCATCTCCGCTGGCGCACCGATGACCCGTTCAAACTCGTGGATCAGGTGTCGCGCCCGCATCTCCCGGAACAACACCGCTTCGTCTTCCGGCGTGCACTGCCCGAGTAGCTCCCGGATCGCGTCCAGCGTCGCGCTACTCACGGCCCGTCCCCCTTGGGCGCCCAGGCGGCAGCGGCTCGAACGCCATCACGTCCGCGCGGCTCACAAACGTTCGGCCGCCGACCACGACAGTGCGCAGCCGGCCGCTACCGACCAGCTTGGCGATGGCTTGGCGGGTTACGCTGCGAAGGCGTGCAGCTTCGGCTTGGCTGATCCACCCTGCGGGGTCAATCGAGGTTGGTGCGGAATGGGTTGACTTTGTCAACGTATTTCTTGGTACAATCAACAAAGCTGCATGGTAGCAATGGACTTCGCACGCCCCTCGAATGACCAAGATCGTTGACGCCCCACAACCCAGCCTGTTCGCCCCGGCGCAGATGCACCCGAAGGGCCTCATGCATGGCGTGGAGCCCTTCTATGAAACGACGGCCGGCGCTGCCTACCTGGGCGACTCGCAGGAACTGCTGAAGGCGCTGCCCGACGGTTCGGTGAACCTCGCGTTCACGTCACCGCCCTACGCGTTGCACTTCAAGAAGGAGTACGGCAACGTCAGTAAGGCTGACTACGTGGGCTGGTTTCTGCCGTTCGCGCGGGAGGTGTACCGCGTGCTCGCCGACGATGGCAGCTTCGTGCTCAACATCGGCGGGAGTTGGAACCCCGGCACCCCGACGCGCTCGCTGTACCACTACAAGCTGATGATCGCCCTGGTGGAGGAACTCGGCTTCCACCTCGCCCAGGAGTGCTACTGGTACAACCCCGCGAAGATGCCGGTGCCTGCCGAGTGGGTCACTGTCCGCCGCGTGCGGATCAAGGATTCGGTCGAACACGTCTGGTGGCTGTCCAAGACCCCATTCCCGAAGGCCGACAACCGCCGCGTGCTCAAGCCCTACAGCGCGGACATGATCCGGCTTGCGAAGCGAGGCGTGAGGGCGGCGGTGCGCCCCTCAGGCCACAACATCACGTCATCCTTCGACAAGATCGAGTCGGGCGGGTCGATCCCTTCCAACGTGTTGGAAGACCAGTTGGCGAACGACATGCTCATCGCGGGCAACAACGCGGCCAACGATCCGTACACCACGCGCTGCAAAGAATCGGGAACGAAAATTCACCCGGCACGCTTCCCAGCCGCGCTGCCCGAGTTCTTCATCAAGCTCCTGACCGATGAAGGTGACCTCGTGGTCGATCCGTTCGCCGGTTCGAACACGGCCGGCGCCGTCGCCGAGAAGCTCGGCCGCCGATGGGTCGGGATGGAACTGCTAGAGGAATACCTTGAGGCCAGCAAGTTCCGATTCGGCGCGTAGCCGCTGACGCTGACCGACTGCGGACCGGCGCTAGCCGATTTCTCGTAGGCACGACGATCCGATGTCGATTCCCTTCACCCGCTCCATCTCCGCCCCGGCCTTCGCCACCTCCGAACGCGCCTGCCCCCGTCGCGGCACTCCACGACCGATGACCTCTTCGCTGCCGGCCGGACGACCGCTGCGCGTGGCCTGGGTGGGCGAGGCCCGCGCGTCGTGGGTCGGCGTCGAGCTCGAGCGGCTCGCCACACCCGACGCCGCGCTCGAACGCGCGACGCAGCAGCCGCTCGACGCGCTGGTGCTCGAACTGCCGTCGGCCGACGCGCTGGCCGTCGCGTCGGCGCCGGCGTGGGTGCCGCTGCTGCGCGACGTGGCCGTGCTGATGGTCGTGCCCGCGGCCGACGAGCTGCTGGCCGAGCGCGCCATCGCGGCCGGCGTGCAGGACCTGCTGCTGCCGCACGAGCTCGCCGATGCGGCGGCGCTCGAGCGCCGGCTGCGCCACGCGGTGCGCCGCAAGGCGGTGGAGCGCGACGCGCGCAAGGCGTGGTCGACCGACCTGCACACCGGGCTGCCCAACCGGGCGCAGCTCGTCGAGCACCTGAGCCAGCTCGTCGCGCTGCGGGCGCGCCAGCCGGCGCCGATGGCGCTGCTGGTGCTGCGCGTCGACGGGCTCGATTCGATCGGCGCGCAGCACGGCGCCGAGGCGGCGCAGGTGGTGCGGCGCAAGGTCGCGGTGCGGCTGCGCGCGTCGGTGCGTTCCAGCGACGTGGTGGCTGCGCTCGGCGGCGACGTGTTCGCGCTGCTGCTGGCCAAGATCGAGGCGCCGGCCGACGCGCAGCGCGTGGCCATCAAGCTGGCGCGCGCGCTGCGCGAGCCCTTCGGCGTGGTCGGCGCGTCGGTCGCGGTGGCCGCGCACGTGGGCGTGGCGCTGTATCCGGCCGATGGCAGCGAGCCTGATGCGCTGCTGCGTCACGCCTCGGCCGCGGCGCTGGCGGCGCAGCGCCGCAAGAGCGGTGCCGCAAACGAGTAGCGCGCGCCCCCACGCTCGCTTCGCTCGCTGCCCCCGAGGGGGCGCTCAGGCCCTTGGGGCGGCCCGGCGGGCCTGAGGGCGCGCCCCCACGCTCGCTTCGCTCGGCTGCCTACCGAGGGGGCGCTCCGGCCCGGCCCTTGCGGCGGCCCGGCGGCTCCCGCATCACTTCAGGATGTCGCCCAGGCACAGGTACTTGATCTCGACGTAGTCGTCCATGCCGTGGTGCGCGCCTTCGCGCCCCAGGCCCGACTGCTTGACGCCGCCGAAGGGCACTTCCGCGGTGGAGATCAGGCCGGTGTTGATGCCGACCATGCCGTACTCCAGCGCCTCGCCGACGCGGAAGATGCGGCCGATGTCGCGGCTATAGAAGTAGCTCGCGAGGCCGAACTCGGTGGCGTTGGCCAGCGCGATCACTTCGGCCTCGGTCTCGAAGCGGAACACCGGCGCCACCGGGCCGAAGGTCTCCTCGCGCGCGCACAGCATGTCGCTGGTCACGCCCGACAGCACGGTGGGCTCGTAGAAGCGCTCGCCGATGCGCCGGCCGCCGGTGACGACCCGCGCGCCCTTGGCGGTGGCGTCGGCCACGTGGCGCTCGACCTTGGCGATCGCCTGGTCGTCGATCAGCGGGCCCTGGTTCACGCCGGCCTCGAAGCCGTTGCCGACCTTGATGCCCTTCACCCTGGCGGCGAGCTTCTCGACGAAGGCGTCGTACACGCCGTCCTGCACGTACAGGCGGTTCGCGCACACGCAGGTCTGGCCGGCGTTGCGGTACTTGCTGGCCATGGCGCCCTCGACCGCGCTGTCGAGGTCGGCGTCGTCGAACACGATGAATGGCGCGTTGCCGCCGAGCTCGAGGCTGAGCTTCTTGATGGTCGGCGCGCACTGGCGCATCAGGATGCGACCCACCTCGGTGGAGCCGGTGAACGACAGGTGGCGCACCGCGTCGCTCTCGCACAGCGCCTTGCCCACCTCGATGGAGGCCTCGCCGTCGGCGGTGACGATGTTCAGCACGCCGGCCGGCATGCCCGCGCGCTGCGCGAGTTCGGCACAGGCCAGCGCCGACAGCGGCGTCTGCTCGGCCGGCTTGATGACCACCGGGCACCCGGCGGCCAGCGCCGGCGCGACCTTGCGCGTGATCATCGCGATCGGGAAGTTCCACGGCGTGATGGCCGCGCACACGCCGATCGGCTGCTTGACGACGAGGTAGCGCTTGTTGGCGTCGGTGGTCGGGATGGTCTCGCCGTACACGCGCTTGGCTTCCTCGGCGAACCACTCGATGAAGCTCGCGCCGTAGCTCACCTCGCCCTTCGCCTCGGCCAGCGGCTTGCCCTGCTCGGCGGTCATGATGCGGGCCAGGTCGTCGGCGTGCTGGTGCAGCAGGCGGAACCACTGCATCAGGATCGCGGCGCGCTCCTTGGCGGTCTTCGCGCGCCACGCGGGCCAGGCCGCGTCGGCCGCGGCGATCGCGGCTTCGGTGTCGGCGCGGCCGAGATTGGCCACGTCGGCGAGCTTCGCGCCGGTGGCCGGGTCGGTCACGTCGAAGCGCGATCCGCCCTTGACCCAGGCTCCGCCGACGAGCGCGTCGGTCTTCAGCAAGGTGGGGTCGGCGAGGGCGGCGAGGGGGGATGACTTCATGTCCATGGCGGTGCGGCGTGGGTGCGGCCGAAGTGCGGGCAGAAGGAGGCGGCGAGGCGTCGCCGGAAGGACTCGAATGATAGGTCCGCGAAGCGCTGCGCAGCAGGCGCCGCGGGCGGCGGCCGAGCGGCTCGCAGGTGATCTGCATGACCCCCCACCTATAATGAAAAGCTTCGCCGCATCAAGCACTTGGCGCGGTCGCACGCCGAAAGAAGCCCGGATGAAAGCCTCCGAGATCCGCTCCACCTTCCTCAAGTTCTTCGAGTCCAAGGGCCACACGGTCGTGGCGTCGAGCCCCGTGGTGCCCGGCGACGATCCGACCCTGCTGTTCACGAACGCGGGGATGAACCAGTTCAAGGACGTGTTCCTCGGCTTCGACAAGCGGCCCTACACGCGCGCGGCCACCGCGCAGAAGTGCATCCGCGCCGGCGGCAAGCACAACGACCTCGAGAACGTGGGCTACACCGCGCGCCACCACACGTTCTTCGAGATGCTCGGCAACTTCAGCTTCGGCGACTACTTCAAGCACGACGCGCTGGTCTACGCGTGGGAACTGCTGACCGAGCACTTCAAGCTGCCGAAGGACAAGCTGTGGGCCACGGTCTATGCCGAGGACGACGAGGCCTACGACATCTGGCTGAAGGTCATCGGGCTGCCGGCCGAGCGCATCGTGCGCATCGGCGACAACAAGGGCGGCCGCTACATGTCGGACAACTTCTGGATGATGGGCGACACCGGCCCCTGCGGTCCGTGCAGCGAGATCTTCTACGACCACGGCCCCGGGGTCGCGGGCGGACCGCCCGGCTCGCCCGAGGCCGACGGCGACCGCTACATCGAGATCTGGAACAACGTCTTCATGCAGTTCAACCGCACCGAAGACGGCGTGATGCACCCGCTGCCCAAGCCGAGCGTCGACACCGGCATGGGCCTGGAGCGGCTGGCGGCGGTGCTGCAGCACGTGCACTCGAACTACGAGATCGATCTCTTCGTCAACCTGCTGGCCGAGGCCAAGATCGCGGTCGACGCGGCCGGCGCCGGCGACTGCGACCGCGCGAGCCCGTCGCTCAAGGTCATCGCCGACCACATCCGCGCCTGCGCGTTCACCGTGGCCGACGGCGTGATCCCCGGCAACGAAGGCCGCGGCTACGTGCTTCGCCGCATCACGCGCCGCGCCATCCGCCACGGCTACAAGCTCGGCGCGCGCCGGCCGTTCTTCCACGGTCTGGTCGCCGCGCTGGCGCGCGAGATGGGCGAGGCCTATCCCGAGCTGCGCCGCGACCAGCTGCGCGTGACCGAGGTGCTGAAGCAGGAGGAGGAGCGCTTCTTCCAGACGATCGCCAACGGCATGGAGATCCTCGAGGCCGAGCTCGCGCGCGGCGCGAAGCAGATCGCCGGCGAGCTGGCCTTCAAGCTGCACGACACCTTCGGCTTCCCGCTGGACCTCACCGCCGACGTGTGCCGCGAGCGCGGCGTCACGGTCGACGAAGCCGGCTTCAACGCGGCCATGCAGCGCCAGCGCGAGCAGGCGCGCGCGTCGGCGAAGTTCAAGATGGCGCAGGGCCTCGAGTACCAGGGCGAGCCGACGGCCTTCCACGGCTACGAGCACCTGGTGTGCGAGCACAGCAAGGTCACCGGCCTGTGGGTCGACGGCACGCCGGTGCAGCGTGCGCGCGCGGGCGACGACGTGGTGATCGCGCTCGACCACACGCCGTTCTACGCCGAGTCCGGCGGCCAGGTGGGCGACCGCGGCGAGCTGCGCAACGCGCGCGCCCGCGTGGTGGTCGACGACACGCAGAAGATCCAGGCGGCGGTGTTCGGCCACCACGGCCGCATCGTCGAAGGCGAGGTCGAGGTCGGCGACACGCTGGTCGCCCGGGTCGATGGCGAACTGCGCGCGAAGACCATGCGCAACCACAGCGTGACGCACCTGATGCACAAGGCGCTGCGCGAGGTGCTGGGCGCGCACGTGCAGCAGAAGGGCTCGCTGGTCGACCACGAGCGCACGCGCTTCGACTTCGCGCACAACGCGCCGCTGACCGACGAGCAGATCGTCAGGGTCGAGGCGATCGTCAACGCGGAGATCCTGGCCAACGCCGCCACCGAGGCGCGCGTGATGCCGATGGAAGACGCGCAGAAGCTCGGCGCGATGATGCTGTTCGGCGAGAAGTACGGCGACACCGTGCGCGTGCTCGACATCGGCTCGAGCCGCGAGCTGTGCGGCGGCACGCACGTGCGGCGCACCGGCGACATCGGCCTGTTCAAGATCGTCGCCGAGAGTGGCATCGCGGCCGGCGTGCGGCGCGTCGAGGCGGTGACCGGCGACAACGCGCTGGCCTACCTGCAGCAGCTCGAGGCCTCGCTCGGCCACGTGGCGGGCACGTTGAAGGTGCCGCCGGCCGAGGTGGAGTCGCGCGTCGCGGCGCTGCTCGATCAGCTGAAGGCGCTGGAGAAGGAACTCGTCGCGGCCAAGGGCCGGCTGGCGTCGGCCAAGGGCGACGAGCTGCTCGCGCAGGCGGTCGACGTGAAGGGGCTGAAGGTGCTGGCCGCCACGCTCGACGGCGCCGATGCGAAGACCTTGCGCGACACGATGGACAAGCTCAAGGACAAGCTCAAGAGTGCCGCCATCGTGCTGGCGTCGGTGGAGGCCGGGCGCGTGCAGCTCGCCGCCGGCGTGACCGCCGACGCGACCGCGAAGGTCAAGGCCGGCGAGCTGGTCAACTTCGTCGCGCAGCAGGTCGGCGGCAAGGGCGGCGGCAAGCCCGACCTCGCCATGGCCGGCGGCAGCGACGCCGCCGGCTTGCCGAAGGCGCTGGCGTCGGTGCGCGGCTGGGTGGCCGAGCGCGTCTGAGAGCCCTAGCAGGCTGTTGAACTACCGCCAATGAGTGCGAGTTCCACTATCGCAATTCGGGTCGGCGAGGTCATACAGCTCGGCGGTGTTGGCAGAGTGGCCCCAGGCGGTCCGTTTCGCGTTCATT
>Ga0209172_10006666_pt1 | contig 12595 bp, 12 predicted proteins | sample LarsenN4metaG_FD_184113 | JGI IMG/M metagenome (GOLD analysis project Ga0209172, IMG submission 184113) | Hot spring sediment bacterial and archeal communities from British Columbia, Canada, to study Microbial Dark Matter (Phase II) - Larsen... ... | reverse complement strand
GCTCGTAGAGGTAGGGGATCGCGTCCAGGCGAAGGCCGTCCACGCCCATTTCGAGCCAGAAGTCCATCACCCGCATGATCGCCTCGCGCACCCGCGGGTTATCGAAGTTGAGGTCCGGTTGGTGGCGGTAGAAGCGGTGCCAGTAGTAGGCGCCGGCGACGGGGTCCCAGGTCCAGTTGGACGGCTCGAAGTCCTTGAAGATGATCCGCGTGCCTTTGTAGCGGTCCGGGGAGTCGCTCCAGACGTAGAAGTCGCGCTGAGCGCTGCCGGCCGGGGCGCGGCGGGCGCGCTGGAACCAGGCGTGCTGGTCCGAGGTGTGGTTGCAGACCAGCTCCGTGATCACGCGGAGGCCCCGGCGGTGGGCTTCGCGAATGAAGGTCCGCACTTCGCGCAGGGTGCCGTATGAGGGGTGGACGTCCGTATAGTCGGCGATGTCGTAGCCGTCGTCCAGGAGCGGTGAGGGGTAGAAGGGCAGCAGCCAGATGGCCGTGATGCCGAGGTCCTTCAGGTAGTCGAGCTTCTGAGTGAGCCCCGCGAAATCGCCCATGCCGTCGCCGTCGCTGTCGAAAAAGGCGCGGACGTGGACCTCGTAGATAATCGCGTCCTTGTACCAGATGCGGTCGCCCTGGTCGAAAGGGTTGGCTTCGTCTCGCCGGCCCATGCCGTTCAGGCCGTCCCCTCTCTCGATTGGCCCTCCGCAGTCGGCGGCCATTCCAGCCGGAGCACGTGCGCCGGCAGGACGTTCGGGTTCAGCTCCACGTAGTTCCACTCGCCGTGCCAGGTGTATCTCGCCCCGTCCATGAGGTCGTGCAGCTCATAGGGGCGGCCGCGGACGACGCCGAAGCCGTCCTCGGGCACGCGCACCCAGCCGGACTGCGTGTTGCGGGGGTCCAGGTTGACGACGATGAGCATGCGGTTGGAGCCGTCTTCGCTCGCCTTCGCGAAGGCGAGGAGTTGGTCGTTGTCCACTTCGAGGACGCGAAACGTATCGTTGCGCTGCAGCGCGAGGTTCTCGCGGCGGATGCGGTTGACGCGGGCGATGATCTCGGAAAGGCTGTGGGCCTGGTCCAGGTCCCAGTGCTTGATTTCGTACTTCTCCGAGTTGAGGTATTCCTCGCTCCCCGGCTCCCGCGGCTCGCTCAGACAAAGCTCGAACGCCGGGCCATAGATGCCGTAGCTGGAGCACATGGTCGCTGCCAGGACCAGGCGGACGACGAACGCCGGCCGGCCGCCGTCCTGGAGGTAGGCGTGGAGGATGTCCGGCGTGTTCGGCCAGAAGTTGGGCCGGAAGTACTCCTCCACGTCGGTGCGGGTGAGCTCCGTCATGTAGTCCGCCAGCTCCTGCTTGCCGTTGCGCCAGGCAAAGTACGTGTAGGACTGGCTGAAGCCCACCTTCGCCAGGCGATACATGGCGCGCGGCCTGGTGAAGGCCTCCGACAGGAACAGCACGTCCGGGTGATCGGCCTTTATGCGGCAGATGAGCCACTCCCAGAACGCAAACGGCTTCGTGTGGGGGTTGTCCACGCGGAAGATGCGCACTCCCTGGTCGATCCAGAAGCGCACGACGCGTTCGACCTCCTCCCAGAGCGACCGCCAGTCCTCCGTCTCGAAATCGAGGGGATAGATGTCCTCGTATTTCTTGGGCGGGTTCTCCGCGTAGCGGACGGAGCCGTCCGGCCGGTGACGGAACCATTGCGGGTGCTCCCGCACCCAGGGATGGTCCGGCGAGCACTGCAGCGCCAGGTCGAGCGCGACCTCGATGCCGCGCGCGTTCGCGGCCTCGACCAGGGACCGGAAGTCCTCCAGCGTGCCGAGGTCCGGATGGACGGCGTCGTGACCGCCCTCGAGGCCGCCAATGGCCCAGGGGCTGCCCGGCTCTCCCGGTTCGCACACGGGGTTGTTGTTCTTTCCCTTGCGGTTGGTCACGCCGATGGGGTGGATGGGCGGGAAGTACAGCACGTCGAAGCCCATTTTCTGGACGTAGGGGAGCCAGTCCTTGCAGGTCTTGAAGGTGCCGTGGCGGCCGGCGATGGACGACGTCGACCGGGGGAAGAGCTCGTACCAGGCGCTGAACCGCGCCTTCTCCCGATCGACGACGATGCGCTGGCCGGCGTCGTGCACGGAGACGGCGCGGGGCGCGTGGATGGCCATGAGGGCCGCCAACTCCTCGTCGAAGGCGATCTTCGCCGCGGCGCGGCCCGGCTTCTCCAGGGCTGCGGCGTGCGCCCTCAGCGCCTCGGCCTCGGCGGGGGGAGCGGCGGCGGCCGCCTGGCTCACCAGCTCCGCCCCTACCAGCAGCTCGGCCGAGAGGTCCTGGCCGGCCTCTTCGCGTCGCCGGAGGTCCCGCCGCCAGGTCGCGAAACGGTCTACCCAGGCCTCTAGCTTGTAGACGTACTCCCCCAGGCGGTCGACGCGAAACTCCGCCTGCCAGCGGTCGTTTCCCAGGGGGCGCATGGGGGACTCGCGCCACTCCGTCTCCGACTGGTGACGGTAGAGGACCCGCGCTGCCAGCTCGTCGTGGCCGTCGGCGAAGACGTCGGCCTCGACGCGGACGAGGTCGCCTTCGATGCGCTTGACGGCGAACCGGCCGCCGTCTACCTCCGGCCGCACGTTCTCTATGACCACGCGGCCTTGTTCGGGTGGAGCCAGGCGCATATCTGATTCTCGGCCCAACGCTGCCATCTCAACTCTGGCTGCCATCTCAGATAGTATTGCAAACAGCGGCGCGCGGCATTCGCCCGCCCGGACGGCGGGCAGAGACTGAAGGACGAGGCTGTGGATCTGAACGGGGCCCTGGGGCCGCTGGTGCTGGCCGGTTCCGGCGAGTACACGGCGGCCATGGACATCGTCGACAAGTACCTCCTCGAGGTCGCCCGCGACCGCCCCGTCCTCCTCATCGCTACCTCCTGCGCGCAAGAGGGCGAAGACCGCATGCGCTGGTGGGAGCAACTCGGCGTCGAACACTTCAAGCGCCTGGGAGTGGCGGCCGTGCCGCTCCATATTCGCGACCGCGCCGACGCCGACCGTGCGGAGTTCGCCGAGCAGATCCGCGAGGCCGGCCTGGTCTGGTTCTCCGGGGGCAGTCCGGTCTATCTGGCGCAGGCGTTCCATGAGACGCGCTCTTGGGAGGCGCTGGAGGCCGCCAACCGCGACGGGGCCGCCGTGGCGGGCGCCAGCGGAGGGTTGGGCGTCCTCAACGCCCACGTCCAGGCGGACCCCGGCGCGGCGCCCGGGCCTACCGCCCTCGGCCTCGCTTCGCCGGTCCGGGCCATCGCCCATTTCGACCGCGCGGAGGTCCGCCGCCCGGAGTTCATCGAAAGGATAGTCACCAGCCTCCAGCCGGGCCAGGTGGCCGTGGGCGTCGACGAAGATACGGCCGTAGTCTGGTCTGACGGGGCCTGGCGGGTGATGGGCCACAAGCGGGCGGTGGTCTTCAAGGGCGAGGAACGCATCGTCTTCCGCCACGACGACGTGCTGGACCTGCTGCCGCCGCCCAACCGCCTCGCGCGGTCCTGAGCGCCGGCCCGCCGGGGGCGCGCGTCCGGAGAATCGCCGCCTGATCGAGGGATGGCGGCGTTGGGCGGGCGCCCTATCTCGCGCTGCCGGACCTCACCCCCGCTGCCGCGCGCCCCTCTCCGCGACGCGGCGAGGGGCTTTGGCCGGCGGGCCGTCTTGCTCCGGCATGGAGGGCGCCGACGGCTTAGCCGCGGGATTCATCCCGCGGGGCTCCGGCCTCACCGCCGCTGCCGCGCGCCCCTCTCCGCGATGCGGCGAGGGGCTTTGGCCGGCGGGCCGTCCTGCTTCGGCATGGATGGCTTCGACGGCTTAGCCGCGGGATTCATCCCGCGGGGTTCCGGCCTCACCCCCGCTGGCGCGCGCCCCTCTCCGCGACGCGGCGAGGGGCTTTGGCCCGCGGCCCGTCCTGACCTCACCCCCGCTGCCGCGCGCCCCTCTCCGCGACGCGGCGAGGGGCTTTGGCCCGCGGCCCGTCCTGCTCCGGCATGGAAGGCTGCGACGGCTTAGCCGCGGGATTCATCCCGCGGGGTTGCTTTCCGGCTTCACCCCCGCTGCCGCGCGCCCCTCTCCGCGATGCGGCGAGGGGCTGCCGCCGACGGACCGTCCTGCTCCGGCATGGAAGGCGCCGACGGCTTAGCCGCGGGATTCATCCCGCGGGGTTCCGGCCTCACCCCCGCTGCCGCGCGCCCCTCTCCGCCATGCGGCGAGGGGCTGCCGCCGGCGGACCGTCCTGCTTCGGCATGGAAGGCTGCGACGGCTTAGCCGCGGGGTTCATCCCGCGGGGTTCCGGCCTCACCCCCGCTGCCGCGGGTCCCTCTCCGCGACGCGGCGAGGGGCTTTGGCCGGCGGACCGTCTTGCTCCGGCAGGAAGGCGCCGGCGGCTTAGCCGCGGGATTCATCCCGCGGGGTTCCGGCCCCGCCCCGGCTGCCGCGCTGCTCGAGCGCATCGCGCGGTCCGGGATCGATGCCTGCGGGGGCGCGTCCGGAGAATCGCCGCCTGCTAAAATTGCGCTGGGCAACCTACGTCTGCCGACGGACTGGAGACCGGCCCCACCACGATGAGAGTCCCGATCTTCCCCCTGAGCCTCGTCCTATTCCCCGGGCAAATGCTCCCGCTCCACATCTTCGAGGAGCGCTACAAGCAGATGCTGCGCCGCTGCCTGCAGGAGCAGATCCCCTTCGGCATCGTGCTAATCAAGGACGGTGGAAGGTTCGGCCGGAGCACGCCGCACTCCGTCGGCACGCTCGCGCGCATCCTCTCGGTGGAGGAGATGCAGCCGGGGCCGTGTCAGGTATGCGGCGCCGCGGGCCCGCCCGGCCGCGACGTCTACTATCACATCGCCTGCCGGGGCGAGGACCGCTTCCGGATCACGTCGCTCGACCGGCGGGAGGCGGAATACCTCGTCGCGGACGTGGACCTCTATCCGGACGAACCGGCGCCGCCGCCGGCGCTCCTCATGGTCGGCCGGCGCGTGTCGTCGCTCTTCGACGAGTACTATCGCGAGGTCGTGGCCCTGATGGGCGGCTGGCAGCGGAGCGCCCAGCCCGGCGAGCGCACGATGATGTTCGACATGGCCACGCTAAGGGCGGGCTCCGCCCGCATTGGCTCCGAGACCGAGGGCGAGGAACGCGCCCGGACGATCGTGGTGCCGACGCTGCCGGAAGACCCCGTGCAGCTCGCGAACGTCATCGCCAGCGAGCTGAACGTGCAGCCGCACGTGAAGCAGGACCTGCTGGAGACGCCTTCGGCCCTGGCCCGCCTCCAGCGGGAGGCCGAAATCCTGGCCGAGGAAACGCCGCAGATCGAGGAGCGCATCCGGCTGCACTACCGGCGCCGCTTCAGCGAGTTCGGCCGCGCGAACTGACGGCGTGTAAAGCTCTCCCGCGGCCCCAAGCGGGTGTTTCGGCATCGCCCGCGGGACTCCGTCCCGCAGGCTCCTGCCGGCGGCGGGCCGCCCGGCTCACGAAGGCTTCCTGACGCCCACGACCACGAACAAAGGGTCCGTGTGCACGGACCCGGAGGCGATCCGCTGCCGGAGCGCGGCGTCTTCCGGCACGCCGAAGAAAGTGACCCTGGGGCTGAAGTCGAACGCCCGCGCCGCTTCGAAGGACCCGGTCTCGTTCAGATAGGCCGCCACGAGTTGTGCGTGTCCGCCGTCGTCCAGCATGCGCCAGATGCGCACCGCCTTGGTGGGGAAGCACCGGTTGGAGAAGCTGACGATGACCGGGCATCCCGGCTTCAGCACGCGCCCGACCTCGCCGAAGACCTCGACCGGGCGGGTAAGGTACTGCACCGAGACGCAGATGGTGACGCCGTCGAAGGTCGCGTCCTCGAATGGCAGGCGCGGGTCCTGGTTGAGGTCCTGGACGAAGTACTCCGCCAGCACGGGGTTCGAGCGCAGCTCGAACTCGTTCATGCCGTGCCCCACGATCCGGGTGCGGGGCAGGTCTTCGGGAAAGTGGGACACCCAGCTGCTCATCAGGTCCAGGTAGGCGCCGCCTGGGGGAAGGAACCGGCGGTAGGCCTCGCCCACGGCGGCGATCGCGTGGTCATCGATGTGGTTTACCAGCCGAGGCGTCTGATAGAAGAGCGCGTCGTCGCTCTCGTCCTCACGGGCGAAGGCATCGGGGGGAAACCGGACCGCCATCGTGCCCTCCGGCGCGCCGCGTGCGGGCTACGCCTTGCCCCGCCATTCTCGCACCGACGGCACGCCCGCCAGGGACGTCGCGGCCAGCACCGCCTTGACGATCGCCCGTTCGAGGGCGCGGCAGGCGAAGTGCTCCAGAGCGGTGACCTGCCGCGCGGCCATCTCGGCCTCGCCGGTCGCCATCGCGAACAGCGTGTCGCCGTCATGCTGGGTGTGCGCCGGCCGGACTGCCCGCGCCAGGCCGTCGTGCGCCACGGCGGCCAGGCGGTTCGCCTGCTCCCGCGTCAGGCGCGCGTTGGTGGCCACGACGCCGATGGTCGTATTCCCGCGCGGCGGCTCTGCGCCTTCGCGCAGCGCCTGGTCTATGGCGGCGAAGGCCGCGGCTGCCTCCCTGGGCGCCGCGACCACGCTGCCGTCCCGGCTATCGACGACTTCCCCCACGCAGTTGACGGCGACGAGGGCGCCGACGATCAGCCCGCCGCCGAAGGCCTCGCTCGCCGAGCCGACTCCGCCTTTGAGCGCCCGGCCGCCGCCCAGCAGCTTGGCCACGGTGGCGCCCGTGCCCGCGCCGACGCTGCCCTCGGCCACCCGCCCCGCCTTGGCGGCCGCGGCCGCTTTGTAGCCCGCCGCGGCGTCGGGGCGGACGTCGCCGCGGCCCGTGGCCAGATCGAAGATGACGGCGCCGGCGACCAGCGGCACCCGCGCCCCGCCGAACTCGAAGCCGATGCCGTGCTCCTCGCACCAGCGCATCACGCCGACGGCCGCCGCCAGGCCGAAGGCGCTGCCGCCCGTCAGCAGGACCGCGTGCAGCGGCGGCCCCAGGTTGCCCGGCCGCAGGAAATCCGTCTCGATCGTGCCGGGGGCGGCGCCCCGCACGTCCACGCCGCCCGTGGCCCCCCGTTCGCAGAGCACCACGGTGCAGCCCGTTGCCGCGCGCCGGTCCGTCCAGTGCCCGACTTTGATCCCGGGCACGTCCGTGATCGCGTCGAATCGGGAGCGCGGGTGCGGCGTCTTCATCTCGCCTCGGCCAGGAAGTATCGGAGGTCCCCGGTGACGCGGCGGTCGCTCTCGTTCACCGCCTCGATAACCATACAACCAACGCTGGCGCTGCCCTCGTTCCCGCTGCCCACGAGGACCGTGGCGCCGCGCAGCTGGCTCTCCCAGCGCACCTCGGCTTGTCCGTGCAGCCGCCAGCGAAACAGGAAAACGAACTGGGCGCAGGGCGGCGGCGCGCCGAAGGCCTGGGCAAGGCCCAGCGGTTCGACTGTCTGGCGCCCGTTCGGCGGGACGTCCAGCGCGACGCTGCCCTCGCCGATGAGATGGAGGCGTGGGTCGAGCGCCGGCGGCAGCAGGGTGGGCGTGGGGCGCGGCGTCGCATCCCCGCCTCGGCAGGCGAGGACGAGCAGCCCCGTCGCGACCGCCCCGGCGAGGAGCCGCCGCCTCACAGGCCGTTGGTCTGCAGATAGGCGTAGATCAGGTTCGAGGCCGCGCGCGTCGCCGTATCGATGGCATCGACGACCTGGCCCATCGCGCCTTCCTCGGCGGTCAACCCCTGGACGAAGAGGCTGCGGCGGCGCGAGTCGAGGACGAGGAGGGCAACCTGGTCCGGGGTCAGGTCCGCCGCCGCGCCGTTCAGCCACTTGGCATCCGCGGCGATCACCGCCCCGCCGACCTGTCCGGACATCTGCGCCAGCGCCAGGGCGCCGGACTCCCCCTGTGCCGTGACCTTTCGCAGGTCCTGCAGCAGGTGGTGGATGGCCACGGACAGGGAGTAGGCGTCCTCCCGGTCCAGATGCCGGCAGGAGGCGGCTACCTCGGCGGGAAGGGGAAGGTCCAGGGCGCCGCAGAGCTCGGCGTCGTTCACGCCGCGGACGGCGTCGAAGAACGCCATCGACGTTCGGGCGTCGAGCTTGAATTCGAGGAAGGAGCGGACGATGGGCGCCTCGCGTCGGCGGCCGAAGGCGTGGAAGAGGCCGGCGAGGTCGGTCATCGCCAGGACGTACTGCTCGAAGATCGTCATCGCCAGCACCTTGCGGTGTTCCGGCGATTCCAGGGCCAGCCCCCTAAGACAGGTCTCCGCCACGATGAGGCGGCTGCGGCAGCCGAAGCGCCGGTAGCTGTCGAGGAACCCGACGTCCAGGTCGTACAGGTAGTTGTCGAAGCAGGCAGGACAGCGCGCTTCCCCCGCGTGCGGCTCGATCTGGCTGCCACAGTCGCTGCAGAGGTCGTTCGGGCTGGGATAGGAGCTCATCGGCTGCCCGGCGCCTGGTCTTCCCACCATTCCGCGTCCTCGCAGACGATGTCTAGCCGCGCGGCGCCGGCTTCGATCCTAACACGGCTGGCGCCCGCGTCCCGGGCAAGGAAGGGGAAGAGCAGCGCGAGGAAGGAGAGCCTGTTGGCGGCGCCCACGCTGCGCACGCGGACGTTGCTGCCCGCGGCAGGCTCCACGTCTGCCTCCGACTGCCTCACGCCCCTGAAACGGACCGTCACCGGCTGCCCGTCGCGGCGGCGGGCCCGAATGACGAGCGTCCGGCCGCCTTCCTCTGTCCGCGAGGAATCGTAGGCCGCGCCCTCCAGGGCGTTGGCGAGGATGCGGCGGAGCCGCAAACGTTGGTCTGTGAAGGCTAGCGCTGGCACTTCGGGCAGAAATGCGTGCTGCGGCCGCCGAGCCGCACCCGCTCGATCGCCGCACCGCAGGCGTAGCAAGGCTTGCCGTTGCGCCGGAAGACCTGCACGTGCATCTGCATGCTCCCGGAGTTGCCGTCCGCGTCCTGGTAGTCGCGAAAGCTGGCGCCCCGGCTCTCGACGCCGAACAGCAGCACCTTGCGCACGGCCGCGTGGAGGGCCGCAACTTCCTCCGGCGAAAGGCTTCCAGCCGGGCGCCTGGGGTCGATGCCGGCGGCGAAGCAGGCCTCGTCCGCGTAGATGTTGCCGATGCCCGCGACCCGCCTCTGGTCGAGGAGGACGGCCTTCACCGGCGCCTTGCGCCCGCGGAGCGCGCCGGCAAGCACGGACTCGGTGAACCCCTCGCTCAGCGGCTCCGGCCCCAAATCGCCCGCGACCGCGTCCGCGACGTCCTCGACGAGCCAAAGCCCGCCGAACTTGCGCATGTCCGCGAACCGCAGCTCCGTTCCGTCGTCGAGGGCGAGGGTCGCGCGAAGAAACCGGTCCGGCCCGGCGCCGGCGGGCCGATGGAGGAGGGAGCCGGTCATCCGCAGATGGACGGCGAGCTGCAGGCCGTTGTCCAGCCGGAAGGCCAGGTATTTCCCCCGCCTCTCCACGCCTTCCACCCGCGCCCCGATGACGCCTTCGCGAAATCGCGCCTCGTCGATGCCCTTGATCACGGGGACGGGCTTTCCCCAGTCCGGCGGGATGCGCACGGCTGTGAAGCGCCGGCCCGTCAGGCGCCCTTCCAGGTCGCGGCGGATGGTCTCGACCTCCGGCAGCTCAGGCACAGCCTCATGATAGCCGAGCAGCCGTCGAGGCCGTCCTGCTGCCCGAAGGGCCTCAGGTGAGTCATACTTGCGCCCAGAAGCGTCGACTGGAGGCGGCCGCGGATGGCTTTTCAGTGCGTGCACTGCAAGACGACTATCGAGGACGACAGGCTGAGGCTCCCCCGCTCCGGCGCCCTGTGCCCGGAATGCAAGAAGGACCCCACGGAGGGCTGGAGCCCCTACAAGCCCGAGGTCGCCAAGCAGGGAAAGGCGATCGCGGAGGAGTTCTACCTGCGGCTCCTGACGCAGCAGGACTGGGGCGTGCGGGAGGCGGCGCTGTGGTTCCTGGAAGACATGCTCCTGGAGCAGCGCCACACGCTGACCGTCCGTCTGGGCGGCAAGCCCGACATCCCGCAGCGGTGCAGCGTCTGCGGCAAGGACGTGCCGCCCGGGGAGGGCTTCCACATCGAGCTGTACGACAAGTGGCGGGCCACCGGCACGACGATCGGCCTTTGCGAGCGGCACACGAACGAGGGCCTCTGGTTCCAGGAGTTGGACCTGCACGCCAATCACCCGGACCTGTGGATGACCCGCGGCGACTGGCAGTATCCGGCCTCGGGCAGGGAGAAGGTATGAGCACGCTGCCGACCAGTTACGAGATGCCTTCCTCCGGCGATACGCCGATCTGGGACCTCTGGCTTTCGATCCACTACCAGCCGGCCGTCACCGTCGCCGATGAGCTGGGCATCTTCGCCGCCCTGAATGAGGCGCCCGCCTCGGCCGACGACCTGGCACGGCGCCTCGGCCTCGAGCCGCGCGCGACCCTCACGACCCTGCGGCTCCTGGCGGCCCTGGGCTTCCTCATCCCGCACGAGGGCCGCTTCCAACCGGCCGACGCCGCCCGCCTCTACTTGCTGCGCGACAGCCCCTACTACTGGGGCTACATGCTCGGCGGGCGCAATCCGACGATCCACGAGCGCCTGCGCGACGTGCTGCAGGGCAAGAACGGCGCCCCCAGGCCTGACCCGGACGGCCGTCCCGGCCTCCGCCGCTCCGGCGGCTCGGTCGACGCCTGGGCCAGCGGCCAGATCGACCTCGAACGGGCGCGGCGCGTGGCCGCGGCCATGCAGTCCCATTCGCTGCCCGCGGCCATCGCCCTCGCCCGCAGCCCCGCCTTCGCGGGAGTGAGCCGTCTGCTGGACGTCGGCGGGGGCTCGGGCTGCTACGCCATCGCCCTCGCCCGCCGGCGGCCGGAGCTGCGTTGCACCGTCATGGAGCTTCCGGCGATGTGCGAGGCCGCATCCGAGTACATCGAGGCGGGCGAGGTCTCGGACCGGGTCGACACCGTGGCGGTCGACATGTTTCGCGAGCCGTGGCCCACCGGCTACGACGCGCTCTTCTTCTCCAACGTCTGGCACGACTGGCAGTTCGAGACCTGCGCCTGGCTGGCGCGGCAGGCGTTCGACGCCCTCCCGTCAGGCGGCCGCATCTTCCTGCACGAAATGCTCCTCCAGGACGACGGCTGCGGCCCCCTGACCGCGGCTTCCTTCTCGATGCTCATGCTGCTGGGCACGCAGGGCCAGCAGTTCACGCTGCCGGAGCTCCGCGGCCTCCTCGAGGGCGCCGGGTTCGCCGAGATCGAGGCGGAGCACACCTACGGCTACTACTCGCTGGTCAGCGCCGCCAAGCCGTAGGAGCGAGGGCGCGGACCTGGCCCGGGGCCCGCTTCCGGGACAGCGCTACAGCTTGATCAGCACCTTCACCGCGCCGTCCGTCCGCCGGCTGAACATCTCGTAGGCGCGGCCGACGTCGTTGAAGGGGACGTCGTGCGTGATCATCGCCGAGGGGTCGATGCGGCCCTGCGCGATCAGCTCCACCGCCGTCTTGACGGACCCGGCGACCTCGCCGGCGCGGGCGCTGTTGGTGACGACGACGTTCGCCAGCTTGTAGTACATGGACGCCCAGTCGAACGGGAACACGGGCTCGCCGTGGGGCATGCCGAAGATGCAGGCCGTGCCGTGCATCTTCAGGCAGTGGAAGACCTGGTTGCAGGTCTCCGGCAGGCCGCATGCCTCCACGACCACGTCCGCGAGCTCGCCCTTCGTCAGCTCCTTCACCCGCTCCACCACGTCCTCGCGCGCGGCATTGACCGTGTGCGTGGCGCCGTACCTGCGCGCCAGGTCCAGGCGGGCGTCGATCACGTCGGTGACGATCACCTGCGTGGCGCCGGCGCGCGAGAGGAAGTCCGTGAAGCCGAGGCCGATGGGGCCTTGTCCGAGGATGACGACCCGCTTGCCGAGGACGCTGCCGAGCTTCTGCACCGCGTAGATGACCGTGCCGATGGGCTGGCAGAGGACGGCGAGGCGGGCATCGATCGAGTCCGGGACAGGGATGCAGCGGTTGGCGGCGATGGCCGTGTATTGCAGCAGGCCGCCCGTGTACGTCAGGGCGACGACGCGCTGTCCCTTCTGAAGGCTGTCGTCCTTGCTCTCCTCGACGACGCCGGAGGTCTCATGGCAGGGCAGGCCCACGCGCAGCGGATATTCCTCCTCCGGGAACACGCGGTCGTAGGTGAGGAGGTCGCTGCCGCAGATGGAGGCGTACTCCAGGCGCACCAGCACCTCGCCCTCCTTGGGCGCGGGAGTGTCGACGTCGAGGATTTCGAACTGCCGGGGGCCCACCAGACGCGCTGCCTTCATTCATTCGCTCCTGCCTAGCCGATCAACCAGCGAGGTTGTCGAGACCGCTGTTCAGCTTCGACATTGTAGTCAGTCGGCGGCCGCCGTGCGCCATGCGTCACCGGCTCGCGCCGATGGCCGGCCTTTTAGGCGACCGAAAGGGTGCTGCCGGTTTCGGACTTCTGGACGACGACGCGGGCGGGCAGGCGCTGCGCCAGCTCCGGCAGGTGGGTGACCACGCAGACGAGGCGGTCTTCGTCTCGCAGCGCGTCGAGGGCGTCGGCGGCCAGCGAGAGCGCCTCGGGGTCGAGGGAGCCGA
>Ga0209172_10006654_pt1 | contig 12617 bp, 10 predicted proteins | sample LarsenN4metaG_FD_184113 | JGI IMG/M metagenome (GOLD analysis project Ga0209172, IMG submission 184113) | Hot spring sediment bacterial and archeal communities from British Columbia, Canada, to study Microbial Dark Matter (Phase II) - Larsen... ... | reverse complement strand
AAAACAGGTCTTTTTCTAACTTGTTCTGAGGGCAGTTGGTGGTCGGTTCGGGCGCCAAGCGCCCTCAAAACAGGTCTTTTTCTAACTTGTTCTGAGGGCAGTTTTGAGGGCGGTTTTGAGGGCGGTTTTGAGGGCGGTTTTGAGGGCGCTGAGCGCCCGAAGCATTTGCGCCCGAAGCATTTGCGCCCGAAGCATTTGCGCCCGAACAGGAAAGTATTTTTCTTGAGAGCTATAGCTAAGAGCATGGGAGAAGCATAAAACGCCACCTGCAATATCAGCCCGATGTTTATATTCAAATAATCTTTCGGACTCACCAAGAACAGATATCTTATGCCTTCAAATCTTCCGACCATTACGCTCGTCCCCCCTAACCTCTGCCACATATATATCCACAAGAGCCCTATTACTACTAGAGGAGTTGCTATTGCCAGGGCCCTTTTCCATATACGCGAACGCTCCTGACCCGGCTGCAACAGACAAGGAATCAGTGCCAGCGGGATGACAAGGCCAATCTGCCTCACAAGGAAAGAGGCCACTGCAAACAGGCCCCCCAGCCAGAGCAATACCTGTCTATCTCGCTTGAGCCCGGCAACATAGAAAAGCGCGGCTATGTTCATCAGACTCACAAAGGGGACATCGGTCATAAACGAGAAGCTGAGCGACAAGAACACCGGATTGGTAGCCAGCGTCAATGCGGCAAGCAGGCTGCAATTGCGGTCCAAACCCAGTTCGCGCAGCGTTAAATAGAACGCCAAGCATCCGGCAACGGCAAGGAACAGAGTCGAGAGTCTGAGCACGCCAAACGAAAAGCCAAACAGCAGCGAGAATGCGCTTCCCCAGAGTATCTGAATGATCGGGTAGTGCGCGCTCCAGTCCAGCACTTGCAATCGCCCGGTCTTTAGCAGGTTCTCGACGCTCCAGGCGTATGTCCAATCATCAACCACAGGAACATTGCGCATTGGGCGGACCAGAGGACAAGACAGAGCAAAGAGGCCGATAATTATAAGAAACTGCAGCCTCTCTCTCCACAAATAGGCAATAATTCGATTATCTTTGATTACTATCTTGCCCCTCGTCAGGATCATCGATAGATCAACCCGTCAACACAATCTCCGTCTATTCCCTTGAACATCCCCAACAGCAAAAATTTTAGCACGGCTTGTTATTCCCCCACTCATTAGCATTTGCTATGCTTGCAAAGTCTCTCCCTGAGAGGATCGAGTTAGAGCTGTAATGCTACGGCGATTGGAAGTAGTATCCCCGAAGATACCGAGAAGCTTCGGCAAATGAAGCTAAAACGATCGGCCATAAAAATCATCGAGTATTGACCTTTAACATAAGCGATATAGCATGACAATTGGTTTCAGCCGCGCGTCATCTTCTCAGCGGATTCGCGCAATTGAGCTTTCTGAGAATTTCTATAAGAATCAGGGAACGGGGAGTTGAACAATGCCTTCTCAGTTTCTTTCAGCCGAGTGGCGCTATCTGGCGATGATCAATTATGAGATTGATCCTGCCATATTGCTCCCTTATGTCCCCGGCAGAACAGAACTGGACTGCTGGAATGGCAAAACGTTTGTCAGCATGGTCGGCTTCCTGTTTCTGCGCACGAAGCTGCTCGGCTTGCCAATTCCGTTCCATCAAGACTTTGAAGAGGTGAACTTGCGCTTCTACGTGCGTCGAAAAGCAGAAGAAGGCTGGCGACGAGGCGTAGTCTTCATCAAAGAGATTGTGCCTAAAATAGCAATCGCCGCCGTAGCGCGCGCGGTCTATAATGAAAAGTATGTGGCAATGCCGATGCGCCATCACATCGAAATCGAGTCAGGCTCGCTCAAAAAGGACGGTTCAGTCGAATATGGCTGGCGCTGCCAGGGACGATGGAATCATCTGCGCGTGGAGACAATGGGCGATTTGCAGAGAACGACTGCCGGATCAGAAGAGGAATTCATCACCGAACACTACTGGGGCTACGCTGCGCAAACCGATGGAAGCTGCACGGAGTACCGCGTAGAACACCCGCCGTGGCCGATCTGGCGAGTCAGTCGCTCTTCTCTTGATTGCGATGTCGCCAGGATTTACGGCGATCAATTTGTCGAATGCTTGAGCGCGGCCCCCAGCTCTGCATTTCTGGCAGCCGGATCGCCCGTTATCGTCCGCAGAGGGCTCAGAATATGATTGAGGTCGGGAAATACGATTTCATGCTATTTGATGGCGACTGCGGCATCTGCGCCTATTCTGCGGAGATAGCAAAGAGAATCGACCGTGAAAAGCGCTTCCTGGTGGAGCCCTATCAGAACTTCCCAGAAGAAGAGTTGATGAAATTTGGCATCAATTATGAGAAGTGCTCGAGAAAGATTCAAATCATCTCGCGCAAGGGCCGCGTCTATACCGGAGCCATTGGATTGAATTACTTCCTCTTCAATTACTTTCCCTGGTCGCTCCTAGTAGTGTTGATCTATGCGATACCGCTCCTCTTGCTGCTGGAAATAGTCGGCTACACAATTGTGGCGAAGAATCGGCATCGGATTTCACGATGGTTCGGGCTGAAAGCCTGCTTGATCAGACATCAATCAGGTCCAAAGTAGCCACAGAGCACCGCAGATGATAAAAAAAATATAGACCTCAAGAAAAAGATTGCAGTCGGTTCGGGCGGTTTTGCGGGCAAGAACTTCGGGCGGTTTTGCGGGCGTTGCACGCCCGAAGTTCTTGCGCCCTCAAAACAGACCAAATGGAACTGTTTAAATGGAACTGTTTTGAGGGCGTTGCACGCCCGAAGTTCTTGCGCCCTCAAAACCGCCCGAAGTTCTTGCGCCCTCAAAACAGACCAAATGGAACTGTTTAAATGGAACTGTTTTGAGGGCGTTGCACGCCCGAAGTTCTTGCGCCCTCAAAACAAATTAAAGTAGGACTGTTTTGAGGGCAGGTTTGAGGGTGCCCTCGCGCCCGAAGTTCACGTTCCACCCTCAAAACCGCCCGAAGCATTTGCGTCCGAACTAACCACAAACTTTTTCTCAAGATCTATAGATCTTTCATCCGTTTCGCGTGCCGCTCGGCGTCTGGGCAGTTCGAGGCAGTTAGGAGAATGCTCAGCTTAAAATCCGGGCTGGGTTATCGATTTTGTGTCAACCCTGGGCGCGTACTTTTTAATCACATTCTGTATCTCGCTGGCTTTGCCTATTAACACGAAGACGAGATCATCCAGCGGGAAATGCTGCTTGATAACTCTCCGGGCGTCGGCCAGCGTCATAGAATCGATCCTGGCATAGTAGTTATTTATCTCGCTCTCATCCAGCCCGTAAAACTCAAGCTGCGCTATGAGCGAAGCAAGTTGATCGCTGGTTTCAATAGTGGGCGGAAATTGCCCTTTGATGTAATCCTTGGCCGATTTCAACTCCTCTTCTGTGATGCCTTTCTCATGCAGCCGCTTGAGTATATCGAGCGTCATATCTATCGCCTTTTCGGTCGTATCATTGCGCGTGTAGGTTGAGATAGCATAAGGGCCGCGCGCTTTGCGTTGATCAAAGAACGAGCGGGCCCCATAAGTCAATCCGCTATTGATGCGCAGCTCGGAGTTGAGCATCGAGGTGAATCGCCCGCCAAACAGAGTATTGATCACGTTGATGTAGACCCTATCAGGATGGGTGCGAGTTACTCCGAGATTGCCTATGCGATAAAAAGTTTGAGTTGAATCGGGTTTGTCTATCAGGAGAAGCTTCTTGCCCTGCGCAGGCGCTGGCTCCGGCAGGTTTATCGTCGGAGCCGATTTGGCCGGCCAGTCGCTGAGTTTTTCCGCAAGCATTCGCTCCATCTCGGCCAGGTTAAAATCTCCTACCGCCGCCAGTATTGTATTGCCGGGAGTGTAATAGGTTTCATAGAACTTCACCACCGTTTCGCGCGTTATTGCGGCTAGCGACCTCTCATCGCCTTCTGTTGGCCGGCCGTAAGGGTGACTGCCATAGAGATAGGCATTGAAATAGGTCCCGATGACCGCCTGCGCCTGATCTTTCGCCGCTTTGATCTCATCGATGCGCTGCTTGAGCATCTTTGTGACTTCCGTTTGAGGGAACGTCGGATTGAGGAGCACATCCGATAGCAGATCGAGTCCCTTGCCGATGTCCTTCTTCATAAACTCGGCAGCGCCGCTTGTATAATCAGTCGTAGCATCCGCGCGCAGTTGTCCGCCAATGAAATCAAGCTCTGCTGAGATTTGATCTGCGCTGCGGCTCTTTGTCCCTTTTCTCAGCAGCCCTGCCGTAAGCGAAGCCAGCCCTTCTTTTCCTGCCGGATCGGCAACTGATCCGGCTTTGACGATGAAGTTAAAACTTATAATGGGCACCTCATGCTGCTCCATCAGAAGCAGCGTCATTCCGTTCTTGAGCGTCACTCTCCTGTAAGGCGGCAGCTTCAGCTCACCATCTTTAGCTTCAATCGGCGCTGCAATCGATAACGTGAGCAAGATAGCCAGTAGAATTATCAGTGTCTGTCTCATTACTCCTCCTCTGCAAGTGTACAACAAAGCGGTTAGGTTGTTGCTGGTGCGCACTATCAGCAACCTAACCGCCTTGTTGTACATCACGCGCATTTTCATCATTTCTGGGCGTCGCACAAGCTATATGAAAACTCCTCAGAAAATGTCCGACCTGCCTTCAGTTTGTCGGATCTGTAATTACCAACAAACTGAAGTTTGTTGGACATTGCGCGCTGCGCTTCTCATCGTTTCTCTCGCGTCGCACGAGCTACATGAAAACTCCTCTGAAAGTGTACAGCCGCGACGGTCACAATTTGCCGATAGTGCGCGCTACCAGCAACCTGGACAGGTTGCTGTACAATGAAAGTGTACAGCCGCGACGGTCACAATTTGCCGATAGTGCGCGCTACCAGCAACCTAGACAGGTTGCTGTACAATGAAAGTGTACAGCAAGGCGGTCAGCTTTGCTGATAGTGCGCGCTACCAGCAACCTGGACAGGTTGCTGTACAATGAAAGTGTACAGCAAGGCGGTCAGCTTTGCTGATAGTGCGCGCTACCAGCAACCTGGACAGGTTGCTGTACAATGAAAGTGTACAGCCGCGACGGTCACAATTTGCCGATAGTGCGCGCTACCAGCAACCTGGACAGGTTGCTGTACAATGTTGAAACGTTCAACGTTTATTGTTCTGCTCTGATGCTTCAGGGATCAGCGTGGCGACTGTGCGATTCTTCTCAGTGAAATATTTCTGCGCGACCCGTCGCACATCCTCTCTGGTCACTTTGTTGAAGCTCTCTGCTGCGGTCAACAGCTTGCGGTAGTCGCCGAAGAATACTTCATAACTGCCCAGCGTATTGGCCTTGCCGCTAATCGTCTTCATCTGGCGATAAAAATCGGCGAGCAGAATGTTCTTCGCTTTCTCTATCTCTTGATCCGAAACCGGCTCGGTCGCTACTTTATTGAGTTCCTCATATATTGCTTTCTCAATAAGCTCAGGCTGAATATTCGCCTTGGGTTGCGAAGCTATCACCAACAGAGTGGGATCGAAGGCAAAATCAAGGTCGCTGGTGATGGAGAGCGCAAGCTGGTCTTTGTCTACGACGCGCTGGTACATACGCGAACTCTGGCCTGAGAACAGTATCGTCTGGAGGACGCGAAGCGGGTAATAATCGGGGTTTGCCGTCTCAGGCACGTGATAGCCGATCATCAACATAGGCAATTGAGCGAACTTCTTCACTACCACACGGCGCTCGCCCATCTGTTCCGGCTCCTTCGTGACCACTCTGGGCGGAGGAGCAGTCGATGGGATAGGCTCGATATATTTCTGCGCCAGCTTGAAAACTGCTTCCGCAGTCACATCGCCCACGACAACCATAGTCGCATTGCTGGGCGAGTACCCCATCTCGAAGTGGCGCTTGAGGTCCTCCATAGTCCAGCTCTCTATATCTGACATCCAACCGACTACCGGCCATTGATACGGGTGGGCAATGAATGCAGTCGCCCACAATTGCTCGTAGAGCAGGCCGAAATTATTGTTATCAACCGAAGTACGCCGCTCGGAAGCAACCACGCCGCGCTCGGACTCGATCATCTGAGGGTCGAAGCTGAGGTTCTGTATTCGATCGGCTTCCATATCGAATATCAATTCCAGAGCCGATTGGGGGAACCAGTCTTGATAGACGGTCACATCGTTACTTGTATAGGCATTGTTGGCCCCCCCGGCCGCTTCCATTACGATGTCGAATTGCTTGGGGCCATACTTCTTGGCTCCATTGAACATCATGTGCTCGAAGAAGTGAGAGAGGCCGGTTGTTCCAGGCCGCTCGTTGCGCGAGCCGATACGGTAAAAGATATACATTGCGACATTGGGAATTGAGTGATCCTCCTGAACCAGGATCTTCATTCCGTTCTTCAGCGTATGCGTCTTTACCTCTAGTTGCTGCGCGCGGGCTTCCAGAGCAAGGGACGCAAAAAGGAGCAAGGCTAAGCTGACGCTCATCACTCGGTTCATTGATCTCATGTCCTCTCCATCACACCTTGATTTGAACAGGCACCGAGAAATCCTACCCGATTAGTGATGCGCACATCAAGGCGCAGTTCTTGAGCAAGTCGCCGCGATCGGTTATTGCGCCTGTTGACCGTCTCCAATGCCGGGTCCAGGCTGGAGTAGCTCCCTTGCCCGGCTGCGATTAGGTATTGCGCCCGCCCTTTACCTGTCCCTCATCCATTAATTCCGGCTCATCGTCGGGTTTGCCCCGATAGGTCGGGCATCGAGCTGGCATCGGACGCAATAGCACCTGGTGAAATTCCAGATCATAAGCTGCTCGCACATAGCGAAGAAATCCTTTTATGTTGATGATCTCATCTTTTGTTAGGAGGAAGTTATCCAGAAGAGATAGGTCCTGATCAAAGTTCAAAGAGTAGTATTCTTCGATTGGCTGCACTTGAAATATGCTCTTCATCATCTCAATCAGATCATAAACATCCTTCAGTATCCGAAATGATGTCGTCAGGCAATTGTAATCGCCGGCGCCCGCTCTCTTCAGCAACGCATAATAATCTTCATTATATGTTCTCAAGACGGTTTCAAACATTTTCTGCACTGTATTCATAGAAATTGTATTCATAGAAGCTGTATCCTTTCAGCAAAGCGCAAAAGAGCAAATCACAACTCTTTTTGTAGAACGCAATTCGATCATTCAGCTTAGTGGCTACAATTTTAGTCTTCACGTAAGGACTCATACATGAAGCCCAGCAGTTTCTGGATGTATTCTTCGATCTGCTCAACGATCAAATCTCGTTCCTGTTCGGGGGGATTCTCTCTGAGCTTGTTGAGCAGTAGCTTGATCTCAGCTACTATATCACCCTCAAATAACTCGGCGCAGGAGCCCGATTCAAAGGCATAGCGCAACACGTTATAACAAATGACCAAAGTCTAAAACGGCTATGCCGATAATTTAATAGGGCGTTCGATTCTAAGGCGTTGAAATTTGACAGTTCGCCTTATGCTCGCCTCCTGTTCATCTACAGCAGTATCGGATGGTTCAACATGCAAAAAGAGGCTCCAACTAAAGAGCATCTCCTGGTCGAACTGGAGAGAGTGCGACAGAAGATAGCCGAGCTAGAAGCGGTGCAAACAGAGAGGAAGAGGGCGCGGAAAGCTCTTGGTCAAAGTGACTCATTGCATAAAGCCTATAGATGGCTGGAGAAGTGCGTTGAGAGAATAACTACACAGTTAGCGGCGGCCAATGAAGCGTTGCAGGCCGAGGTCGCCGAGCGTCTGCAGACAGACGCGGCTCTATGCCAGATCGAGAGGCGTTCCCCTAACGCCAGCGAGCGCGAACCGGAGGGGGAACGGATGGAGGAACCGGAGCAGCACTTCCGCCATTTGGTCGAGAATATTCGTGAAGTTTTCTGGGTGTCTGATCTAAATAATCAGCGGCTTATTTATGTGAGCCCTGCTTATGAACAGATATGGGGCCGAAGCTGCCAGAGCCTTTATCAAGATCGAATGTCCTTCTTAGATACAGTCCATCATGATGATCGCAAGCATGTTGCCGTGATCTTTGAACGGCAGGCCAGAGGAGAATGCACTGAAGAGGAGTATCGGATTGTGCGGCCTGATGGATCGGTTCGCTGGATAAGAGACCGCGGCTTTCCCATTAAAGACGGTTCAGGGGGGGTCTATCGAATCGCCGGGATTGCCGAGGACATCACCGGCTACAGAGAGGCGGAAGAGGCATTGCGCCGGGGCGAAGAACAGTTCCGAACTCTAGTCGAATCGATGGACGATATAGTGTTCACCCTGGACCGCGAGCAGCGCCATATCGGGCTCTTCGGACAATGGCTGGAGAAGTACGGTCTGCGGCCTGAACAATTCTTAGGCAAGACGGTGCGCGAGGTGCTGGGCGATAAACTTGCGCCAGTCCATGAAGTGGCAATCGGTCGCGCCCTGGCAGGAGAGCGGGCAGTCTACGAATGGTCAATTGATAGCCCCCAGGGGACCATCTGGATTCAAACTTCACTATCGCCGATCCGAGATTCGGATGGCAAGATCACCGGAGTCGTAGGCGTCGGGCGCGATGTAACCGAGCGCAAACAGGCGGAAGAGGCATTACGCCAGAGCGAAGAACAACTTCGCCAATCGCAAAAGATGGAAGCAATCGGCAGATTGGCAGGTGGAGTGGCCCATGACTTCAATAATATGCTGACGGTAATTAACGGCTACAGCGATCTCCTAATTAGCCGCCTTGCCCCTCTGGACCCGATTCGCAAGGATGTTGAAGAGATTAGAAGAGCCGGAGAGCGCGCCAGCCATCTCACACGCCAACTGCTGGCTTTCAGTCGCCGACATGCGTTCCAGCCAGAGGTGCTGAACCTGAACGCAGTAATAACCAACATGGATAAGATGCTGCGCCGATTGATCGGCGAGGACATCGATTTGGTCATATTCACCGATCCCGGGCTGGGGCGTATCAAAGCCGATCCGGGGCAGATCGAGCAAGTGATAATGAACCTGGTCGTCAATGCTCGCGACGCTATGCCCGATGGCGGCAAGCTCACCATCGAAACTACTAACGTCGAGATCCATCAAGAGCAGGCCCGCCAATTGGCCGACATTCAGCCCGGCTCTTATGTGATGTTGACCGTAACTGACACCGGCTGCGGCATGGATGAGAAGACGAAATCGCATATCTTCGAACCGTTCTTCACTACCAAAGAACCTGGCAAAGGGACCGGATTAGGGCTATCGACTGTGTACGGTATAGTCAAGCAAAGCGGCGGCGCCATCTCGGTCGATAGCCGACTCAATCAGGGCACCATATTCAAAATCTACTTGCCGAGAGTCGATGAAGCTATCGAATCACTCAAACCGGGGGCCACTCGCGCCGAACCGACGCAAGGACTGGAGACGATCCTGCTGGTAGAAGATGAAGATGTGCTCCGAGCACTGATCTGTAAGATCCTTGAGATGCACGGTTACACTGTGCTAGAAGCGCGCAATGGCGGCGAGTCGTTGCTCATCTGCGAGCAACACAAGGGGCCGATCCATTTGATGGTGACAGATGTAGTGATGCCTAAAATGAATGGCCCCAGCCTAGCCGAACGCTTGGCTCAGTTGCGTCCCGATATGAAGGTGATCTACATGTCAGGCTATACCGATAATATCATCATTCACCGCGGCGTCCAGGATCTGAGCACAGCCTTTCTCCAGAAACCATTCACGCCTGATGCGCTGGCGCGCAAGGTGCGGGAGGTGTTGGATCAGAGATTGTCTTAGCTTCGTCACCTGCCGTCAATCGCTCAATTTCACTGAGGAGATATGTCAAATCGAACGGTTTGGCAAGCACTACATTAGCGCCGGCATTCATCACTTCTTCCTCGAGAATATAGCGATATGCGGTTAGCGCCAGAATAGGCGTGTTATTAAGAGCCTCGTCTTGCCTGATCATCTTTATTAGATCGATCCCGTTGATCCCCGGCATAGTAATGTCTGTCAGGATCAGATCCGGTTGATGTTGCCTGGCCAGTTTCAACGCCATCCCAGCTTCGCCGCTTGCAATAACATTGTAATCCGAGGTCGAGAGGACATGCTGGAGCAAAGAGCGAACGAAATCGTCATCTTCTACAACAAGTATAGTAAGTTGTGGTTGACTCATCGAGCGCGACCTCTCTCGTCTAAAATTATATTGAATACTTTCGGCGGCAACGGTTCGGCACTTTAGCACAGGACGACGGGTCGGGCGCGGTTCTTGAACCCGGCTCCTGATCAAGCTATTGCGGGAACGATGACTCGCTACTGATCGACCGCTGGGAACCTCGCCCGTTCCGACTTGAGTTTTATCAGACAAATCTACTGGCCGATTCGCAGCACTCCGCGCACAGGGTCCCAATTGATCTCAGCATCTTCATCTACTACCCACTGCCACAGCAGTTGATCTCCCTGAACCACACGGACCAGCCGATTGAGCTGCGGCTCGGCCACCGCTTTCAACATTGCCTCCGCTTTAGTCAGCACCTGCTCGGCATAGTCCGCTTCCCAGCCGCCTCCATAGATAGCAGCGCCTCTGTCATTGGGCGAAGAGGTCTTATACTTGTGGCCGACGCTCAGTCCGATAAGGCCCCTATTGGGGAAGAAACGCTGAATGCTATCCGTCAGGACCTGCGCCAGCCTCGACTGGCCCGATTCGCTCTTGATCCACTCCGCATGCTGTGGATTGCTGGCAAACAGCGGCTCTAACAGAATCGCCGGCATGTTCGTGAAGCGCAGGTTATAGTCCCCTCTGCCATTGTAGCCGCCGACCAGGATGCCCTGATCGCCTCCCACCGCTATGTTAAATTCCCGCGCTACTGCCTGAGCGTACCATCGCCCCCAGTTGCGACTGGTCTGAGAAGCATTGGCGCCGGTAATCACCACTGCATAATTTGCCGATGGGCTGGCGCTGCTGTTGAAGTGATGCTCAACGTAAGCGACGCATTTGTCTTCGTTGGCCTGTCTCTGTCGCTCCTGATAGTCACCTTTGTAGAATCGTGTATCGTACATAAGCTGCCCCCCTGTTGAGATCGCAAACTCCAGAACATTTGACGCCGGTGCGTGATGCGCACCGGCGTCGGTGGCGACGTCCGACGTTCAACGTTCAACCTTCCGTCTGGAACCTAAAACGTAGAGCGTAGAACATAGCGCGTGGAACGTCGAACGTCTCCGCAATCTGCAATCGGAGAACGTAGCAGTTGTGACTTATTTGCCTGCTGACTTGACATAAGCCTGGTACTGCTCTGCTACTTTAGCTTCTGCCGCTGTGCCCTGATGGATGTATACGCGATAGCGGAAAGTCAATTCCTTGCCTGGCTGAATTGCGTAGCTACCATCGCGCGTCTTATCGTTAAAGAAGTCGCGTTCTCCAAAAGGATTGGCAGCAAACAGCCCGTAGTCGCGCACGTGCCAGTAAGTGGGGTGGCGGAAGTTTGATGGATGGTCGAAGATCGCTATTCCATATCGCTTCCCCTGAAGCAATCCTGTGTAATCGCACCATTCGGCAGGCTTGCCCCAGGCCTCCTTTTCGCCAACAGCGCCTCTGGAATTTTCGATTCTCCCGGTCAGTCGGCCCTTCAGTTGAGTAGCCAGGCGAATGCCGAATGTGCCTTCTTTGGTATCGCCGAACTTGACCGGCCCATCGACCGGGCGCAAGGTGATAGTCCAATCCATCATCCGGGCATCGGCGAGACGGTAAAACTTGATCTCGCGCGTCTCTTGCAGCACCCGCTTGCCATCGGGGGCCACCCAATCATTCCTCGCTACTAACCGTCCGTAGTCTTTGCCGCTTTCAATCTTATCGAATCCGCGATGAACGATCTTGCCCGATCGGGGCCCCTCGCTCCAGAAGTCCACTCCATTCACATCACCATGAGTGAACCAGCATGAGCGATGGTGAGGATGGTCGCGATCCGATGCTTCATTCGGATCATCTTTGATCATAGGATAGCCGCGAGTGAGCGTCGCGCCATCGGCTGCGCGCAAGGGATGAAGATAGGGCTTGGGCTGATCAGCGCTCGTATAGTAGGCGCTGAACGGCTTGCCATCAATAGTGATCTCAACTCGATCATCCAACTGTTTCAGCAAAACGCCTTCTTCCGCCGAGGCAGCAGCTGAGAAATTTTCAATCCCTGGAATTGCAATGTGCGTCTGCTCAATCGAAGGCGCCCAGGCAAATAGCGCCAGACTCAGAACTCCTATAAATGCGCATAGCTTGTTCATAACCTCTCCTTCTCCTTTAAGAATAGTTTTGAACCACAACTACTCGTCCTTAGCTCCGTAGGAGCGACCTGTTTATAGCAAGCGAGGTGAAATATCGTTTTAGCTCCGGTAGGAGCGACCTGTTTATAACAAGCCGCTAAACAACCCGACAGGTCGCTCCTACTGGAGCTAGTGGACTGTAGCAAAAGTAATGTTATATATCGTGTTGCAGCCAACTACGTTTTCACAGGTGATTTCTAAAGTAATTTGTACAAAAACTTATGCTACAGTCCACTAGCAAGGTCTTTTATTTCTCAATTCTACAAATAGGTCGTTCCTACCGCAGCTATAGACCTTAAGAGAAAGATCAGAGTCAGTTCGGGCGGTTTTGAGGGCGTTGCACGCCCGAAGTTCT
>Ga0209172_10006650_pt1 | contig 12620 bp, 9 predicted proteins | sample LarsenN4metaG_FD_184113 | JGI IMG/M metagenome (GOLD analysis project Ga0209172, IMG submission 184113) | Hot spring sediment bacterial and archeal communities from British Columbia, Canada, to study Microbial Dark Matter (Phase II) - Larsen... ... | reverse complement strand
CCCGGTGCAAGCGCGATCGCCCGAGCAGGCGGCCCGGCGGCCCGCTAATCCCGCTTCAGTTCGCGCGCTTCAGTGCGGCCGGGCGACGCCCGCCATCCCGAAGGCCCACGCCAGCAGTGAAAAGCTCACGAACGCGAGCACCGTGCTGGCCATGATGATCCGCGCCACGCGCCCGTTGTCGGCGCCGTAGCGCTCGGCCAGCAGCGACACGTTGCTCGCGCTGGGCAGCGCCGCGGCCAGCGTCATCACGGTGAGCTGGAAGGCCGACAGCGGCGCGCCGAGCGAACGCGCCGCCGCACCGAGCGTGAAGACGAGCAGCGGGTGCAGGAGGAGCTTGATGAGCGCCGGCGGCACGTAGTCCGCGGCCGCGGTGCGCCGGCCCGCGTGCTGGCCGGCGCGCCACAGCACGGCGCCGATGGTGAACAGCGCCACCGGCGAGGCGGCGTCGGCCAGCATCGACACCACCGTGTCCAGCGGCCCGGTAAGCCGGATGTCGAACGCCGAGCTGAGCGCACCCGCCGCGATGGCCCAGGGCAGCGGGTTGGACAGCGCCCCGCGCAGAGCGCGCAACGCCGCCGCACGCGCCCCGCCCTCGCCGCCGGCCGCCGCCTGGGCCAGCGCGATGCACAGCGAACTCGTGACGAACAGGTCGACCAGCACGACGCTGATCACCGGCCCGCTGGCCGCCGGGCCGAGCAGCGCCGCGAGCAGCGGCACGCCCATGAAGCCGGTGTTGGGGAAGGCCGCGACGAGCGCGCCGAACGACGCGTCCTGCAGGCCGATGCGCGCATTGAGCGACACCGCCACCGTGAAGAACACGATGAGCAGCGCCGCCGCCAGCCAGACCAGCAGCACCACCGGGTTGAGCAGCTCGCGCACCGGCAGCCCGGCGCCGAAGCGGAACAGCAGGCAGGGCAGCGCGAAGTACAGGACGAAGGCGTTGAGGCCCGGGATCGCGCTCTCGGGCAGCACATGGCGCCGCCCGGCCAGGTAGCCGGCCAGCACGAGCGCGAAGAAGGGCACCGTAACGGCCAGGATGCTCTGCATTCGAGCCGCGAGTATCGCCTTCCGTCGCGCGCCGGCGCGCCTTCGTCGCGCCGCGCAGGGGCGCCGGCGGCGTCTTGCGTATGCTCGCGCGCACTCCTTTCCCGGCTCAGGACCCGCTCATGTTCCGCACCCTTTTCGGCGCCATCGGCAAGCTGTGGTGGCTGCTCGACCAGACGCGCCGCGCCCTCGTCAACCTGCTGCTGCTGGCGCTGCTGGTGGGGGGCATCGTCTTCCTGGTCACGCGCGGCCCGGCCGGGCTGAAGGACAAGACCACGCTCGTGCTCGACCCGGGCGGCGTGCTCACCGACCAGGCCATCGCCGGCGGCGCGCGCGACACCGCGCTCGGCCTGCTGCGCGGCCAGGACCGCAGCCAGACCCGCCTGCGCGACTGGGCCGCCGTGCTCGACGCCGCGGCGCGCGACGACAAGGTGACGCAGGCGCTGCTGCTGCTGGACGACTTCGACGGCGCCGGCATGACGAGCCTGCGCGAGGCCGCCGCCGCGATGGAGCGCTTCAAGGCCGCCGGCAAGAAGATCTACGCCTGGAGCCTGGGCTACGAGCAGCGCGGCTACTACCTGGCGGCGCACGCCAGCGAGGTCTGGCTGAGCCCGCAGGGCAGCGTGCTCATCCAGGGCATGGGCCGCCACCGCACCTACTACAAGAACGCCTTCGACCGCCTGGGCGTGCAGGCCAACGTGGTGCGTGCCGGCAAGTACAAGAACGCCGCCGAGGTCTTCTCGGCCGCCGGCCCGAGCCCCGAGACGCTGGAGAGCGAAGGCGCCCTGTGGGGCACGCTGTGGGCCAGCTACACCGGCGGCGTGGAGAAGGCGCGCCAGCTGCCCGCCGGCAGCGTGATGCGCTACATCGACGGCCTGCCCGGCAGCCTGCAGGCCGTGGGCGGCGACGCCGCCAGGCTCGCGCTCGAGTCCAAGCTCGTCGACGCGCTCAAGACGCGCGACGAGATGCGCGCCCTGCTCACCGAGCGCGGCGCCAAGGACGAGGACGCGAAGACCTTCCGGCAGGTGGCCTTCGGCGACTACCTCGCGCGCGTCAAGCCCAAAACCGGCGGCGACGCGATCGCCGTGGTGGTGGCACAGGGCGAGATCGGCGACGGGCGTGCGCCTTCGGGGCGCATCGGCGGCCTGTCGACCGCCGAGCTCGTGAAGAAGGCGCGCGAGGACGACAAGGTCAAGGCGCTGGTGCTGCGCGTCAACTCGCCCGGCGGCAGCGCCTTCGGCAGCGAGCTGGTGCGGCGCGAACTCGCGCTCACGCGCGCCGCCGGCAAGCCGGTGGTGGTGTCGATGGGCGACCTCGCGGCCTCGGGCGGCTACTGGATCAGCATGGCCGCCGACGAGGTCATCGCCGACGAGGCGACGATCACCGGGTCGATCGGCGTGGTGGGCATGCTGCCCTCGGTGAAGGGCGCGCTCGACAAGGTCGGCATCACCACCGGCGGCAGCACCACCACCTGGATGGTCGGCGCCTTCGACCCGCGGCGCGAGCTCGATGCGCGCGCGGCCACGCTGGTGCAGTCGGCGATCGGCCACTTCTACGGCGACTTCACGAAGATGGTGGCGACCGCGCGCAAGAGCACGCCGGAGAAGATCGACGAGCTCGGCCAGGGCCGCGTGTGGAGCGGCAAGGACGCGCACAAGCACGGCCTGGTCGACCGCCTGGGCAGCTTCGACGACGCGGTCAAGAGCGCGGCTCAGCGCGCCAAGCTGCCGGCCGATGCGCGCCTGGCCTGGATCGAGGTCGAGCCGGGCCGGCTGCAGAAGCTGATGCAGCAGTTCGGCGGCGCCGCCGCGGCCTTCGGCGTGAAGGTCGACCTGCCCGCGGCGGCCGCGGCGCTCGGCCTGCTCGAAGCACCGCTCGGCGCCGAGGTGGCGCACGACCTCGCCTGGCTGGCCGACGTGGCCGAGCGGCGCGAGCCCTTCAAGGTGGTGACGCACTGCCTGTGCAGCGCGTACTGATCGCCGCTGGGGCCCTGCTCCTGGCCGCGGTGGCCGCTCCGGCCGCGGCGCAGGAGGAAGTGCCCTTCGTCACCACGCCCGACCGCGTGACGCTGGCGATGCTCGAGCTGGCCGGCGTGGGCGCGAACGACCACGTCATCGACCTCGGCTCGGGCGACGGCCGCATCGTCATCACCGCGGCGCGGCGCTTCGGCGCCAGCGGCCTGGGCGTGGAGATCGTTCCCGAACTGGTGGTGCGCAGCCGCGCCCACGCCCGCGCCGCCGGCGTCGAGGACCGCGTGGCGTTCCGCGAGCAGGACCTCTTCAGCAACGCGCTGGCGGGCGACCTCGCGCGCGCCAGCGTGATCACGATGTACCTGCTGCCCGAGGTCAACCTGCAGCTGCGCCCGCGCCTGCTCGCGCTGGCGCCCGGCACGCGCATCGTCTCGCACGACTGGGACATGGGCGAGTGGGCGCCCGACCGGAGCCTCACGCTCGACGTGCCCGAGAAGACCATCGGCCGCGACAAGGTCTCGCGCGTGCACCTGTGGGTGGTGCCGGCGCGCGTGCACGGCGCGTGGTGCGCGGGGCGCGAGCGCATCGAGCTGACGCAGCGCTTCCAGGCCTTCTCGGCCAGCTGGCAGCCGGCCGGCGAGGTGCCGCCGCTGGTGTTCGACGGGCGCATCGACGGCCGCACGCTGCGCACCACGGTGGGCCGGCCGGTCGTGATGCGGGCCGGCGAAGGCACGCTCGAGGTGCTCGACCCCGCGCCGCCCAACACCGCTGCGCGCCGCTTCACGCGCTGCGGCTGAGGCGCGGCGGCTCAGTTGACCAGCCCGTACTTCTGCGGGTTGCTGGCCACGATGGCCGCCGCCAGCACCTTGGGCACGTACTCGCGCGTCTCCTCGGGCAGCAGCTTGAGCCGGTACAGGTGCCAGAAGTCGCGCTTGTCCTTGCGCCAGCCGCCGGCTTCGCGCGCCACCTGACCGAGCGCGCGCCGCACGCCGTTCTCGCCGCGGTTGTAGCTGGCCAGCGCGAGCATGAACGAGTCCTCGCCGAACTCCGAGAGCAGCCGCGCGAGGTAGGCGGCGGCGGCCTTGGTCTGCTTCTCGGGGTCGAGCCGCTCGTCGACGCCGCTGGCCACCGTCAGGCCGAGCGACTGCGCGGTGGTGGTCGTCATCTGCCACAGGCCGAGCGCACCCGCGCCGCTCTGCGCGGTCGGGTCGAAGCCCGACTCCACCCAGGCGATGTAGGCCATCTCCTCGGGCAGGCCGAGGGCGCCGAACTCCTTCATGATCATCGGCCAGTAGCGCTGCTTGCGGCCGTACATGAACTTGCGGTTGCCGGCCGCGGCCAGCGTGTCGATGTGGAACTGCAGCCGCTCGCGGAAGATCGGCGGCACCGCGTAGGTGGTGGCGTTGAACTTGGCGAGGATCTTGCGGATCTCGCGGTCGAGCTCGTCGCCGCCGGCCGAGATCTGCGCCGCGCGCGCCTCGTCGCGCAGCTTCAGCTCGCGCAGCGCGCTCTGCGCCGAGCCGGTCAGCGCCACCAGCCGGTCTTCCAGCGCGGCCAGGCGCACCGGGTCGGTCTCGGTCTGCATGCTCTCCTGCAGCGTCTGGATGTCGCGGTCGATGCTGGCCTTGGCGTTGACCAGCCGGTTGAGCTCCTGGCGTTGCATGAACACCACCACCGCCAGCACGCCGATGACGAGCAGCGCGGTGCCGCCGATCGCGCTCACCACCTTGCGCCAGCGGCGCGCGCTGCGGCTGCGCTCGACCTGGCTGACGCGGTCCATCGCCTGGGCCAGGATGATCACGGTGTCGCCGGAGTGCGATCCGCCGGCCTGGGCCCGGCGTTGGGCGAGCTGCTGCGCGGCCTCGCCGGCCACGCGCAGCGTGCCGGTGTCGTGGCGCGTGGCGTCGGCGGCCGATGGCGAGGAAGCCGGCCCGCCGCCCGTCGGGGCGACCGTCTGCACCACCGTGCTGGCCCAGGCCGTCGGGCTGTCGGACCCCTCGATCTCGACGTCGACCTCGGGCCCGCCCGGATGACCGAAGCACAGGCGGTCGCCCGACTCGAGCCGCTGCTTGACGACCTTGCGGCCGTTGACCAGCGTGCCGTTGGTCGAGCTGGTGTCGACCACGTAGTAGGTGCCGCGCTCGAAGACGATCTGCGCGTGGTGCGTCGACACCATCGCGTTGGGCGCCTCGGAAAAGCACAGCTCGGCGCTCGAGCTGCGGCCGATGCGCACCGGCTCGCGGCCGAAGCTCACCGTGCTGCCCCTGCGACTTCCGGAGACGAACGTGAGGCGGATCAACGTGGCTTTCGTGGCGGCGCGTCGGGCGGCGATTCTAGGAGTCTGTGCGCCGGCCCGGCCTCGGTGGCGCCGCCGGTCCGGCCGCGTGAATTGCGCACAAGGCCGCAGCGCCGCGGGTCACGGCGGGCCGGAGGCGCGCCGCGCAGGATCGCGCCAGCGCCGTCGATGCACGGCGCCCAAGGAGCACAGCATGGCCCACGACGTCCTGATCAGCTACTCGTCGCTCGACAAGCCGCAGGCCGACGCGATGTGCAATCGCCTGGAGTCGCACGGCATCCGCTGCTGGATCGCGCCGCGCGACGTCCCCGCCGGCTCGGAGTACGCCGACGCCATCGTGCAGGCGATCGAGGCCTCGCGCGTGCTGGTGCTGATCTACAGCGCCCATGCCGATGGCTCCAAGCAGGTGCGGCGCGAGGTCGAGCGCGCGGTGCACAACGGCATCACGATCATGCCGGTGCGCATCGAAGACGCGGCGATGAGCCCGGCCTTCGAGTACTACGTGGGCTCCATCCACTGGCTCGACGCGATCACCCCGCCCTTCGAGCAGCACATCGACAAGCTGGTGCAGAGCCTGCGCGCCGTGCTCGAGCGGGGCGGGCCGGCGGCGGCGGCCTTGCCGCCCGTCGCCGTGCCCTCCGAAGCCGCGGCACCCGCGGCCCCCGCGGCGCGTGCGGCGAGGACGGCCCCGCCGGGCCCGGCCCTGCGGAGCGACGCGGCCGCGCCGTCGCGCCGCGGTCTGGTGGCCGGCGCCGTGATCGCCGGGGCGGCGACGCTCGCGGTGCTGGGCTATGGCCTGGCCGGCCGCGACGCCGCGCCGCCGCCCGGCCCGGCACTGCAGCCGACAGGGGTTGCGACGGCCGCCGTCGTTCCGGCGGTCAACGACAAGGGCCGGCGCGACGCCGTGGCGGCGCTCGAAGCGGCCGGCTTCAAGGTCAACGTGGTCGAGGAGGAGCACGCCGATCTGCGCCACCCGAAGCCGATCCGCACCGAGCCCGCCGCCGGCCAGCCGGCCCCCGGCGGCGCGGTGACGCTGGTCATCTCCGGCATGAAGACGCTGCCCTCGGTGGCCGACATGCCGCTCGACAAGGCCGCGGCCAAGCTGCGCGACGAAGGCTTCGAGACCGTGCAGACGCAGGAGGTGCCGAGCGCCAAGCCAAGCGGCACGGTGGTGGCGACGGTGCCGGCGGGCGGCAGCTTCCACATGCGCTCCAAGCCCGTGCTCGTGCACGTGGTGGGCGCCAAGCCGGCCCTGCCCGACGTGGTGAGGCAGGAGGCGGCCCAGGGCGAACAGACCTTGAAGAGCGCCGGCTTCGCCGTCAAGCTCGACGCGAGCTGGGTGCCCGGCGCGCAGCTCGGCAGCATCACGGCCATGCAGCCGGCGGCGGGCACGCCGACCAGCCCCGGCGAAACGGTCACCCTGGCCATCGCCGCCCCCGGCGGCTGGGTCTGGGCACCGAAGGCCAAGGCGCTGAAGCCCGGCGCCACCTTCCGCATGGACAGCGCGGGCTCGCTGCGAACCGAGCCGCAGTCCGGCAACGCCATCGGCGTGCTGGGCGGCGGGCAGTCCGCGCGCGTCGTCGAAAGCCGCGGCGACGGCTGGGTCAAGGTGCTGGCACTGAACTGAGCCGCGCGGCGCCGGGCGTCAGAACAGCTCGCCCGCGCGCGGCCGCATCGCGGCCTCGATGACGAGCAGCCGCCGCTTGGTCGCCGCACCGCCCGGCGCCGAGAAGCCGCCGAGCTTGCCGCCCGCGGCGAGCACGCGGTGGCAGGGCACGACGAGCGGCCAGGGGTTGCGGCCGAGGGCCTGGCCCACGGCGCGCGCGGCGCCCGGGTCACCGGCCTGGCCGATGCGGGCGGCGAGCTCGCCGTAGGTGCAGGTCTCGCCCGGCTCGAGCCGCTGTGCCGCGGCGTAGACGGCGCGCGCGAAGGGCTCGATGCCGCTCATGTCGAGCGGCAGGTCGTGCAGCCGCACCGGCTCACCCGCGAGCAGGGCCTGCATGCGCGACACGGCGTCGCGCACGAAAGGCGGCGCGTCCGCGAGGGCGGCAGCGTGGTCCGGCGTGACCGGCTCGTCGCCTGCCGCATCCGGCAACCGCACCGCCGTCAGCCCGTCCGTGTTCCAGGCCACGCGGCAACGGCCGAGTGCCGTGTCGAAGACCGCCGCCGTGCCACGCATCGGACGAAACGCGGGCTCAGTCCAGGCGCACGCCGCGGTCGAACGCGGCGTCGAAGTGCGAGGCGCTGATCAGCTTGGCGCCGGCGCGCCGCCCCACCTCGTCGAGCGCGGGGATGGCCTTCGGGTCGTCCATCGCCTCGAGCTTCTTCAGCGCCTCTTCGCCCATCTCGACGTCGAGCGCCTCGCGCACCCACTCGGGCTGCAGCAGCACGTTGTAGCGCAGGTAGCCGATGAGCGGCGTGCCGCCCAGCGGTGGCTGCGCGCGCTCGGTGGCGCGGTCGATCGAGCGCGCGGTGGGGCTCGCGGAGAGCCACTGCATCACCGTCTCGACCTGGTCGCTGCAGTCTTCCATCAACGCCGCCAGAGAGAGCACGGCGTGCACCGCGGCCGTGCCGGTGAGCAGGTTGGTCTCGACCGCCGGGTCGCGCTTGCCGGTGCCCACCGAGACGACGAGCAGCTGGTCGGCGCCGGTGCGCCAGCCGAAGCGGTGGCCTTCCATGGTGGCCATCATCAGCGCCTGCAGCGAGGGGTTGTTCGACGGGCTCACGCCACCATCGACGAAGCTGCCTTCCACGCCCTTCAGCCCGCGCGCGCTGTCGCCGCGCGCGATGCGGATCGTCTCCGGGCTGAAGAAGTGCGGCGCCGCGGTGCTGGCGCGCACCACCTGCCACAGCGGGTACTCGCCGTTGGGGATGGTGGTGCTCCTGCTGCCGGCCTTGAAGTACTTGGACTCCGGGTGGTTGGTCAGCGGCCATGGGCTGCCGGTGTCCAGCCGCTTGGTCATCACCATCAGGCCGGTGCGGAAGTCGGGGCTGTTCATCAGGCGGTCGCCGAGCACGCCCTTGAGCGCCTTGCGCACGTCGTCGGCGTCGTACTTGGCGCGCACGGCACCGAAGCGCAGCAGGCTGCGCTTGAAGACCACGTTGCCGAGCGCGAGGTAGTGCTGGTGCACCTCGTCGACGCTCATGCCGAGCGACAGCGCCGCGGCGATGATGGCGCCGGTGGAGGTGCCGGCGATGAGGTCGAAGTAGTCGGCGAGGCGGAACGCCGGGTCGCCGCCGAAGCGCTCGCGCAGCAGCGTCTCGATCTCGCGCAGCATGCCCAGAGTGAGCACGCCGCGCAGGCCGCCGCCGTCGAGCGCGAGGATGCGCTTGGGGCCGACCTGCGGGTCGAGGTGCTCGGCGAAGCTGCGGTAGCGGGTCATGCCTCGTTCTCCTTGGGGTGTGGGGGCAGTCGGCAGGAAGTTCAGCGATCTCGCTCGCGTCCGCGCTCGCGCTCGAATCCGCGCTCGCGTTCGCGCTGGCGCAGCACGCCGATCATCACGTTGAAGGTGCGCGCGAGCTGGCCCAGTTCGTCGCGGCCCCGCACGGGCACCTCGACGTCGTAGCGGCCGGCCTTGAGCGCACCGGCCGCCGCGGTGAGCGCCTTGACCGGGCGCACGACGCTGCGCGCGAGAAGCAGCGCCAGGCCGGCGGCGAGCAGGCCGACCAGGCCGACGGTCAGCAGCAGCTGGTCGCGCAGGCGCCGCATCGGCGCCTCGAACGAGGCGCGCGGCTCGCTCACCGCCACCACCCAGTCGTGCCCGGGCACGGGCGCGAAGCCGGTCAGCTCGTCGACGCCGCTCGCCACCGAGCGGTGGGCCACGTGGCCGGGCCGGCCGGCGCCCTGCACGGCACGCGCCAGCTCGATTTCGCCGAGCGACTCGACGAACTCGCGCCGGAAGCGCTGCTCCACGCGCATCTCGTTCTGCTTGTCGGGCGACAACGGCACCAGGCTCGTGAACATCCGTTTCGGGTCGGGATGGTGCACGACGACGCCGTCGCCGTCGATCAGCATCGGCGTGAGCGCGCCGTCGCGCCGCACCTCGTCGAGGATGCGGGCGAGCGCCGCGCCGAGCAGGCGCAGCACGAACACGCCCTGCACCTGGCCCTGGGCGTCGCGCACCGGCTCGGCGATGAACACGCCGCTGGCGCCGGCCACGCTGCCGAGCAGCACGCCCGAGGTGTACGAACGCCCGGCGATGGCCTCGCGGTAGTAGCGGCGGAAGGCCAGGTTGCGCCCGGCCACCTCGGGGTCGGTGGTGACGAGCACGTTGGCCCCGCGGTCCAGCACCATCAGCAGCTGCACGTCGGAGTCGGCCTGCTGCAGGCGCTTCAGGCGCGCCGCGATGGCGTCGCGCGCCGCGGCGTCGGGGCTCGCGAGCAGCGCGCCGATGGCCTCGTCGCCGGCCAGGCCGCGCGTCAGCTGCCGGCCGTCTTCGATGAACTGGCCCAGGCGGCCGGCGCTGCCGTGCGCGATCTGCTCCATGCTGGACAGGCGCGCCGCGGTGAGCGCCTCGACGCTGCCGGCCAGCGTCCAGCCGCCCGCCAGCAGCATCGGCAGCAGCGCGGTGGCGACGAGCGCGGCGGCCAGCTTCGGCGCGAGCGGCCAGTCGCGCGGCCGCCAGCGCTGCAGGAGGCGGCGCCAGCGCGCACGCGCGCGGGCGGTGGTGCCGGCCGTTGCGCCGGTCGCTGCGGCCGTGGCCTGCTGCGGGGCGGCCTGCGCCTCGGCCGCCGCGTCGGCCTCGGCCCCGCCGGGCGCCGTGGCGACGAAGGCGCTGTCGTCGTGGCGCGCCAGCGCGTGCTGCAGCGTGAGGCTGCCGACGTGGTCGGCGGCCAGCGCGCGGCGAAAGGCCGCCACCGACTGCGGGCGCGCCGCGGGTTCGAGGGCCAGCGCGGCGTCCAGCGCGGCGAGGAAGGCGGCACCGAAGCCGCGCCCGGCCCAGCGTGCGGCCGGCCTGAAGCAGGCCGGGTCGATCTGGCGCAGCTCGGCATCCGGCGGCTTGCGGCCGCCGACGCACCAGTACAGCGTGGCGGCCATCGCGTACAGGTCGGTCCACGGGCCCTGCGCGGCGCCGCCGCCGTACTGCTCGATGGGCGCGTAGCCCGGCGTCACCACCACGGCATCGCTGTCGGTCACCGGCTGGCCGGCGGAGCCGAAGTCGAGCAGCACCAGGCTGCCGTCGGACTCGCGAACCTGGATGTTGTCGGGCTTGATGTCGCGGTGCAGGAAGCCGGCCTCGTGCACCACGGCCAGGCCGTCGAGCAGCGGCAGCACGAGTTCCACCAGGCCCTGCTCGCCGATCTCGCGGTGCGCCGGCCACCAGCGCTTGAGCGACTGCCCCTTCTCGTACTCGAGCACCATGTAGGCGGTGCGGTGGGCCTCGAAGAAGCGCGCCACGCGCACGATGGCCGGGTGGCGCAGGCTGGCCAGCGTGCGCGCCTCGGCCAGGAAGCTCGTGCGGCCCTGCTCGTAGCGCACGCGGTGCTGGCTGGCCGCCGGGCTCACGCTGCGGTCGCGCGCGCGGAAGGCGATCTCCGCGGGCAGGTACTCCTTGATCGCCACCTGGGCGTGCAGGTGGGTGTCGGTGGCCAGGTAGGTGATGCCGAAGCCGCCCTGGCCGAGCACTCGCTCGATGCGGTACTCGTGCAGCTCGAAGCCCGGCGGCAGCGCCAGCGGCAGCGTGCGCGGCGGCGGCGGCAGCGGCGCGGTGCTGCCGGCGGCGCCGACGATCACCGTGGCGTCGGGGTCGCTCGTGCGGTGGCTCGGCCGACGCGGGCGCAGCACGGTGGCCTCGGGGTCCGCGCCCGCGGCCGCGCCACCGCCGCCCGGGGCGCGCACCACCGTGGCGTCGGCGTCCGGCCCGCTCACAGCCCGAGCTGGCGCGCCGCGAGGTCCTTCATCACCTCTTCGGAGCCGCCGCCGATGACCATCACCTTCACCTCGCGGTACAGGCGCTCGCTCTTCGTGCCGCGCATGTAGCCCATGCCGCCGAGGATCTGCACCGCCTCGCTGGCGCAGAAGGCCATCGCCTGGGTGGCGAGGATCTTGGCCATGCAGGTGCGCGCGACGAGCGCGGCCTCGTCGCCGTGGCGCTTCATGATGCGCCAGGCCAGGTCGTGCACGAAGCAGCGCGCGGCTTCGGTGCGCTGGACCATGTCGACGATCTTGTGGCGGATGACCTGGTGCTCGGCCAGCGTGCGGCCGAAGGTCTTGCGCTCGCGCGCCCAGGCCACCGCCTCGTCGGTGCAGGCCTGCGCGTAGCCCACCGCGCTGGCCGCCATGACGAGCCGCTCGTGGTTGAAGTTGCGCATGATGGCCTTGAAGCCGGCGCCCTCCTCGCCCAGCCGGTGCGCGGCCGGCACGCGGCAGTCGGTGAAGCGCAGGTGGGCGGTGTCGCTCGCCCACCAGCCGGTCTTCTTCAGCTCGCTGCGCTCGAGGCCCGGCGTGTCGCCCTCGACCAGCAGCAGCGAGAGGCCGCCCGCGCCGCGGCTTTGCGGATCGGTGCGCACGGCCACGGTGATGTAGTCGGCGCGCAGGCCGCTCGTGATGAAGGTCTTCTCGCCGTTGATCACGTAGTCATCGCCGTCACGCACAGCGGTACAGCGCAGCGCCGCCACGTCGGAGCCGCCGCCCGGCTCGGTGATGGCCAGCGCGGCGATCTTCTCGCCGCGCAGCACCGGCGGCACGACGCGCGCCTTGAGCGCCTCGCTGCCCAGCGCCAGCACCGGCGGCAGCCCGATGTGCAGCGAGCCGAGCGAGGCCTGCACGCCGCCGCTACCGGCCAGCGCAATCTCCTCGGCGGCGATCACCGCGAACATCAGGTCGGCCGGCGTGCCGCCGTAGGCCTCGGGGTAGCCGAGGCCGAGCAGGCCGAACTCCGCCGCCTTGCGGTACAGATCGCGCGGGAAGGTGCCCGCCTCGTCCCAGGCCGCCGCATGCGGCGTGATCTCGCGCGCCACCCAGGCCCGCAGCGAGGCACGAAAGGCCTCGTGCTCGGGGCTGAAGTGGTGCGGGGCCGCGGGCAGATCGAAGATCATCGGCGCCGGAGTGTCGGGGCTGGCGGCCGGGCCGTCCATCGGCTTGAATCCGCACGCCGAAGTATGTATCATACGTGCGTACCAAGATCTTCAGAAGCGAGGTTTCCGAATGGACGCCACCGTCGCCGAACGCGGGCAGATCACGCTGCCCAAGGCCGTGCGCGATGCGCTGGGCCTGACCAAGGGCACCAAGCTGAAGGTCGAGATCGACGGCGGGCGCATCATCCTGCGCAAGGACGTCAACGACGCGCTGGCGCGCCTGCGCGGCAAGT
>Ga0209172_10006649_pt1 | contig 12625 bp, 21 predicted proteins | sample LarsenN4metaG_FD_184113 | JGI IMG/M metagenome (GOLD analysis project Ga0209172, IMG submission 184113) | Hot spring sediment bacterial and archeal communities from British Columbia, Canada, to study Microbial Dark Matter (Phase II) - Larsen... ... | reverse complement strand
GGGCTGGAACGCGATCGCGCCGTCCTGAAGGATCGGGCCATCGGGCTTGAGTGCGATCTCGCCCCGACGTTCGGCGTCGGCGGGTCCCGCTACCGTGTGTGGGTCGGACCCCGCGGCCCCCATCGGGTCCCGCGCGGGGCATCCGGGGAAGGAGGCCAACGTGGACATCGGTGAGCCGAAGCGCACGATCCGCATCGAGCCGGTGACGCTGCCCGTCCCTGAACAACTGCCCGTCCCTGAACCGCTGCCGGTCCCCGAACCGCTCCCGGTGGACGATCCGGTCCGGCCGCCCGCCGAGCCCCAGGAGGAGCCGGCGAGGTAGAGGTGGCCCCGTGACGGAGACGCTCCCCCCGGACCCGCCCGCGCCCGACGCCATCGAGCCCATCACCGGCTGGCGGGCGTGGAACCTCCGCCGACAGCACGGCACGTTCCAGATCGCGCCGGCGATCCAACGCCCGAGCTGGACCCCGCCCGACCCGGTCCACGCCGTCTGCCTCGCGAGCATGGATCGGCACCGGGCGCCGGAGCGGACGTGCACGTGCGGCGTGTACGCGATGTCCCGGCCTGACCTGCTCATGCTCGCGAACCGGGTGGCGCTGACGCTCTGCGTGGTGGGCTCGGTGGCGCTCTGGGGGAAGGTGATCGAGCACGAGATGGGCTACCGAGCGGAGTTCGCCTACCCGCAGCGCATGCGGCTCGTCTGCCCTCGCTGCCTCTGGGACGGCCGGCCGAGCGTCCCCGACCGCGTGTACGAGGCGCAGGGCGGCGTCTGGATCGCCGCGTGCGTCGAACACGGGCCGATGTGGGAGCTCCGGTCCCTGCCGGCGGTCCAGGTGCAGCAGCGGCTGCTCGCGGGATACGGGGTCGAGGTCCTGCCCATCGAGTTCCTCCGCCGAGGTTAGGGTCGGGCTTCCGCGCATCCGGTCACTCCGACGGCGGTCCGGGCACGAAGCGCGACAGGAGCTCCGCGGCCGTGAACACGGGGATCCTGCCCGCGAGCTCCAGGAGGTGTTCGTCGCCCGAGACGAGCACCGCACGCTCGGGGACGACTACCGGTTGCGCTCGCCGAGGGCGAGCTTGCGGAGCTTCGGGTATCGCAGCGCCCGCTCCAGCGCCACGAGCAGGTCCGCGGACACTACCGGCTCGAACCCACGGGCGGTACGCGGGTGGCCGACGAGGGCTTCGACGCGGTCCGTACACGTGGGCGTGACCCGTCCGATCGTGTTGGCCACACCCGTTCAGGCGAGCCGAAGCTCGAGGGCCGGGAGGACCGGGCGGATCCGCTCGAAGTCCTGATCCCGCGTCCAGAGCGTCGCCTGCGACCGCGCGGCGGCCACGGCGATCACGAGGTCGGTGAGGGGGACCGAGACGTCGGCACGTCGGAGGTCGTTCGCGAGCTCGCCGACCTGGCGCCAGCCGGCGTGGTCGAGCTCGGCCCACGGCAGGCTGCCGAGCGCGAGCCACAGCTCGTCTCGCCGTTCGCCCGGGGCCCCCGCGAGCAGCTCGGCGAGGACCGGCCCGCAGACCAGGACGGAGCCGTCGTGGAGGCGCCGCTCCAGCTCGGCGGCCGGTCCGGAGGCGCCCCGACGCAGGTACTCCACCCAGACCGACGTGTCCGGCAGGACGTTCACGACCGCCGATCCGCCCGGCGGAGCTCGGCCGAGACGTCCTCGATCTCGACGTTCCCGGCGAGCGCGCGCGTGCGAGCCGCCGCGTCGGTCGCCAGGTACCCGGCGATGGCGCGCTCGACGGCCTCTCGCTTGGACGCCCCCGGGTGGCGGGCGAGGAGGCTCGCGAGGAGCTCGTCGTCGATCTCGAGCGTCGTTCTCATGGCATCAGTATGCCATAGCTTGCGCCGGCGCTGGACGGGTGCCTCCGGAGCGGGCGATATCGTGGTCGCGTAGGACATCGCCTGCCGGCTCACAGCGCGAGCGCCGCGCGGAGCGCCTGGCCGATCCGCTCCATCTGTGCGGGGGTAAGGGCGCGCACGCGCTCGCGGAGCCAGTCCTTCCGGACGAGCCAGATGTCGTCGGCGACGGCGAAGCACCGCTGGTCGGTGACCTCGCCCGGGTCGAACGTCACGATGCTCGGGATGTCGGGCTCGTCGGCTGTGGTCAGCCGAACGCCGAGCACGTCGCCGAGCGTGCGGTTGCGGGCGTTGTTCGACACGATGACGAAGCGCTTGTGCTCGGGCAACCCGACGTCGACCCACCAGATCTGCCCGCGAGCGACCGATGGCTCGCCCATCACCGGTCGTCCGACCATCGGCCGGGGGCGCGCGTCGCGTGCGCGTCGAGCATCTCGCTTCGCTCGGCGTCCTGGGACAGGACCGCGTAGCCCGCCTCGAGCTCGGCCTCCCGCGGGGCCGACATCGGCCGGCCACCGGGCACCTGCGCCGGCGGCGCGGGGGCGGGTCGCCGTTGGCCCGGCGGACGCGGCTCTATCCGCCGTCGTCCTCGAGGAGGGCGCGAACCTCGCGGTGGAGCACGGGCAGGCTCCCCTCGAGCACGCCCCAGACGACCTCGGCCGAGACGGACGCGTAGCCGTGGATCAGCCGGTTCCGGAAGGCCACGATCCGGGTGGCGTCGGTCACGTGCGCTCGCAGGCCAGGATCGCGGTCGAGCGCTCGGCGGAGGGCCTCGCCGACGATCTCGAACTGCCGCTCGACGGCCGAGCGCAGCAGCGGATCGACCGCGTACTCCTCGAAGGTCTTGCCGCGCGTGAAGCGCTCGAGCAGCTCACAGGCCCGGGCGACGTCGAACAGGTTCGCCAAGACCTCAGGCGGCCTCATACAGCACCGCGTGGGCCCGCTCGATCGAGCGTCGCAGGTACGGGTTGTCGAGCGCCTGCTCCTCGACGAGGTCCACGACGCGCCCGAGCAGCCGCTCCAGGTCGTCCTGGAGGCCGAACAGCGCGTCGGCCCGCTCCCGAGGCGGCATCGGCCGGAACCGGACCAGCAGGTCCAGGTCGCTCGACGGCCCCGCCTCGCCGCGCGCCGCCGAGCCGAACAGGACGAGGCGCGTGACGCCGCGGGCCTCGCAGACCCGGGCGAGCTCCGCCCGGACGCCCGGATCCAGCCCCGCCGGCGGAGCCTCCGTTCGGGCGCGGCCGGCCAGATCGAGCAGCTCCCGGTAGCGGCCGAAGCCGAGCAGGACACCGACCGGGCGCCCGTGCCGGATGAGCACGAGATCGCGGCCTTCGAGGCTCCTCACCAGCTCGTGCAGGCGGGTCTTCGCCTCGGACAGGGGGATGAGCTCCTGATCCATCCGCTCATCGTACCGAGATCTCGGTCGAGATACCAGTCGATCTCTCGTCCGGATCGCGACGTCGCGCGACGGTGGTCGGACCCGCGCTCAGCTCGACCGCGGTCCGGGCACGAAGCGCGACAGGAACCCGGCGGGGGGTCACCACCGGGATCTCGTCCGCGAGCTCCAGGAGGTGCTGGTCACCGGAGCCGGAGCTCGAGGGCCGGGAGGACCGGGCGAGGCTCCCGGGGAACCGGGCAAGGGGAAGGTCGTGCCAAGCACGGGAAGGGAGGTCGGAGCTGAGGTCGGACGCGGAGATGGTGATGGCGGCGCAGGCGAACCTGGTGATCGGGGGCGTGACCGACGCGCTGGCGCTCACGCGAGGGGCGCTGACGCCCCGGATCCGGCGGGCGGTCGTCGTGTACGAGGCCGAGCTGCCCGACGGCTCGGACGAGGGCGGCGTGATCGCGGTGACGACCGATGGCGAGCGGCTGCCGGCCGATCGGGCGCTCGTGCTCCTCGGCCGCGGCACGACCGCCGTCGCGGAGGGGATGTGCACGGATGCGGACGGTGACGACGGGGAGGAGGAGGACGACGGGTAGGGGACGTGGCCCCACGAACGGGATGCGGCACCGGGGGTTCCAGGGGCCGGCGGCCTCCTTCTGCCGGAAGGCCCTTCGGCGGGCGAGCGAGGCGGGCTGGCGGATCCGGGTGACCGGGAAGAACCACGCTGGTCTCCTACCGCCGAGCGGGCGGCCGATCTTCCTGCCGGGGACCTCGAGCTCGGTGCGCGCGGTGGCGAACCTCCGGGCGGCCCTGCGACGGGCGGGCTGCGGGTCTGACGACGGGCGAGGGTGGCCTCCTACGAGCGCTGCCGGCCCCGGGTCTGCGGCCCCCGCGTTGCGTCCTCGGTTCCACCCGGCACCGCCAGCGATGAGCCTGATGGGTCGATGTCCTGCTGCCCGTTCCCCGGGTTGGACGCCGAGACCAGTTGCTGGACCCGCTGGCGCGACAGGCCGAGGAGCTCGCCGGCATCCCGGAGGGAGAGCGCCAAGCGTTCGGTCAGATGGATGGCGGCGCGAGAGGTCACGGCCGAGGCCTCGCGCTGCGCGCGTGAGCTCCGAAGTCTCGCTTCCCGCACCCGTCGCAGCTCCCGTCTGATCGCGGTTGGGAGGACCACGTCGTACCGCAGTTCCGTGGTCTCGGCGTCGTCCACCCAGAGTCCCAGAGCCTCTCGGATCCGGCGGCGGGCCTGTTCCAGCGTCCGTCCGTACGTGTGGCAGCCGGGCACGGATGGGACACGGGCCAGCCAGGCACCCGACGCATCCCGCTCCAGCACCACCCGGTAGCTCATGTCAACCACCTCTTCCCCAGGCATGGCTCCATGTCCCGCTCGATGGCTCGCAGGGTCCCCGGCGGGAGGTCCCTCCCCCGACATGTTGCCACGCACTCCTGCCTTCTGTCTAGCCACCTAGACAGATATCCGAGGAGGAGGCCGGTTCGCGACGGATGCTATCTACCTGCGATGACACCGGCCGCACGAGGGCCGGATGACCGTCATGGGTTCCCGAGGTCCTCCGACGGGCGCCTGCGGCGTTCGCTCGTCGTGCGCTGCTGGTACCGCATGAGCTTGCGCGAGGGGCTGTCGTAGGCCTCGTCGCTCAGGAACGCGACGTTCCGCTCGAGGATCTCCGCCTGCTCGAGGAGCTCCTCGGGCTTGGAGGAGCGCGGCGCGAGCCGCCGCAGATCGGCCGCGGCCTCGGACAGCACCACGCGGGCCCGCTCGAACTCGCCCCGGTCGGCGTGCTCGCGCGCCCGCGCCTGCGCCCGGGCCGAGCGCAGGATCACGACCTCCTCGGTCACCTCGGCGTCGGCGCCGGCGGCGGCCGCTTCGTCCGCGCTCACCTGGTTCACGACGAGCGGGATCGTGACCTCGTGCTGGGCGATCTCCTCGCCCACGGTGGTTTAGCGCAGGACGACGTCCGCGACCCGGCGCACGCCGAGCCCCGCGAGCGAGGGCACGAGGAGCTCGAACACCACGCGCCGGCCCTCCTCGGCGAACGCGTCACCGAGCTGGAGCTGGAGCCCGCCCGGCACCGGCACGGTCGGGAACGCGTTCAGCACGCCGAGCACCTGCACCGCCTCGGTGGGCCGGATCTCGACGCTCACGTTCTGCGCGACCAGGCTCACGAGATCCTCGAACTCCTTCTGGAAGATCGCGGGCACGGCCTCGGGCGTCGGCGCGTAGTGGGCCCCGCCGCGGCCGGCGTCGGCCATCGCGGTCAGCAGGTCCTCGTCGAAGTCCTCGCCGAACCCGATGGTGGTGGTCCCGACGTCCGTCGACTCCGCGGTGGTCCGTGCCATCGCGACGAGCGTGCCGTGATCGACGACACCGACGTTGGCCAGGCCGTCGGTGAGGAGGAGCACCTTGCGCGGACCCTCGCCCGAGGCGCGTCGGAGCTCCTCGGCGCCCTTCAGCCAGCCGCCCGACAGGTTCGTCATCTTGCCCGTCGTGATCTGCGCGATCCGGGGGAGCAGCGCGGTCGGGTCCACCGGCGCGAGGGACGCGACGAGCTGGACCTCGGTGTCGTAGGTCACCAGGGCGAGCTCGTCGGTGGGGGCGAGGCGCCGGACCAGGAACGCGGAGCACTCGCGGACGACCGCGAGCTTGCGCCCGGCCATCGAGCCGGAGCGGTCCAGGACGAGCGCGAGGTGCAGCGGCGGCCGGACCCGGTCGGTCGGTGCCGGGGGAGCGGTGAGCTCGAGCATGCAGTGGACGCGGTGCTCGGTCTCGACCGCGAGGAGCTGATGCTCGAAGCGAGCGTCGATCTTCATGAGGGGGCCTCCTATGCGCGGTGAGCTCACGATAGGAGGGCCCTCTGACACTCCGGTCCGAGCAGCTGCTTCGGGGCGGTGAGGACGGTTGTGCACGTTCAACCAGGAGCCGCGGTCGAGAACCCCGCCTGGGATGGTAAGAGATCCTTCCATATGGTAAGTATGCTTACCAAGATTCCCTGGGACGGGGTACCGGATGCGATTCGCTCAGCCGCTCGACGATGCGTTCCAGAGCCGGAGCTACGTCAAGGTCCTCCGGGCCCTTCATGCGATCCCGGAAGGCGTGGACGTGAGCACCCGCGAGGTGGCACGGCGAGCCGGCGTGACGCATCCGACCGCATCCGGGGTGCTCGAGCAGTTCAGGCGTCAGGGGGTCGTCCGGGTCCGCAGGACCGTCTGGGCCGACGAGTACCGGGTCAACCCCGAGCACGTGCTCTGGGGCCAGGTGCGCTCCCTCCTCCGATGGGAGCGACGCGTCCGGGAGGACCTCCTCGCCTTCCTCACCTCCGAGATCGTGGAACGTGCTCCCTGGGTGACGGCCGCGTACGTGTTCGGGAGCGTCGCTCGGGGGGACATGCAGCCGGACAGCGACATCGACGTCGCGTTGATCTGCCCCAGGAACCGAACCGCGACGGCGAAGAAGGCGATGGAGTCGCTCGGCGAGCGAACCGTCGAGCGGTTCGGCAATCCGGTGAGCGCCGTCGTTGGGTCCCGGCCGATCGCCGAGCTGTCGGAGCGCGGGCGGCCCGGCTACCGGCTATGGCGCATGATCGCCAAGGAAGGGATCCGGCTCATCCCCCAGGATGAGGATTGACGCGTGGCGAGGAAGGCGAAGCGTGCGGCCATCGATCGGGCTCAGGCCGCCTCCTACCTCGGGAAGGCCGAGGAGTTCCTCCGGTCGGCGGAGCGGGCAGCGGCCGCCTCGGACCACGATGCGGCGATGCTGAACGCGATCCACGCGGCCATCAGCGCCACCGACGCGGTGACGGTCTCGTTGGCCGGTGTCCGGTCGACCGATCCCGACCATCAGCGGGCCGCGGATCTGCTGACGGAGGTGGCGGGCGCTTCGAGGCAGGTCGAAGCTCAAGCTCGTCAGCTACGCGAGCTCCTGTCGCGGAAGAACGCGGTGGAATATGAGTCCCGCCGTGCACGGGCGAGCGAGTCGGTCGATGCTCTGAAGCGAGCCTCGAGGCTCGTGGCGTGGGCCCGCGGAGTGGTCACCGGATCCTGAGGCCGTTGACCGACGCCTGAGGTCAGGAGCCGCGGTGCTCCTCGAGCAGGAGCTCGATCAACGCCTCCTCTGCCTCAGCCCGTGCCGCCGCCTCGGCCTCCCGGAGCTCCTGGTTCAAGGGGTCCTCGATCACGCGCGCATGCGCGATGCACCAGGCGCGCTGGCGCCGGAGCCACTCCTCGCGCTTCTCCGGCGAGAGCTGACCCGCGTCCGCGTACCGGCGGTCGTCCGGGTTCGCGTTCCAGAAGCCTTCGCCCGACTGGCCGGTCTCGGCGTTGACGACCAGTGACGTCCACAGCGGCTCGCTCGTCCGCGAGTTGCGGGCGACCGCCTCGAGCGCTCCCGCGTAGCCGCGGCCGTCGATCTTCAGGCCGTCGTGCTCCCCGATCTCGGCGCTGAGCTCGCCGTAGGTGAACGCCCGACCGAGCCTGGCCGCGAGCCGGACGATCGCGTCCCGCGTGATCGTCCAGTCCATCGCGTGCTGGAGGTAGCCGAACTCACCCACGGTGATGGGGAGCGTCCCGCGGGACCCGTCGGGCGGTCAAGGGGATGACCGTGGCCGAACGCGGGGCCGTGATCTGCGGGGAGCGAGGGGCGACGTTCCGATGGGCGGCGCGGAGGCGATGCCGGCCGACGACCACCAGCACCACGCCGAGGAGGATCAGCTGACCCGGAGGCCCGCCCGGGCCGACCATCCCGTCCCAGGGCGGAGGGCGGCGGACCCTCTCCCGGGCACGCCGCCCGTCCCCGGCCGGGCTACCTGCCCTTCCTCTTCCCGCCCTTCTCGCGCTGGCTGAGCGCGCTCCCAGCGGCAGACTTGGAGTTCTTGCTCGTCTTGCCGTCACGGAGGACCTTGCTTGCCCGGCTCGCCACGCGGCTGCTTGTGACCTTCTTGGCCATCTCGGATCACCTCCTTTCGATCCGGCCCTCGGTCCGGGATCCAAGAAGTCGCTGTGTGATACATCGCCATACGGGGTGTGCTACAGTATCGGTCGCGAGCTGCCGACGATGAGGGGTGGAGCCTGAGGGTCGACGAGCTCCTCTGGGATGACTGGAACGAAGCGCACATACTCGGGCACGGGGTCGACCCTCGTGAGGTGGAAGAGGCTGTCTTCGATCCGTCTGCTCTCTTCCTGCGGACGCGAGGCGGGAAGCAGCCCCGGTACATCGTGCTCGGACTCACGGAGGCGGGACGGTATCTCTTCGTGGTGCTCGAACCGATCGGTGGCGGCCGGGGGTATGCGATCACGGGCAGGGACATGGACGACAGCGAGAGACGGCGATTCAAGGGGAGGGGGAAGTGATGGGCGAACACATCCCTGCGTTCAAGACCCGAGAGGAAGAGGCTGACTTCTGGCAGAAGACCGGCCTGGATCAGCTCGCGCCGGGTCAGCTCGAGGCCGTGGAGGTCGAGCGACCGAGCCGCCCACTGTCCGTGACGTTCGCGGTCCGGTTCGACCCCGAGACGGTCGAGCGGCTCCGCGCCGTGGCTCGGAGCCAGGGCGTGGGGCCGACGCAGCTCGTCCGCCGGTGGGTGCTCGAGCGACTGCGCATCGAGCGTGTGGCCGGATCGCTCGCATCGCGCCCGGGCGAGTACCAGGAGCTCGAGTCGATCCTGCGGCAGCGGGTCCTCGAGACCCTGATGGAGCAGATCCCGCAGGCGGTAGAGGCCGCCATGCAGGAGGTGCTCGACCGGGCTGACCAGGAGCGTCGGGCGCTCTAGGCCGAGGACCTACCCCGATACGCCGAGGATCCGACAAGGACGCCAGAGCGCGCCCAACAGGCGGCAGGGTGAGGTTGCGGACCGGCCCGCCGGCCCGCCGGCCCGCCGGCCCGCCGGCCCGCTTCTCGAGCTCGGAGCGGAACCGCGCCTCGGCGTCGGGCTTCGCCCCGCGCTCCAGATACGCACCAGTCGAGGTCGGGATCGAACGGCGGTGCTTCCGGCTGCGTAGTGGAGGGTTGCTCCTGCGGCTGCTCTTGCGGTTCGTGGTCCATTAGGGTGGGCCTCCTCGATCGGTCTGGGGCCAAGCCGGCGGCTGTGAGAACGGAAGTGGCTGCGAGGGCGACCATCGAGAGCTCCAGCCGGAGCGACTTGCCCGACAGGGCGAGGAGTCCGGCCAGCGCGGCCATAGCTCGACCGAGCTCGAGCACGAGGTGTCGTCCACCGGGTCCCAGGCGACGATCGCCCCGGCGAAGCCGAGGATGATGCCCGCCTTCGCGTCGAGCGAGTCGAACGGGTCTGCGGGTCGACTGAGAGGTATGGGCGGCGGCCGGCAACGCGGAGCTCGCCGGCCACCGCCGTGTCACCCACCCTTGATACACTCCGGCACGCATGTGGAGCGGCCCCGATCCGGGGCCCGGCAACCTGGGACGGACGACCCAAGGTGCCTCTCGCGCGAGCGGGCATGCGGCCGCGGAAGCGGCAACCAAGCGTCCGGAGGCACGTCGGGTCGTCCCTGGGTGAAGGAGGCGACCGCCTTGTCTGGGAACGTGACTTCCTACGATCCGCTCTTCGGCGATGCGCCGATCGGAGAGCTCCGGATGCCCGTCCAGTGCAAGGCGATGGTCGCCGCGCGCCGCCACCTCGTTCTCGACCACGGGGTACGGCGGGCGCTCGTCGGCGACAGCGTCAACGCGTTCGAGCTGTGCGAGCTGCACTACCGTGTCCACGCCGTGGAGCGACACCCGCGGATCCTGAAGAGCTCCATGCCGTGGCGGATCATCAGCCTCTGCGCCTCCCTCGCACCGAAGATCGCGTCGTGGCTCTGTGGCCTGCCGATCAACGGGTCAGCGAGGGCCTGCCGGAGCGGGGCGACCTCCGCCTCCTCGCGGTCGGGGTTGCTTCTCAGGGACTCCTCCAGCAGATCCTCGCTTCGAGCGAGAGCCGCCCTTGCCTGCTGGACCATGAGCGCGGTCACGTCCGTCAGGAGCGCCGCGTGGATGGGATACGTGTCGGGCGCTTCCTGGACGCGCTTCGACGCCTCGTCCACGGCCGCGATGATGGACTTCGCCGAGGCGAGGGAGCCGTCGGGGAGCTGGAATTGAGGATCCACCGGTCCGAGGTCGCTCGTCGGTCCCATCAGGATCCGGTGCGCGCCCAGCGCGAAGAGCGTGTCGGCGCTCTTCGCGATGTCCGGCACGATCACGGTGAGCTCCCGGCAGCGCGCCTGCGCCGACCTGGCGAGGCGCACCGCGGTCTCACCGTCACCGCCCGGCGTGGAGAGGAGCAGGTGGAGGTCCTGCTCGGGGTCCGCGTCGTAGATGAGCTCCTCGAACAGGGTCACCGCGTAGGGGAAGATGAAGTCCACTACCACGATGAGGCGACAGTCGAACCTCTGCTGGTACGCGGATATGAGATTCTGCCTGTCGTACCGATCGGCCTGCTCGGCGTGGTAGAGGGGGCTCTGCTCGGGCAGGCTTATCGGCCCGTCCACTGCGGCACCTGACGGGTTGCGAACGTTGCCGGCTTCCCCTTCCGCGCCTCACGGGCCGCGGCCCGGGCTTCCTTCGCCTTCTCGATCCGCTCCGGCCAATCGGTGTCCCGGGGACGGCGCGCGGCGGGAAGGGGCTCGTTGGCCCTCATCGCGGACCCCGTCTCGGGCTTCGTGGCCACGACCATCAGCTCCGTTCGCTCGGTATCAACGCTATCGGCGGCCGCCGACATCCCTGGAGGAGCCTAGCGCACCCGCACGTCGGCGACCGTGAGCTGGGTCACACCGAGGGTCTGCCGGACGGCGGCCTACGCTAGGCTTCCGACCGCGGACCGCATGGGAGGCGGTGTGTCAGCGCCAAGGCGACTCATCGAGGTAGATCTTCCGATCAAGGAGATCTCCAAGCACGCCCGGCGGGAGAAGTCCATCCGGCACGGGCACATCTCCACCCTTCACATCTGGTGGGCCAGACGCCCCCTGGCGGCCTGCCGGGCCGTGGTCCTCGCGGCGCTCCTCCCGGATCCCGCCGACCCGGCCTGTCCCGATGCCTTCCGGCAAGCTGCGGCCGATGCGCTCCGGCGGTTCAGGGATCGGGCTGGTGGGCCGCCCGTGAAGGAGGACGAGGAAGGCCTCCGTAGAGCCCTCCTCGACTTCATCGCGCGGTTCTCCGCATGGGAGGCCTCGACCGAGCCCGCTTGCCTGGACTGCGCACGGGCGCTCGTGGTCGCTGCCCACCCGGAGGGTCGCCCACTCGTCGTGGACCCCTTCGCGGGCGGCGGTGCGATCCCGCTCGAGGCTCTGCGGGTGGGCGCCGACGCCTGGGCTGGTGACTACAACCCTGTTGCCGCGCTCCTTCTCAAGGTGGCCCTCGAGGACATCCCGCGCTACGGCGAGCGCCTGGCCGAGGGTGTGCGCACGTGGGGCGCTTGGGTGAAGGAACGGGTGGAGGGCGACCTCGGCCGGTTCCACCCACCCGACCCGGACGGCGCCGTGCCGATCGCCTACCTATGGGCCCGAACCGTGACCTGCGAGGGACCCGGCTGCGGTGCCGAGATACCACTCCTGCGGCAGCTCTGGCTCGCCCGAAAGGGGAAGCGTCAGGTCGCGCTTCGCCTGATCGTGGATCGGCAGCGCAAGTCGGTGGACTTCGGGATCGAGGATGGGCCGGCGAAGGTCGGCGAGGGCACCGTTAAGCGGGGGTCGGCGGTCTGTCCCGTCTGCAACATCGTGACCCCCGTCGCCCGCGTGCGCGCGCAGGCGAGGGCGAACGGCGGGCTCCCGGTGCGGATGGTCGCGGTGATCCAGACCTACCCGGGTCAGCAGGGCCGGCACTACCGGGTGGCGACGGAGCGGGACGTCGAGGTCGCCCGCGAGGCTGAAGAGGAACTCCTCCGACGCGAGAAGGAGCACGAAGGTTCGCTATCGCTCGTGCCCGACGAACTGCTTCCGCCTGATGGCACGCTGGGCTTCCGCATCCAGAAGTACGGGCTCCGTACCTGGGGTGACCTGTTCCTGGCCCGCCAGGCCCTGGCGCTGTCCAGCTTCGCCGCCGCCGTGCGGGCGGCGCACGAGGAGGTCCTTCGCGAGACCGGCGACGTTGCCTTCGCCCGCGCCGTCGCCACGACCCTGGCAATCGCCGTGGACAGATTGGCCGACTACATCTCGACGCTGTGCGTATGGGCGAACGGCGGCGAGTTGGTGGCGTCTCAAACCCGGTGTAAATGACCGTCGGGCGTAGCTCGTCATCCTACGCGGCGGGTACGACAGCCTCGTCGGTCACCTCCTCTCTTCTTTCATTTGAGCGGGCGGTCCGAACAGTTCTCGTCGGAGATCCTGGAGCAGGCGAACGGCGCGGGGGCTCATGTCCACGCCCCTCCACCCCC